>Ga0206844_10328_pt1 | contig 12434 bp, 9 predicted proteins | sample Alteio_BWOrgCont_22_FD_152907 | JGI IMG/M metagenome (GOLD analysis project Ga0206844, IMG submission 152907) | Enriched cells from forest soil in Barre Woods Harvard Forest LTER site, Petersham, Massachusetts, United States -... | ecosystem: Environmental > Terrestrial > Soil > Temperate forest >...
TTCCAGACGCTTACGGCGTGGCTAAAGAAAAGACACGAAAGCAACCTGGCAGCGGCAAAAATACCCAAGCCAAAATACACGGCGATGCCGTCAGTGGCCGGGGGATAGAATGAGCCTACAGGCGGCATTGAACAACCAAGGAATAACCTTCAGGAGCTACGAACATGGAAGCCGAAAAACTCTATGCCCAAGATGCAGCAACAGCCGATGCAATAAGCGCGAGCCGTGCCTTTCCGTCAAGATCGACGACCGAGGGGCTTGCTGGAACTGTCATCATTGCGGATGGTGCGGCGCGGTCACTGACGGCGAGACAGCAGGAAATTCTGGAAGACCGGGGTATCAACATCGAGCTGGCCGTTCGCATGGGCTGGCGGTCGGCAGGGCGCAGCGGTTCTGGTGAGGCGATTGAGATACCCTATTACCACAATGGAAAAGAGGTAAACCACAAGGGGCGAACTATCGAGGGAGAAAAAAGATTCTGGCAGGTCGAGGGCGGTGAAAAACGCCTCTACAACGTCGATGCAATCAAGGACTTAGGTAATGAGGCGCTTGTCATCACTGAGGGCGAAATGGATTGCATGATTGCCCTGCACTGTGGATATGTTGCCGTCAGCGTCCCCGATGGTGCACCCAAGGACGCCATAGGCGATAAGGAAAGCGTGAAATATGACTACCTGCGCGACCTACCCAAAGACCTGAAAAAGATTATCCTGGCGGTGGATAACGATAATGCCGGGGCGAATCTATTGCACGACCTCAGCATCCGCCTGGGGCGGCACCGCTGCCAATGGGTGAAATACCCGCCCGGCTGCAAAGACCTTAACGATGTATTCAAGGTCTGGGGCAATAAGGGCGTGACCGAGTGCATTACCGGCGCGCAATACCTGCATATAGACGGCCTGTATCGCCTGTCGGAACTTCCGCCCAGGCCGGATATACCCGCCTTCGATGTTGGCATCCCTGACCTGGAAAACCATTACAAGCTACGCCGGGGCGATCTCTCAGTAGATACCGGCATCCCCTCGCACGGCAAATCCACCTTTGCCAATAACATCGCTTTCAACATGGCTAAAATCCACGGCTGGCACGTCTGTTTCGCCAGCTTTGAGCAGGAACCGCAGACGGAACATCGGAAGGCGCTCAGGACGCTGTATCATGGCCGACCGCCCCACCTGCTGGACGACGCAGAGATTGCCCGGGCCGATAGGTGGATTGACGAGCATTTCAGCTTTATTGTACCCGACGACGAAAGCGATGACTGGTTTGACATCACCTGGCTTAAAGACCGCATGGCGGCGGCAGTGACGCGCAACAATGCCAGCATGATCGTGATAGACCCTTGGAATGAAATTGACCACGTTTTCAATATCCGTGAAATCACCATGACGCAGTATGTCGGCATGTCGATCAAGGAACTCAAGCGCTTTGCCCGCAGGTTCCTGGTGCATGTCAAAGTCATCGCGCACCCAGCCAAGATGCAGAAAAAGACCGACGGCACCTATCCCGTCCCGACCGCTTACGATATTTCCGATTCGGCGCACTGGTACAATAAGCCGGATCAAATCATCGTAGTCCACCGTATAGACGCCGATAATACTCTTATCCGTATTGCCAAGAGCCGATACCACAATGCGCTGGGCAAGCCGGGAGACGTGGAATTGCAATTTGATGATTACACCTATCAATATGGGGGCGGGCATGAGTGAAACATTGAACAATACTAGGGCAGCATCTGCCGATACCGCCAGCCCGCCAGCGGCTACCAATGCATCAAGCACACCAGCCCCGCTCGATCCTGTCATCATGGAAATGATAGATGGTGAGGTGCCTTGCACCGTTTGGCCATACGTGGATACCGAGGCGACTGAACTTAAGTTAGAGGAAAAGAAAAAGGCCGAGCCGCATTTGGCGTGGGAATGGAAACATTGTAAAGTCTATAAGCAAAGTCCTACTGAAATAGCCGCTTCTAAAGCAATAATCAAAAATCTGAATCCGCAGGATGCTATCGAGGCCGTGTTGGCTTCCCAGATACCGGCTGTATATTTTGCGTCAGTTGAATGCTTGAATAAGGCATCATGGATAGATGGCAGCATAGAGAACCGCATGACGTACTTGAATGCCGCCGGTAAACTGAGCCGGACACTGGCGGATTTGACGAAGGCATTTGATCATCATCGCGGCAAGAGCGTTTCAGAGCAAAAAATCACCGTGCAGCACATTCATATAAACAATGGCGCGCAGGCCGTCATCGGCAACGTCAATCGCCCTACAGAGGGGGGAGCCGAACAAAATGAGCAATAACCCCATACAAAGGGCAATTCTATCATGCCTGATACCCCGCTATAGAGAGGCGCTATGACCGATAGCACGCCAGCCGTTACCGAAACACCCGGCGAAACAACGTCACCGGAAACCGCCCCCGCTGTGCCGGATAATACGGGGGGCACCCCAGCGCCGGATAATTTCATTCCTGCCGATTTTAAGCAGATGCTGGCCACTGATGCAGTATATAGCAGTTATTACAAGGATAAAGACCGCAAGCCCAGCAAATTTGCCCGTGATGCCATGAATCAGGCGTTCGATGGCCTTGCACCCCGAAACACTCATGAGGGAATGACCGCCAGCCTGCTTGTGCAATTGTATAATGCCGCTGTGCGTTATTATTTTTTAGCTGCGGAACAAACTTATGGTCGCCCCACTAATGACCATGAAATCGCTGAAAAACTCACCCGTTCTTATTGCCTATTATCTGAAGTCTACAGTAAGCAGCGAGGTCAAGGTAATTCCCAGCAGACCATAACAGTTGTGCATATCAATGATGGTGCGCAGGCTGTCATTGGCAATGTTACCTCTCAAGGGAGGGGGGGCAGCAAAAAATGAGGAAACCCCTTGCAAAGCAGGATTGAGACCAGTTCCTTACCCATGCACACAAGCCGCCGTTGCAATGCCAGGACGCGCTCCGGGCATTCCTGCCGCAATGGTGCCATGCCGCCGAGTGGCCGGTGCCGGATGCACGGCGGCAAGTCTCCCGGCAGACCGGTGAAGCATGGTATGTTCACCAAGCAGGCCATAGCCGAGCGGCAAGCCATATCCCGCCTGCTCAAGCAGTCCCGCGACATGGTACGGGAAATATTAAAATAAGCGGCGCAGCAACCACATAGCCGTTTTCAAAAACTGAATTTTAGAAAAAATACCCATACTCATACAGAGGCCCCCCCTGTTTACCTGTATAGGCGGGGGGTGGGGTAGCCGGGGGGCCTTGTTTTTCAATTATCGCCAGAACAAAGAAATAATTGCGCTGTTCGCATCGGGCATAATCGCCTTGCCGCGTTCGTGACCCTCTGCTAACGTCCGCGACGAAGCAGCCGCAATGGCTGCTTTGGGTGCTCAATACACTCGATATATAGCGTTTTAGTTCACACGAAAGTGGACTCTGGCCGTTTGGCCGGGGTTCCGCTGTTATGCAATAGCGCCTCGGCGTAAAGGCAGTGGGCACGACTATATACGTGTATTGAAAGCCCCGGTCACCATTCATTTGGCGAAGGGTCGGGCGATTGCGATTTTCTATTATCCCCTTTATCCCTGATATGGCGCGGCTATCTGGCGTAACGCCATGAAAAGCCTGCTGGAGCAACTACCTAAAATTGTCGCTGACGGCAAGCGCGAAGCCGAGCAGATATTGGAGCGTATGGAGGGTAATTTCCGCATCGGGCTGCAAACGCGGGAAATGGTGGTGCCGTCGCGGGATACTAATTGGCAGGACTTTCTGGTGGACGCCGAGCGCGGCAAGGCGGACTTAAACCCTGCGCGGATGAATCGGCTCATTTATGGCGACAACCTGTTGGCAATGGCGGCGCTGCTTGCCGGGGACGATGACACGCCTTCCTATCGCGGCAAGGTGGATTTGATTTATATCGATCCGCCGTTTGACAGCAAGGCTGATTACCGCACGAAAATCATCTTGCCCGGTGGTGATCTGGAACAGAAGCCGACAGTGTTAGAGCAATTCGCTTATTCGGATACATGGGAAGATGGCACGGCCAGCTATTTGCGGATGATCGTGCCGAGGCTAAATCTAATCAAAGAATTGCTCTCCGAAAGCGGTGTAATATATGTCCATTTGGATTGGCATGTGGGGCATTATGTAAAGGTAGTGATGGATGAAGTATTTGGCAAAGAATCTTTTGAAAATGAAATAATTTGGCAAAAATGTAACTCGAAGAATTTTACCCAGTATGGGTATAGCAATATTCACGATACGATATATTTTTATCGCAAGAATCGTAGAGACTATTTTGATCCTGAATTTATACCACTCAATGATGAATACGTTAAAAAATCATATAGACATGTTGAAACAGATGGGAGGCGTTATCGTATTCTTCCTCTGCACGCCCCCGGCGTTAGCAAAGGCTCAACGGGGCAACAATGGAAAGGTATGATGCCACCGCCAGGCAACCACTGGCGGTATATCCCGGAAACACTTGATGATATGGACGCAAGGGGATTGATCGTTATTAGTTCAAACGGTGTGCCTGGTTATAAGAAATATTTAGATCAATCGGATGGCATAAGACCGGGAACAATTTGGACAGATATTAAGCAACTTCCCTCAACTGAAAAAGTTCAATATGACACCCAAAAACCCGAAGAATTGATAAGGCGGTTGATTATTGCATCCTGCCCTGAAAAGGGCATTGTAGCCGATTTTTTTTCCGGCTCTGGCACCACCGCTGCCGTCGCAGAACGTCTAGGCCGCCGGTGGATTACAACCGACCTTGGCAAGCCCGCCTGCATGGTTACGCGCAAGCGGCTTATTGATCAGGATGCCAAGCCGTTCCTGTACCAGCATGTCGGCGACTATCAGGTGGAACAGATGCGCTCCACAATGGGGCGTAAATTCCGCATCGGCGATCTGGCGGACATCGTGCTGGGGCTATTTGGGGCATTGCCTTTGCCACTGGAAGAAAACCCGACGCGCACCCTGGGGCGCATTTCTCATACCAAGACGCTGGTGATGGTGGACAGTCCGAATAAAATGACCGGACTTGCCACGCTTCGCAAAGCCCTATCGCTACGCGACAATCACATGGGCGGCTGGGACAAGGTGGTGGTGCTGGGCTGGAACTTCGATCCGTCCATAGGGCATGACATACAGGGCTTAAACGAGGACGAAAGGCTGGAAGTGCTGGTGATTCCGCCCGACCTTCTTGACCGTCTGAAAAAGAAAGGCGGCAAGATCAAGGCCGAGGAAGTGCGCTTTTCCTCACTGCAATACCTTGTGCTTTGCGATGTAAAGCGTGGACGCAACGGCGATACGGAAACGCTTACCGTGCCACTGGATAATTATGTGCTGCTGTCCCCGGAAGCATTGAACCTGGACGAAGCCAGCCGCGCCAAAGTGCGGGACATCATAAATAAAGACCCGCTGGCGCTGGTGGAATACTGGAGCGTTGATCCTGACTATGACGGCGAGTTATTCCGATCCGTATGGCAAGACTACCGGGGCAACCGCGATAACGACGATGACCCTTACCGTGTCACTGTTGTAGCCTTACTTAATGGCTTGCCGGTGAAAAAGGGGATGCGCCGGGTTTGCGTCCGCGCAGTGGACGTATTCGGCTTTGAGGCGGAAGCGATAGTAGAGGTGGCTTGAAATGAGCATTAACAACCTCACCCTCGCCCGCAAACTCACCGAAGCGACAAAAGCGCATTGTATAGGACTGGAATCCGGCACTGCGCCGATTCTGGAGCAAGTGACCGGCGTGACCGCTGAATTACTCAAATGGTGGTTTCAGCAGGATTTTATAGATACGCGCTCTTTCAATTTTCACGAAGGGCAGCGGCAAGCAATCCTGAATACGATTTACGCGCATGAGGTGCTGGCGACGCAAACCCTGCAAGGGCTTTACCAGAAGATAGCCCCGGAGGTAATGCTGGACAGTCACCGTGCCACCGGGCAGATCACCGCCGACAAAAACGAGTACCCGAAATACTGTATGAAAATGGCGACCGGCACCGGCAAGACATGGGTGCTGCAAGCCTTGCTGATATGGCAGGCGCTTAATGCCAGCCGCGCACCCGGCAATCACGCATTTACCCGCAATTTTCTGGTAGTAGCGCCGGGCCTGATTGTCTATGAACGCCTGCTTGATGCTTTCATGGGAAAGGAACGTGGCGGCAAGCGTGATTTCGCCGCCTCAGACCTGAAAAGATTTCAGGAGCTATTTATCCCTGAAACCTATCGTGATGAAGTATTCCGCTTTGTGCAGGGCGCAGTATGCCCGAAGGCTGAAATAGGCCGTAAAACCACGTCAGGCGGCATCATTGCCATTAGCAACTGGCAGATTCTCAAAGAGCAGGGCGACGAGGAAACCGAAGATGACGGCATGGCAGCGCCCGGTGTTGACCTTGATCCCGCCCGCGTGGTGCAGGAAGTGTTACCGCTCACCCCCGGCACATCGGGCGGCAATGACCTTAACCAGCTAAACCAGAAATACGAACGCGGCGGCATCCTGGCCTATTTGCGCGGGCTTCCTGACTTGCTGGTATTCAATGACGAAGCTCACCGCATCCATGAATTTAAGCGCGAAGGCGAATTGATGGAAGTGGAATGGCAAAAGAGCCTCAATGCCATTGCCGAACCCAAGGGGCGGCGCTTCATACAGGTGGATTTTTCCGCGACGCCATATAATCAGGTAGGCACCGGCAAAAATATCAAGCTGGCCTATTTCCCGCATATCGTGGTGGATTTTGACCTGAAAACCTCGATGAAGCAGGGCTTGGTGAAAGCCTTGGTACTGGACAAGCGCAAGGAAATCGGCGCACTGGCCGACGATGAATTGGAATTTAGAGCCTACCGCGACGAGGACGGCAACCCGGCATTGTCCGAAGGGCAGCGCATCATGCTACGCGCCGGGCTGGCGAAGCTCCGCAAGCTCGAAACCGAATTTGCCGCCCTCGATCCCAAGCGCTGCCCGAAAATGATGGTGATGTGCGAAGATACGAGCGTTACGCCGCTTGTGGAGGAATTTTTTAAGCTGGAAGGGCTTGCCGCTGAGGAATTTATCCGCGTGGATTCCGACAGCAAGGGCGAAGCGAACAAAAAACAATGGGATATAATACGCGAAAAGCTGTTTGACCTCGATGCGCACCCGTTGCCCCGCGTGGTGATCAGCGTGCTTATGCTGCGCGAGGGCTTTGACGTGAATAATATCTGCGTCATTGTGCCATTACGCGCCACGGGCGCGCGTATCTTGCTGGAGCAGACCATAGGTCGGGGCTTGCGCCTTATGTGGCGTGGCGATGAATACGAAGACAGCAAGCGGGAAAACCGCAAGCTGATCCGTGAAGGGAAAAGCCCCAACAGCATGATTGACGTGCTTTCCATTGTTGAGCATCCCGCCTTTATCGAATTTTACAAGGAACTGATTGAGGAAGGGCTTGTTGGTGAAACCGATGAGGACGACGACGACACCAGCAGCACCGGCGACTTGTTGGCGGTTAATCTCCGCGAGGATTACGCGCAATTCGATTTTGCCATTCCGTTTGTGCTGCATGAGCGCGAGGAAGCGATCCGGCAGCATCCGGTGGACATAGAGGGGCTTTCTGCCTTTTCCGGGTTCACCCTCACCCAGCTTAAAAATATCATCGGCAAGGGGGAGAAATTTACGTCCGAAGATTTACAGACCGGCACCCGCTTTGGTGATTACCGCGTGGACGGCGGCGTTATGACGGCGACCGGCTACAATGATTATATCTCCCGTATCGTGCGGCGTATCGGGGATATGTTGAGCCAGCCGATCACCCGTAGCTCTAAGGTTTATGCCAATCAAAGCCAGTATCCCTACATGCAGGCGAATAAGCCGCAGCTTGCCGCCTGGGTGGATACTTATATCCGCCGCCGCCTGTTTAATGAGAACTTCGATCCGCTCGATGATGAAAACTGGCGCGTGTTGCTGGTGGATACCGTGACCGAGCATGTCATCAAGATATGGGCGCAACAGTTGCTTGCCGCGTCGGAAATAGAAGCGACCGGCGACGCCGAGGTAGCGCACCGGCATCTTTCCGAAGTGCCACGCCTTACCATGCGCGAAAGTTCCTCTCTGTTTGTGAATAAGTGCATTTACCCGCGCCTGCCTTTCCCCTCCCGTAATGGGGGCCTGGAGTTGAATTTCATGGAAATGGCGAACCGTGACGGCGACGTGGAGGCGTTTTGCAAGATCAATGAGCAAAAGCATGATTTCCTGCGCCTGCGCTATATGAAGGATGATGGCCTGCCAGCCTTTTATTCGCCGGATTTTCTACTGAGGACAGCCGCTACCGTGTTTCTGGTGGAAACCAAAGCCCAGGAGCAGCTTGCTCACCCGAACGTCAAGCGCAAGCGCCGCGCGGCGCTGGCATGGTGCGAACGGATCAACGCCCTCGATGCCGCCGCCCGCATGGGGCGCGAATGGCATTATGCGCTTGTCGGCGAGGCGTTATTTTACGAATGGCGCGACAAAGGCGCATCCTTGCCGGAGTTGCTGAATTTTGCGCGGCTTCGCGGCGCGGACTATCTGGTGCAGCAGCGGCTGGCGTTATAGGGATAGTGTAATATCCCCTCCTAAAAAAACGCCCTCAAGGCAGGAGATACTGAGGTAAAAATTAACCTTTGATCAGTATGATAATACGATGCAAGCGTGTATGATGGTTTTCGCCTCTCTCTGACGTATCAGAAAATAAGTTTACATTTTTATAATAAATCAGTTAGATGCAAGTATATGATAAAGCCGTATAAGAATGCCCCCATTATCGAAGCGGTGCTGGAATTCATAGTAGACCCAGTGCCGGAAATTAAGGCAGACCAGTTAGAAAAAATACAGAGCGCCCTCTCCGAACAATACCCGCTGAAAAGCAATATCCAAGCAGCCAGCGTATCAATTCAGCTTTCCAATGAATCAAGTGTAGTAAACACACAGCAAGCCAAGCAGGGAATACGGTTAGAAAGCGCTGATAAGAAGCGCGTTTTACAAATTTATCATAACCGCTTTGCTTACAGTCTGATGGCTCCCTATACCGAGTGGTCTCTGTTTAGAGACGAAGCAAAAAAGCTATGGAATATCTACAAGAAATATGTGAAGCCCAAAATGATCGTCCGAGTGGGATTGCGCAACATCAACCGGATTGACGCAGAAGACGGAACTAAGCTGGAAAAATATTTTAAGCTTTATCCTAATGTCCCGGACGATGTAAAAGAACCGATAGCTAATTTCCTTTTAAAACTGCAAATTCCCAGCGCTGCTGGAATGGCCGTTATTCACCAAGCTGCCGCGCCGCATAAGGATGGCAAAATTTCGATAATTCTCGATATTGATTTATCTAACGAGAAAAAAATCTCTGTATCCAGAAATGATGCTTGGACATTGCTGGAAAAAATGCGTACGCGCAAAGACCAGTTATTCGAGACGTTCATAACTCCAGATACACGCAAAAGGTTTAATTGATGTTGCAGGTAGCAGAAAAAACATCCAACCGGTACAGCCTAGTTGAGCATATCGAACAGGACAAGGTTACGTTTGATATTGGGCATCTTACACCGTCCTACGCAACTAATGTCGAAAGAATGATCCTATGGGGAAGCGGTTCTTTTCCAACATCGGTTTGTATCACATCAAGCACTAATGGAACTGATTATGGATATTTGCCGCTCGCCATATCCACGGGTGCGGAGCCGTATTTTTTGGGCGAACAATTAAAGATTATGATGGCAGCCTTTAGTACACTTCAGACCCAGGCCGTTTTCTTTGATGAAAAATCACAACAGCAAGAACTGGCCTTGGCTGGGATTACTTCCCGGCTAGAGGAACTAAAAACGCTTCATGCTAACTGGAATGGCGAAGAAGCTGAAAAACCCGATCCTGGCGCTGTTGACCGTGCAATATCGCTTGTCAACCTGATGTATCTTGCCGCGCAAGAAGTAGGGGAATGGAAAGAGCCTGGTACTATTACCGCTGACACTTATGGGCGCGTATTCCTAGCTTGGCTGTATGGTTATGGTAAGGCTATGCGGGGAATATCTATCTACGTAGCCAGTAACTCAATCAGTTGCATCCGCACATGGGGACAATCTGCTGATGCAAAGATTGATGGCATACCTGTTATTCTTGATAAGGATATTCTAAGGGAGATGGTGTGGAAATGGTTGATCGAATCCCCGACCGCAATGGTTCGTTAATCAAAATTGATGATGAGGATCGGTTGTTTCGGCGCATTCGTGCGCAACGCAAATTTGGCGACTATGAAATAAGCGATGGCAAAATTTACCTTACGGACAACGCATTTGATGCCAGTCATGGGGAGCCTTCTGTTTCTGTAGACATCGAAAGGCTTTGTATAGATGGTGCAGAAGAAGTGAAGAATCGCTTAAAGGCTAAAGGCGGTGAAAATAATGGCGTAGCTGTGCTTATCGCTGGTGAAGTGCGGAAAATTCCTAAACAGTATGTAGGTAATCGTGCAGTTGATGCTTGTCAGTATCATGTAAAAAATAACCCAGCACATGGTCGTATTTACGGTATCCCTCCCTTTACTTTGTTTGACCTCGATTTATTGAAGGCAAGATTGAAATTACTTGCTAACTCGCGGAAGCTAGCTATTGACCCAAAATGGGGGGCTTAATTTCTGAATGGGTTTTGATCTGTCTTATGGCAATTTCATGAGACATTGGTGGGGCGCTCCGTCCCCGGAAATGCCAAAAACTCAGGATTGACACCAGCAATTGATTTCCGATAGCCTCTTGAATTGATTATCAGTAGTTGTTGAAAATTGTTCTAGGTAATCCAATATATTGGAATATCGGAAAAGCAAGGCTATGATCGCACTTGTAAAAAAAGCAGACTCTTTAGATGCAAGAGAGGCGCAGGAGAAACCTGTAGCGCGTTACCTGCTACTTGCGCATAACATTCATGCCCGCTTTACGCAGCAGGAGGAAAAAGAGCGGGCTGCCCTCCGCGCCGCCGAGGAAAAGGCGAAGCAAAAGAATGCAGCGATAATGCAGCCGGTGCAGGAAGCGGTGGAGTTTTGCCAGATTCTTATCCAGACGCCCGGACTGCGGGAAGCGTTTAGCGCCAATGCCAAAGACATTGCGGCGCGTCTGCTCAGTAACCGCTATGCGTACACCGTGGAAGATGAACCTATTGCCATCCGCTATGAAGTCCCGGTGTTTTGCGTGGACATGAAAGCCATAGATGGCACTGTGCTTTCAGGCACAAAAGATGCTTTCCTGCATATTGGGCTCAGCCCGGTAAAGATTGCACCGGCACCGGAGAAGCCGCTGGACGTTCCCACTATGACGACGCACACGTTCTACAGCAAAAAATACCGGATCGAGTCGGATGGCAGGATCATGGAAGACGTGAAAGGCGAGCGCCGCAAGGCCGATCCGATTTCGGACATTCTAACGGAACTTCGCGCCCATATGGGGCACGACTTTTTTGAAACGGTGTTGCTGCCGCATCTGGAGGCGCAAGCCAAAGCCATGCAAGCCTAGGATCGATCATGTCGGAGCGGGAGGGCATTATCAACCACGAGCGACCTTAAAATTGCTAGCCATATCGCTAGCCATAACGATTATACCGGAAACAAGCACCATATAACATATTGAAAAATATGGCTCCGTGGGTAGGATTCGAACCTACGACCGATCGGTTAACAGCCGATTGCTCTACCACTGAGCTACCACGGAAAGGTGACTTAAGGCGACTTCAAGAGATTCAAAAACAGGCCGGTTTGTATAACAAACCGGTAGCGTATGTACAGGGATTTTTTGCCCCTCCTGCCAGCGCTTCAAAAGCCGGATCAGCGCTCGCTTGCAACGGCGCAGTCCACGCCCGCCGCCTGCAGACGGTTGCACAGGGCATCGGCGCTGTCCGCGCTGGCGATAGGGCCTGCGCGCAAGCGGAATGCCGCACTGGCCGTACTGCTCATCGGCGCGGCAAGGACGCTGGGACGCGCGCGGCCTATGAGCTTGCGGTGGCCGTTGCGGATGTCTTTCCATGCCTCCCACGCTTCGAGCGAAGAGTGGAAAATGCCAAGCTGCACCCAATATGGCCCGTGGCCTTCCGGCGTGCGGTTGTCTGCCGCATGCGCTGGAGGGGTCATGGATGAGGAAGCGCCGATGTCCCTCACGACGGTGCACCGGGCATTCCAGCGGTTCGCCGCGGCGCATATCGTGCCCACGTCATCCGTACCGGCAAAAGGGCCCGCGCGCAGCGAAACCCTACCCAAAGCGGCGGTCGCGGTGAAGGGACGCGTGATGCGGATGCGCACGCCGTCGGAAAATTGCGGATAGGCGGCGCTGAATTCCCGGTAGAAAGTGAGCGCCTGGGATTCGTCACGGAAGTAACTGATCTGGGCCCAGAAGGTTTTATCCGTCGAGCCGCTGGGATAACCGCCCA
>Ga0206844_10329_pt1 | contig 12407 bp, 12 predicted proteins | sample Alteio_BWOrgCont_22_FD_152907 | JGI IMG/M metagenome (GOLD analysis project Ga0206844, IMG submission 152907) | Enriched cells from forest soil in Barre Woods Harvard Forest LTER site, Petersham, Massachusetts, United States -... | ecosystem: Environmental > Terrestrial > Soil > Temperate forest >...
AAAGGAAGAGATGTCGGTCGAGGAGATGCACCGGCGCTTCCGCGCGATGATCAAAGAGGGCGAAGCCAGGAAGCCGAGCGTCAATCCGATTCCGAAAGGCTATCGCACAGTGACGCCATACTTGGTCGCGCAGGACGGGCCGGCCCTGCTCGAGTTTAGTAAGCAAGCATTCGGCGCCGAAGAGATGTTTCGTGCTGTGGGGCCGGCCGGCGGGCTTCATGCCGAAGTACGTATCGGAGATTCCATGTTGATGATGGGCGGCGGCATTCCGGGGCGCGAGTTCCGTTCTACGGCGAATACTCATGCGCTTCATCTGTACGTGCCTGATTGTGACGCTGTTTACCAACGCGCGTTGCAGGCGGGAGCTACGTCCATCGACGGGCCTCGAGATCAGGAATACGGCGAGCGCTCCGCCAGCGTGAAAGATCCGGCGGGGAATTTCTGGTACATCGCGACACATCAGGGTGAGAGCTACGTTCCGAAAGGATTAAACAGCGTCAACGTTTACATGCATCCTCTGCGGGCAGAACCTGTCATCAACTTTCTGAGGCGAGCGTTTGGGGCACGCGAGATTGCGAAATACGCTTCGCCCGACGGAGTGGTTCATCACGCGGAGATACGCGTCGGTGACTCGATGGTGGAGATGGGCGAGGCTCAGGGGAAGTATCCACCCATGCCGACGATGTTCTATTTGTACGTGCCCGATTGCGACGCGGTCTACCAGCGTGCGCTGCAGGCAGGGGCGACTTCGATCTCGGAGCCGGTGGATCAGCCCTACGGCGATCGCAACGGCGCAGTGAAGGATGCTTTCGGCAATCAGTGGTACATCTCGACGCACATCAAAGATGTGACGTCATAAGAGCTGTGGGCTCTCGACTGACCTCGCCGAGGAAAAGATCAGAAGGCGAAACGACCACCGACTGTCGGCGCACAGTTGTTGTTGCTGAAATAGGGGACGCCGGGGCCGTGAGGAATGGCGATGGCCAGACCGCCGCTCACCCAGGAATAGGCAATTCCGGCAAAAGCGTCGAAACGCTTGGTGAAGTGATGATCCAGGTAGAGCGACCCCTCGTTGAGCGTGCCCGCGCAGGAACTGCGGAAACCGGCTTCGGGCGAGCAGGTTGAGGGAATACGGAAGTCGTTCTGCCGCTGTTGATACCAGGCGAAAGTGATGTCGGTTTTGCTGTCGACGGCGTACTTCCCGCCCGCCCACCAGATCTGCACCAACTTTTGAGTATCGAGATTGTTGTCTTCGACTCCGCTCATGATATAGCCGCCCTGGTCCGAGGCGCCCACGCCCAACGGGTTCTTCGGGTTGTTCTGCCAGATGTATTCGTACCCGGCAAAGAACTTCAACGGGTTCCACGTGTACTTGGCAGCGACCATAACGGCGCGATTGTCGGTCACGATGCCATATACGGTGTTGTTCGGGTCGATCAGATTGGCCCCGTTGATGGGGTTTGTATTGATGCTGTTGGTGGTCGACTGATATGGCGCCGACAGACTCTGTGGCCCCAGCAAGGGGTTCAATACGCTGATCGCCTGGTTGTACTGTTGGAAGACGACGTCGGCGGAGAACTTGCCGTACTCCCCGCCGAGGTCGAATCCATAGGCGTTGTTATGCGCCGATTCCGGCGTACAGGTGGCGGCAGTCCAGGCTCCGGAGGCCGAGTAGCAGCCGCCAGAACCATCGGCGAATTTATACATCGCGCCGAAATGGACCGGGCCATAGGCGATGCGATACTTCAGGGCGTCGTCCCAACGACTGTCCTCGGTGTCGCCGCCGCCGGCCATGGTGCCGTTATACCCGATGTACGAAAAGGCATAACTGCCGCCAGCCGGATCGTAAAGCAGCATCGCATCGGTGCCGAGAGCGCGCTGACGACCGAAGGTCAGCGTGCCGTAATGCGCGGACGATATACCAGCATAGATTTCGTCATTGAAGGGTTGGCCGGCGCGCGCGCCGTCGATGGTGTACGAATAGCTCTTCCTGGGAAGGCCGTTGTTGATGGTCTGGGTGGCCGACGCGTTGGCGAGCAGGCCGGACTGCGGATTGATGCCAGTTGAAGCGTTGAACACAACCGACCAGCCAGGCAGAAATTCTTCCTTGCCCCTGATGCCCAGACCCGTCTGCTGCAGATTATTCGGTGCGATGAGGAACCGATGTTCATAGCCGTTTCGGTTCACCAGAGATGCGCCTTCATAGTTGTAGCCGTTTTCCGGTAAGCCGTGGCTGACCCAGCCGACGCCGATGTCATACGCCCCGTACAGCGTGATGCCGTGCCAAGTCAGTGTGCAATCGGTGGTGGCGAACTCGCGGCCGCTCGCGCAGACGTCGGGAGTGTTCCGGTGCATCTGAATGTCGACCATCGCATTCTCGCCAGCCGCCAAGCTGATTCCCGCGCGTGTTTCATCGGCGAATCCTTGTTTCGCCGCACGAATTTCGAAGTGCCCCAGAGGCAGGCCGATCGCCTGAAAATGCCCCGTTCCGTCGGTCGTGATCGTGCGCGTTGTACCTGTATCGACGTTCTTGACTGTCACCGCGACATTGCGAACGCCTGCGCTGGTTTGGTCCGTCACCACGCCGGAGAGGCTCGCTCCGGTTTGGGCCCACGCCGGTAAGGCCCCGATCGCAAGCCACAAAAGCATGAACAAATTAGCGCGACGCATTCCGCCTCCTGATTTATCCATTGTGTTAAAGAAGCAGAAGTGTATATCAAATATGTTTATGATGTCTAATCGTACGCAGTTATATCCGTTATAGATTGAACTTTGAGTTATACTGGCGCGGGGAATTTCGCAGTAGCTAAAGCGGGTTGACCACTGCGGGCGTTGACGGTACGATTCGTTCCCATGCAGAGGAATGTAAAATCCGGACGAAAGACGGAAAAGCTGTTAAAGCTTCGTGATGCCGCTTTGCAACTCGGAATCAGCTTCCCCACGATCAAACAATGGATTTACAAGAAGAAGATTCGCAGCATCCGGACGGCGGGAGGGCATCACCGCATTCCGGAAAGCGAAGTAGACCGGCTGCTTTTCCGGACGCGTGGAAAAACCGAGAAGGAACGCAATCTGGTGATCCGCCGCGTGAGTGGACGCAATCAGTTGGTCGGACGAATCGATGCGGTCCGCATCAGCGGTCTGATGGCGGAAATCGCGATTTCAATTGGCGGTCAGCAAATCACCTCGATTATCACTTCCCGCTCCGCACGCGAGATGCAGTTAAAGCCGGGACAGACTGCAGCTGCTTTGATCAAGGCCACCGAGGTGATGATCCTCCGTGTTTGAGATGAAACATCGCCTGTCTTTTCTCGCCGTGCTGTTCGCTCTGCTGTTGCAGGCCGGGCCGGCGTTCTGTCAGCAGCTAACTGTACAAATTGGGGATGGAAAACCGACTGTCTTAACACATGCCGACATCGAGGCCTTGCCGCACGTCAAGGTCTCGACCAGTGCCTCGGGCGCGGCTGCAACATTTGAGGGAGTCGCGCTTGAGGCGGTGCTGGAAAAAGCGGGAGTTGAGTTTGGAGCGAGCCTAAAGGGGAAGCGACTCGCGTCCTATCTGTTGGTCGAAGCGGCAGACAGTTATCGCGTCGTGATTGCCCTGCCTGAGCTCGACCCAGCTTTCACAGATAAGCAGGTTGTACTGGTTTTCCTGAAAGACGGAAAGCCGTTGGATGAAAAAGAAGGACCGTACCGCATCGTGATACCCGATGAAAAAAGGATGGCGCGATGGGTGCGGCGGGTGACGACGCTAAAGATCTTGGACGTGCAATGAGCCGGGCTAATCCTTTTGAATCATGACCTCGGTAGCTTTGACCACGGCGCTGACGGTGTCGCCCTTCTTGAGTTTGAGTTCGTCGGCGCTACGGCGGGTGATGGCGCTCTCGATGAGATTCTCCCCGACCCGAACGACCACATGGGCCATGATATCGCCCAGTTGAATTTCTTCGATTTTTCCACGCAGTTTGTTTCTGGCTGAGATTGGCATGCAGTGATTATAAGCCTGGGAGATAACGCATGAACGTCCGGCGGTTAAGCTCGATCGCGGTTCTACTGGTCAGCTTTATTTCGCAATTGTGTGTGGCGCAGGAAATCACGGTAGCTGCGGCTGCGGACCTTCAGTTCGCCATGCAAGATGTGGCGACCCGGTTCCAGAAGGAAACGGGGAAAACCGTGAAGCTGACTTACGGTTCGTCGGGAAACTTTTTTCAACAGATTCAGAATGGCGCTCCCTTTGACATCTTCTTTTCTGCGAATCTCGATTATGCCAAGAAACTTGAAGCCGCTGGCCTCACCGTTCCGGGAAGCTACTACCAATATGCAAAGGGCAAGATTGTGATCTGGGTTAGAAACGATTCGAAACTCGACTTGAGTTCTGGCATGCAGGTGCTGCTCGATCCGTCAGTTAAGAAAATTGCCGTCGCCAACCCTGAGCACGCCCCCTACGGACAGGCGGCGGTGGCGGCGATGCAAAATGACAAAATCTACGAAAAAGTGAAAGACAAGTTTGTGCTCGGCGAAAACATTTCACAGACGGCATCGTTTGTTGTCTCAGGCGCGGCGGACGTGGGCATTGTCGCGCTTTCGCTGGCTTTGTCTCCGAACATGAAAGACAAAGGGCGTTATATCGAGGTTCCTAGCGGCGAATATCCGCCAATCGAACAGGCATGCGTCATTCTCGCCTCGTCAAAGAACAAGGAGACTGCAGGACAGTTCTTGTCCTTCGTCAAGACGGCTGCCATCGGCGACGTGTTAAGAAGCTACGGTTTCGACGTGGCAAAGTAGCCTGGTCAGGAGATCGCCTCTTGAGTCTGGATCGTCGCCGGCACCGCGTTGGAGTGGACATCCGAGCCTGCGCGAGCTGAGCTGAAAACCGGACAAGTACTTTCGTAATGTGCAATTCCCGATGTTCGCGGCGCATACTCGCGTCCGCAAATGATTTCCTCCCCCAGCCGCAGACCCATCGGGCGCTCGATCGCGCTGCTGCACTTCACACCTACCCAAACGTTCCAACGCAGCAACAGGCTAAGCATCTGCACCCCTTGTCCCCGCTGGGAAATTCCAAGTTATCTAAAAGGCAAAGGAGATAACTGATGCAAGTTCGCCATCTGGTCCATCGATTTCTCGCTAGTGCTGCATGGATGCTGGCTCTGGTCGCGGTCCTGTTTGGGCAAGTTTCCGCGACCGAAATTGTGGGTGTGGATGTCAACAGCGGAAAATTGCTTTACATTCAAACGCCGAAAACGGTAGTCACGATCGCAAACACCGGAACGAATCCCGATGCAGTTATTCTCGGGCCTTACCAGCAGATTATCTACGCCTTGGCCGGCGCGGGCGAAGTTCACAGTTTCAATCCCTATACCCACACGGACGCGACGTTAGCCACGGGTCTGAGTTCTCCCTTCAATATTGTGCTAGAGCCGGGCTGCAAGTCTATTCTGGTGAGCGATACGGGAGTCAACAAAATCTTCAGAATTATCCTTTCAAACGGCGCGCTCACGACCTTTTATAGCGGAGATAAGATCGAAGGTCTGATTTATGACACGAATGGCAACCTTTTTGCCAGCGACGACCAGTTGAATGCTATCGTCGAGTTCAATTCTTCGGGCGCGATCATCAATCAAACCTCAAGTAACTCTCCTCTGACCACGCCGGATGGGCTTACCTACGATGCTCATACCAATGCTCTGTATGCGAGCTCCAACACCGGGCAGATAATCTATAAAGTGTCCATTGACTTGACCACCGTTAGCGTTATCAGTTTTCCAGTCGCCCCCGTGCTGGCCGGAATTGTGAGCGATGGCGCAGGTAATCTCTACGTAGTGGGAGTGAATGGGACGACGAGTACGATTTTCAAGTACGCAATCCTCACGGCGACACAAACCACCTTGAACACTGTACCTGGCCTGGACGACATGGCGCTCATACCGCATGGCCCATGCATCAAGAGCCATGGGACGGACTCGTCATGCGGAGAGCTATTGGGCGACGAGGAGAGCGGTGCGGTCCCACGGCCCGGTAGCGGGTCGAATATCGCTCGAAGTTTTGCCGGTGTGATTCGGTTTACCGTGACCAGGTGAGTCCGCGGCCGAGCACGAGGATGAAGAGCAGGCTGGCGACGGCCGCAGTGGCGATCCACGGCACGCTGCGTTCGACCGGTCCAACTTGCGTGTCTCTGTCGCCGCTTTTGCGCATCATGCTTGGCAGGCTAAGCAGTCCCGCATTTGCACCCAGAGTTGAGGGGAGCGCCGAGGCTATGACGTAGAACAATCCGGCCGGATTGAGTAGGCCTCCCAATCCGGCCAGAATCCCGTCTGTGAAGTACGGCGTCCAGCATAAGCCACGGAGGCGGGAACCATCCTGGCCGCGGAAGGGATTCAGCCTCGCCGCCACCAACAACATCGATGCGTAGTATGAGGCCACGCCCAGCACGACCAGTCCGAGCTGCCACGCCCAGTGCGGTTGCAGGCCCTGAATTACCGCTGCCCAGTCGCCAAAGTTCGAGACGCCGGAAAAGAAAAAATAGCCAGTACCGGTAAAGAGATTGCCGGTCATGGCGAGCACGAGGAAGTAGCGGGTTGTGGGCCGGTAGCGTTGCGGCCTGAGCAGTACGATCCAGAAGATCGCCGCGAAGAGCAGATTGACCAGCGTCCCGTTGGCCGAGATCCAGCGCGTGTCAATGTCACATTGCAGCGCGACCGTGCTCATAGTGATCTTATGGGCTCCGCTCAGCCATGCGGTTACGCCGTGGCCCAGACCTTCGTGGAGAACATCCTGGAGAATGCAGGCGAGTGCCGAAATGGCAATCAGCGTGAGGCGGTCGTCTTTGGCTGGGGCAGCTTGCTGGTTCACTATGATTTAGGTGACGCCAAGCTAGCTTACAAGAAGCTAATAGGAACTCAGCTGATAAGTCAGAGTTTGGAGGCGTAAGTACAATCGAGATTTTTCGCTTAGCAGTTGGGGAAAGGTTTATCCTCCAATCGTTGCTACCTGTCGAAGGAATATGCAGCTAGAAGGCGTCCACTATGCGGAACCAAGAGCTCCGGGTTCGTTGTCAAGGTAGGAATCTCGGATTCAAACCAATTGTGTTCGCGACGTTCTGTCTTCTTTATCCCTCGGCGCCGCTGGCCCAAAACCCCAACGTGGACGAGTATGTCACGGGAATGACTGCCTGGGGCATAGTGGGCGCGGGACCATCTTGCCCGCCAATTGTCTGGTTCGTAGAGCCGGAGACTCCGGCCGCGAAGGCTGGAATCCAGCCGGGGGACCGGTTGCTCGCTGTTGATGGTCATCACGGAATCGATGCTGCTCAGGCCCATCCACTTCTTCATACGAAGGATTCGAAGCCGGTCACACTCGAACTTGAAGGTGAACATGGTGCCTATACCGTGACGGTTGGGCGCGTGAAAGTCTCGACTCTGCTGGCGAGAGACGGATGGAAAGTGGGTCCAGACGGCAATACGTACGCCGAGGACGCCACCGACGCAGAAATGAAGCGTGTGGCAGCAATCAAGGAGCCGTCCGCCAGTGATCGCGTCTTCAACCACTACTACCCAAAGAATGTGGAACTCTACTATCCGGGATTTGAGGCATTGGTCTTGCAGGATCGTCACCAGATCGTGGTCTGGGCAATGGAGGATGGCGGACCCGCCCGGAAAACCGGCCTGCACTACGGGGATGTGATTGTTTCCGTGGACGGAGTCAACCCGCTGGGCAAATCAGTGCCTGAACTGGAGGCACTTCTCAGCAGCCCAGTGCCGAAAGCGATGACGTTGGTCATCAGTCGCGACGGCGTCACCAAAACCTTCACGTTTGATTTGATCAAAGCTGCCGACTTGATGCGCCTGAACAAGAAGAGGGTTTACGAAGGTAAGATTATCCCATTGGTCATCCCCGACGCATATCTACACTGTGTTGACCCTAAGCGTTAGACGCTAAGCCAGGTTTCGGTTTAGGCTCGCCGGCGTTTTCGTGGATGCAGTTGTGAGTAACGGAAACAGCTGGTCAGATGGTCGTTCACCATTCCTGTGGCCTGCATGAAGGCATAGCAGATGGTGGTGCCGACGAATGAGAATCCGCGCTTCTTCAAGCCTTTGCTCATGGCGTCTGACTCCGCAGTGCTGGCTGGAACTTGTTTTGAGGAGCGCCAGGCGTTCACTATTGGCGATCCGCCGGTGAACTGCCAGATGTAGGCGTCGAACGATCCGAAAAGTTCTTGTACTGCTAGAAACGCTTTTGCGTTTTGGATCGTAGAAGCGATCTTGAGCCGATTACGGATGATGCCGGCGTTGTTCATCAGCGTTTGGATCTTGCGCCGGTCGTAGCGAGCGATTTTTTTGGGGTCGAAGCTGTTAAACGCAGCGCGATAGTTCTCGCGTTTTTTAAGGATGGTGTCCCAGCTCAAGCCCGCCTGTGCGCCCTCGAGGATCAGAAACTCGAAAAGCGTGGTGTCATCGTGGTTGGGGGTTCCCCACTCTTCATCATGGTAGCGGATGGAGAGGTCGTTGCTTGGCCATGGGCACCGGGTCAGAGTTGTAGAGTTTGAACTCATCGTCGTTCGTCGAGCCGTACAAAGCGTGGACGGGTCAGAGACCCGTCCACACAAAAGTAATCCACACCAACTGCACGCGAGCTATTTCAGCGATTTTGGATCGGACCGGTTCTTGGGCGATTTCTCATTCAATAGAGCGATCAGTTCCGACGCGCAAGCTGGGGCTTTCACCTTCCCGTCCCGGATAATGTCTCTCGCGCTGACCTGCTTCCCGTAGAGCTTTTCATTGGCGCTGCCATCCGATCGCAGCGTAGAGCCTTCGAGCGAGATTCCAGCAAACAATCCCTTGTTGCGCGAATAGGAGAGAATCTCGGCGGTCATCACGATATCGGTTGCTCCCTCGGCGGTACGCCCTTTGGGGCCGGCAGCGGCAGAAGCGTCAGCTCCCAGCTTTACCTTGCTCTTCAGCAACGATCGCGCTCCCGCCGGGTTCATAACCAGAAGAACGAAGTCCGTAGCCTGGCCTCCAATCTGGAAGCCAAAGCTCCCGCCTTCCAACGCATACATGGCGGGCGGACCCCAAGGTCCGGTGTAGGAGATTCCACCGCGGCAAATCATAACTCCGCGTCCATAGCTGGCGCCGACGACAAAGGCAGCTTTTTTGACGGAGGGTAAAATGACGACGCATTCGGCCTTGTCGAGCAGGTCTTGAGGGATGTCCTCGGGGACGTTGAGAATTTCCTTAAGCACATGGCCGGCGTTCTCGCACCGGTCAACTTCGGTGCTATCGTCGGCGAAAGCGGGCAGCATGAGGGCGCACACCAGGAACGTGGTCAGCAAACGTTTCATGAAATCTCCTTTTGGATCGCGGAGCTATTCTACCTTGTGATTGCGTAAGGCGTGGAGGGAGCTTCCGGGTAGCGAGCCTTTGTCACCGAAGTTGGTGCGGACATATGACCCATTGAGTGCTCCTTTTGTAACTTGGCATTTGCTAAAGTGTCTCCTAGAGTTCTATTGAGTAAAAGCGGCCTCTGGCGGGTACTTCGGCCCATGGCGTGCATCTAATGAGTTGGGTAGAACGGGCTGGATAGAGGCTAATGTCCTAATCGGGACTGGATGTGGAATGAAGTACACAGGGAAGTATTTTTTGCTCGCGGGAATTTTCGTCGCCGTGGCTGGATTATCGCTGCGGGCGCAGGTCAATTATCTCGCGCCGAGCAATGCGTTAGTCTCAGCTCCCGCTTCGACTTTGGACGCTGGCCAGCCCGATGATTCCGTTCTCACCATTAAAAAGCGAGTCGACGAAGTCAATGTACTGTTCATTGCGACCGACAAACATGGCAAATTCGTACGCAACCTGGATGAGAAGGACTTTGCCATTCTCGACGATCACAAGCCGCCGCAGTCGATTGTGAATTTCCGCCGCGAGACCGACCTGCCGATCGAGCTGGGACTCTTAATCGATACCAGCGGATCGGTGCGCGGGCGCTTCGACTTCGAACAGGATGCGGCCGTTAGTTTCCTGCAAAACACCGTTCGCCCGAATTTCGACAAGGCCTTCGTCGTGGGCTTCAATGGGCATAGTCAGATGATGCAGAACTTCACGGATAGTGCCGCATTGCTCTCCGCGGCTGTGCACCGCTTACAAGACGGCGGGGGAACGGCTCTTTACGACGCTATTTATCGGGCTTGTCACGACAACTTGATCAAGGATCACGAGGAGCACCCATCGCGACGAGCGATCGTCGTGGTGAGCGATGGTGAAGATAATCAGAGCGAATTCAGCGAGGCCCAGGCGATTGAAATGGCGCAGCGGGCGGAAGTCATTATCTACGCCATTTCGACCGACGACAGCGGTTTGGTCCTGCGCGGCGACAAAGTTCTGCAGCGCATCGCGGACGCAACCGGGGGCCGGGCATTCTTTCCCTTCAAAATGAAAGACATCAAGAATTCATTTTCGGCCATAGAAGACGAGTTGCGGAGCCAATACATAATTTCGTACCATCCGGCCGATTTCGAAGCCGACGGTCGCTACCGCCCGATTGAAATCACTGCCCTCAAGAAAGATCTTCAGGTGCGCTCACGCAGGGGCTATTACGCGCCACGCCAGTAGAGCCGGGCTGAGACATGGCTAGCTATGTCTCTACGGCCTAGGCCCGTACCGGCTGACGGTGCTACAATCTGGGGGTTGGAAGGGGATTCGCAAGAATTCTCGCAAGACCGGGCGGTAAACGCGTTCCCAAGCTGGGTGGACCTTTGAAACCGAAGTTTTTATTTGTCGCGAGCCTTGGCTGTTTGCTGCTGGTGACCCCTGGTTATGCCAAGCGACGGCGAACCACGCCTGCCCCTGCGACGACGGAAGATCAAGCTGCGGCTCAACCCGCACCTCCACCACCAACTCTGGCCCAGTTGCCAGCGACTCCACCTCAGGTTTCATTTCAGGGTGGACAACTAACGATTTCGGCCCAGAATTCCACCTTAGGCGACATTTTAAAGGCGGTTCGGGCGCAGACGGGCGCGACGATAGAGCTCCCCGGCACCGCGTCTGAGCGCGTAGTTGGACATTTTGGCCCGGCTCCGCCTAGGGATGTCCTGGCATCGCTGCTCAACGGTTCGCACTTCAATTATCTTCTTTTGGGATCGCCGACCGATCCTGCCGCACTGGATCGCGTGATTCTAATGGCCAAGTCGGGCAGCTCAGCCGACAGCGCTCCAGCTGCGCCGGTGGAGCAGGCTGCTGCGAGCAACCAGACCGTGTTTGCCCGCCCGATGACGCCCATGGCTGCCCCGCCAAACGGCAATACCGTCGTTGTCGAAGGCGAAGATGCCCAGGACGACGCGACGGATGATTCCACCGACAGCACCGATGACGCGCAGGCCGACGATCAGACCGATCAGACCGACCAAACAGACGATCAGGCTGCCACTGGCGACGACCAGCAGCAACAAGATGGACAGCAGAACGTCAAAACGCCGGAGCAGCTCCTGCAGGAACTGCAGCAACGCCAGCAGCAGCTTCAGCAACAGGGAATTCAGCCTGGGGCACCTCCGGGAATGCGACCGTTCCCGAATCCAGGCGGAGCGACGCCGGTCCAGCCCGGTTCAGGCGATCCCGTCCAGCCGCATAATTAGCTAGATCAAGAACCTCACATTGGTTTGCGCCAAGAGCAGTCGTCTGCTCGGCTGGACTTCGCCAGAACGCTTAGCAAGCGGTTTTCATGCGAGTAGCCTAACGTCCGCCGGCATGCGCGGCTCGGGCTTGGGGGCCAAGCACCGGTTTCTCTGATGGGTGTTGCCGGGATTGTTTTGCGAAAGTGTAAAGAATTCCGATGACGGAGCCGTAGGCGGATAAAATTCCAATTGCCAGCACAGTAACCACGGTAAAACAAAGAATGCAAACGCTCGATAGACCGCCCAAGTTCCCTACCTTCCGAACAATTGTCGCTTTCTGTTGATGTCGCGCTCCCTGAATCTACCTGCGTTGACGCTTGCCACTGTTTGCAAATAAGATACGTGAGTAGAGCTGCGCACCTCCACTTTCCAACATCTCTGTGAACCCGTCCACATTACGGAAGGACACTGAAGGGCATTACTTTCTCGGTTTATGGCCATTACGAAGATTTCGGTGCGCGGGGCGCGCCAGCATAATCTCAAAAACGTCGACGTCGAGATTCCCCGCAATAGCCTGACGGTCATCACCGGATTGAGCGGGTCGGGCAAGTCTTCCTTAGCCTTTGACACCATCTATGCCGAGGGCCAGCGCCGTTATGTGGAGACGCTGTCGGCTTACGCCCGCCAGTTTCTGGATCAGATGGAACGCCCGGATGTGGATGCCATTGACGGGCTCAGTCCAGCCATTTCCATCGAGCAAAAGACCACCAGCCGAAGCCCTCGTTCGACGGTGGGCACGATCACC
>Ga0206844_10322_pt2 | contig 12399 bp, 11 predicted proteins | sample Alteio_BWOrgCont_22_FD_152907 | JGI IMG/M metagenome (GOLD analysis project Ga0206844, IMG submission 152907) | Enriched cells from forest soil in Barre Woods Harvard Forest LTER site, Petersham, Massachusetts, United States -... | ecosystem: Environmental > Terrestrial > Soil > Temperate forest >...
GTTTTGCGATGTCCTCGAAGTCACTTGTAAGACCAGGCCCGATGACAGTGTAAAGAGTTGTTGGATTTCCGAGCCCCGCCAGGATACACGCAGCCCGCAGCCCGCTTCCCCGGTAAATGGTCGAACGCGGAAAAGAGCAGTCTTCAGCATAAGATCCCCCAACTACGACAACGGGGCAATTCATTTGGGTTCGATCCGTACCACGCATTGACCGCCGTTGATCTGTACTACGATTGCCTGGTATTCAAATCCGGAGTTGATGCAGTTGATGAGTTGAGCAACCTGAGTGCCGGTTAGTGACCCTGCTGGCTGGGCTTTATGTTCGAGAATCACCCCTTGGCCTTGCGGATTCAACACGACATCGAGCGAATCTCCGACCTTCAATTGAGCTACCACTGTTGGTTTGGGCGAATTTATAGTCGCCTGAAACGCCAGTCGTGCACAGGGGCTAGTTGGTGCGGTTGGTTTGTACCCGCCCGATCCTGATCCACCCATAGTTCGCTCTCCAGTCCCACTGTAAATTATTGAGATCATTAGAAATAGCAGGTTCGGCTTCTGGTCGCAACTCATTTCGGAGCTCGGTTTTGGGATACGCCTCCGGCAGGGACGCTATCATGGATTCTTTACGCATAAAAACACTCTCGCACGAATGTTTGAAGCCAATAAGCCTTCGCACTGTAGGGGAGGATAGTCTCAACTCGATCTCTATGTAGTGATGAATCAGCAAGATCGGACGGCACGATGGATATCCAAAACGCGACGGGATCTAATGTTGGTGAATGGTTGCGACAGGCTCTCTCTTCATGGGGAATATCGACTCTCACAGATATCCAGGTAAAGGCTCTTGCTGCTGGAGTAGCGGACGGTGAAAGCCTCATTGTCAGTGCGCCTACTTCATCCGGCAAAACCCTGATCGCCGAGATCGCAATTCTAACGGCAATTCACCGTGGAATGAGGGTGGTGTATCTCGTCTCTCACAAAGCTCTTGCCGATCAAAAGTATGCAGATTTCAATGCCCGTTTTGGAGAAGCCTCCCAGAGTCCTCTTGCGGCTGTCGGCCTGAGTACGGGTGATCGCACCGAGGGTGACGTTGATGCCCAAATCAGGATCGCAACGTACGAGAAAGCCCTGGGCCTGATCTTGAACGGACAGATGTCTCCACCCAATACCCTCGTTATTGCGGACGAACTCCAGATCCTCGGTGAAGACGGGCGTGGCCCAGATATCCAGACTCTTTGCGCCGCTCTTAGGCAGCGCAAAGTTAAACAATTCCTCGCCCTGACGGCGACGGTTGAGAATCCAGAAGATTTAGCAGGCTGGATGAACTGTCGTTTGGTCCAGAGTTCCGAACGAGGTACACCGCTACACCAGGAGATTTGGGCTGCCGATCGCACCTACCGGGTTATTTTCGGAGACGATGAAGGGGAAGAAATAGAGACTGGACCGGGTGGGACAGACCTCACTGGGGTCGTAACACGGCTCTTGGAAGCAGGAAGAGGGCCGGTTCTCGTCTTCACAGAAAGCAAGAAAGAGGCGCACGATTTTGCATCGGATTTTGTACGCGGCAGACCTCGGGCAAGTATTGGAATTGAATTGGCTGAGCAATTAGACCTATTTTCGGAGCCCACGGAGTCATCAGAACGCCTTAAATCTCACGCAGAACGAGCAGTTGCCTTTCACACAGCAGATTTGTCAGCTCAAGAGAGGCAGGTGCTTGAGCGTGGCTTCTCTCTGTCAAAGTTTGAAGTGTGCTTCGCCACTTCCACGTTGGCTGCAGGGGTAAATTATCCGTTCCAGACCATCGTATTTCCAAAGCTCACCTATCAGTGGGGGGATCGAGCTGGAGTCCATCTTGGTATCTCGGAGTATCGGAATATGTCGGGTCGTGCGGGGAGGCTGGGATTGCACCCGTGTGGATTTGTGGTTCTACTCCCGAAGAATGCAGTGGAACGCGAGCATGCACGAAAGCTCGTTAGCCCGATCAACCAGCGCTTGAAGTCGGGTCTGCTTAGCCTGAGCTTGCGCAAAACAGTTCTCTCTCTGGTTGCGTCGAATCTTGCGAACAGTCTGTCGGATATCAACGAGTTTTTCCAAAACACGCTGTACTGGTATCAAACGCTGGATCGGAACCCAAAGAAGCTGGCTTCATTGGATACCGGCAGCGCGGAAGCCGTTAAGTGGCTAGTTGAAAACGAACTGATAACGGAGGACGAAGGGGCGTTACGCATTACTGCCTTCGGCAAAGCAACGGCGATGTCGGGTCTTCTGCCAGATACCGCCGTCGATTTTGCGAAGATGCTTAAATCCATCGGTCCAACAGTTCAGCAGCTCTTCGATGAATACGCCGATGGGTTTATCTACGCGTGTTGTGAATGCCAGGAGTTCCGCGCAAAAAAACCATCTCGCTTTCTCCCTTACGTAGGCCCCGATTCTGTAGGCGCACTGAATTTCTGGCAGTCACGCAAGCTTCCTGTAAAACTTGATCAAAACGATATGAAGTTGGCACAATGCGCGCAAGCGGCTGCGTTATATGCACAGGGGGAAGCAGAGAGGAAGATTGCGTATGCGACGGGCCTCAGCGCAGGAGCCTTGCATCGCCTTTCACTCGATGTCGCATGGGTGATGGAAGGAATGCATCGTATAGCTGTTGTCCCGGAGGTTAGTTGCCCTCAGACTCTGACGAACAGGATTGCGATGTTAGCCCGACAAGTGCGGTGGGGAGTGCCTACGTCAGCGCTAGACATCTTGCGTGTTGCGGAACGGGACCATGTTCCGGGTATTGGCCGACAACGCGCCATGGCACTCGTTAACAATGGACTCACCAATCTCCACGATGTTGTGTCGGCTGGGTCAAAGAAACTGTTTGACATACTTCGGAACTCACTGAGGGTCGAAGCGCTGATTGAAAGCGTTACCAAAACGATCGGTCATAACCCGAACAACATGGAGAAAGCTCATATCCGTGTTGCTGTAGCGTTCGGTATCGAGAGCCAGGTTGCAGATTGTTACAGCAAATTAGGCACTGGTTACGAGATTGCCATTCTGTCTCTTCTTGCGTCCATCCCAGGATTGACGACGACTGCCCTGGACGATGGCAGTCGCCAAAACGTACCCGATATTCTTCTCAAGTGTGGCGATCTCGAGGCTCTCATCGAATGTAAAACGACAACGAAGAATCCAGCGCTCATCAAAAAAGAGGAAGCGTGGGCCATCGTTCAAAAGGCCGCAGATTTTGCGGTTCACGCACGTCGTGTCACGCTCGGCAAACCACACTTCGATGAAGTGTCTCAGCGTAAAGCAGCAGTTGCCACCGACATAACGCTCGTTGACAACGGAACCTTCGTCGAAGGTGTTTTACGGATTCATACGGGACAGATGAACCCAACGCAATTTATGACGTGGCTCACTATGCCCGGCGTCACTGAGATCGAACGGCTGCCCGGTAAACCTACATATTCGTTGTGAGCCGCCTCTTGAACGACACTTGCTGTGACGAACAATGTGAACCAAATATCAATCGTAATCATCGGGCGTACAATTTGGTGAACCTTGCAGTTTCCTTGCGACTGTCCTGAATAGAGCGTGTTATGGCCAAATCAGCCGCCAAATCAGTAAAAAAAGCAACCGTTCCTGAAATTAACGCGAAACGAACCTATTTGAAGCAACAGGACGTTCCGTCTGCCTCGCTTGACGAGGCACTGCGTCTTCCCCAAGCGGTATTTGATCACTATGCCGGAAAGCCGACCTCTCCACTTTACGTCGCCAAGGCACTGAATGTTGACCCCAAGGGATCTCAGCTAAAGGTTTTATCGGGTGCTGCGATTGCTTTTGGCCTCATCGAAGGCGGTGCGCAGGCCGCTTCAATCTCCGTCACAGAGCTTGCGCGTCGCATTCTTCGTCCCAAGGAAGAGAACGCGGACCTGCTTGCAAAACGTGAAGCAGTATTGAAGCCGAGGATATTTGGAGAGTTTTTGAAAACCTATGACGGTCATCCGTTTCCGCGCAAGGATATCGCCATGAATGTCCTTGAAGGTATGGGTGTGCCTCGTGAGAAGACTACTGAAGTCTTGGATCGCATCGAGACGAGTGCGCAATCTGTCGGCCTTCTTGAAGAGATTAAAGGTAAGCAGTACGTCAGTCTTCAAGGGGTAGCCAACGCTCCGAGCACAACCGAACAGGAAGAACCACATGACGCCGATTTAGAGGCGACACCTCCACCACCCCCTCTAACTCGCGCAGTGCTGCCGTTAGAGCCGAGTGGAAAAGGCACAGCCCTCGCAGCGGCGATAGTTGATGACCAAAGGCGTCGTCGCGTCTTCATAACACATGGAAAGAATCGGGAACTGGTCGATCCGATCAAGAAGTTGCTCGAATATGGCGAGCTTGAACCTGTAATTTCAGTCGATCGGCAATCGGTTTCCAAACCCGTACCTGAAAAGGTTATGGATGATATGCGTAGCTGTGGTGCAGCAATCATCCATGTGGACGCCGACCGCACCATCATAGACAAGGACTCAAACGAGCATGTTCTCTTAAATCCCAATGTGCTGATAGAGATCGGTGCTGCGATGGCTTTCTATGGAAGGCGCTTCATCCTGCTTGTCCGAGACGGTGTGCGACTGCCATCAAATCTCCAAGGACTCTATGAAGTGAGGTATACCGGAGAGACCCTGGACGCGCATGCAACGATCAAGCTGCTTGAAGCGATAAAAGACATCAAGAACTATTCATTGCCCAGCCAGAGCCAAAGCGATGAAAACTAACAACGTAAGCACTCTGGTTTACAGCAGACGCATTGCCAACAGGAACGATGCCGTTTGCCCTACCGCGCTCTCCCAGAGCTAGGCTCAAGGGTAAGTGAAGAAATCTAGTGAAACGCCCCGCCCGGCGATGAAATTGAGGGGAGAACGCAAATTGAAGAGCATTAACTCCGCCGGCTGTCGGTGTCGGTCATCAGAAGAACAAATCCTAATCAATCGGGCGTTCCCCCGGCTCTGCCGGGGGGCTTTGGTTCTGCCGAAGCGGACGGTCGAAACACGCTTCATGCTGTTGCTTTTCACCGGTGGCGGCGTCTTCTTTTGGCCGTGCCGCTAATAATAGCGGCTGGGCTAGTCAGACGGCTCATAGCGCATCTTCAGTGACCTCTAAATACTCTTCTCCAGTGTTGAAGGCGGTCGAAAATCCGAGACAATCGTCTTCAGCGTTTCGAGTGGGCCTGGATGATGCCGTTCCAAGTAGCGAGTGACCTTCTCATCACTGAACAGTCGGTCGAGATACGCACAGGTCACTGTTAAAGTTAGGATGTCGGTGCCGTATGTCTCTTCTATTACCTTCAAATTCTGAATGAGGCCGTCTGTATCCTCGCCCAGGAGTACATCTGCGGCATCTGCATTCGCCTTGTGTTGACGAGCGGTTGAAGTCTTCGCGAGAAGCGCCGGAGGACTGATGGCTAGCCTAGTCTTTGCAAACGCGACAGAGTAGTCATTGCGGAGGACCATTAGCTCGACGGTCGCGATCTGTCCAATCGCTTTCATTTTTCTCAGCACCGGAAAGAGGTCCAAGCTTAACTTCCGATCTCGCAACATCTCGACAACCTCGGGGCAAATTCCTTCAAGCATTTGCACCCGTCTCCGGACCGCCGCCACATCAACATTTAGGGTGGCAGCGATACGCTCCTCTGCGACTCCGCTCTTTAGAGCCTCCATAAGCATGAAATGCTGTGCTACAGGTGGAATATGGTTTACTCGCTTGTTGTACGTGTAGCTCTCATCGTCCGTCGAGAGGATACAGTTAACCTCCTCACTCCCCAATATCTTGAGAGCCTCAAGTCTGAGATGTCCATCCAGGAGTAGAAAGCCCTTGCCCTCCTGCGGATAGACGACCAGTGGCTCGATTAGGCCGATCTCGCGTACAGACGACAGAATCTGTTTGAAAAGAGAGGAACGGCGCGTTTCCGCGGTTGTGATCCGCTGTGGAAGGACCGAACCCAACGGCAGCGTCAGGATGTTGTTCTGAAACGCAGAACGTAGATTGGCTGAGGTACGCTTCATTGTTGAAGCCTTTCCGCGAGCTCGGTAGGCACAGACTGCACTCCTTCAGCTTTCAATAAGGTGCGAAAGTTCTCATCTGCGAACAAGATTCGGACGGCGGAAGTCAATAGAATCAGCCGATCTCTTGTGCGATTGGCTTTGACGACCAAGGCTGTCTGTTCACGAATCTTCTGCTTGTACTCCTGGACCAGGGCTTCGCCGGTAAGCTTACGCCGCACTGGTGGGGTCTTTCCTTGAAGCCTTTGCTTTTCCAACCTCTGGCTAATGACCCGGCGAGCCGCAGAGATGCGTGCTCCACGTAGATCGCCTTTCTCGTAAGCCTCCGACAAAGCCCTGGATATCTCATGATTGTTGCCAGTAGAGATCTCTACAGCCACGCTGAGCGGAATCCGACCGGCTTCAACGGAACTGACAAGAAATTCCTCTCCTTTATCAATGAGGTTGCAAATTCCATAAAGGTACGCTCGATCAAGGCCGAGCTTACGAGCAATCTGCTCGCTTGAGTGCCCCCTCTCACGGAGCACTCGAACCTCGAACAAGATGGCGTGCGTCGATGCCGGTCTTCTGGCTATGTTTTCTACCAGGCTCATCAATTGACGATCCTGCTCGGGAGCTTCAATGATGATTGCTGGAATGAACATTTCACCAAGTTCTAAAAAAGCTTCCATTCGGCCTTGTCCACATACCAGGTCGTAGCGCTTGCCATCCGAATGTGAATGAGATTTTCGTGCGACGGTGATAGGCCGTTTCAAACCTACGGTTGCGATGCTTTGAACGACCAACTGCCACTTGATTCGATTTCGTGATCTTGGGTTAGTAACATGGATTTCTGAGATGAGGATCGATTCAACTTGTTGCTCGTTCACGCTACGTCCTCCACGGGAATCCTCTTCGCGAGGTTCAGAAACAAATTGAGGGTATCGAATCGATATAGGTCCAGTAAGACTCCATTGTCAGCAGCAAGACTCAGCCGCTTCCAGAGGAGATCAATGCTTGGAAGCAGGTAGTAGTCCTTAACCGTCTGATTTCCTGGATTCAGCCGGGCGGCGATGGTAATGTCCGGAACTAACCCCGCATCAAACCGAAGTCGCCATCGTTGGGACTGTGCCTTCGTCTCCTGACACCTTGAAAGGAGGAGAGATGCCGTGTACTCGTGATTGATCGTGAGAAGGTCAGAACGGGCATCAACTTCAACATGTGCCCCAGTTGCCCTCAGGTCTGCAAGAATGATCTGAATTAGATCCTGGTGTTTTCGACGCAGTACTCGGTTTGCTTCAATAAAGCTGTAGTCGCGCCGATCGCTCCAGCCAATGAGCTCATAGGCTCTATGGAGACCACCAAACCGGGACATGTACATTGAGCTTGAAGGCATATCTTCTGCTTCGTCGATAAGTAGTCCCGAAAGCTTCCCGCATCGCTCTAACAGAGCTCGCAACCGCGCGAGCAAGTCTTCGTCTGTCAAATGCACATGTCGAGCATCGATGATCCGGCGGGCTTGCAAAAAGACATCCGTGGAAACGATTGCCTTGAATGCTTCATTGCGAGAGATCCACATTTCAGGTGGATTTACCAACCGCTTCATCTTCAGTTTGTAAGAACGGCGGTTATACACATTGGTACCAACATACTTGGGGTTGGTGAGAATCTGATGAATCGTCGCTCTCGTCCAAGCTTTGCCCATGTCAGACAGCACACCTTTGCTGTTGAGGAAGAAAGCCAAGTCTCTTTCTGATTGGGCATCGTCAATAAATCGCGAGAATAGGTCCCGCACTACAAGAACTTCGGAATCCGGCCCAGGCACCAGGACAACACGGTCCGTCTGTAAACTTTTCCGTTCGCCTCGCGCTAACAATCCCTTCTCTTTGCCTTCACGATCAATGAGCTGTCGTCTGAGACCGTAGCCTGCGGGACCACCTTGCCTAAATCCGAGTTCAATGAGGCGGCATTGCCCTGCGAAGACTTTTACCGAGAGCTCCCGACTGTACTCGCCGGCCATCGTCCGCTTGAGAGTCTTCATCAGCGCAGACGCCATGCTCCCATCGTTGGTGAACTGCTCCCCACAATAGTGAACGCGGATACCCGCCCGCTTCAAAACATACTCGTGATACGCACTTTCGTCGGCGTCTTGGAACCTTCCCCATCGGCTCACGTCATAGACCAAAAGTTCTGTGAAGTCCGCGCGCCCTTGCTCAACATCCCTCAGCAAAAGACTGAGCCCATCCCGGCCAGCGAGGTTGAGACCGCTTCGTCCGTGGTCATCGTACGTTGCGACGATCTCCATATTGTGAGCGATAGCATATCTGGTGATGGTGTCAGATTGGTTTTGAGGGGAATACTGTTGATGCTCTGTTGACATTCGGACGTATTGAGCCGCACGGCTGCTAGATGGAGACGAATTGACGGTATTCGGGGGCATCGGGTGATTCCAAAGGTTTCAGCCTCTCCGACTTTACGCTTCGTTCATGAAGATCAACTGTTCAGCGCTGGAGATTAGCGAGATCAGTATCAGAAATTAACGGAACGCTGATGGTGTGGGGCTCGTACCCTTCGCTACGGCGTCCGTCAAGGCTCTCCGCTACGCTTCGACCGCTAATGCGGCGCTTCGCGGCCTTGACCGACGCCTCCGCTACGGGTGGTTGCTCGACATGAGAAGCATGCGCTTCTCTATTCTCAGCAGAATCGACTTTCCAGGGCGTTCGCTGGCGACGCACACACTGTGCCGCGCGATAGAAAGAAAGGATAGTCCGCATTTGACAATCTCGGATGACGGCCCGGCTACACTTCCTTACGCTAAAATTGTCTTGTCTTTTGAAAGTTTCATTTCAATACGATTAGAACGACTGTTGACAGTGCATTCTCGAACGGAACCGCAATGGCTGCGGAGCAATTCGACTTGGGCAGGAAGGCAGACGCTTTGGCAATAAAGAAAACAGGTCGAAACGTGAACCGCGAAGGACAGCGGTGGACGGAAGACCGGGCGGGCATGACCCTACGCTTACCCATCGATCTCAGGGAGGCGGTTACTGAAGAGGCTCGTGTGGCCGGGGATCTTTCGAGGGTGGTTCTATTCGCCCTCCGCAATGTCGAGCGGAAGGACGTGACGATCACGCAGACTCGCAAAGCCGGGCTTCCCCTCTCCAAACCTCAACTTTTGCATGTTGGAACCGAGGCACGATCCGTAATCCGAGCCTGGGCCGAAGAGGAGGGGGTGAGCGTGAACGCAATTATGGTCAGCGTTCTTGAGGAGTTTTTCAAGCGGCTGAGGAAGAGCAAAGCACTCCGTGAGGAACTGCGTCTGGAACTCAGGGCGCGGCGCGGTTTTTTGCCGAGCTAAGTACTCATGTGTCAAATTGCGATGAGTTTGGCGATATTTTGCTTGCGGGCGCGTTGCAAGATTACCGTGACTTGCCGATGTGCCCGGCTAGTTCTTGAACCTCCGAGAATCCGGAAGGGTCCTGAAATTTCCTTGCCTTCAGCGGCAACATCATTTCCACTACTTGCGTTTGCGTCTCGCTTCTGCTGTGACGCAGTTTGGGTAGCCTCGTCGAGGCCCTTGGTAGGCAATTATTTTCAAGCGGCCCAGCCTTAAAGGCCGAAAGCGCAGCGAGGCTGGTCTCCGGGCTACAGCCACAAAGCGCGTGTTCTCCAATCCGCTGGAAAGCCCATATCGGCGGTAGGCACTGACGGGTATTTGACCGTGAGGTCGATAAGCCGTTGTTTCCAGTTGGATGTTCTATCCACAACTTTAAGCAAAGCAGCTATGACTGCGGCGCGCGCGTAAAATGTTGGTTGCAACGCGGTCGTTAATTCAGCCGATATAGCTCGTGCGCTCTTGGGTTGATTTACGAGCAGCCGAGCGTTCCATAGGCGATTATGATGGGCGCACATATTTCGAAGGTCGTTGATCGTTCGGAACCAGGAAACCAGAATTGCTTCGTCATAACGAAAATTGCGGGCCACGAGCTTGCGATTTTTGATGTGTAGAGTCGAATACAGATGAGATAGCGTTCCAAAGGTGACTGCCTCACAAATGGCCCATATTGGAGCCAGTGGTGGCGTGTTGTACCGGCTCTGGTAGTGAGAGATCGCAAGATAGCGTGCTTGAGACGCTTTGGTTAGGAAGCCTTTGTAGCCATCAAGTTTGTCGAAGTGATTCGCCGCCAGGTAAAAGTGCGGCCCATGAGCAATCGATAGCTCGTTCACGATTGCCGCACGTAAGGCGACCTCAATTCGTTCTATTGCATCGAGACAGAGCAAACGCAGCTCTCTATCAAAGTCGTAAAGCGAGAGAATGTCTTCAAACCGTGTGCCGGGATGAAACACCTTTCCGGGGAGCGTCTGCAAGGGCCGCATGTAAATGAGCAGCCGGTAGTACCCAATATGATTGAGTGAATAAAGAGCGGCAGCGGTATCGTTGATAATTAAGCCACGGCTTTGCAAATGCGCTAAGAGATCGCTTGGGGTGCGGGCGGGCTTTGTGTAAAGGGAAGGTGGATGGGACATTCGAGCCGAAGGGCAAAAATGAGTAAGCCCCCTGGTGCGCGTTGATAAGGGTAAACCCTTATCGAGAGGCGTGGGGGCTATGATCGTTTTCAATCATAGCTTGCGTATCGTAGCTTGTCAACGTAGCTTGCTGGCACAGTTTGCCAACGTAGTTTGCTGGAATCGTCCCAAGGTATTGTCATAACGTAGTTTGCCATGTTCAGTTCAATCAAACGCGATACGCTTTGCGATACGTCGGTTCTCGAGATCTTACGTGCTTACAAGGACTTGGGGAGCCACCGGGGTCTTGTAAGTTATTGAAAATCTTAGAGTTGGGTCTATGGCATGGAAGAGGTCATCGGTTCGATCCCGATCAGGTCCACCAAACAACCCCTTACAAATCAAGCGTATGCCGGAAGTGGAGCACTCCCTCCTTTCCATGACTTTGTGTCATTTGTGTCAAGCCCGCAGAAACCTTCCGCCGACTGCTACCGACTGCGCCGGCTGACGCCCGCTCTTTCGAGTTCTCCCGCCCTCGTGCACTCGACTTTCTCAACTCCGAGTTGATGGAATTGATCGTCGATTGAACGCTCGCTGGGATCTCCTGCATGTAGACATCCGTGGTGGTAGCGGTGCGTGAGTGCCGCATGACACCTTGAACGTCTTTCACCGTCCCCTTCTTCTGGGCAAGAGTAGCGATCGTCCGGCGAATGACTTGGAACGTCAGTTTTGGTAACTGGAGATCGCGTGCGACTTTGTGGAGGACGCGCTTGCGATAGTTGCCGGTGTCGAGGAATCCTCCATCTTCGTTTTCGAAGATGAAGTTCTCCGGCGACAGTGCTGCCGACGCTCTCTTCCCTTTGGAGAACGCTTCGCGCGCCTTCGCCTCACATTCCAGCCGCCACGCCTGCAGGTCGTCCGCAAGTTGGCGTGGGATGTGAATTACCGTGAGACTCTTTTTGGTTTTTCCCCAATCTCGGATCTTGCCTTTATAGACAGTCTCCGCGACTGTGAGGGTTAAGGCTGCATAGTCGAAACGCTTCCAGCGGAATGCGAAGAGCTCGCTCGGACGCAAGGCGTTCGTCATGTCCAGTTCGAGTAGGATTCGATCGCGAAGACTCAGCTTCGAGAGGGTCTGCCCGAGTTGGTCCCAAGTCAGAGTCGTGGTGTCCGTAGCCCGGGGCTGGGCAGGAACCTTGAGCTTGCGCGCGGGGTCTTTCACAAGGAAGTCTTGATCGACCGCCTCGGTAAAGATGTCCCGAATGTATGCACGCATCTGCAAGACACGATCCTTTGACTTGGTGATCGCCAGCTTGTTGAGGTGCAACTGCAAGCTGAACTTGTCGAAGTTGACCAACGGGATTTCGCCAAGCGGTTCGACGATATCAAGTTGGATAAGGAGCTTCTTGGTCTTTGCGGTTTCTTCCTTCCAAACGGCTTCTTTCAGGGGAATGAACCGGTTGTTGACGAACCACGCCAGGGTGACCGAACCGTCGTTGGTGATGCGCGTCGGTGAGCCAGGCTGGCCCAGTTGTTTTGTGATCTCACGTTCGAGCGCTTGACGGGCTTCCGTCTTCGTCATCTTTGACTTCTGCCCGAGATTCACTGGAACGCGAACGGACTTCGGTTCGTTTGTAGTCGGGTCATTGACCAACTTGCGGTAGTACCCGTACCACTGCTTGCCCCGAGGTGTTACGTATCCTCGTTGGTAAGTTGTACCCATCCATTTCCTCAATTTCTGTGGCGGGAAAGAGCGGGGTACACCCATTCTACGGCGCTTTCTTGTGAAAGGCTGCCGGAAGAATTATCGACCCGACCCGCTCGGCTAGGGGAAGCATAGAAGTTGATCCGGCTCTGATCACGCGCG
>Ga0206844_10105_pt2 | contig 12394 bp, 14 predicted proteins | sample Alteio_BWOrgCont_22_FD_152907 | JGI IMG/M metagenome (GOLD analysis project Ga0206844, IMG submission 152907) | Enriched cells from forest soil in Barre Woods Harvard Forest LTER site, Petersham, Massachusetts, United States -... | ecosystem: Environmental > Terrestrial > Soil > Temperate forest >...
AGGTATTCTTCCCAACGTACGGTACGGTTCTTATCACTACGTGTAAATTCCGACACGAAGTACGCACGGTGCTTGCAAATGAGAGGAAATCTCTTAATTGCTTCTTCTCAAAGGATAAAGGAATAAACGAGCGTGATCCTTCAGCTAAATGCTCTCGGCCTGGGTGTCGCTGGTGTGGGAGTAATAATTTATTAGCAAACTAATACGGCCATGAGTTTATCAACAGCATTTTTTATCAATTAGGTAGAATCTTTATCAATTATGCAATATTATTCAGCGTCTTCACCAATCTCTCAAATAAGGGCTAACAACTTTCTTTTTGAATTTGACCAATGCATTGATGAACTATTTCCATCTCACCCATTCGACTCTGGAATCAGTATTGACAATTTTGAAAGGGTCATTTCTGAATACTTAGCCATGTCAATTTCATTCCCTTATATTCAAGCTGGAGCAATTTATAACAACTATAGACTTACCATTGATGAGAATAATGACATAAATAAGAATGTGGAGATAACCAGCGCAATTGGGAGTTTTCTCGTATTTGATGAATTTGGCTGCTATGCTCAAACTCAGAAATTCGGTAACGATGGCTTGCGCAACCTAACAAATGTAGGCCATAATTTTCACTCTAACTTATTGCGAAGAGATATTGAAACACTTTTGGGTAAGCGGGTTAAACCTGTTTGGAGTGATGTAACAAATGCATATCTTAGCGATCTACTTGCAGCACTCTCCGATCAAAAACTCAATCGAAATATTGCGTATATGATTGCATTTGAGAATCATGCTAATAGAATGATTATGTCATTGTGGAATGCAATCCACTTACTTTTCAATTTTCCAAAAGATTCTAAGCTAAGTTATTTTTATGGGCATGTCGGGGGAGAATCTCCGGCAGAAGCTTTTCACGTTGAAATGACTCAGCGAATGATTGAAGACCTTGTCCCTGAAGTCGATGTAAGTCAGTTTATTTCTTCCTGTATTAAGGAATATACTGCTAATATAAGCTGGTGTGAGCGTATACTTTCATTATCCAATTCCGACAAACGTATTCAAAAGGATGCCTAAAATAATCGTAATGAATATAGGTATTGAGGATATGATCGGCTATGGATTGACCGACACTCAATACCAATTTACTGAGACTTCTTCAAATCGCAACGTTTGGTTCATTGAAAGTGGAGATGTAATTTTGTCTCGGTTTCCTATAGAATATGATTTCCTTTGCTATGTATCTTCAAATCTTGGTTTTGATTCAAATTCTATTTCCATAATTACCCCTTTAGTCGAAATTGATGGTCCACTAGCACTTACCGATGATCTTCTATTGCAACCTAATATTATTTTACAACTAGAGAAAATTATTGGAGGAAATCCTTCTTGGATAATTTTCCCATGTTTCTTTACTCCGGGTGTAGCGGAATTAAATTCCAGATTAGGGCTATATCAATCAATAGGACTGCAATTTGCGCTTCAATGTGGTATCGAATTGTTAAACCGTAAGACACATTTTCGTCAGTTTGCCATAGGCACAGGCTTACCACTTTCAGAGGGATTTGTCGTTCATTCTTTGGAACTTTTTAAGAAGGCAATTCGACAGCTTTTGCCAAATACAGGAATAGTTATCGTAAAGCGTGACAATGGCGCAGCTTCAATGGGAAACATAACGATCACAACAAAAAATGTTATACCATTACCAGGATCACGTGAAACACGAAGCGCAAATGAAGATTTGGATACATTGGCATCAGAAATCTGGGATCAGTTAACAGATAAATGGAATCAAGTTCTGGTTGTAGAATCTTATCATAATGCGACAGAGAGATTTTATCTTGAGTATTTAATAGAAGACGACGGCAAGTTTAACTTTTTGAATAGTGGCGACATACTTCTTCGAAAAGATTCAAACCCTGCGTCAAAACAATTATTCTGGGTAGGTTTAGAGATTCCTGCCACAATTTCTTCATTCTTTCTAGTGGAAGCAACCACTATTGCAACCCGATTTATTAATCTTGCAAGTAAAATGGGATATAGAGGATTATTGAACATTGATGTTATTCTTACCGAAAAAAATAAACTCATTTTTAATGAAGTTAACGCAAGGTGGGGAGGGTGCTCAGTTATGCATTGTATTGGAGAGCGGTTACTTGGGAGTCAATATTCGAAAAATTATGTGCTATCGTCGAGAAGAGAGGTGGGATTTCCATCATTTCAAGAGACTTTGCAAATTTTGAAGGAAAATGGACTTGAGTTTGACCGAAGTTCTAATCATGGGGTTATAATTTTAGCTTCTGGTCATTTGGCAACTAGTATTTCCGAATTTCTCTTGATTGGTGAATCTCCAACTAAAGTGTCTGAGATTATTTCGGCTTTATTTACTACTTTTGACAACCACAAGCAAGGTCTTTCTAGTTATGCAAAATAATCGTGATAACATATTTTCAAGAGTTGAAGGGTGGAGGATTCTGTTAAGGATTTTTCTGATAACCCTCATCTATTCTGTTTCAGGAATTATTGTACTCATCCCGGGATACGCATACTTAGGTCTTATATTATGGCCATTTATGGGGTTTATACTAGCAGGTTTTCTTAATGCAGCACACGACTGTATTCATTGCACTCATTTACAGTCACGTAAAGCTAACAGGATAGCCGGCATGGCTTGGTGTACTTTTATTTTTATGAATCAAACAATTTATAAATTACAACATTTAACGCATCATAAGCACACATGTATAGAAGGAGATACAGAATCTCATCCCAATCTTTCTTTGCGGTCATACCTTTATTCCTTGACTGGTTTATCTTATTGGCGGGGAACTTTGATGAATATTATTCGTGTGATTAGAGGAGATTTTCCGAAAAGTGTTAATACTAAACTCTCTAAGACTAGGTCAAAATGGGATAATTTCATATTATTGAGTTGGTTAACTATTGCATTAGCACTTACTATATTATTTCCGAGACCTTTATTATTCGTATATTGGTTTCCACTAATTTTTTATCCGCCGGTAATAATCCTTTTAAGCCTCCCAGAACATTATGGACTTCAAGGCATTGCGAATGTCTCTGAAAATACTAGAAGTGTCCGATCCAATGCATTTTTACGCTTTTTCCAATGGAATGGGAATTATCATGCGGAACACCATTTTAGACCAAATATACCCGCTTTAAGGCTTAATAATTTTTATATTATGAGAACTTCAGCTCCCTCTCTGTTAGAGCAGTCTTATTTCAGATTCCATCTGAGACTGATCCAGGAGTTGTTCAGAGGAACTAATAAAAAAAGTTAGAACAGATACCGGAAATAAAGCAATGTAAGGTAATAGGTTAGATAGATATTTACAATATTATTATAAATATGAATTCCTCTTCAAATATGATGGGAGAAACTGAAATAAGAAAAGATGGCCGGATTTGGTATCAGGGAATGTGTCACTGTGGAAGTGTTAAATTCGAAGCGGCAGCAAGTCTTGATTTAACACTAACTGAATGTACATGTTTAATCTGCTTTATGTCAGGGCACCGCGAGTTGATGGTTCCCGATGATAGATTCCAATTACACCGAGGAAAAGAAAGTCTTCGAGAGTATAGATTTGCGAATTGCATTGCGGATCACACTTTCTGTATCATATGCGGAGTTCGCCCATTTTATAAGCCCAGGTCACATCCCGTTGGCTTTGTTAGCGTAAATGCACGTTGTTTAGACTTAAGTCTCGCGAAATCAATTACTATTGTTGAATTTGATGGGAAAAATTGGGAAGAAAGCATTTCGAGTGGAAAACACATATTGTCCGAGTGAGAAGATTGTTATCGCATAAATTTAATATTTTCTGACTTTATTGATGAAAAAAGCGCTTGGAAAGAAATGGTTTTTGCTTACGGACGAAATCACCGCAGTAGATGAAGCTAATATTCCATCACGTGAAGTTCGAATTTTCGTTAAAAAATTAGGAGGTTATGATTTGCGAATCACAGGAGTAATTAAACATCAAAGTTATGAATGTATTCACGAGATTAGATTTGACGGCCTTCATCACCCTACACATAATAATCAAGGAAGTGATTCAACAATATCGGAATATATTTCTGATTCTAAATATGTTGGTTCCTTCTTTGAAAACGGCAACATTGTCTCTACCTCTTCTTCCGAGATTATAAAGGACAAATTCGGCAATGAAATACTTCAGGTAATTGAAGAGAAAATACAAGATACAAAAAAGTCTTATATAAAGATTTTTAAGTACATCTCTTCTAAATTATGACATTTAGTACTCAATCCACTTCATTTTTAAATTGTTGTATTCGAATTTCCCCATTAACTTTTTATTAGACAGTTATAAAAACGATGGTGTATTCGGGACTTAACTATTGTCTGACTAAAATTTATCAACGTCTTTGAACGTGGCAATCGCGATAAACATATTATGCAGTTATTTTGCCCGCTCTTAGTAATTCAGTTAAACTAAGGCTCTCAAAGAATTTCCCTTCAACAATCGTTCGTCGAATTTTATAGCATTTTTTGACTATCTCCCTTAATCAACTATGCTATACTACTCATAAAAAGCACTTTATGAGTACGAAAAAAGAAACCTTCGAAAGCCTTATCAAACAATTTGAGTATCGCTATGATTTGAAAGGAGCGTTTGATGACTTCCTTACAATGACCATTTGTTCATTCTCCAGGAATCCTGAAACCGGATTATCCTATGATGAGCCCTTGTATATGGAAACCATAGACAAGTACAGGGTTGATGACATCCGATTCAACTTTCCAAAAATGCTTACCTGTCTTACTAATGAAATGACAGAGAGGTTGGATAGTAATGATGGGTTTGACGTTCTTGGGGAATTCTACGAATTGAACATATCCAAGAAAAGTAAGTCGCAATTTTTCACCCCCTGGCCGATCTGTCAGTTTATGGCTAAATCCAGTTTAGAAGAATCTAGAAAAACTGTACAAGACAGACCTCTTCGGATTCTTGACCCAGCTTGCGGCGGCGGAAGGATGCTTCTTGTGGCCTCAAGGGAAAGCGATCCCTACAATGAATACTACGGGGTTGATATTGACCATTGCTGTGTGAAGATGACAGCAGTTAATTTCTTTCTTGGAGGATTGTTCAAATCTGAAGTCATGTGTGCAGATGCTCTTTTGGAAAATGATTTCAAAGTTAGTTACAAGATTTCAATGCTTCCCTTTGGAATCTTCAAGATCGAAGAGAAGGAAAAATCTCGGCTTTGGAATATTTACAATACCCCACCTGAAAAGGAACCGCAAAAACCTTTTGATGCCTGGACTGAAAAAGGCTCGGCAACCGAGGAAGGTTCTCAGCTCAAACTGTTTTGACAATCATAAAGCAATCTATCTTGATATAGGTTGCTTTATTTTTTTTATCTTACGATCATCTCTGAAATTTCCGATCTTTGAAGTGAATTGCATATTCCTACAAAAGGAATTCTTTGATTCTGCTTCCAGGGCTCTCTTTTGAAGGTTTTATGCAATTGGGAAAAAGGTAACGTGAACACATTATCACATCACCACATTGTCCCTAACTTTGTATCATGGAAGACTTAAATAAATATTACGAGATCGTAGAAGAAGGCATACGTCAATCCGGCGTAGATCCAGCCCTTTGCCGCACAGAACATAATGAAGGCCAATGGAACCTGAAACGCGGCGAAACAGAGCTGTGGGTGGACCTTTGGTATGTGGAAGAAGAGAACCATACCTATTTCCAGGTGATGACCCCCGTGGTGAGCATTCCTGAAGAAAACAAGGAGAAATTTTATCGCGAAATGCTGGACCTTAACTACCAGATGATTGGAGCTTATTTCGTGACTTATAAAGACGGTGTCTATATCAAAATAACCAAAGAAGCAGAAACGCTAACCCCTGAAGAACTGGTTATCCTTATGAACCGGGTTGGCTATTATGGGGAAATGTTTGAAGAGGGCTTTAAACGCAAGTTTGAAGCGAAAAAACTTGAGCATAAACAAGATTAAATTAGCGACAAATATGTCATGCTGTCGGTTTTAAAGTAGGGGTTCAAAATTTTGAACCCCTACTTTAAAACCCCAATCAACAATTCAATAACTCAATAACTTTCCCACCACAACTCCATCGCCATCAATTTCTTCCAATAAGAAATTTTCAATCGTATTTACTTTCTCCGGATCATAAGCTCTTTTTACTTTGATGTAGTTGCTTGTAAATCCATGCATTGTATCGCCATGACGTTGCTGTTCCCAAAGGACGGAGAATTCTTTGCCCAGGTTTTCTTCGTAAAACAGCCTGCGTTTCTTTTCGGATAGGCTGGTAAGCATGGTGTTACACTCGTTTCTGATTGCGTTTGGGACACGTCCTTTTATTCGTAATGCGGTTGTGTTCGGCCTTTCAGAATAAGTGAAAACATGAAGATAAGAAACCGGCAAATCCTGGATAAACTCAAAGGTTTCTTTAAACTCTTCATCTGTTTCGCCTGGAAACCCAACGATGACATCTACGCCAATACAGCAATCAGGCATCACGCTTTTTATTTTATGAACTTTTTGGACATAGAGTTCGCGCTTGTAGCGCCTGCGCATAGACTCCAGTATTTTATCGCTGCCTGATTGTAACGGAATATGGAAATGCGGCACAAACTTCTCAGAAGCAGCCACAAAATCAATAATGTCTTCAGTAAGCAGATTGGGTTCGATAGATGAAATACGGAAACGTTCCACGCCTTCAACTTTATCCAGAGCCTTTATCAATTGCAAAAAATCCTCACCGTTATCATTTTCAAAGTCGCCGATGTTTACACCTGTTAATACAATCTCCTTTACGCCTTTATCTGCAATTTCCTGAGCTGATTTCACAACTGCTTCAATCGTACTACTCCTGCTTCTGCCTCTTGCCAATGGAATGGTACAAAAGGCACAGAAATAGTCGCATCCATCCTGAACTTTTAAAAATGAACGTGTTCGGTCCCCCGCAGAATAGGCAGGGTTAAAAGTATGTATATCTTTGATATGCGAATTAAAAATGGCTGGTTCGCAACCATATTCCAGGCTTTGGACATGAGATACAATATTGAATTTTTCCGCAGCGCCAAGGACTAAATTTACTCCTGGTATTTTAACGATTTCTTCGGGTTTTAATTGGGCATAGCAGCCTATTATAACCACATTGGCAAGTTCATTTTGCGAAAGTGCGGTCTTGACAACCCGTTTGGTCTTTCTGTCCGCATGGTCTGTAACCGAGCAGGTGTTCACCACATACACATCTGCAGGCTGCTCGAAATCAACCACATCATACCCGATATTCTGAAACTGACGTGCAATAGCGGAAGTCTCTGAATAGTTCAGTTTGCATCCAAGTGTATGAAAGGCGATTTTTGGCAAGGTGATTTGTGATTTGTAATTTGGTTCGGACGGTATTAGTTATTTACGCCCTTGTAATTTGTGATTGATAATTGATCATTGATAATTATTTCATTCTCAGCCTAATCTCCGTTAGCTTTTTCTTCGTGTATTCAGTGAAATCACTGTTCATGATCCAGCTATAATATCCTGGGTCACGTTTCAATACGTCTGTCACCTTGTGGCCTTTGTATTTTCCGAAATTGAACATTTCAGTACCATCTTCATGTCTGATAATCCTGCCAACAAGGTCTATGATGTTGTCGTCCGGGTTGCCGATAGCTGCATTAATAGAATCAATATTATCACCCAGTTCAGAGTACTTTTCAAGTTGTGCGGCAAATACTTCAAATGTCGCATCCGTATCAGCCATAGCGGAGTGTGCATCAATGAGTTCCTTGCCACAGTAAAAAGCATAAGCAGCAGACAGGTTCCTCTTTTCCATGGTATGGAATATCCGCTGCACATCAATCACTTTTCGCTTGGAGAGGTCAAAATCAATCCCTGCCCTGATGAACTCTTCCATCAGCATGGGAAGGTCAAATTTGAAGATATTGAACCCAGCCAGGTCAGCCGGACCAATAAAATTCTGCAATTCCTTTGCCCCGGTTTTGAATAGGGGTTTGTCAGCCACATCCTCATCTTTGATTCCAATGATCTTTGTAATTTCTTCAGGGATAGTTATTTCCGGGTTGAAGCGCCATATCTTACGTTCCTGGCTATGGTCGGCATTTATCTTTAACAAACCGATTTCGACAATGCGGTCTTTGGTGAGGTTGAGGCCAGTGGACTCAATATCCAAAAAAACGATCTGTTTTTTGAGTTGTAGTTTCATTGGTACAAAGGTAGGGAAAGCTAATGTGATGATGGGTCAATGTGATGATGTGCTAATTGGCTTGCGCGTGATTTTCGAAAGAATTATTTAAAGTTCTTGTATTTTTGATCCAATGAAAACCGCCTTAATTATCTTCTTTACTACTATTTCAACCATTAGTCCGGCCCAAAAACTCCCATACCAATTTTCAGATTCCATAATGCAACACGTTTTCAATGATACTTCTAAAACGGGCAATTATTATTTAAAAGCTACCCAGTTGTCTTTTATTGAAGATTATAAGGATGCAATGCTCATGTATGATAGTGTTGGTTATAGTATGAAGGACGAAAAGGTTTCTGAAAAAGACAGTGTCAATTTCTCTCGCTATCATCCAGTGAATGCGCACGATTATATCATTGAAAGGGCAAAAAATGAACGTATTATTATCCTGAATGAAGCCCACCATCAGCCAAGGCATAGGGTATTTACAGAATCACTTCTTGCTGACCTGTATAAGATCGGGTATCGTTTTCTAGGTTGTGAAACAATGGATTACAATAAGGATTCGTTACTAAATGCACAAAAATATCCTGTACAGGGAACTGGTTATTATTCCAAACAACCACAATACGGTAATATGATCCGCACTGCAATGGATGATGGGTATTATGTATTTGGTTATGAATCTGATGATTCAAAAGGCAAAGTATCTCCGGAAGATCGGGAAATACAGCAGGCGCAGCATATAAAGTCATATCTGGATGCCAATCCCAATGCCAAAATAATTATTCACTGCGGATATGATCATATTTCCAAATGCGATATTCAATGGGGAAAGACTATGGTTCAACTGGTGAAAGAATATACGGGGATTGAACCCTTTACTATTGAACAGACAGTACTTACAGAGAGGGGTTCGGTTCCATATGATGACCCTTTGTACAAATCAATTCATCTGAAATATGATGCCGTTTTTATGGATTCAACTGGAACCCTTTTCGGATCGCCACGCGGGAAAAATTGTTATGATGCCTGTGTCTATCATCCACGTACCATTTACAAACATGGTAGGCCCGACTGGGTTTTTGCCAATGGCCGTCAACCTATTTTTCTGAGAGGAGCAGTTACTTTACCCTTCCCTTGCATGGTATTCGTCTACCATGACGGTGAGGATTATTCTAAAGCAGTACCAGCTGATATTGTAGAACTAAAAAATGAAGACGATGCGAACCACAAAGCATTAGCGTTAGGCAAAGGAGATTATTATATCATCATCAGAGATACCCATAACCAGACCCAGGTTTTCAGGACAAAATTGTGAGGTTTTTTTTGTAACTTGCGTTAACAAATGAAAGCGCCTCGTCAAATAGTACCCATTCTAAAAAAAGGACTACTGAAGGAAATTGAACACGATGAAAACGACCTTGCATATTGGCTTTCTAAAACACCTCAGGAAAGAGTTGCTGCGATTACATTTCTCGTGTTAAGTTCTATAAAGCCAGGTACGAGGATGGATCGGACACATGTAGTACGGATAAAGGTGACAAGAAATGGAGCTGGCTAAGGATTTTTCTGAGTTTATTGATACTTAGCCTTATTTGTCAACATTCCTGTCTTAAGAGACACATAGGAGGCACTTATAAACATTTATCAACCACTTGTGGACAACTATTTATATTCTTTTTGCAACTGGGAGTAATAATTGCCATACATTTGTATCGTTAGCTCTTTGAAAAGTTGGTTCGGCTCTGTTTGTTAAGTGAAGTTTCATTTAAAGTCCGAAAGGACAACCCGTAAGGGTCTCTTAGCGTTACTATTGTATCCTTCTCCTGATTGTTGGTGTTGGTTGCATATGTATCTCTATATGTTGCATGATTCAATTAATTATTGATTTATACAGCAGGAAGATTAGGTGAGTGATATGAGAACATCGTTTACGCACTTAGTGAACAGATTTTTTTTAGTTGTAGTAAAGGGACAATTTTACCATAAGCAGGGGTAAAGGTGCCCCACTTAAATTTTTATTACTATGAGTAGAAAAAAACAATGCAGTACCAATGAGAGATTGATACAAGGTATCAATGATATCATCGAGAGCCGGTGTTCTCTTTCAGATGAGGATGTAAAAATCCTCAGCGAGACATTAGGTCAGCTTCAGATTCTGGAACGAAAAAAGGGAAAAACTAACGAGGAAATTCTGGAAACAGTCGTTAAAATCGTTGAGTTGCTTGCCAAGTTTTTCAAAAATGAATCTGATACCTAAAGACGTAATGAATCGAAAATTCTGAACACTCCTTAATTTTTTTCAAACAATGGATTTAGGCACAACGATAAAAAAAATAAGAAAGCAGAGAAAACTCACACAGGGTGAGTTTTCCGTACAATGTGGGATTAGTCAAACTTACCTTTCTCAGATTGAGAACAACCAAAAAGAACCAAATCTTTCTGTTATTAAAGCAATTGGTGAGAAATTGAAAGTACCGTTGCCTATTTTGTTCTTTCTTTCAATTACTGAAGAAGATGTGGAGCCGAATAAGAAGAAAGCTTACAGTATTATTGGCCCTTCTGTAAAATCCTTGGTGAATGAATTCTTTACAGTTTAAAAAATCGCAACTCAAACTGCTTTGTACAATTATTGGCAGTAATCCTCAGGAGATTGAGTATATCACAGAGCACATAGACGACTACTACAGGGAGTGGTTTGAGAAGAAGGTTAACAAAGCGACAGGTGATTTCAAAAAATTCAAAGACGGTACAGTTAAGCAAAGAGCCATTAGGCCGTCATTAAACAGATTGAAGTCAATTCAAGTCGCAATAAAGAATAAAATTTTGGCACCTATACCTCTGCCAAACAACGTCCATGGAGGCAGAAAAGGAAGAAATAACATTACAAATGCGAAACCCCACCAAGGTAATAAGTTTAAGTTTACCACCGATTTACAAGAGTTTTATCCAAATATAACGTCTGATCAAGTCTATCAAATGTTTTTGCATCTTCGATATTCAAACCATTTTGCACATTGGCTAACTAAACTTACAACCTGGAAATATGAATTGCCTCAGGGAACCCCAACAAGTACTCATATTGCAAACCTGGTGTTTCTTAGTACAGATTATAAACTAATTGCTCTTTGCCTGAAGAGTAATCTAACCTATACAAGATATGTTGACGATCTGACTTTTTCATCTCAACAGGACTTTAAACCTGTCTTGAATAATATATTAGGAATTGTAATTGAAGATGGATTCAAAATAAGCTACCGAAAAACAGAATATAAGGGTTTGCAAAATGTAACTGGCATAGATATTTATAACAACTACATTGATGCGCCTAAAAAGATAAAAATTAATGTAGCCTCTGAAGTTCTATCTCAGGATGGTATGAAACCATACACCAATTACCTCAAAATCATCCGGCGGACCAACAAGAATATTAAAGAAAAGAGAGCGATGAACCCTTCACTGGAGAAAGATGATTATGAAATAATCAGATAGAAGAAGATACTATCTCTTTCTTAGAGCTAAATGATGATAACGAATAGTCCTTTTAGGTATTAATCCATTCTCTAATTGAAATGGAATTCCTGTCAGCAAATTTTGCCTCACGATTGGAGGAATTGAATTCACTAATTGTATTGCATCATATATTTGTTCGCCTTGCCTTGCGCTACGTAAAATATCAACAATATTAGAAGTTGCAAAATCGTCTTCGAAGTAGGCGAGCAAGTCTAAAACAGATTGATAGCCAAATAGGTCAATTATCAAAATTATTGCACCTCTTGGTATGTTTGCAATTATCATTTGCAAATTATCCCTAACTACTCCATATAGTGCCTCAGGAATCTCATTTAAGCAGTTTTGTAATACGACTAAATTTGAAGTTCTCAAAGTTGGCAAAAAATCCGTTAAAGAATTTTGAGAAGCAATATTCAAATTGTTGTTAACAGTGTTAATAGGGCAATTTCGCCACTGTGTTGGTATGAGTGATTGAAAAGTAATATTCCTTGAAAATGCCCAATGATCAGAATTAATATCAAATGTATTAATGTTAATTTGTTGTGGTCGAAAAGCTGTGGAATTTAGAAAGTCAAAAAAGCCATAAATCTCGGGAGATGGCCCACAACCAATAAAGCTCGCACCAATTACCTCATCGCTAAAAGGCAAGTGCCC
>Ga0206844_10316_pt1 | contig 12352 bp, 12 predicted proteins | sample Alteio_BWOrgCont_22_FD_152907 | JGI IMG/M metagenome (GOLD analysis project Ga0206844, IMG submission 152907) | Enriched cells from forest soil in Barre Woods Harvard Forest LTER site, Petersham, Massachusetts, United States -... | ecosystem: Environmental > Terrestrial > Soil > Temperate forest >...
TAGATTAAAAAAAGAGGCTCACCACTCCACCACCACTTTCCCAACCGATGCCCTGCTTTCCAGAAAAACATGGGCAGTGGCGATATCAGATACGGGGAACACGTTACCCAGAACAGGTTTAAAAATGCCTTCTTCGGCCAGTTTGCACACTTCATCCATGCTTCTTTTCATTAATTCAGGCCGTTCGTCTGAAATACGGAGCATATTGATCCCAATTATGGATTTTGCCGCTGTAGTGAGAAGGCCGGGGTTGTAAAACCCAAAAGCGATTCCAGTTTTTAGATAGTGGAACAAACTGCCCCTACTTGTCATTTCTGCGGCACCGTAACAAACAATGCGCCCACCGGCACTGAGGCTCTTAATCCCCAATTTTACAGATTTCCCTCCAACAGCATCCAAAATAACATTGACACCTTTGCCGTTTGTTTTTTGCCTAACGACATTTTCAAATTTTTCTTTCCGGTAATTGATGGCTACATGCACGCCTGCTTTTAGAAGCATATTTATCTTTTCATCAGAACCGGCAGTTGCAAATACGATACATTTTTTATGCAAAGCATACTGAGTCAATGCCGTCCCAACCCCACCTGCTGCCGCATGAATTAGCACTGAATCACCTTCATGCAGGTTCACCATTTCAGCGGCGCAAAAATGAGCTGTACTAAATTGGGTAGCAAGGGCGGTTGCAGATGCCATATCAATATCCGATGGAATTTTTGCTACTGCCATGGCATTGCACTTTACGTATTGTGCATAGCCTCCAAAACGGGTAAAAGCAAAAACGAGATCTCCCGGCGAGAAATTCTTTACATTATCCCCTGCGGCCTCAATTTTACCGGATACATCATATCCAAGAACTGATGGCAAGGGAGGCGCCTCTTTATACATCCCGATGCGCGCCATTACATCAGCGAAATTCAACCCTGAGAATGCAACCCGGATCAGTACTTCATTTTCGCTAATTTCCGGAATCGGCAATTCCCTGATTTCAAATGCCTTGACGGCAGCACCGATTTTGGTTAATACGATTGCTTTCATTTGATTCCTTATTAATCAATGTACAGAGGAAGATAAAACAAATGTCCTAAATAAAATCGTATTGGAACATATAGGTGCTATTAACACCCGGAACAATGGTTGCAAAAAGGAAATGCTCACTTGGGGTGGGTGAGTTATTATGAGGCATCTGTGACTTTAGCTTAGCAATATTTTGTAGTGCTCTTTCTCCTTCCCTTTCGCTGTCACCTCCGAAAGTAATCAACAATCGTATTTCAGAACGGGCCATCAAAAGTTTTTCAAAATCGTTCCTGACATCCCGAAAGTCTGACCCCAAATTGAATTCCACAACAAGCAGAGGTTCATCATTTTTTTCCTTTCCATTCCAGATCAGGTCATAAAGCCAGTTGGTGTTCGTTTTTTCAACATCATAAGGGACATCAAAGCCGAGGCCTTTGCCACTATTGTACAACTCTTTTAACAATACGCTGGTAAACCATTCGTTTTTTGAAATTTTCCTTGATTGCACATAGGTCTCTTCAGCATGTTGCAAGGCTATATCCAAGGCAAGAGTAACCTTAGACACAATTATGTCATCAGAAGTAAACTTAGGGTCAATCATTTCAAATTCTAAACATGACAAAGGTATTGGAAATAAAGAAACTTAATGTATTTTGGCAGACAATTCTATGTTAAGATAAGGCTATGCATGTAATTTCCTTTCCATCAGTCCATTTCCGGAATGTTGCCGCCTGGCCGGGGTTTGCGGGACTTACCCGTTCCACTACACTATTTCACGATCCAGGTGGGTTTGAAACGGGTAGTCTTAAAAAACAAAAAGATAAATTTGGTACTTGTATATAAAAGGTTGTTAATTTGCACGAAATTTTAAAACAAAGCAAAATGTCTGATATCGCAAGCAAAGTAAAAGGAATAATTGTAGAAAAACTCGGCGTAGATGAGAGTGAAGTGACCCCGGAGGCCAGTTTTACCAATGACCTTGGCGCCGATTCTTTAGATACCGTTGAGTTGATCATGGAGCTTGAAAAGGAATTCAACGTATCAATCCCTGACGAACAAGCCGAAAACATTACCACTGTTGGCCAGGCCATCAGCTACCTGGAAGACCAGGTTGGAAAGAAATAATCCATATCCCTGCTTTTTAATGAACCTGAGAAGAGTAGTCGTTACCGGCATAGGAGCTTTGACCCCAATCGGCAATACCGCCGAAAAATTCCGGCAAGGATTATTCCTTGGTGAGAGCGGGGCAGATTTCATCACCCGTTTCGATGCAGAAAAATTCAGGACAAAATTTGCATGTGAGCTGAAAGGCTTTGACCCCGAACAGTTCATGGAAAAAAAAGAAGCCCGGAAACTAGACCCCTTTGCCCAATATGCTTTGGTGAGTGCCGATGAAGCCATGACAGATAGCGGCGTTGATATCTCCTTGTTAGACTCAAGCCGTTGTGGTGTGATCTGGGGCTCGGGGATTGGTGGCCTCAAGACATTTCTTGACGAGATTACAGGATTTGTTAAGGGCGACGGGACACCCAGGTTTAACCCCTTCTTTATAACAAAAATGATCATTGACCTCTCCGCTGGACATATTTCCATTAAATATGGTTTCAGAGGGGTAAATTATTCGACCGTTTCAGCTTGTGCATCAGCTTCCAATGCGATAGCAGAGGCTTTTAATTATATCCGATATGGAAAGATGGATATGATGATTACCGGAGGATCTGAAGCCGCGATCAATGAAGCAGGGATTGGGGGCTTTACGGCCATGCGTGCCATGTCAGAAAGAAACGATGATCCAAAGACAGCTTCAAGGCCTTTTGACAAGAACAGAGACGGGTTCGTTTTAGGCGAAGGAGCGGGCGCCCTGGTTCTCGAAGAATTGGAACATGCCCAAAAAAGAGGTGCCAAGATATATGCTGAAATATTGGGGACTGGCATGTCTGCCGACGCCTATCATATTACGGCGCCTCACCCGGAAGGGATTGGCATACAACTGGTCATGAACAATGCACTCGCAGATTCTGGTATAGCTGCTAAAGATATTGATTATATTAATGTACATGGTACGTCCACCCCACTCGGCGATGTTAGTGAACTGATAGCCATTCAAAAGGTTTTTGGAGAAGATGCTTATAAATTAAATATCAGTTCCACAAAATCAATGACAGGCCATCTTTTAGGGGCTGCAGGCGCAATTGAGGCTCTCGCTTCAATTTTTGCTATTCAGGACGGGATCATCCCTCCTACAATCAATCATTTTGAGGACGACCCCGAAATTGACCCAAAACTTAACCTGACCTTCAATAAGGCTCAAAAACGTAATGTAAATATTGCAGTTAGCAATACTTTTGGTTTTGGCGGTCACAACGTCTCCATAATTTTCTCTAAATTTACAGCCAATTAATTTATTTGGGTCATTTTACGTAAATATTTTGAGGGGCGATCATTCAAAAAAAGGCTAAAGCAGGTCATAGGATACGCACCCTCTGATATAGCCTTATACAGGCAAGCTTTTACCCACAAATCCATCATACCTCAAACGTCATCAAGAATAAAGTCAAATGAGCGGCTTGAGTTTCTTGGAGACGCAGTATTGAGCCTTGTCATCGGGGCATATCTTTATAATGAACACCCTGATGAAGACGAGGGCTTCCTGAGTCAAATACGTAGCAGAGTAGTAAACAGGGAACTGTTTAACCAGCTCGGCTACAAGATGGAACTCCAGAAATGGATGCAGGAAGTATCTCCTACCAAAGTCGAGTTTGAAGAATCTTCAACCATGCTTGGCAATACTTTCGAGGCACTGGTGGGAGCTATTTTCTTAGATAAAGGATATGAAACCGCAAGACGTTTTTTTGAAAATACCGTACTGGTCTATCATTTGAATATTGATGATATCCAGGCTTCCGACCTCAACTACAAGAGCCGGTTGCTTGAGTGGGGACAGAAAAACATCAAAAAAGTGGTATATACACTTACAAACACAGAACGTGTGGGCAACAAACTTCAGTTTACGATAGAGGTAAGCATTGACGGGGAAGTTTATGGAAAGGGTATTGCAAGCAAGAAAAGAAAAGCTGAACAGCATGCAGCCAAAGAAGCCATAGAAAAGCTGGGGGTGTAAGGAGATTTTCATCCTTTAAATCCAAAAAGAACCATTCTTCGTAGATTGTGTTAAAAAAAGATTAGGACCATGAAAAATCTTGCAAAGAAATTAAGTTTGCCAACCATACTATTTGTGGCAATGGCCTGCTCAGATGCAAATCCAAGGGATTCAAGTGCCGAAAATGTAAAATCAAACGATTACAGTATGCAAAATGCACCATCAAAAACCGACACAGGCAAGGTTGTAAAAACTGATGCGGAATGGAAAAAAGAACTATCTCCGGAATCTTATGATGTTACCCGCCACCAGGGTACCGAACCGGCCTATCACAACAAATACTGGGACAACCACGAGGCAGGTACTTATTATTGTATTTGCTGCCATGAAAAGTTATTTACGTCTGACAAGAAATTTGATTCAGGTACCGGATGGCCAAGTTTCTGGGCTCCTGTAAGCGATAAGGCTATTGTTGTTCATTCTGATAACAGTTATGGCATGAGCCGTGATGAAGTAGCCTGTGCGAGATGCAACGCCCACCTCGGCCATGTTTTTGATGACGGCCCCGCGCCTACCCATCTCAGGTATTGTATGAACTCTGCTTCAATGGTTTTTGAGAAGGCGAAATAGATAGAATAAATTTCGTATCTTTGTTTTTAGACAAAAAGCGAATCTTGATAAACTTTATCTATCTAAACGAGTACGAAAAGCACCCTGATGCAAAACTGAATACTTCATTGCTTTGGGAATATGACCTGACACGATTTGACTATCAACAAATGAGGAATATAGTTGTGCAAAGGGTAGTTGAAAGGGGTTGGCCCGACGACTGGTATGCCATCTTAAACCTGTATGGTGAAGACGGTGTTAAAAATGCAATAAAGGAGATTCCTTATTTCAATGACAAAGACATGAACTTTGTGCATGTTGCTTTTGAAATCCCTTTAACAGAAATGAAATGCTACGAAAGGAAACAGTCCAGCCAGACACATTGGGAATCCTGAAAGACCTGATGCTGGATGAAGACCTTACAGATTTTTTTCTGGTGGGCGGAACGGCGCTTTCTTTGCAAATAGGTCATAGAATGAGCATTGACCTTGACCTGTTTTCTTTGAAACCATTTGACGATAATTTACTTCTCGAACATCTCGAAAAAAAGAATGGGTTTCAATCAGGTTTCCAAGCAAAAAATACCCTTAAAGGACAAATTGATAAGACAGAAGTTGACTTCATCACGCATGGCTATCCTTTAGTTGAAGAAATACAAGACATTGAAGGACTTCGGATTGCAGGTTTAAAAGACATTGCTGCCATGAAAATGAATGCTATAACAGGTAATGGTACAAGGCTAAAGGATTTTATTGATGTTGCTTTTCTTTCTTCTCATTTATCATTGGATACAATAGTTGAGGCATACGAAAAAAAATACTCAGCCCGAAACCCGGTTTCGGCTTTGAAGGCATTATCATACTATAGTGACATTAATTTCAATGAGCCAATTCATCTTATCAACAGAAAATTCTCATGGAAGACCATTGAACAACGCCTTTCCCAGTTGATAAAATTTCCCGAAAAGGTTTTCCCTGAATTGTGAATCAGATATCATCCTTCATCAACTTAATATCAATAACTCAACATCTCAATAACTTCCCTTAGTCATCCACATCTATTGCCGCTAAAGGCAACGTAACAAGACCAGGGATTTTATCAAGTTGCGCCTTTAATTCTGACGAACTTCCTGCAATAAGTACTTTATAGTCTGACGGATTAAAATATTTCTTGATGATTTTATTGACCTTTTCAATATCAATATTATCCAGTTCAGCAAGGCTTTGTTCCCTTTTCTCGTAATCAGGATATAAAAGCGGGTTGAACAGGCTGACTACCTGGCCTGGACTTTCAAAACCTGTAATACTCGTCCTCATCCTGGCTTTTACCGTTTCGAAAATATCCTTCGGGGCGCCACTATCATAATATTGCTTTAGCATTCGGTCAAAACTCTCCAGGGTTGCATACATAACCTCGTTGCGCACCTGAGTAGTAACTGTATAGGTGCCATTATTGCTTTGATTGTCAAAAGAACTGCTTATGCCGTAAGTTTTCCCTTCTTTCACCCGTATCTGTTCAAAAAGCATCTGAGAAAATATCCCGTTTGCAACTTCAAATGCCTCAAGATCTTTGCTCTTAATATCGGGCGCTTTTTTTACCCAGCAAAGTGCCGCCTGGGTGGTATTATCCCTGTTTACAAAAGCATATTGCTTTTTGTCAATCTCAGGTTCAGGTAATGAAACACCATTTACTTCTCCATAAGAGGCTTCCCATCCGTCAAAATACTTCTCAATCAAGGCTTTTAATTTGTCTTTATCGGGGTTTCCGCAAACCACCAGCGTACAATTTTTTGGGGTATAATTGAATTTATAAAATTCATTTAGCTGATCCGTTGTGATTTTATTGAGCTGGGCCGCGTAAAAACTCCGGCCCAGGGGATTTGTAGCACCATATACAAAAAACCTGCTGTAAACATCTGCCAGCGCTCCGATATCCATTTTTTCAGGCGTATTATAAGTCAACTCCTGCTCTATATAAGATGAAATTTCATCCTTTGGAAAGATGGGGTGCAACACTACATTTGAGAACAAGTCCATGGCGTTGTCCTGGTCTTTGTTTAAAAACTGGATGCTCAATTCACTAAAATTGTTATTGCTGGAAGCATTAAGCGAAGCCGCCATCAGGTAAGTCATGCTGTCTTGCTGCACACGACTATATTTTTGATTGCCCAGTAAAAGAGTATGTGCGGTAAGGTCTGCAATGGATTGCATACCAGGTGTTTCATTCTTGGTTCCGGTATTGATAAGCAGGCTCACATAACTGACAGGTATAGAACCATAATCGAGAAATATAACCTGCATCTTATTTTTAAGGCGGTATTTTTCCTCTTTGGGGAAGTTGTACTGCGCAAATAACTGCTGCGATACCAAAATTACGAAGGATATGAGGAATATGCGTTTCATGGTATATTGTAATAAATAATTATGGTTCGATGATTAGTCTGGTTTGATGTTAATAACGCTAATACGGTCAGGTGCAAAGTAGGTGGCTGCTACCCTTTTTATATCATCAATGGTGACTTTTTTGTAGCCGTCAATATTATGGTAAGCCAATTGATAATCACCAAAATACAACTCAGCTTCCCCGAGTGAATTGCCGATGCTTTCAGCGCTGTAGTTGGATTCCATATCCGCTGCTTCCCTTGCCCGGATATAATTATCAATTAGTGCCTGGGGCACGCCATCTGCAATAACGTCGTTTATCTCATCGGTTACTATCTTTTTCACCTTAAAATTCCCGGGCTGGGCGCTCATGAAAAAATCAATGGGTTGTTCACTGGGATATTTAAAAAAGCGTGTTTCTTCCGTTGATACAATTGCATATACGAGATGCTTCTTCTTGACCAGAATATCGTTCAGAATTGAATTTTCATCAAGGAATAAAAGCCCGGTAAGCATGTTCAGGGCATAATAGTCTTTGCTTGAGATTTCAGGATAAGGAATCACATAAGAATAAACCTGGAGCATCTGATCGAGTGGCATTTCAGTAAGTTTCAGTTTAGTATTGGTCAGATCGGGCAGATTGGATTTGTCTTTCAGGCTTAACTGTTTGGCAAGCGGGCCAAAATACTTTTCAGCCATGGCAAAAACATCATCCGGCTTTACGTCGCCAACTACAACAACATAAGCGTAATTTGGACTATAATATTTGTTATAAAAATCCATACATTCATCTGCCGTAAATGAAGTTATCTCCTCAAGGCTGCCAATGGGGTTTACCGTGTATGGATCGTTATCGGGATACAGCGCCTTATATTCATTTAGTACCATCCTGCCTTCCCAATTATTCATATTGTCCCTGAATTCCTCACCTACTACCTGCCGTTCGGTATTCAATATGTCTTGCGTTACCTTTAGGTTGCCCATTCTATCTGCCTCCATATCCATACACATATCAAGGGCGGTTTTGGGAATATATTCATGATATTCTGTAAAATCGCTGTGTGTGCTGGCATTGAGTACGCCTCCTACTTTCTCTACATTTCTAAAGAAAGAGTGGCCGGGATATTTCTCTGTGCCCCTGAACATCATGTGCTCAAACATGTGCGCCATACCATGAACACCGGGAGCTTCATCTTTACTGCCTGCACGGTACCATACCTGTAGATATACAAAATCATTGCCCGGCTTTTGGCAGACGATTACTTTAAGCCCGTTTTTCAGGGTTTTTGAAACCGAAGGGTATTCTATTGCACTGGCATACAGAGATACTGTCATAAATGCGCTCACTAAAAAGTATTTTTTCATATTAATAGTTATAAGTTTCCACGTTTCAATAGCCGACATTTAACCGCAAAGTACGCAACGGTCTCGCAAAGAACACAAAGTTTTAAATCATTAAATTTCATCTTCTTTGCCACCTCTGCGATGCCTTTATGTCTTTGCGGTTGGACTTTTTACCGCAAAGAGCGCAATGGCTTCGCAAAGAACACAAAGTTGAATTTCTGTTTATTTTATAATTTATCATCTTCTTTGTGTCTTTGCGATGTTATTGGGGTTTGTTGTTTTAATAATATCCAATTCCATTTGCAACCCTGGTAATGCCATCTTTCAATAACAATACATTAAAATTAATCAACAATCCCAACTTGAAATCTCCGAGCCTCAAATAAGTAAGCGTTTGAGCAAGATGTAAATCACTAAGTTCACTCACACTCTTTAATTCTACTACAACCTTATTTTCAACTAATAAATCAATCCTATACCCACAATCCAAAACTACATCTTCAAATGTTACTGGCATCATCTTTTCCTTCTCTACAGACAACCCATATTGCTGAATTTTGTAAAATAAACATTCCTGGTAGGCATTTTCTAATAAACCCGGTCCGAGGGAGCGATGGACTTCGATTGCAAGGCCAATAATTATTTTAGATAACTGATTTTCCGTCATACTACTCATCTTATTTAACTGCAAAGTACGCAATGGACTCGCAAAGAACACAAAGTTTTAAAACATTATATTTCATCTTCTTTGCCACCTTTGCGATGCCTTTATGTCTTTGCGGTTTACCTTTTTACCGCAAAGAGCGCAATGGCTTCGCAAAGACATAAAGGTTATAAAGTTCTATATTAGTTTGTATCATAATTTATTGCCCACTTCTTTGGGTTCTTTGCGATGCCTTTATGCCTTTGCGGTTGGACTTTTTACCGCAAAGTATGCAACGGTATCGCAAAGAATACAAAGTTTAAAACATTATATTTCATCTTCTTTGTGCTCTTTGCGATACCTTTATGTCTCTGCGGTTAGTCTTCTTTATCTCAGATTCACAACACCCCCCTCCGAACTGATCCCAAACCGGAACGTGGCATAAGTCTTTTGGCCTTCCGCAAAGCCTGAAACCAATATCACCTGGAACGCATGCAGTTTTTCTACACCGACATAAAACTCTCCATATTGGTTCAAGGTATTTGTTGTTAAGTAGTTGATGCCGGCAATTTCACTGAGTTTGAGTTTACGGATAAGGGGAAACTTATTGAGGATCAATCCGCCAAAATGATGTTCAAAATTTCCCTGCACAAATTGGCCGTTGGTGCTGTACTTGTAATAAGGCAATAGCTCAAAACCTCCGGAATTGGTAAAAATAGTCTGGTTGCCCTGAAAATGATAATAATCCATAAAGTCCATTGACCTGTTATTCAAAAATTTACCTGTTGTTACGGTCCAGTTTGAATTGCCAAGCATTTTCATGTTAATCTTACCATCAACAGATGCCTGAACATAGTCATAGTTAACATTAGATCCAAGAACACCGGCAATGCCTTTTTTATAATATAAATTAAGGGTCGGATATTTTGAACCCTCGGTAATTTTTTCGTATGGCCTTGTATAATAATGCTGTGCAAAGTTTATTTTAAAACCTGCGTCAAACAACAAAGCCCTATCAGGGTTGAAAACCGGAACGCCTTCCGGCGCAAAACCCTGGACATCATTTGAAGTAAAATCGCGGTTGATTTTAACAAAACTAAAATCACTTGTATTCACAAGCGGACTTCGCGATTCATATTTTAATGATGCCGTGAACTGTACGCCATTTATGAGTTCTGTAGAATGCTTAATATGAATAAAATCTGACTGATACAGCTTCATGAAATTCTGCCTTTCGAACAGTGTGTAAACCTCATTGAAAATATACGAATAATGATGGATTTGATTGAATTGCTCTGCTGACCGTCCGGCATCAACAGAAATGGAACTGAATTTTTCCGGTTTATAATTATAATTATAACCCAATGCACCGTTTAGCCTATGGTCTGATAGGCCATAATAAAGAGAAGGTGTGAAGGAATAGTCCCTGTTGTGTTCAAGGTGTTTGGCAAAAGTCAGATTGTCGCCCAACCTGAGCCCTTCTACTGTATTGTATTGTATGTTTGCCAAAAGTGACCCGACATTTATGTTCTCCTTATTGTACCTGTTATTATAGTTGTACCCTCCAACCAAAAGACCAAGAGGTTTGAACTTATTGGTTTTCTGATCAACGGAGTCAAGGTACTTTTTGGATCTCCGAATGGCCATAACACTGTCCCTCTTGCGATAGTCTGTTATTTCTTCCTTTGTAAGTGGCACCGGCCTGGTCGTATGCCAATACGAAGTGTCCTTTTTATTGGCATCCGTATCAATTTTCATGTCCTCTGCGGTGAAATAATGTTTTGGGAAATCGGGAGCTACATTATAGTCAGAATTTACTCCGACATACAATCCACTACCTTTAAACCCTAAAAAACCAAAGTGGAACATAAATTTATTGGTTACAGGCATCCAGATATCGTTCGTAACCGGAACAAAGGTTTGGTTAATGACCAAGGTATCAACGAAATCAATTTGAGCGTCTTTTGTGAGGTAAAGGTTTGTGGCATAGATGCGCCAGCCACTTTCTTCGAGATAGATATAGCCCCTGAAAACCGGGTCGTTTTTACGACGTCCTATCACTTCTATTTTGTCAACCGTACTGCCGTTTTCCTGGTAAGTGCCGTCAAGCCGGTATTTGTAATACAACATGGCATCAGGCGCAATGGGTGAGATAAAACCACGATCGCTAAGCCCGCCAACCTGTAATACACTTTCATAAAAATCAAAAAGCATATCCGATGCGCTGTTGTAACTGAATGCCTGGTTGTTGCCACTCACTTTTGAGGAGATCATTTCTTCTTTCACCTGGTCCGGTTGTTTGAAATTGAATTTAGACACTGATTCTGAAAGATATACAATCTTTGAACTATCAATCATCCCAAGCATTCCAATTGAGATATTCTGTCCGAGCAGTTTTTCAGGATGCTGTGTAACTCTCTGAATACCTTTGATATAAACATTGCAGCTATATTCATTCACCTGATCTTTGTAGTGTTTCCGCATTTTTATGGCATGGCGGATCATATTATAGGCAGGGTCTTCGCCTGCTTTTATGGTCACCTCCTTCAATTGCATGGTTTCGTCATTGAGGGTCACATTCAGGGTTATTTTGTCATTACCAACTGTTACTTGTGCGGCATAAGACGTATAACCCATCATCCTGAAAATGACTGTATATGAACCACTGGCAAGGCCAAGGGAATATATTCCGTTTTCATTTGTTGTTGTGCCTTTTGTAGTTCCCTTTATATATACGCTTGCATACGCAACAGGCCTTTTGAGGGTATCAACAACCTTTCCGGTTATAATGGTTGCCTGGGCAAAAGAAGACATAAACAGAAAAACGACAAGGCATAAAATGCCAGCTATGTTTGTTTTCCAGTTCATAATTTTGAGACGAATATAAGATGCTTAAAGTTACAGCATAATAATTTTATGCTGCAATTGCTTCTTTTACAGCAATAACTACATTTTTATGAACCTTAGGGTTAAAAATACTCGGGACAAGTTCATCATCCTCGGCCAGGGCAGATATGGCCTTTGCTGCAGCTATTTTCATAGGTGCGGTAATACTGTTGGCACCACTTTCAAGCGCGGCTTTAAACAATCCGGGGTAGGCCAGTGCATTATTAATGCTCCTGCCATCGTCTGCAAATGCTGCCCCTGCTTTAATGGCATCTTCAGGCAATATTTCTGGTGAGGGATTTGAAAGGGCAAGGATAATCTGGCCTTTTTGTACCATGTTTGGTTTAATGAGGCCGGGGATACCCGTTGTGG
>Ga0206844_10332_pt1 | contig 12304 bp, 12 predicted proteins | sample Alteio_BWOrgCont_22_FD_152907 | JGI IMG/M metagenome (GOLD analysis project Ga0206844, IMG submission 152907) | Enriched cells from forest soil in Barre Woods Harvard Forest LTER site, Petersham, Massachusetts, United States -... | ecosystem: Environmental > Terrestrial > Soil > Temperate forest >...
CAACCAGGCACAGTGAAAAGCGTACGGTTCAATATTAAAAAGATCAAAAAAGAAATCAATTCAGATAAAAACATCATAAACCTCTCCTGGCTCCAGGCCCAGGTAGAAGTATTGGAGAAAGAAGTGGGGTAGGGGAAAGCCGGTTGAATGAAGGGTATGTCAAAAGCCTAATCCTATTTAGCCTTTAGAAACGGCCTTCTTCTTCAAAAAATGATACCTTGCCCCGAGTTCCATGCCCAGCATCCTGTCATAAAAAACATTGGGATAGGCATATATATCATAATGTACTGTATCATGGTAGTTGACTAAAGCAATCCTATAAAGGGGCGAAGCATAAAAGCTCCATCGTGGTTTGGCTTTAAGTTCAAAGCCAAAAGCAAACTGTAGATAGTTTTGGTATATGGTGGTTTGAACGCCTTTAATGGGCAGGCCCGATTGAAAGTAGGTCTTGGCAATCATAAAGGAACTTATATCACCCACAGAGATATATAACCCATATTTTTTCTTGTCCAGTATATAGTAGTTGATGGTACCCGGCAGTTCAAGCATCTGAATGATGGCATTTGCAATTTCACCGCTATGGATTTCATAATCATTTTCATATTCCTCCAGATAGGGGTTCAATTCGATGATAGGGGTATTGTAAATGTTATAACCGATACCTGCCTGAAGCGAAAGATGTTTAAAGGGCTTGTAGCAGGCATTGAAATAAATTGCTGGTTCAAAGGTATATTGCGTTGTTATTTCAAGGCCGGGGTGAGGCAGAAATACGGATCCGTAGTTACTTGTAAAATGTGGTGTGACCCCTCCTGTAATTGACCATTTGGAACCATTATCTTCCTGGGCTAACACTGTCTTGAATGTAAGAAGGCTGATAATTATTATATATAGAACCCTTTTAACCAATGTATTACATTTTTACAATTCCTTCAACCTGGATAGTTTTGCCATCGAAAAATTTTAGGTAATAAGTACCAGGAATGAGATCACCTAAAGGAACCTGGACCGAATAGGTACCCGGATTGTAATTTTCCAGAGGTATATTCTTTACCTGATTGCCTTTTATATCACTGATACTTATAGATACATTCGCAGAAAACCCAATATTGAAATTAATGGTTATCATGTTCGTAAATGGATTTGGATCAACCGTTAACAGCACATTTTGAGGTGGAGGGGATATTGCTGCTGAATTATCATTCAAAATGGAATTGCCATTTTGGTTTTTGCCCGTGGGCTCAGGCGAACTAACATAATTGAACCCGCAGTCGGATGTCCAGGGCTGGCAGCCTGCGATCACAGCTTTGAAACTGTTCCCGATATCTACTCCAAAATCTGATTTAAGGTCAATGGCATCGCCCGCGCTATATACATATTGCGAATAATACGTTGGGCCGCCAGGTGGTGTGTAACTTTGGATATAAGTCGGATCTATCATGCCGCCATTTGCGGTAATTGTATGGCCTGCCTGAATGGTAATCATAGGCTCCTGTTGCCAGCTCGACGCTGGCCAGTGGTTGCCCTCAAGAGTAATATCGCTTTGGCAAACTTCTATCGGGTCAATGCCCTGCAAATTCCACGCGCCTGTCTCAAGCGGATCAAGATAACTGTTGACATTGTTCCAGAAATCACCAAGACATCCAAATTCCGCTACACCTGGGTGGTCGCAAGAAGTAACCAGAGGCGCGGTCCATGAACATGTACCAATTACTTGGTGATCAACCGTGAATAGTGGACAGCCGGAATTTCCAGGTTCAGTTAAATCGCCCCCCGTATGGTCAACCTGCCACCAGTGATAATCGTTAGGACAGAGAGTGCAACCTGCAGTTGTAGAATCTCCATACCAATCATGAACAGTACCGCCAAAAATCTTTTTAATATCCCCCTGAGGATGTCCAATAATTGTAACATCTGTATTATCCAAGTCAACTGAATTATAAATGCGGTTCCATCCGGCAAAATACATATTGTATTGTAAAGGGAGCGATGGAGGATTATAGCATGCTAGCAATAAAGCCATATCCGGATACCAGAGGCTGGTAGTAGCACAAAATGGACTGCATGCGGCAGTTGCTTTAATTTCAACCCCAACCATTGTTGATACAATGTTACCATAAGCATCATAACAATCCGGGCTTTGCCAGTTAAAATAGACAATCCATTGGTCAAGCTCAACTCTGGGATTATTATCATTTGCTGTTTGGCTTACACAGTGATTTGCGGTAAGTATGTATGGGGTAAAATCCTGAGCCGTATTATTTACTAAAACTCCACTGCACTCAGTCCATAATATATTACCGTCGGAATTTTGAAACGCAAAGTCATACATTATGGTAGCCCTTATATCATTACAATGATCTGTAACCCACGGTAAACAATTTACGTTCGTATGACATGGAAGGGATGTTCCATAACAAGACCCTGCAGGCGGTGCAGGAGTACCACCTAAGCCGCACTCAGGTTTAAACTGCCGATTTTTATAGATATAAATGCATTCGGAGATATGAAATTCAGGATTCTTCTCACCAGAGGATGGCTGATCGTATTCCAAGATCAATTCTTTAACATAAAGATTGCCGGTTGTGTAAACCATTTTTGCGTTAGAAGGTGAAGTAACAGGGCCTTTGTAAATAGTTTTAATCCCATCGGTAATGAACAACATGGAACCTTGCGGAATGTTAAATTTATCCCAGTTAATTCTTAACCCAACTGCAGTTTTTGAAGCTATTTTTAGCCTCCAAACACGGTCACCGCTTTTTAAGGTATCCCATGTCCCTGAATTTTGCAAATCAATATTTTCAGGGAAACCAATTCCAAATTTGCCTCCACACAATTCGCAGCCTGAATCTTTTTTCAATATAGAATCGTTATTAAGAGATTTCAGTTCGAAGGTTTTGACAGATGACTTCAATTTATTCTCAAAGCTGTATGGAAATGTGCCTACAGAAGCCCGTATTGAAATGCTAAAAAGCAATGAAATGATGCCATGCAGGCATATTTTAGTGTAAATTTTCATGATTTTTATTGTTAATGATTTACATTCCATGTCTTTAATAAGAAAACCTGTGCACCTCTCCGCTTTTCAACTATTCCAATATTTTTTGCAAAATAAACATCCTGGTATTGATTATCCCAAGAGCAACTTAAATGCAAAACATTGTAGAATACATGATTCAAAACCGGAAAGGTGTCTATTATTGCCCCATTAGTCGGTCCTGGCGTCCCTTGAGGCTGAGAAAAACTTCCGTGGGATTCAACGATGCACATTCCTGCGCCAAATTGATACATTAAACCCCAAAAACAACTATTTTTTCCTGTAGCCACGAGCGAGTAATATATAGGGACCAGTTTACTTTGGTAAGCATTGTAATCACCCTCATAGTAGCGTTCTATATAATCCGTTAAAAGCAACGAGTCATCGTTCTGGTATATTCTCAGAAATGTAGTTTCGGTAGTTGTGTCTATCTGATTTGTACCTTGTATTTGATATATCCATTGAGATCCCTGCCTGTATGAATCAAAATAATCCCGGCAAAAAGAATCCATCAGAATATACTGCTTCGTAACAGGATGCAAAGGCTCTTTGTAACAGGATGGGCTGATAAAAACCACTGCAATTAAGCAAAGACATAATACAAATGTACGGATAGCGTTCATTTTGTTAAAAGCCTTAACAAATATACTAATTTTTTGCCGTCAGTGTATTCACTTTCTTGTTTATAGTCTCCAGCTTCTTTTTTAAGGCATCGTTTTCTTCCTGGAGCTTGATAACATATAAAGTGAGTTCTTCTACTTTTTTAAGGAGTTCAACCTGCATGGCCCCAACCTGCATGCCTTCCTTCACTGCATCTGTCGCTGTCGGCAGTTCAGGCAAATGCTTGTTTAAGATCAGGTAATTTTTGAGGTCTATTATTGGCATCAGCTTATAATCCTTTGCAAACACATAATCCGGGAAAGTGCAGGGATCGGCATTAAGCGATATATGTACTTCCTGGGCACACATCATTCCGTTTACCACCAGCAACTGTGAGGGGGTTGTGGTTCCTATCCCTACATTGCCATTGGCAAGCACAACCATTCTCACATTGTCAACAGTAGTATAAGTACTTAGGGAATTGGCTTCAATTTGCAACAAAGGTGTCGTTGAACTTTGCCATGCGCCTTTTATCCTCACGCCTTGCCCTCCGCCTGAAATGTTAAAAAAATCAGCGGCCCAGTTTGATGATGAACTTTGAAGCACTTCAAGCGCTCCCATACCAGGATAGCCATAAGTACTGTTATAGTTTCTTGATTATCTTTTCACCGGATTATTCTTTGCAATTAAAAAAATCCCTATTCTTGAACAATGGAATTCAAATCGCTCCTGCGCAAAAAGTCACTTCCAATGGTCATGGAAGATGCCCGGTTGGGTATGCTTGAGGGAGAAAATTTTGGGCTTAAGAAAACGCTCAAAGTCAGGGACCTTACTGCTTTTGGGGTGGCCGCCGTGGTTGGTGCAGGTATTTTCAGCACCATTGGCACTGCAGCAGCGGATGGTGGGCCTGCCGTTTCGCTTCTCTTTATTTTTACAGGGATAGCCTGCGCCTTTTCCGCACTTTGCTATGCAGAGTTTGCATCCATTGTCCCGGTATCCGGAAGCGCTTATACCTATTCATATATTGCTTTCGGTGAGCTTGTTGCCTGGATCATCGGCTGGGATTTGCTATTGGAATATGCCATCGGCAATGTGGTGGTCGCCATTTCATGGTCTGACTATTTTACAGGGTTTTTTAATGAAATAGCCGGGCATTATGGCCGACATGTACCTGCTTTTCTCACAACAGATTACGGCTCAGCATACGATGGATTTAAACAGGCACAGGATTCTGTACAACATGGGCATATCCTTTCAAAACTTGACCCGGCACTGCAAAACTCATTTTCCGCCTGGCAGGATTCCCCGCATATTGGTAATATTCCAATTATTATGAACCTTCCAGCCATTCTCATTACGGTTTTCATAACCTGGCTTGTCTATATCGGCATCAAAGACTCTAAAAATGCCAATAACATTATGGTGGTCATCAAGCTGATGGTTATTCTTCTGGTGATTGCTGTCGGTGCTTTTTATATCAATACGGATAACTGGGTTCCATTTGCCCCGCATGGGCTTACCGGGGTTATGAAAGGTGCTTCAGCCGTATTCTTTGCATATATAGGTTTTGATGCCATTTCCACTACGGCAGAAGAATGTGAAAATCCCAGAAAAGACCTTCCCAAGGGGATTATTTATTCCCTGATCATCTGCACAATACTGTATGTTGCCGTTGCCTTTGTGCTTACAGGTATGACCTCATATACCAACCTCAGGGTTGGCGACCCGCTTTCTTATGTTTTTGCAGCTAAAGGGATCGGTTGGATGCACGCTATCGTAAGTGTCAGTGCAATAGTAGCTATGAGCAGTGTATTGCTGGTGTTCCAGTTGGGGCAGCCACGTATCTGGATGAGCATGAGCAGGGATGGGCTGCTGCCAAAAGTATTTTCTACCATTCATCCCGTGTATAAAACGCCTTCATTTTCAACCATACTAACTGGCTTTGTGGTCGTAATTCCGACTTTTTTTATGAAAAGCGACGAACTTACCGACCTCACGAGTATAGGTACCTTGTTTGCATTTGTATTGGTTTGCGGGGGGATATTGCTCATGAAAAACAACCCTGATATGTCTGAAAAAAGGTTCAAAGTGCCTTTTGTAAGTGGGAGATATATTGTGCCGGGCATGTTTTTGATCACGGTCTGGATCATGGTGCAATTCTTCCCGGGCTCGTTGAAAGATTATTTTTCAATAAATGATAAACAGAGCCTCATAGAAAAACTGCCGATGCTGATATTTATCCTGTCTTCCATAGCGCTCACAATAGGATCTTTTGTAAAAAAATTATCCCTGATTCCTGTTTTGGGGCTCATCAGTTGCCTGTATATCATGACAGGGTTGGGATATATTAACTGGTTAAGGTTTGTGATCTGGTTAATCGTGGGTCTCGTGATTTATTTCCTGTATGGTAGAAAAAAGAGCAAATTGGCAGTCAACGGTCAACAATCATCAGTCAACAGTAGAAAAAGTTGATTGTAGTGATAACTGTTAACTGTTATCTGATGGCTGTTGACTGTTCAAATGCCTTCTGCGCTCCTTTCTGTAAGTGCGAATAACAGGAATTATCGTGATGATAATGAGTACTATAACAATATAATCCAGGTTTTTGGTGATAGGTCCCGGGAAACTGGCGCCCAGGAAATAACCCAGCAAAATAAAAGAGGCCGTCCACGCCAGTCCGCCAATAATATTGTAAATGGTGAACCTTATGAAATCAAGTTTGATAGCCCCTGCCAATACAGGAACAAAAGTCCGGATAATAGGCAAAAATCTTCCTGCGATAATTGCCAGCCTCCCATAACGTTCGTAAAAGCTGCGGGTCATATCCAGGTACCTTTTCTTAAAAAGCAACGAATCTTCTTTTGTAAACAATCTTGGCCCGAGTGTCCATCCCACAAAATATCCAACCGTATTACCAATAATTGCCGCGAAAAAAACCCCGCCAAGAAGCAGGTAGATGTTCACGGGAAGCACCGGAGTAATTCCATCCGGTCCGGGTATTGCAGCCAGCAAGCCTGCGGTAAACAATAGTGAATCCCCGGGAAAGAAAAAGCCAATCAAAAGACCTGTTTCAGCAAAAATGACGGCCATTATAAGCGCCAATCCGCCCACTCTTACAATATGCTCAGGCCTGAGCCATTCCTTTAAACTACTGATATCCATATCTATTTTTGTTTGGCTGTTTTATCTAATTCTTCAATGTAATCAAGGTCTTTGGAGAATGTTTCTTTGATTGAAACAATAGAAACAAGTGCAAGCCCTATACATACCCCTCCTACGATCCCGGCACTGTACAATACCCCCAGACTCTTCTGCAAAGCTACATAAGATAAGGTTATGGGAACAGCCGCACCACGAACAAAATTGGGAACCGTAGTTGTAACAGTTGCGCGGAGGTTGGTGCCAAATTGTTCCGCAGCTATCGTAACAAATATGCCCCAATACCCTGTAAATGCGCCCAGTATGAAGGTCAGAAAATAGAAATATGCCAGCGAAATATCCTTCACCAAAAAGTACCAGACAAAAGAGATAACACTGGTAGCGAGGAAAATGAGGATTGCTTTTCTTCTACTTTTGAGGTAATAACTCAAAAGGCCGCAGCACAGGTCTCCTGCAGCAAGGCCAAAATAGCTGTACATGATGCATTTACCTACTACAACAGTTCCTTTCACGCCAATAATTCCGGCGAAATCCTTCGCATAAAATATCAATACGCCCACCGTGAACCAGACTGGAAGCCCTATACAAATACAGCTCAGGTATTTCAGGAACCGCACTTTAGATGTAAAAAGCTCATGGAATGATCCTTTGCGTACTTTTGACTTGCTGATGTTTTTATAGATCGCCGACTCATGCGTTCCTATCCTCAGCAAAAGCAAAACAAAACCAAGGCCACCGCCCACGAAATAAGCAGTCCTCCAGCCTATATCGCCCACTTCTGCAGCCACTACGGCGCCAAGCGCACCAAAAACCACCACAAGCATAGTGCCAAGTGTCCTTTTTTCAATTGGGAGCGATTCAGAGACGAGGGTTATTCCTACACCAAGTTCACCGGCAAGTCCGATACCCGCAATAAACCTTAATATAGAATAAGAGGTGAGATCATGCACGAATCCGTTGGCAATATTGGCAGCCGAATACAAAATGATGGTACCAAAAAGTACAGAAAGACGGCCTCTTATGTCTCCAAATATCCCCCAAATGATGCCACCAATGAGAAATCCGGCCATCTGATAATTAAATAATGAAACGCCGGCTTCCCGCAATGCCTGGCGGCTAAAACCTAATGACTTTAGGCTGTCGTCCCGTACGACCCCAAACAATACAAGATCATAAAGATCAACAAAATAGCCAAGGGCTGCAACAATAACGATCAGGCTGAATATTCCTTTTTGCTTGTTCAAAGTAAAAGTTTTTGAGGCTGTGATTTTGCAAAAATAAGAAGGCTATTTGAGAATTTGAAGATTTGGGGATTTGTGAATGTTGGTTAAATCAAATATTTCCTGGCAAGTTCCACATAGGCCAGGGCGTTTGCTTTTACTTTTTCTATTTGCCTTTCAGTAAGGGTTTTAACCACCTTTCCCGGGGATCCCATTACGATCGAATAATCAGGGATTTTCGTGCCTTCAGTAAGCAAGCTATGGGCGCCAATAATGCACCAGGAACCAACTTCAACATGGTTTAAAAGGGTGGCCCGCATACCTATCAGTGTATTGTTGCCGACGGTGGCGCCGTGGATAATGGCCGCATGGCCTACGATAACTTCTTCCCCGATAACTACCGGAGCGCCAGGATCTTCATGAACAATACAGCCGTCCTGGATATTGGTATTTTTGCCAATGCTAATGGTATCAGTATCAGCACGTATAACTGCGTTAAACCAGACCGAAACATTATCTCCAAGCTGAACATTCCCGATCACAACGGCACCCGGCGCGATGAATACGTTGGTTCCTTTGCTTACTTTTGCTTCCAATTCCTTTATAAATGTCATTGTCTCATATTTTCATTAACCGGGGATGAATTTACTGATTTATAATATCAAAGGTTTGGTGCAGGCTGAAAATCATCCGCGCAAGATAGTTGCGGGCGCTGATATGGCCAAATTACCTGTCATAAATGATTCGTGGCTTTTGATAAAAGATGACAAAATAGCATCTTTCGGGCCGATGGATACGCTTCCTGAACTTGAAAATGCTGAGAAGATAGATGCATCAGGAAAATTCGTTTTCCCATCATATATTGATCCTCATACTCATTTGGTTTTTGCAGGTAGCCGCGAACATGAATTTGTGATGCGGATAAAAGGCGCCACATACCAGGATATAGCCGCGGCAGGAGGGGGGATTCTCAATTCTGCGGCAAATCTGGCTCAAACATCAGAAGATGAGTTGTTTGAATCTGCTCAAAAAAGACTTTTTGAAGTGATCCGTAGCGGTACCGGGGCTATTGAAATAAAAAGTGGCTATGGTTTGAGTGTTGAATCAGAATTAAAAATGCTCAGGGTCATTAAGAGATTAAAGGAAACCAGTCCGATCCCGGTTAAGGCTACTTTTCTCGGCGCTCATGCGATACCTTTTATCTATAAGGACAACCGGGAGCTATATATCCGGGAGATAATTGATGAAATGCTGCCTGTTATAAAAAAAGAAGGCCTGGCAGATTATATTGATGTTTTTTGTGACAAAGGCTTTTTTACACCTGTTGAAACGGATGTCATTCTTAAAGCAGGCATCGAATGTGGACTAAAACCGCGTATTCATGCCAACGAACTTGATTATTCCGGTGGCATCCAGGTGGGAGTCGCAAATAACGCTTTATCGGTTGACCATCTTGAGTTTACCGGGGATAAGGAAATTGAGCTTTTGATGAAATCAGATACGATGCCCATACTCTTGCCCTCGACCGCTTTTTTCCTGAACCTGCATTATCCGCCTGCGCGAAAAATGATTGAAGCGGGGTTGCCCATAGCACTGGCATCTGATTACAACCCCGGATCATCCCCCTCCGGCAATATGAATTTTGTGATGTCCCTGGCCTGTTTGTACCTCAAAATGACTCCCGAAGAGGCTATCAATGCCGCAACGATCAATAGCGCACTTGCCCTTGAATTATCTGATAGCCTGGGTAGTATATCCCCCGGAAAAACGGCTAACCTGTTTATCACCGAACCTATGGACGATTATAGTTTTATCCCATATTCATTCGGGACAAACAGAATAGAGACTGTGATTTTGAACGGCAAAGTGTTTTAAATTCCTTAATTTTGCAGAATACTGAACCCACTTTTCACTTACCACTTATAACTATTTACTTCTATGAAAACAGCAACCATAAAAACAGCCAAAGGCGACATGAAAGTAGAGTTCTACGAAAAGGACGCGCCTAAAACTGTTGAGAATTTTGTAACCCTTGCCGAAAAGGGGTTTTACGACGGATTGACTTTCCATCGTGTGATACCGGATTTTGTGATACAGGGCGGCTGCCCGAATGGTATTGGAAACGGTGGCCCTGGCTATACCATTAAATGTGAGCTTGATGGCGACAATCAATATCACGACCGTGGCGTTCTATCCATGGCCCATGCCGGAAAGGACACAGGGGGATCGCAATTCTTTATCTGCCACAGCCGTACAAATACCGCCCATCTCGACAGGAAACATACCTGTTTCGGAAAGGTAGTGGATGGATTGGATATTATTGACCAGATCAGGCAGGGCGATGTGATCGAGAAGATTGTGGTGAACGAGGAATAACCTGGCGGGATCTGATTATAGAGACAGGAGGTAATCTATATTAAAAGGGTATCACTTTCCCTTTTCCATGATCTCTATCTGCTTTTCCAGCAGCCGGATTTTTTCTTCCAAATGCTTATTTCTCTGTAGCAATAGGTGGTTTTCTTCTTCCAATGCTTTGACGGATTCTGAGATACCCTTGTTTACTATGTAATTCCCTAAAATGTTCCCGGAACTTTGATCTGTATTCGTTTGCTTGAAAATTGCTGTTTCAGGAAGCAATTCGAGGACAGGAATATCAAGCACTTCCGCAATATGGGCTATTTCATCTATTCTGGCATGAGTAATTCCGCTTTCAAGCCGTTGGTATTTAGACTGCGACATAGAAAGAATATCAGCAAAGTCTTCCTGTGACATTTTTCGCTCTTCACGAATGGATTGGAGCTTTTCCCCTATTTTTATTTCCATGACTTACCCGCTTTTTGGGTTGAATTATGCAAAAATAGGTTTTTTTTCAATGTAAGAATACTTTACCTGTTATTCAAATCTGCATTTTATCATACAAAAATTGAAATTCCCGGTTTTATGGCTTACCCGCTTTTTGGGTTGGCTTATGCGGAAATAGGGTTGTTGCAATGGCACAGTATATCCACATTTGTCAAATTTTAAAAACAAAAAAATTATGAAACAGAAAATTTTGCTTTTGGCCTTATTTGCCCTGATGTGTGGAACGAAAATGTATGCGCAAACCAGTCCCCCATGCGCGCCCTATGCCAGCGTTTCGTTTCCACAAAATAGTGGTGGGGGCACTGTTTGCGTCACTGACATTTGCATCAGTCTTATCCCTGCCTGCTATAACATTCCAGCATGTGGCAGTGGCGGCGAAACGCTCTGCTTGTCGGGCACTCTTTCTACTGATTTTTGTACCAGTTGTGGCAGCGGAACCCCGGCAACAACAATTGCCAATGCTGATGGCGACGATGGCAATGGCGCTACTGAGGCCAATCCTTGCATTATAATACAAGTAACGGCTGCAAATGGGATTTCAGATACATACACTGCATATTGGGACAAAACAAGTTCAGAATGGTATGTCAAATGGGAGTCGGTATATACAGATCATCATTACACAATTGCGGGCTTTACGCAACCTGATTTTTTATGGTACACAAATACGGATGGGTCTTTGTATTTTTATTTGGGCTCTCCAAACGTTCTGGATGATGAAAGCACAATGATGGTGATGTAATAACTCCCGGATTATAATTCCTTGAACCCTAATACCAAAGCCTCTCCACATTGTAGTTAGAGGGGCTTTGGTATTATGAATTGTTTTTATGAAGGTGTAAATTTACCCAATTTCAAAACAAAGAAGCATTGTTATTCATATATTTGTTACCTGGTTTACAAATGAAACAGGTGAAAATCATATTATGGCTGGTATTTGGCATAACATTCAATACTGTTTATGCAGCTAACCCGTCCGTAAAAGAGTTCATCAACCATACAGACTGGAATTTTGTAGAGAACAGAGGGCAGGTCAATGACAGTGAAATAAAATACTACGGCCACCAGGGCTACGTTTATCTTTATTGCAGGCCGGGAATGATCAGTTTTGTTTTTACAAGGGCCGAAAAAGGAAAGGAACAAATTTCAGAGGCAACCGGTGAACCTGTAGAGACGCAATGCTTACGTCTTAATCGAGCGTCAGCAATGCCTCACCCGCCTCTGCCACAAGACGCATTCAATGCGTCTCTACAAAGACAAACCACTACAAACCGCGCAGACATGGTATTGGTTGGCTCCAACCCATCCGCCCAAATCATCCCTTCAGACGAACAGGAATATTATGAAAATTTCTATCTTGCAAATACTGGAGAATCTGGTATCACCAATGTACACACTTATAAAACCATCACTTATAAAAATATCTATC
>Ga0206844_10138_pt3 | contig 12276 bp, 6 predicted proteins | sample Alteio_BWOrgCont_22_FD_152907 | JGI IMG/M metagenome (GOLD analysis project Ga0206844, IMG submission 152907) | Enriched cells from forest soil in Barre Woods Harvard Forest LTER site, Petersham, Massachusetts, United States -... | ecosystem: Environmental > Terrestrial > Soil > Temperate forest >...
GACGTAGATGTCCGCGTCTGTATGCGCGGGAGGAACATGTTGGAGCGTGAGGCTTTCGCCATTGGCTTGCAACTTGTATGTGGAGCGGAAGGTCTGCTGCGGCAAAGCCTCGGCGGGCGAGGGGTCGAAATGCAAGCCGGCGAGCGCGCCATCTGGTCCTCGATATAAGACCGGCAGATCGTGCGGCTCTGACATGCGCTTTTTTGTGTTTTCGTGCGCAATGACAATGGCTCCGGTGGCGTGAAGGGGCGCGTTGTTGTCGGTGTGGTCGAAGTGCCAGTGGCTGTCAATGACGCATTTCACAGGTGCGTTGCTCAGGTCATCGAGAGCCTTTTTGAGCCTGGGCCAAGCCGGCGCGACGAAAGTGTCCACGACAAATTTGCCGTCAGGGCCGTCGAGGACGACCACGCTTCCCCCGGGGCCGGATAGCATAGTGACATTGTCAGCAAGCTTCTGCGTTTCGATGGGAGCGGTGTCGCGCCCGTATTCGATATGTCATTTCCATTTTGAGAGGGTTCCGTCCTGAGTGTTCCGGCTGACGCAGCGGGCATAAAGCCGGCGAAAACAGTCGCGAGAGTGAAGGCAACCGCCAGAGAGGTCTTTTGCATATTATTTATCCTTTGCGCATTGTGATTGCCGATGTCTAAACCTTGTTAAGGTTGCATCTTTCAGCGATTCGGTTGAAGCACTGCTCAGAGTCTCGGCAACTCGCTGACATCCCAGCCTCCGCCCAGGGCTTTCACCAGCAGAACGCTTGAGTCCAGGCGGCGCCGCAAAATATCGATGTCATTTCTTTCGTTGGCCAGAGCGGTCGTCTGCGAGGTCACAACCTGAAGATAGGTGTCAACTCCGCCGATATACCGATTCTGAAATAGCCGGAGTGTTTCTTCCGCCGCATCGGTTGCCTCGTGCTGTTGGGATGCCTCCGTATTAAGGACGTGAAGGACGACCAGGTTATCTTCCACCTCCTGGAAAGCGTTGAGCGCGGTTTGACGGTAGGTCGCAACAGTTCCGTCGTAGCTGGCCTGGGCCGCTTCAGTCGTGGCTCTGCGTCTGCCGGCGTCGAATAGTGTCTCTGAGAGTGAAGGGCCTACGGCCCAGAGGCGACTGGGCCAATTGAACCAATTCAGAAGAGATGTCCCCTCGAAACCGACAGCCGCCGAGAGGTTCAGCGTTGGATAGTATGCGGCCTTGGCGATTCCTATCTGTTCGTTGGCTGCCGCCATACGACGTTCTGCGGCCGCGATGTCGGGCCGGCGCTCGAGCAACTGGGCCGGCAGAGAGACGGGAGAGTCTGGAAGGGTGGGTGTGTGGGCGTTCAATGGTGATTCGGGAAGGCTGAATTTGGCTGGCGGCAAACCGAGAAGAATTGCCAAGGCGTGCTCGTACTGCGCTCGTTGGATTCTGATGTCGGAAGCGAGCACGCGGGCAGCATCAAGCTGAGTTTGCGCTTGAGCGACGTCGGACTTCGGCGCAGCCCCACCCTGGAAACGGTTCTGAGTCAATTCCACAGCCTCCTGATAGGCACTCACGGCGTCATTGAGAAGCTTTTCCTGTGCATCTGCGCTGCGAATCTCAAAGTAATCAATGGCAACTTCTGCGTGAATACTTAGGAGAACAGTTGCAAGATCGGCTGCACTTGCCTGAGCACTTTCCCTGGCTGCAGTCACCGAGCGGCGGATTCGTCCCCACAGATCAATCTCGTAAGACAGATCAAGCGGTAAGGTGAAGTCCCCCGTGCCATCGCTCGCGACACCGGCCGGCAAGTAGGGTTGGTTTGCCGAGGCTCGAACCGACGCGATACTCGGCGAGGTTCCGATCGTGGGCGCTTCCGCGACACGATTGAAACGAATCGCAGTCCTGGCCTGGCGAAAATTCGCTTCGGCGATTTTTACCGTCTGGTTTGCCGACTCAACCTGGTTCTCAAGCTCGTTGAGCTTTGCGTCGTCATACGTTTCCCACCACTTCTTGCGAAGCACTCCGTCGCTCGGCTGAGCCACCTTCCAACCATCGCCTGCTTGCGGTTCTGAGTTTTCCTTAAACGCAGGTGCAAGCGGAGTGTCGGGCTTCGTGTACTTCGGACCGACCATGCACCCGGTCAGTAGAAGAACAGATGCGCTCGCCGAGATGAATCCCCACCGTGTCATGGACGCACCGTCCCTACAGGCTTCGTGTGAACATGGACAGCGACTCCATTCGCGAGCGAATCGGATGGGTTCACGATGACCGCGTCGTTGGGCGTCAACCCGGAAAGAACCTCAACCGCACTCCCGTAATCCTGACCAATGGTGATCGGTGTAAGCACAACGTGACCATCGCGGATCACGCCTGCACGCAAGCCCTCAGAGCGAAAGAGCAAGGTATTTGAGGGTAGCGTAACTGACCCCGCACTGGCTGGAACCTTGAGGTGAACAAATGCGTAGGCGCCCGGAAACAACTTGCCTGCGGGATTCTCCACGTCGACCTCAACGTTGAGCGTACGGGAATTCAAGTCGATGGCATCGGAGTTACGCACTACAGTCCCGGCGAACTCTTGATTGGGAAAAGCATCAAGTGTGACCTTTACCGATTGCCCATTTGTGACATCAGCGGCATAAACCTCTGGAACAGGAATGTAGATCCGCAACTTCCGGATGGAAGCGAGGCGAAAAAGCTCCTTAGGCGCCGAATTGTCACCGGCCTGGATCAAGTCGCCGACGTCGGTGTTGCGCACAGTGATAACGCCATCAAAGGGTGCGGTGACTCGCTCGAAGGCCTGCAACTGCTCGAGGCGGTCGACATTTGCCTTGTTGGAGTCGACAAGCGCTCGTTTCGCATTGAGGTCGCTCACTGCCTGATCGGTCTCCTGCTGCGAAACCGAATTTGTCTTGACCAAATTCAGCCAACGAGTTGCCGTAATCTGGGCTATTTCAAGATTTGCCTGGGCAGTCTTCAGTTCAGCTCGAGCCTGTTCCAACTGCTGATCGAGCTCGGGAGTTTGGATCAGCGCCAACAACTGCCCTTGACTTACATGCGCACCGATATCGACGTACCAGCGGTCCACATAGCCGCTCGTTCGCGCATAGATCGGAGTGTCGTTGAACGCCTGTGCGTTTCCGGGTAGTGCAATTTCCTGTCCGTCAGCTCCCACCCTTGGGTGCACAACTTCTACCACAGGGATCGCGGATGCTTGCGCGAGCCCCTGTAGTTTCGCTTCGGCTTCCACGCGCGAATGAATCCCGTGAAAAATCGCGAACGCAACCACGAATACGACAACGGATGCGGCGACGAAGAGGCGTCGTGCGCTGCCATCATTTTTCGCGCCGGGCACCTCTGGCGCGGAATCGTACTTTATCTTTGGCAAATCGCCTGTCTGGTTCATTTCTGCAACTCCGCGCGTTTCTGGGGATCCCCTGAATGCATGGGTTTCGAGTGAAGGAAGGTAAAGACGGACGGCACGAATACCAGTGTTGCCATCGTCGCGCAAATTAATCCGCCGATGACTGCGCGTCCCAGCGGCGCATTCTCCTCGCCGCCATCTCCGAGCCCGAGCGCCATCGGGACCATACCAATGATCATTGCGAGCGCTGTCATGATGACAGGCCGGAATCTTGTACTCCCCGCTTCAATCGCGGCTCTCACCGCGTCGCCGTGTATCGCCAGTCGTTCTTTCGCGAACGACACCACCAGAATGCTGTTTGCCGTAGCGACCCCCACGCACATCAGGGCTCCCATGAGTGCAGGCACACTCAACGTTGTGTGCGTGAAGAACAACATGAGCACAATGCCGGCCATTGCAGCAGGAAGTGCAGTGATGATGATGAATGGATCGAGCCACGACTGAAAGTTCACCACGATGAGCATGTAGACCAGCACCACGGCGGCCAAGAGTCCGGCAATGAGCCCGACATACGACCTGCGCATCGTATCCACTTGACCGCGTATGGTAATGAAGGTCCCACGTGGAAGCTGCCTCTTGTAGCGATCGACAATGCGCTCAACATCTCGGCTAGTCGCGCCTAGATCGCGGTCCTGGACAGATCCATAAATATCGATGACTCGGCGGATATTGTAGTGAGAGACAATCGCCATCTCGTTCGATCGCTTCATAGAGGCGACATCAGCGAGAATCTCGGGATTCCCGTGACTACCCCCCGCAATGGGAATATTTTGAATGTCCTTGACTGACTGAATTCTGTATTGGGGAGCTTGGGCGACAAGGTTGTAGTTCACGCCGTTATTCCAGTTGACCAGGAACATCGGTGTAACCTGAAAACTTCCGCTCAATGTATTCAGTGCGCTTTGCGCCACCTGCTGTTCGGTGTAGCCGGCCTGGGATGCCTTGGTCCGGTCAACCGTGACCTCCATCGTCGGATAGTCCAGTGGCTGTTGGAGGTGCAGATCAGTTAAACCGGCCACACCGCGCATGTCGGCCATCATTTTCTCTGCGATCTGATGACTGGCCTGAACATTGTTGCCTTCAATCTGCACATCGATCGGTGAAGGAAGACCAAAGTTTAGAATCTGGGTCACCATATCCGCAGGCAGAAAGTAAAAGGTTACGCCAGGGAATTCTTCCGGAAGCCACTGCCGCAGAGTCCGTATGTAATCTGCGGTCGGGTGATGTTTTTCGCGCAGGGATACTAAAACATCTACGTCATTGGCCCCAAGAACACCATCGGTCGAGTGCATCGTGTTCAATGGGCTGTATGGGAGTCCAATGTTGTCGAGGACATTGTCCATCTCCGCCGGCGGTACTCGTTGGCGAATGAATTCCTCGACAAGATCCAAAAGACGTGCAGTCTCTTCAATACGCATTCCAGTCTTTGTGCGGATATGCAAGATGAATTGCCCGCTGTCTGTCTGCGGAAAAAAATCCTGTCCCAGCCAGGGAACAAGGACAAACGTGCAGACGCAGACGGAAAAAAAGGCCGGGATGAAGATCTTGCGATTCAGTACCAGCCGGGTCAGCAGATCGCGATAAGCACTTCGCAACCTCTCAAAGCGCCGCTCGAATGCCTTCTGAAACCTCGAAAATACGCTCTTGCGATTTTCCGTATCTTCGTTGAGGCGAAGCATATACATCACCAATGTCGGCACAAGAGTTCGCGAGAGAAGATAGGACGCGAGCATGGCGAAAACGACTGCCTCCGCAAGAGGAACGAAGAGATAGCGCGCGACGCCGCCAAGCAGAAATAGCGGCATGAAAACGATGCAAATGCAGAGCGTTGACACCAGGGCGGGAACCGCGATCTGCTGCGCGCCATCCAGGATTGCCTGTTTGATATCGGTTTCGTGTCCCTCTTCGAGAATGCGGTTTATATTTTCGATCTCCACCGTCGCATCATCGACGAGGATGCCGACTGCCAGCGCCAGGCCTCCCAACGTCATAATGTTTATCGTTTCGTGCAAAAAACTGAAAATTATAATCGAGGTCAAGATTGAAAGCGGGATGGAGATGGCAATGATGATAGTGCTGCGCCAACTGCCAATGAACAGCAAGATCATGATGCCAGTCAGGCAACCGGCAATCAGAGCTTCGCGAACGACTCCGCTGATCGCACCACGCACAAATACCGATTGATCTGCGATCGACGTGATCTTCAGTTCCGGGGGCAGTGTCGATGCAGCGCGCGGCAGCAACTTCCTGATGCCAGAAACAACGTCCAATGTGGACGCGTTACCGGCTTTCAGGATGCTCATAAGAACACCTCGATTCCCGTCCTGGCGTACTACATTCGTCTGTACCGCGAATCCATCGCTTACAGCAGCTACCTCACGCAAGTAGATGGTCGTGTTACCCACCTGCTTGATTGGGATATCGTTTAGCTCCGCAACCGTGCGTGGGTAAACATTCATACGCACGTCCAGTTCACTCTCGGCTACTTTGGCTGTGCCGGATGGCAGTATCAGATTCTGGGCATTTACGGCATTGAGCACATCTGACGGAGAGACGCCTTTTGCCTGCATCAGGTTCTGATTCATGTTGATCATGACTTGACGCTGCTTCCCTCCATAGGGCAGAGGAATCACCGCGCCAGGAACCGTAATTAGCTGTGTGCGCAGAAAGTTGAGGGCAAGGTCGTTTAGTTGTTGCTCGGACAGCCCTTCACCAGAAAGACCCAGTTGCAGAATCGGCACACTGGAAGCACTGAAGTTAATGACCTCCGGTGGCTGAATGCCCGGCGGCAGAAAGCGTTGAACAAATCCGCCCGCAGCAACGACCTGCGCGTTCGCGGTGTCCAGGCTGGAGCCGGGCTGCAGGAAGATTTTCACAATTGCTTCGCCGTTGTAGCTGGTTGACTCGATGTGCTGGATATTGTCGACAAGAGTCGTCAGCACTTTCTCATAGGGAGTAGTTAGTCGCGCCTCAACGTCTTCAGCGTTAAGCCCGGTGTACGTCCATGCGACTGCGATCACCGGAATATTGATGTTGGGAAAAATGTCAGTCGGGGTGCTCAGGATCATAACCGGTCCCATGATCAGAATGAGCAGCGCGAGTACGATGAACGTATAAGGCCTGTTGAGCGCGAGGCGGACAATCCACATATTTTGAATTCCTGAGAAGCGCGCCAGAGGCACACCCTCTCTTTGTCTCCTGTGCCCGAAGAGCGTTAAGCGACGACGCAATCCAGCGACATGCCAATCTAGATTCATGTTCTGCATGATATGAACCATGAAATGTTTCGATGTGCAATTTGCGCAACGCGCAAACTGCGACCGTTTAGATGAACACTTGTGGAATCTGCCTGGGTTGTCGGTACATCCAAACAGGAGTCACGTTAGAGGAGGAAAAGTGAACCTCACAGATCTGGAAGCCTTTGTATCTGTGCTCGACCACGGATCGATCGTCGGAGCATCCACGGCTTTACACCTGACCCCGTCTGCGGTTTCAAGGCGCATTCAAAATCTCGAAGATGCCTTGGGAGTTCCTCTTCTCGACCGGCAAATGCGGCCTTTGCAGCCGACTCGTGCCGGGTCGGAGACGTACTCCTTCGCAAACCCTGTATTGAGTTCGGTACGAAACCTGAAAACGGCGGTCATGCTAAACGGAGAGACGTCGGGAGACTTACGCTTTGGAATGAGCCGAGCCCTCGGCGATATGACACTCGTAGCACCGATCCGATGTGTACGGTCTGAGTTCCCCAAAGTGCGGCTCCAGCTTTTCATCCAATGGTCTGGAGCTTTGCTTGAGCAGCTCGTAGGCGGGGCTCTCGATGCTGCGGTGATCAATCTCCCAGAAGAGAAGGCCCCTCCCTCTTCACTGACGTCGGAGCTCATTGCGACAGAAGCAATCGTCGTCGTGGCGGGAAAATCAACGAAGCTTTCGCAGCTTTCCACCCTTGAAGAGATCTCGTCCCATTCATGGCTGCTCAATCCGCAAGCCTGTGGAATGCGCCAGATATTAGAGACTGCGTTTCGGCAGCGGGGTCTGACTCTAAGCTGTGCCGTCGAGTCCGAAGGCTACGACCTCAAATTTACCCTCATTGCGGACGGGGTAGGGCTCGGGCTGGTCATGCAACAACTTCACCGTACATCGTCATTGCGCAAGAACCTGAAGATCGTCAAAGTAAAGGATTTCGCACCAAAGATGAACGTCTGGCTTCTGCACTCGAAACATCTTGGCCGCCTCACTCCCGCCGTGCAGTGTCTCAGAGACTCTGTTCAAAAGAGCCTCAAAGCAAAGAACGTCGAAAAAAGTGATAAGCCGGCTTCTGCGTGAAGCGCACGGGAACTGGCTGCACCGCGGGTTCCGCTGACGCGGAACCTCAAAGCTTCGTCTCACGGAGGGCCAGCGTATTAAGCCTGAATCGGGCCGCTGGAATTGAGAAGGAAGCGATTCGTACGCAGTGCAAACTGAGTACGGAAACCCACTTTCCCCGCCGTCCCTGTTCATTCACGGACACAATCCGGCGAAACCGGACACCCAATCCGGCTCCTATGCACCAGCGAGATCCCGTAAGCTAATTTGTTCTTATGAAGTTTGGTTAAAGAACACTTTGGCTCTGGAATTGCTCTTCTCTCCATGCAGATCTGCCGTAACCCGGAGCCCGACATGATCACCCTGCTGCAGGACCTGCGACTCGCCCTACGCCAACTGCGCAAGTCTCCCGGCTTCACCATCGCCGCGTTGGTTACGCTGGCATTGGCCATTGGAGCCAACGCCCTTGTCTTTGGTGTATTGAATGCCCTCATTCTGCGCCCGCTGAATGTGCCTCAGGCAGAGAGACTTTTCGTCATCCAGCACGGGAGCGCCGTCGGGGCCCATTCCTATCCCGATTATCTCGATCTTCGCCGACGCAATCGCAGCTTCGACGATATAGCTGCTTGGGCTATCTCTCAGGAAGGGCTGGACACGGGCAAAGATCCATCCAGTGTCTGGGCGTATGAAACCAGCGGAAACTACTTCGACGTTTTGCAAATTCAGCCCTACCTTGGCCGTTTCTTCCACGCTTCCGATGAGCATGGCCCAAACAGCGCGCCCTATGTCGTGCTCTCCTACGCATATTGGCACAGCCATTTTCAGGATGATCGCGGCGTGGTGGGCCGCGTTGTTCGGCTAAACAAGCACCCAATCACCATTCTTGGCGTGGCGCCTCCGGGGTTCCAGGGGACCGTCTTGTTTTTCGCTTCGGATATCTTCGTGCCCATCGTGAACCATGAGCAGTTATCCGGCGAGAATATCTTGAACGCACGCGGGGACCATTGGATGTTTGAGCTGGTGGGACATCTGAAGCCGGGAGTCACTCCGGCGCAGGCCACTGCCGATCTGAACTCCGTGGATTGGTATCTGAAAAAAAGCTATCCCAAAGATGAAGATAGTGCCTCTTATACGCTGGCGCGGCCTGGTCTTCATGGCGACTATTTGAACGGGCCCACGCAGGCTTTTCTCACCGGATTGATGCTTCTTTCAGGTTTGATACTGTTGGCGGCCTGTGCCAACCTGGGCAGCCTGTTCGCGGCGCGGGCCGCCGACCGCTCTCGCGAAGTGGCCTTGCGCCTGGCTCTTGGTTCAAGCCGCAATCGCATTTTGCGCCAGCTGTTCACCGAATCCGTGCTGCTTTCGCTCGCTGGAGGCGTAGCGGGACTTATGGGAAGCATTGTGCTTTTGCGCCGGTTGAGCGTGTGGCAGCCATTTCCACGATTCCCCCTCCATGTGCCGGTAAGTCCGGACACTAACGTTTATTTGGTAGCTTTGGTCTTGGCGTTGGTCAGCGGAGTTCTATTCGGAATTGTTCCGGTACGCCAGATCCTCCGGACCAACCCGTACGAGATCGTCAAAGCGGGATCGACAGGCGCGTTCGGGCACCGAATTACCGTGCGGGACGTAATGCTTGTCGTCCAAATTGCGATCTGTGCCGTGCTGGTTACTTCATCGATGGTTGCTGTGCGTGGACTCATGCGCTCCATGCACAGCAACTTCGGTTTTGAGCCGCGGAAGGCGCTATTGGTAGATACCGATCTGACGACAGCAGGCTACCGCGGCGAAAGAGTACCCGCAATGCAACGGCGCATGATCGATGCCATACAAGCGATTCCTGGCGTAGATTCCGTGGGATCGGTGAATTATCCGCCTTTAGAACCTCCCGGTACTTGGCAAGAGCTTGTCTATACCGACACAACCGAGGATCCGAGCCCATCGAATGCCGCGGCCGACCCTAATATGTTCAACGTATCTCCAGACTACTTCCGCGCATCCGGGACATCTTTATTGGCGGGCAGAGCCTTCACATGGCATGACGACACAAACGCCCCCCGCGTAGCGGTGGTGAACCGGGAGTTCGCAAGTACGATACTGGGCTCCGTACCGGACGCTGTGGGCCGGTATTTCAAGCTGCGGGATGGAACGCGCGTGCAAGTGGTGGGTCTGGTCGAAGACGGAAAATACGTGAACCTCACCGAGGGCCAGAAGCCCGCGATGTTCTTCCCCCTGCTGCAATCGCCGGCTAGTTGGATATGGCTGGTGGTGCGGTCGAGCCGCGACCCGCAGCAACTTGCCGCGACCATGAGAAGTGTGCTCCGGAATATCGATCCAGGGATGGTTCTATCGATTCGACCGTGGAGTGAAGAACTGGGTGGAACTTTATTCCCCTCGCGCATGGCGACAATATCGCTCGGCGTGCTCGGCCTGATGGGCGCAATGCTTTCGATCACGGGCATCTTTGGAATGGCAGCCTACTCGGTGAGCAAGCGGCTCAAGGAGTTGGGAATTCGCGTGGCTCTTGGCGCGCAACGCAAGGAAGTATTGCAGGCAGCGTTAGGACGGGCCCTCAAATTGCTCGCCATTGGTTCAGCGGCAGGTCTGGTGCTGGGAGTTTTGGCGAGCCGGGTGTTGGCTTCGATCGTGTATCAGGCAACTCCCCGCGATCCGCTGGTCTTGACCGGTGTCGTTCTGGCAATGCTGCTGCTGGGACTGGTGGCTACGTGGATTCCTGCGCGACGCGCACTTGGAGTCAATCCTCTGATCCTCCTGCGCGAGGAGTGAGTCACTTTCGTATCGAAGTTGCCGCACACCGGGCTTCTCCGCCCGTGAAGCCCGGCTTCGGTCCGAGCGCTATTCACGACGCGCTTTCGCCGCCGCACATCGCCACTCGGTAAAGTGCAGACAGCGCGTCATCGATGGGATGGCGCTGCGGCTTGCCCGATGGGTCAAGCTTGTTCCACCTCATGAGGTTCACCATCACGGACATCTGCCGCTTGCCGTTGGCTTGCGTCAGGGAAATTGCTCCCGCCCCCCAGACCGTTCCATCATGGCCCCAAAACGTGCCTTGTCCAGGAACCTCCATCTTGTGCAAGCCGAGGCCATAGTCGATTCGCTTCCCTTCAAAAGAGATAACGGGAACGGTGCACTGCATCTGCATCAGTGAGGACCCGCTTACGATCTCGCCGGCAAACAACAAACCGTAGAAGCGATTGAGATCCCCGACAGTCGATATAAGTGACGCCGCTGGGCCCGCCCAGGACATGTCATAGACGCTATAGTCGCGCGGTGGCTCGATCATGCCGAACCACGCCTCGTACATCTGCGAGTGAGGGCCGGAAACATGCAGTCCATCCGGAAGCTCGGTGTCACCGAGTCCGGCGCGCTCAATGATGTCCTGGGTGATGACTTTCTCCACGGCGGTGCCGGTTACATGCTCCAGGAGTTGGCAAAGGAGCTGATAGTTGGTGTTGGAATATATCCCCGGACTTACACCAGGCGTACCGACAGCCGGTGCCTTAACTCCCATCTCGATGAGTTCGGTCGGATGAAACCGTGTGAACCGGTTGTCGTCCAGACTCTGAGGCGTAGTCTTCGCCAGCAAAGGAAATGCCTTCAGGGATGGGTACGCATACAGGAGATATTCCGCCAGGCCACTGGTGTGATTGAGCAGCATTCGCACAGTGATCGAGTCACCGCGTTCTCCGGACACCAACCGAGGCAGGTAGTGGCTGATCGCCGTATCGAGCCCGATCTGACCGCGCTCGACCTGCCGTAGCACCGCTGCGGCGACGAAGGTCTTGCTTATGCTGCCTACGCGATGCCGCATGTCAGGGGTAACGGGTCGTCCGGTGCTGACATCGGCGACGCCGACAGCGCTACGCCACATCTGGTCGCCGTCTCGCACTTCGGCGAACACGCCTGGCATCCCCGCGTCCTGGAGCTTGTCCATCGCGGCTTTCAGCTCCGAGGGATTGAGTGGGTTGTTCCTGACAGTCGTTCTCTCCTGATCAATCATGGCCATCACGCTTTTCTCCGATCAGCAGCGCCGACGCCTTACACCCGCGTTACGAACGGCGTTCGCTGTCGCTGCTTTCAATGTCGTCAGCATATGTGGCACAGCGTTCCATGGACTTGAATAAACTGGCTATGATGTCAATGGCGCCGTTCCAGCTCTACGTTTGGCCACAGCGTCTCCTGATGCTGGGACCGGCATACGCGTCGGCTCAGCACCGGCACCACGCTGCGCAAATAGCGTTCGGATTAGATGGGCCGGTCATCTTTGAGAGTCCGCACACGGGCGTACATCGCGCCGATATGCTTCTGATCTCCCCGAATACGCCTCACGCGCATCCGGCGTTTGGTCCATTGGCGTTTCTATATTTGTGGCCCGAAAGTACAGAGTGGGTAAACTTTCCCGGCCAGAAAAATGGCGGAGTTGTACCTTTGTCCTTCGACCTGCAACTGCGCTCCATCGCTCGTTCTGCCGCGGCCGGTGACGCGGTTGCGGCACAGTCATTGGTGGACCATTTGATTGGAAAGTCCGCGAGCAACGTTCTAAGCGAGGATGCTTTAGTCTCTCGCGCCGTCGCTCT
>Ga0206844_10333_pt1 | contig 12248 bp, 15 predicted proteins | sample Alteio_BWOrgCont_22_FD_152907 | JGI IMG/M metagenome (GOLD analysis project Ga0206844, IMG submission 152907) | Enriched cells from forest soil in Barre Woods Harvard Forest LTER site, Petersham, Massachusetts, United States -... | ecosystem: Environmental > Terrestrial > Soil > Temperate forest >...
CCTGCTGGTGCTTGGAGCCGGATTTAATGGCAATGGTGAATTTGAGAAATGGCTCACCAATCCCGTCATCGGCCGCGAAGCGTCCGTGCAGGTAATCGGCAGTATTCTGACGGCCATGAAAGCCTGCGATCTGACGCAGAAATTCTTTGCGCAGCTGGCGCGGCAGCGCAGGCTGGCGCTGACGCCACTTGTGATTGAGCAGTACCTTGAGCGTCTGGCAGAATCCCGCAATGAGCTTACCGTGCGTGTGACGTCGGCGGCGGCATTGAGTGAAGAAGAAAAGAAAATCCTGTCCGGCACGCTTGCCAAGGCAACGGGCAAGAAAGTGGAGATTAAATCCGATGAGAACCCGGAACTCTTAGGCGGCCTTAAAATCCGCGTGGGCAGCAAGATGCTCGACAATTCCGTGGCCGGAAAACTCGCGCGCCTGAAACAGTCGCTCACCCGCGCCGCTTGAAATGGGCCTTGGGGATTAGGCATTAGGGATTGGAGTTGCCTTTTTCCCGTATCCCCACTAATCCCTACTCCCCAAGGCCTAATGCCTTACCCTTGCGCGGGTGTAGTTCAATGGTAGAACATCAGCCTTCCAAGCTGATTACGTGGGTTCGATTCCCATCACCCGCTCCAATCTTCAGCTCATGTGCAATCGAACCCACGTAGTTCGGGCGCGCGGGTTGGCGGGTGGCGCGCGCCCTTATATATTGGCTGGCGAAGCCAGCCGCGGTTCGATTCCCATCACCCGCTCCAGTCTCTTCTTTTTCACCGCATCTGGACAATCCATTCTGCCGCAGCTATAACGCCCACGGCATAGGGGTGTAGCTCAATTGGTAGAGCACCGGTCTCCAAAACCGGGGGTTGCAGGTTCGAGTCCTGTCGCCCCTGCCAGCTTAGAAGCCGATAAAGTCCGGAAAAATCCATAAAAGCTAGGCAGGAAGCAGCAAACAGCGATTTATATAGTCCGCTTCTGTCCATTGTGCATTATTGACATCCGGGGGTAAGTGGTGGTAGATATGGGGGTAGGTTTTTCTTCCTAGCAGGAGTTACCCCTTATGCCACTTACTGACGTTGCGGTACGCAACACCAAGCCCAGAGCCAAAGCCTTCAAATTATCTGATAGTGGCGGATTGTTCCTGCTGGTGCAGCCGACTGGTGGCAAATGGTGGCGTTATAAATACCGCTTTGCGGGCAAAGAGAAACTGCTGGCGCTTGGCGCGTATCCTGATGTTAGCCTTGCTGATGCGCGGGAGCGTCATTCACAAGCCCGGAAGGCGTTGGCGGCAGGCAATGACCCCGGCGAAGTCAAGAAAGAGGCCAAGCGGCTGGCCGTGCTTAAAGCCGATAACACTTTTGAAGTAATCGCCCGCGAGTGGCATGAGCAGCAACGCCATAAGTGGGTGCCTCATTATTCAGGGTGTGTTCTCAATCGCCTTGAAGCCTATGTTTTTACAAAAATAGGAAGCCGCCCCATTGCCGACATCAACGCGCAAGAGTTGCTTTCTGTCCTGCGCGTCGTCGAAAAGAGCGGCGCTCTGGATTTGGCGCAACGTATAAAGCAGTCCTGCGGGCAAATTTTTATGTATGCCATCGCTACCGGGCGGGCGAAGCGCAATCCCGCAATGGATTTACGCGGGGCGCTGAAAACGCCTGTTTCAAAGCACCATGCTCACCTTAAGGCGGACGACCTGCCGGAGTACCTGCAAAAACTGGAGGCCTATGACGGCATCCCGCAAACCAAGCTGGCACTGAAACTGCTATTACTTACATTTGTTCGCACCATCGAGTTACGGGGCGCGGAATGGCAGGAAGTGGACTTTGACAAGGCGGAATGGCGTATCCCCGCCGAACGCATGAAAATGAAAGACCCGCATATTGTACCGCTTTGCACTCAGGCCATAGCAGTGCTGAGGGAATTGCAGAATCACACCGGCAACCGGCAGCATCTTTTTCCTAACCAGCACAAGCCCGCCAGTTTTATGAGCGAGAACACCATGCTCTATGCCCTTTATCGCATGGGCTATCACTCCCGCACTACCGGACACGGCTTCCGTGCCACTGCCAGTACCATTCTCAATGAGCAAGGCTTTGCATCGGATGTTATCGAGCGAGCGCTTGCCCATTGTGAACGCAATAAAGTCCGCGCCGCCTATAATCACGCACAATACCTGCCAGAACGCCGAAAAATGCTCCAGTGGTGGGGGGATTATTTGGATGGTATAAGGACGAAAACTCAATAGCGCGGGGAAATTATGGCAAAATTACACAACAAAAAAGTTCGGCCTCCTAAGATTTTTGATTTGTTTTTGCAGAAAAATGGTTTGCCCATACATGGCCTTTATATCCCGCAAACAGAGAATTTATCCCCTGAACGACTGGCAGAATACGAATCGTGGAAGAGCGAAAATTCAGAAAAATTAGACGAGATAAAAAGTAAGCAAAAAGAAGGCTTGTTAGAACAGTTCGTATTGGCAATTTGGATATTATCAAAGGTCAAGGCTGTTATGGGGGAGGACACACTAAAGGATATAAAAAATGAAATAAATCTCGCTGGTGGCCGAGAAGAAGGCACAGAAAAAGGTAAAGCTAACGCAAAAAAGAAACGGGAGATTATAAAACAAGCAATAGATGATTTATATAAATCCGGCGAAGGATTTCAGTTGCTATACAAAGAAATTGCCAATCGGCTAGTAGAAAAACACGGCCTATACAAATACAATTCTATGTTTAATTTAGTTAAGAAATTTTCTCCCGGCATGAAGGCAAAGTACAAGTCAGGCCAGCATAGTCCTCAAGTGGCATAAATCAGGCCAGAATTGTCCAAAAATATTCAGTAATTACAGTAGTATATGCATTGAACACATCGGTCAGTCATGGTACTGTTAATAGACGCGGGATTATCCGCTAATATTGTAACGGAGGACTGATTATGACTCAACATCCACGGCGCTTTTTGCGCTTCAATCAGGTCAAGGAATTAGTAGGGCTTGGGCATAGCTGCATCTACGAGAAGATTAAGAATAACGAGTTCCCTGCGCCCGTACCAATCGGCGCTAGAGCAGTGGCATGGCTATCTGATGAAGTGGAGGCATGGATAGCGGAGCGCGTTGCTGCCAGCCGTGGCAAGCAAGATATGGGGGCGTGATATGAGTGTATCTCTTGAAGTTTGTGATACGTGCGGTGACACAACAATGGTTTTTATTAAACCGTTTGAAACCCCAGAGAATCTTTGCTGGCACTGTTTATTCATTCGCAGTTCATTAATGGAACCGGCATTTGTTCATAACAATCTTGCAGTTTATGAAATCGAGTTAAAGATACTTATAAGATTATTGGGCATAGCAAACAATTCAGACTTAGATGAAAAAAAGAAGGACATACTTGCGTTAAGCCAGATAGCTGACCTTCTTTTTGAGGAAGGGGTGCGCCTAAGAAACCGCTCTGACTGGCGAATGTACGACAGACATAATCAGACAAAAAATGACGGGAGTGTAATGTGAGCAGTGTTACACAAAACATCCAAAAGAGGATTCGTCAGGCGGTTGAATGGCACTCAGGAAATGGCATCCCTGTTTTTCCCGTGCATAGCGTCATAGACGGCAAGTGTACTTGCAGTAAAGACCATGCGGAGAGTGTAAAGCAGATAGGCAAGCATCCTGCCACCAAGCACGGGCTTAAGGATGCTACAAGCGACTACAACCACTTGCTGCGAATGTTTCCCACGGATAAGCTATATAATATTGGTATGCCAACGGGGGCGGCATCAGGAATTATTGTGGTGGATTTAGATGGTGAGAAAGGCGAAGCGACATTCCGGCAGTTGGAAGCAAAGCATGGGGCGTTGCCAGATACGCGGCAGGTTAAAACAGGCAATGGCAGGCACTATTATTTCAAAGCGCCGGAGCATCCATTAACCAGTTTCTCAAACCCTGAAACCAAAATAGATTTACGTGCAGAGGGTGGATATGTATTGGTTCCGCCGTCACTTCATAGGCTGGGGGCTGAGTACCAGATACTTAAGGATGTGCCCGTTGTTGCTGCACCCGACTGGCTTACTCACTGGTTGGAATCGGAAGGCCGTCAACACGCTAAAAGCAGCCAGTCACATACTGCAACCTTTGCATTTCTAGCTGCGGGTATGCCAGATTATCTAAAATCACTAAATTTTCCGATTATTGAATTGCTGGATTCTGAAAGCGTAATCCCGCATACGCAGAAAAATGAAGCTGCCTTAAAAGACGCGCTAAACCATATTGATGCAAATTGCGGCAGGGATATATGGCTTAATGCGCTTATGGGTATAAAGAGCCTTCACTTTGTTGATGGCTGGAATGTTGGCGCACTGGAAAATATAGCGCACGACTGGTCAAAAACAGGAAATAAGGAAGGGCAATATAATGAGGCTGATTTCCTAAAAACGTGGCACTCGCTTAATAAGCAACCGGCGGGAAAAGATTGTGTTACCGTGCGTACCGTTATTTTCCATGCCCGTAACGGGGGTTGGACGGGTAATTTAAGAAGTGGTGACTCGACGGATAACAACGCCATAGAAGCCGCCACGCAGCCAGGACAGAATCCTGCGGCAAATACCATACTGCGCTCATATACGCTTTACGATTTTCTCAATCTAAAAATACCGCCGCGTGAGTTGATACTGTCACCCATAATACCGACACAGGGATTGGTGATGCTATACGCGCCAAGAGGCATAGGCAAAACTTTCACTGCATTATCTATAGCATTAAGTGTGGCTACAGGCAGTTCGATGCTCGATAACAGGTGGCGGGCAGAAAAGCCGCGCCGCGTGTTATTGATTGATGGTGAGATGCCTGCCACTGTTTTGCAGACAAGATTAAAATCTCTTCAGAAAAATTTCCCCAGCGGATTACGCAGCCTTGATTTTTTGCGTATTATTACGCCAGACGTACAAGACGCTGGTATTCCCGACCTTTCAACCACAGAGGGGCAACAGGCAATAGAGCAGCAGTTAGACGGGATAGAATTAGTAATACTGGATAATTTATCTTCTCTATGCCGGAGCGGAAAAGAGAATGAAGCGGAAAGCTGGATGATTATACAAAGCTGGCTTTTATCTTTGCGTAAACGCGGTATATCTGCCCTGCTTGTACATCATGCCAATAAAAGCGGCGGGCAGAGGGGAACATCAAAGAAAGAAGACCTACTTGATACCGTAATTACTCTTAAGCAGCCAATTGATTATAATCCTACACAAGGAGCCAGATTTGAGGTGCATTATGAAAAGGCGCGTGGCTTTTACGGAGAGGAAGCAAAACCGTTTGAGGCCAGCCTGACAGATAATAACGGTGTATATACTTGGGTAATAAAGAATATTGATGACAGTATGATAGAGCGAATAATGGGGCTAAAGCAGGAGGGGCTTACACAGCGCGAGATAGCTAAAGAGGTTGGCAGCAGTCCCGCCACAGTAAACAGAATACTTAAAAACACAGCGCCGGAAATTCGACTGTCCTGACCGTGTTTCACTGTTTCAGCACTAGGCAATGAAACAATGGAACGCACACTATAATATATTGATATATATATATGAAATGTGTTTCACTGGCTTATTGCTGTTGAAACACTAAAGGCTGATTATCTATAACCAGAGGCATGGGCGGCGCTTCCGCGTTCATTAGCTGCTTTTGCGCCTGCATGTTTTCCCAAAGTTTTTTGAGAATGTCAGGGTTGCCTTTGCGCTCGACCTGAATATTAGCGAGGCGGGGATGCACATAAGGGGCAGCCATGCCCGCCGCTTGTAGGCGTATAGTCTGGGGCTGGGTTTCATCACGCATTATTGCAACCATATACTCGACTGGTGTTATGCCCGCCTCCGCCGCTTTAATGGCAATGTCGGCAGTCCTGGCGGTTTTACTGCCCCGCTTCCTGCCTGCCCCTATTCTGCTACCGCCTCTTGGCATATTGAAAGACCTTTGATTACGTTTGATTACAAGACTATTATATCAAAGAATGTGGCAGGATGTAAGCCCTGACGAATACTACCCCCCACTAGGGTTCTGTTCACGGTGAAGCACAAAAGCGATGCCACCCACGGCACAAACAACCAAAAGCTCTATAAGCAGCATCCCCGTATCAATCGCAGACAGCCGCCCATCATCCTGAGGCGGAGACAAGATAAAGCTAAATCCCATAGCCGCAGGCGCAGTTATAAATGCCGCATGAAACGGCGGGAAAAGAAGCATTGCAATCATCATGAACGCAACTATTTTCAGAATTATTTGCTGTTTTTTGTTCATAATTTCTCTTTGGATAGCATAAATATAATATGCAAACTTAGCGCGATGGCTCATATGGTTCTGGTTCAGGGTAATCCCGACCAGTATCGTGTTCATCCCCTAGAGAACCATCAGGCTGTGCACACCAAAATCCTTTTGGACATTCCGGGATGAACAACCATTGTCCTGTGACAATATCCCCATTGGGCGCACGTACCCTTATTATAGTGGGAGGATATTTTCCTGTACTGATGTTTTTCTGCTCGTATTCATAAAATTTTTCTTCGTACTGAAGGTCACTCTCTAATTTTTTGGCTGTTCTCTTCTCTTCAGTAATTTCTTCGGCCACGGCGTCATGGATTATCGGATTATAATAACGCCATATAAAAGGGCTGCTTATAATACCTATACCTAATATTATGCTTAGAAAACTGGTTATACGTTCCTTCATAGGCTAGTAACTACGGCAGTTAAGCGTATTGCCATACGCATTGCAGTTCGTTGTTGTGGGTTGATAGGCCGGTATTTGTATGGGGGGCGGCTTCATGGCCTGAAACATTGCAGCTTGCGCCTGTGTCGTAGCAGCATTTGCTGTTTCCTGTTGTGCGTTCAGTAGCATTTGCGTTTGAGCAGCCTCGTTTAGATGTTTTCTGGCTGCAAGTACAATCTCTTGCCTTTGTTGCGCCGCTTCGCCCCATGTGATTTCACGTTTAGACAATTTTATCGTTATCCGGTCGCTATCAACCCATTCCTCCGAAAGCACTTGGACAACGGTAGGTGCGATGTTCTGAATCTTTTCTACATAAGCCTGCCTACAGGGCATAAGGTCGTCATGGTATTCTATCAGGAGACGACTTTCTTGCTTGGTCGGCTTTGTGTCATCGGATAGTTGCGCCATTGTTGGCTGAAAGTTGTTCAGCGGCGATGGCAGATGTGGTGTAATAGACGCATAATCAGGTTTGTTATATACATTGACCATGCACGTTTTTATCTCTGCATTGGCATTTTGCATAGCCATACCGGCGCATCCGGACAAGGCGGCACACAGTAAGTACATTAAAAAAAGACGATTCATAGCGTTCTCCCCGCGTTAATTGTTATAATCGCATATATTAACCAGAAGCAAAAGACCTGTCCATAAAACTGTAGGCTATGGCCAACAGACAATAATCCCGGCTTCGCCATACTGGAGACATGGATTTATGTAAGAGGATTGGTGGTAATATACAAAAGATGCGGGTTTCTAAAAAACTCTCTCAGGAAGAGCTTGCACATAATGCCGGAATTGACCGCTCTTATCTTTCGGAAATAGAGAGTGGTTACAAAAACCTGAGTGTGCTTATATTGGCACAGATAGCAAATGCTCTTGAGATGGATATAAGGGATTTGTTTTAGGCTTGATGAAATTCAAAAAATCGTGCGATTTGAAAGGATAACCTGTTATCTAAATGGGGGCACAATTTTTGATTGCGTAAATTGCCCAGGCGCTTAGTCTATGTTGAAATTAATAAGGGCATACAGCATGGCGCGGGCATTGAGGACAAAAACTTGTGTTGCCTACGCAAGATTGGCTCGGTTTGAGGGCGCGCAAACCAACTTAAATTTAGAGACCCTTGTGGGGCAAATAATCTCTACCTTTTCCGATGCCAAATCTCGAAAAACTTCTGAGTTGTTTGATGACCAATGTACGCAACTTACAAATTATCAAAAATATAGCGGTGGTGGTATTGCTGTCTCAATTGATTGCCATTCTCCAGAAAATGAAACCAGTACAATTAAAAATAATCCCCGTGATGAGGAAAAGGTAGTTAAGCAACCACTGCGTGCCCCCAAAGGGCACAGTATGATAAAATATGAGGTATTTGCTTATATCCAAGGCAACAATCTCTTGCTCGTGGGCGATATTGTTAAGGAATATGTTTTTGACCAATTGATAAATCACTTGGCATGGAAAGCTAATGTCATACAGAGTGATTTGAAAGTCGTAACATCTGCGGTCACAGTTCAAGATAAAATTAGACAGGTGAATAAGTATGGCGTCGCAAAAATTGAGTTGAATATCTCAGCCTATGCACATGCTTTAGAACAAGCGACGGCTGCCGGTAAATCCCTTATGTCAAAACCATTTGGAGTTATTCATGATATTTTGAGCCAGCATAATGCCACATCAGTCATTGCATCTTCTAATGTCAGCTATTATCTCACTGTGGACATAACGAAACTGACAAAAGCGCAACTTCATAAAGCAGAAGATGGCAGTACCACAGACCCGATAGAACAATGGTCAAAAAAAGCTGCTGAAGGTGTATTAGAAGATTATATGGATGATTATACCATTGTTTTACGCGGCAAAGGCGGCAAGATTCGGCAAAGTGAACTTAAAGTCAAACGGGAGCTAAAAGTGCGGCCTCATGGCAAATCGTTCGATACGCAGGATATGTGGCATAACCTGAGTGCTGCCTATAAAGAACTCCACAAAGAAGGCCATTTCTAAATGAGCCTATTCAAAGTAATATTTACATGCCTGATATGCATTGTTGCTTTTTTTAGTGCCCTCTCTATTGACCCATCTTTAATTAAGATTGATGCACTAACTGCAATCTGTACTATATTTTCGGTGTTGGCAGGTCTTATTCTTGCCATATATGCACTGCATATAAGTTCTATAGAATATTCCAACACTATGCCTATTCAAACAGCCAATGCTGTAGTCTGGGACAGCAAAAAATCCATTAATCGTTTAAGTTATTTTTTCTATCTCTATCTTATCGTACTCTCTTTTTCACTGATTGTAATAATAGGGCAATCAATCCCTACTAAGTCAGAATGGCTTATTTCTATTTTTTATCTGTCCAGTAAATTGACGGTTTTCTTTTCAGTTTTTGCTGCTGGGATGTCGTTTTTTGTTCCCCTTGAACTTAAATATATTCAAGAGCGGAAGGTTGCAGAAGCAAACGAAAAACGAAATAATTAATTTACGCGCAATGTAGAAGCGAGGAGTGCAAGAGTAAATTTAGAGAGACACATTTGTCTCCCAGAGGGAGGCATGACTGTCTCCCGCTCTCCAGTCATGGATGTCTCACGATGTAGTACGCCAGTAGGCATGATATTGAAACATTTACAATGTGGCAGCACAAAATCAAAAAATTTCTGCGGTTTGAGAAGGTGCTTATAATTTTGGAACGGAAAACTCGGAAGTCCGGACGTTTCCCAAGTTAGGCTATTTTTCTCTTATCTCTCGTGCTGGCAAGGGCAACTTCCCTCTGAAATAGCAAGGCAGACAGGGCGCTGTGGGGGTAGTTATGGGGGTATGTATAACAACGCCATCTATAATTAACACTATATAACAGTAGAATATCTTTCTATCGTGAGTCCTGTCGCCGCCAGGTACAGCCAGTCACGCAGGCAGCCGCACCGTAAATGCCGCTCCCTCGCCTTCCGTGCTGCTCACTGCAATCACGCCGCCGTGCAGCTCCACCACCATCCGGGCAAGATAAAGCCCGATACCGCTCCCGGAAATATCAGATACGTTGCTGCCGCGTGAGTAGCGCTCAAACACACCATCGATATCCTTGCCCGGAATGCCCATGCCCTGATCCTGCACGACAATCACGATGCCTTCCGTTCCCGCTTTGGCGCTGATTTCGATGAGCCCCCCCGGCGGGCGAATATTTAATCGCATTGGACAGCAGATTGCCGAACACCTGCCGCAATAGTCTCGGGTCACCTGACATCACAAGGGGTGCACTGATTTTCTCCCTGATCTGCGCTGCGGGTACAATCTCCCGGTGCTGCTGGCAGACGTCATGCAGTATCGCCGAAAGATCAGTGTCTGAGGGATGGAAATAAAGCTCAGGTCTGCCTTCAAATAGTAGTGTGGCATTGATCAGGTTGTCTATGAGATCGCTCATTTGCCTGACTGCATTGCGGATCTTTCCAGTGCGTTCGGCAATATCTCCGGGTTGCGATGTCTCCTTCATTTTCATCAGGCGCTGTGCGTGCCCATCAATGATAGTAAGCGGCGTGCGGAATTCATGCGAGGCCATGGTAATGAAATTGCGCTGCGCGACCATCAGGTTGCGTTCATGCTCAAGTTTTTCTTCCAGCATCGAAGCCTGCTGGATCAGCCCTTGGCGGCTCAGCGCCAGCTCAACGATATTGTTGCGAAATACCACAACGGCACGCGCCATTTCGCCCACTTCATCGCGCCGTTCTGTTGCGTTGATGACGACATCTGTGTCGTTGCCTGCGAGGCGGTGCATGCTGCCAGCCAGATCAAGTATCGGGTCGGAGATGGAGCGCCGGATATAAAAGACTCCGGCCGTGACCATCAGCGCGCCAAGCAACATCGCAATTACATTAAGCAGACGCACTTCGCGATAAGTCTCCGCCGCCCGTTCGCTTGCCTGCCGATCTTCCGCGACGTTAAGATCAGTAAGCAATCCCAGTGCATCGCTTGCCGCATTATAGGCCGGTTGCGATGACGTTTTATATAAAGTCACGCCCTCATCTTTTTTATTCGCGCGCATCAGTTTCAGCACCTGATCGACCAGCTTGCGGTAGCTGTGCCAGCTGTCCGTGAAATGCCGGTATATATCGGTTTCTTTTTCATCGTGGAAAATCTGTTCGTATCCGCGCTGCGCCTCTGCAATATTGTGATCGAGCCCGTCCATTTCGCGCTCACTTGCTGCGATGTCAGCTGAGGTGGATGCCAGAAGCAGCGTGCCTTCGGCGGCGCGGAAGTCGGAAGTGTAGTTATTAAGATCGCCCAGGAAGCGGGTGTTAGGCAGCCAGCGGTCGCGTATCTGGGCGGCTACTCTGTCGGAATCATTGAGGCATGCGATGCTGAATGCGCCCAGAAAAATGACCAGCAGCAGAAGCAGAAAGAATGCCAGGGTCAGGCGGAATTTTATCGAGAAATGTTGCATGCATCCAGCGGTTTAAACGGTAAATATCGGAGAATTATAGTGGCTGCTGTTGCCCGTGGCAAAGAATTCCGCTAAAAGAGCACCATGACCCAGCCGCTCACAAAAATCCTGTGTATCGAAGACAACCGCGAAGCCGCATTACTCATCCGCGAAGAACTGACCGAGCGTGGCTATGAAGTGGGTCTTGCCTTAAACGGGCAGGAAGGTTTTGCCGCCATCCTTAAAAATCCGCCGGATCTCGTGCTGTGTGACATTTCCATGCCGGTGATGTCGGGCTTTGAACTGCTGGAGCGGCTGGTTGCTATCGCCCCGCGTTTTGAAACCATGCCTTTCATATTTCTGACTGCGCTCGGCGATCGCGACAGTGAGCTCAAAGGGCGCAAGCTCGGCGCGGACGACTATGTAACCAAGCCCGTCGATTTTGACATACTGGGCACGATCATCACTGCCCGGCTGGCCCGGATTGCGCGGGGTGCTGTGTGGCGCCAGGGCGTGAATTTAAGCGACCGCGAAGTCGAGACGCTGACCTGGGCCGCGCGCGGAAAGACGTCTGCCGAAATCGCGCAGATTCTGAATTTGAGCAAGCGCACTGTCGATTTTCATATCGATAATGCGCGCGAAAAACTCGGGGTTGCCACACGCATTGAGGCCGTCATCAAAGCGGCCAATGGCCAGCTGATTGAGCCTTATTCTAACGCTTGAAGTGAATTGCGGCCCCACTGACAGTAACGGGACTCTTTGCCGCGCCACCCACTATGGCTGGACTCGCACCACGATGGCTTGCAATGCTTGCCGGTTTGGCCGGGATTGCGTTTTTAGGTGCGACAGGTGCTGCAAAGCCGCTGCCTGCGCTTAGCATAATCAATGCCATTATGGCTGGCAGAATAGAGCCGGATCTGCTCATGATGTCATGTCCTCCTGTCCGGCTGTATTTTCCGGTGCGGAATCGCCATGATCCTTAAGAAACAACAACTGGAGCGCCGGGACAACCACAAGAAGCATCACTGGGCCGACCAGCATGCCGCCGACGACTACGGTCGCCAGCGGGCGCTGTACCTGACTGCCGATGCCT
>Ga0206844_10334_pt1 | contig 12217 bp, 12 predicted proteins | sample Alteio_BWOrgCont_22_FD_152907 | JGI IMG/M metagenome (GOLD analysis project Ga0206844, IMG submission 152907) | Enriched cells from forest soil in Barre Woods Harvard Forest LTER site, Petersham, Massachusetts, United States -... | ecosystem: Environmental > Terrestrial > Soil > Temperate forest >...
TTCATGCTGGCTTTTTAATAAACGTATAAAGCAATCTTCCACTGTTGGGGTTATTGCTTTAAATTCAATGTTTTTGTGTCCCTTTTCTTGTAAATATTGACGCACTTCGGCTTCATTGCTTTTTATAGACAAATGCAAATATTCGCCAAATGTGTAGCAATTAATAGTGTCCTGATAAGCTCTTAAATCAAGAAGAAGGTGATACATTGAATCTGATTTAACGGCATATAATTGTTCCGGGTAGGCTTTAATTGTCTCTTCGGGCGATGCTATGGATAGAATTTTACCGTTTAAAATGAGGCCAATCCGGTCGCATAAGGTGGCTTCATCCATATAAGAAGTTGAAACCATAATAGTTATCCCCTGTGATTTCAGACGTTTTAACATATCCCAAAATTCCTTTCGGGAAACCACATCTACACCCGTTGTCGGTTCATCTAAGAACAGCACTTCGGGTTTATGAATAAGTGCGCAGCAAAGAGCTAGCTTTTGCTTCATACCACCCGATAACTTCCCGGCACGACGGTCTTTAAAGGGCTCTATCTGAACATAAATGTCTTTGATCAAATTGTAGTTTTCTTCAATAGTTGTATTAAATACAGTGGCAAAAAAGTTCAAATTTTCTTCTACTGTTAAGTCCTGGTATAAAGAGAACCTGCCGGGCATATATCCCAAAATGCCCCGAATGGCCTTAAAGTCTTTAATTATATCAAGTCCTGCAACAGTGGCAGTGCCGCTGTCGGGTAATAAAAGGGTTGTTAACAGGCGGAATATGGTGCTTTTTCCTGCTCCGTCGGGGCCAATAAGCCCAAAAATTTCACCCTTTTCTACAGAGAAGGATACATTATCTACCGCAAGAACAGTTTTCTTGTTGTATGTTTTGGTGATATTATTTAGGGTGATTGCGGGCATGTATCTTTTATAAGGGAAGGAGGTAAAATAAACCAGTAACCACTAATCCGAATAAGATTCCAATGAAAATCATTTTTTTGGCTTTTGCCCGGTCTTTTTTGAAATTTTCTTGTTGCTCAACGGTAAATGTTTTACCAATATCTCCAAAATTAAAAACGCCTTTCATTCCAAAGGACACACAAAAATGAAAATACCATTGCTGGAAGCCGACACCGACAGAGGTAGCAGGAAAAAACAAGAAGAGTCGTAAAATTTTGTCAGCATGAATTATGGGTAATATTATAATAAATCCTATAGATATGATGGCAGATATGATGGCAACATTTCTCCTTGCTTTTGTTTCTACAGGACCAATGTTGCAGGTTCCCGGTATATACTCTCCTTTTGTATTCATGACAGATTGAATTAATTTGTTATTATTTAGTTCCCGTATATTCAGCAAATTTCACTTCTCCATACATGCCTATTTTCAAATATCCATCGTTAACTACACGTATTTTTACCGCATATACAAGATCTGCACGTTCATCCTTTGTAGGGATAGTTTTAGGTGTGAATTCTGATTGATCAGATATCCAATAAACAGTACCGGAATAATACCCGTATTGTGATGCACCTTTATCGGTTCTTACGGTTACTTTTTGCCCCAGCTTCACCAGGTTTAGCTGCGAGCCTGTTACATAAGCCCGGAGGATGAGCGTATCTGTTGGCGCAATTTTATATAAGGCTTTGCCCGGCACCACTACTTCGTGGTCTTCGGCATATTTAGTAAGCACAGTACCACGTAAAGGGTTTATGATTCTGCATTTTAAAAGCTGGTCATTTATCTGATCTATCTGGCGTTGTAGTGGAGTTACTTCCTTTGTCAATGTAATAGAAGTAATACCCAACGCATTCTTTTGAGCGTCAATTTGCCTTTTAAGCATATCCACTTGTGTATTGGCATCATCCATTTGCTGCTGTGTAGCTGCATTCGCCTTTATCAGGTTTTGCATCCGTTTTTGGTTTGTTTCAGCTTCCTCAAGTTGCGATTGCAAAGAGGCTACCTGCACAGGTATATCCGGCTGCTGGCTGGTGGTAGATGCAATTTGAGCCTCTAATTGCATTTTATGGGCATATAATTGTGTGCTGTCAATAAATCCTACAAACTGGTTGGCCTTTAGTGTCTGGCCTTCCTCCACATTAAATTCCATAATGGTTCCTGAAGATTCCGTTGAAACAATGGTTTCTACAGATTCAAATGCTCCTGCTGCATCCCAATCGTTTTCACTGTTGTGGCAGGAAGAATAAAGAAATAGTAAAGATGCTACTGCTAAAATGGATGTTGCTTTCATCGTTTTTTTTATTTTAATATGATTTAATTTCCGGTTGTATTTTGATAACTTTTCTCGGCAAGTAATAACTGTATCTCATGCAAATTAAGGCTTTGCCTAGCCTGGTCTTCAGCATCTAACTCCCCTATGTATTCATGGATGGTAATAGCTCCGTTTTCCATTTGGGCTTTCGATACATCTTTCACTTCCGTTCTTTTTGTAATAATTTCATTATCCTTATCAATCATGGCCCGTAGTTTAACTATGTCAGAACTTTGTTGTTTAAGGGTTACATTGGTATTGAATAGGAATGTTTCTTTCTGCACATCTATATTCTGTTTATCGATTTCCAATATTTGTTTTTGGTTATTCTGTGTGTAATATCCTCCCAAATTCCAGCTAAGGCGAAACCCGGTTATGTAATAGAATGCAGGGTTAACATCGAATCCATTCAGGCCGGGCAGTGCATAACCTCCCTGGGCGAAAAATGAAAACTTTGGGCGATTAGTTGAGTTTAGTATTTTTTCCTGCACATCATCATTTTTCTTCTGTAAATCATAAAAAGACAGTTCGGGTCTTTTTATGCTGTCAGAAATAGCCACACTAACCGGTATTTGAAGTGCAGTGTTTTCATTTAATGGTTGATTAATAAATACGCCCAGCATATCTATATACGCTTTGCGTGAGGCTTGCAACGCTATTTTATTTTGTTGTTGTTGTAATAGTTCAGCTTGCAGCTCGTCTACTGAACTTTGTAATGCTGTTCCGTTTGTTACACCTGCCTGCATTTTATCTATACTGCTTTGAATATCTTTTTGGGTAAGATCATTTTGCTTCAACTGGTCATCTATAAGCAAGGCCCCGAAGTAAATTTGGTTGATTCTATCCTTTAAAGCGTATAACTGCACTTCTACATTTTGCTGCTGAACATCGGCATTTGCAATATCAGATTGTTTCTGCTGTTTTATAACCCCGCCATCGTAAATGGTCTGGTCAACTTCTCCATGCAGATTGAATTGTTCCAGCGGAAGTGTTGGGAAGCTTAAGTGGCTGAATGCCGGGGGAAGTCCATTAACTTCTATAGTTGTAACGGCCGATTGATAGGTTCCCTGTCCGTTAAAGTTTACTTGAGGATAGTATCCTTTTGCAGCATTTTGTATGCTATAATCTTTTGTTTTTTCTATCAAGTCATGCTGTTTGATTAACGGATAATTCTGCCTGGCTAGTTTGTAACAATCATCCAGACTTATGGCTTGGGATGATTGTCCATATCCGGTAAGCCCCAATAAAATCAGGCTGAAAAGTATAAGGATATTTTTCATGTGTAGATAAGATTTAATATAGTTAATTCGCATTGATTTACTTTTTTATTCTTAGGGGACTTTTATGGCCTTGTATCTTGATGTATGTGCACTGAAATAACCTAAGGCATTATTTGTGATATTAGAAATCGGATTGGCAGGCGTTACATTGGTTTGCCCTCCGCTGGCTTCCCGGAAAGTACTGAAATATTGGTAGGTTCCCTGATCAATGCATTGCATTTCGACCTTTACACTATCTCCGATAGCCAAAGCAGTATCAGAGCGTAATGTATAACTGATGTACCTTCCATTAGAATATTGATCATCTATGGTAAATATTCTTGTTTGAACGGTATCATTTCTTGTTTCTATAAACCGGTAATAGTTACTAACAGACGAAGGGTCTTGGAATTGAGCTTGTGGATAGAGGTTAGTGTCCCTAAACCCGGGTTGCTCAACTACAATAAGAGTATCGAATGTAACTGCTTGCGGCATGGTACTGGACGAAGTATATGTTTGTCCATTTGCTATAACAGTCAGGTAATAAGTTCTGCCTGAAACACCTAAGATTTTTTTGGTATGATATGTACCCGGGGTTATTTGAACTAAAGTATCGGTAGTCCCTGCGTTGTCGGCAATAGTTATAAATGCTCCACTAACGGGTGGAAAAGTGTTTGGGTCGCTGAAATTAACTGTTTGGCTAAGTGTAACAGTGTAAGGCCCCAACTGGTCATTAATGTTGCCGACTATTACAATTGCGGGAGACACAGAATTCAAATTGATATTAATTACTTTTTGGCAACTAATAGCTAAGAACAAGCAACTAATGCCCAATAACCAAATGTATTTTTTTATATTTCTAGAATTTAAAATCATAAGAAATAGAAGGAATTATTCCAAAAAGAGCAGTTAGCACAGCTTGGGTTTCTTGCGGATTATTGGGATTTTGCTGGAATGTGATAGTGTATGCATTCCAACGGTCGTATACATTAAATATGGAAAAGCACCAGTCTGCCTGGTAATGCTTATGCTTTTTGCATTTGTAAGTGGCTCCGACATCCATTCTGTCATAGTCAGGCATTCTGTATCCATTGCGGGAGGTATAGTAATAAAGAACATTTCCGTCTACTGTATATTTGCCGCTCGGGAATGTAACCGGATACCCGGTATTATATATAAAGGTGGCCGAAAAAGACCATTTTTCGCTCAACTCGTAGATGACTACAACATCAATGGCATTGGTAATGTCTTGTGTTGCCGGATACCAGGCATCATTGTTGATTCCTGGAATTTGCAATTCGGTTTTCGAAAGGGTATATCCTATCCAACCGGTTAGCTTACCGTACTTTCTTTTCAGAAAAAACTCCGCACCATAAGACCTGCCGTGCCCATATAACAGCTCACTTTCTACATTTTCATTCAGCACTAATTGTGCGCCATTTTTATAATCAATTTGATTCTGCATGAGCTTGTAATATGTTTCAACAGAGAACTCATACTTGTTGTTTAAAAAATTTCTGTAATAACCTACCGAAAACTGGTCAGATATTTCAGGTTGAATATTATTACTGCTGGGGGTCCATAGGCTTGTGGGATTGGAAGAAGTGGAGTTAGAGAGCAGATGCATGTTCTGCACATTTCTGTCATAAGAAGCTTTAACAGATGAGAATTCATTTAGTAAGTAGGTTGCATTGAAACGAGGTTCGGGATTGATGTATGTTTTGACAAATTGTCCTGAGGAGTATTTAGAGGAATCAATGATGTTGCCTGCTGAATTATAGGTATAAAAAGTACCGGGTCCAAGCATGCTAAACGAAGTAACCCGTAACCCTACAACAAATTTTATCCTATCGCTTACTTTAAGTTCGTCGGATGCAAACACAGAATTTTCCCACGCATATCGGGTTTGTATGTTTGTGCTATTAACATTCGAATCGAGTGAAACAATATTGCCCGGAATAATGGTATGATAGATGCTGCTGAACCCAAAAATCACCTTGTTTTTTGAATTGGGATAGAATTGGAATTCCTCTTTCAGGTTCCAATCCCTTATCGTAGATTGTATGCCCAGGTTAATGCCGGCAGCAGTAAGATCGATATTATAATCGTAATTACTGAATATTAATGAGGTGTTAGAAAATAGCTTTGCTCCAAATATGTGATTCCAACGGAATGTTCCGGTAGCATTGCCCCAGTTAATACCAAAAACATTATCGGCGCCCAGCACATCTTTTCCAAAATACCCTGAAAGGTATATCCTGTCATTTTCGCCTAATGTATAATTGGCTTTGGCATTAAAGTCATAAAAATAGAGGCTGCTATTGCGGAGTGCACTATTGCTTGAAAGTTTCAGAAACAGATCAGCATAGGTTCTTCTGCCTGTAATTAAAAATGAACCTTTCCCCTTTTTTATAGGGCCTTCAAAATTCAGGCGAGAGGAAATCAATCCGATTCCGCCACTTACGTGATATATTTGATCATTCCCGTCATTCATCCGTATGTCTTCCACGGACGCCAACCGTCCGCCATATTCTACAGGCATTCCGCTTTTGTATAAGGTTACATCTTTCAGGGCATCTGAATTAAAGACTGAGAAAAATCCCAGCAAGTGATAGGCATTATAAACAGTAGCTTCGTCCAGCAATATCAGGTTTTGGTCGGCAGCGCCACCGCGCACATAAAATCCGCTGTTCCCGTCTCCTGCTGACACAACTCCGGGCACTAATTCCACTGTTTTTAATACATCCTTTTCTCCAAAGAAAACAGGTATCTTGGCAATATCTTTCACATTAAGAGTTACCATTCCTGTTTGGGCACTTGTTACGTTGGCATCTGCTTTGGCCTCTCCTTGTATACTAACTTCCTGTAGAGTGGATCCAGCTTCAGGTAAGTTTATATTATGTTTTATATTTTGATGCAGCGAAATTTTAAGTGAATCGGTTTTGTATCCCAGGTAATCATATATAAGGGTATACGCACCTTCCGGTAAAGTAAGAGAATAGAAGCCATACTTGTTTGTAGCTTCTCCTGTTCCCGGTAATTCTTTCACCTCTACTATAACACCGATAAGTTGTTCACCGGAAGCGGAATCTTTTATAGTTCCGCTAATTGTAAACTTTTGCGAAGACTGTGCAAACCCCTTAGTAAACGAGAATAAAGCAAGAATAAAGAAGGTATTTTTCAATTTTCTCATTATTTCTTTGCTTCAAGCATTGATTTTATCCATCCCGGGATAAGTTTTTTCCTTTCCTGCATTAGTGTCCCAAATTCCTCTATCGTAATTCCTCCTTTATTCAAAAACATTGGACGAGCTACAAAAGGGAAAATAGTGAGGCCGACAATATTCAGCATAATGTTCATAGGATTCATAGGCGCTATTTTCCCCGCCTTTATTGCTTCGTTTATTTGTTTCATAAAATAAGAACCACTGAATCTTTGCCGTATTTTAATACGTTCGGGGTCAACTTTAATTGAATTCATAATAAATAACGGCATATCGGGAAACTGTGTTAGCATATCTATGTAATTGGCTACTAATGCTTCTACCTTATCTTGTATGGTAGTTTTTTCATTATTTACAATGTTGGATATGATTTCCATAAACTGCCCCATATTTTCCTTTACAATGATTTCAAATAGTTTTTCTTTACTGCGGAAATAGTAATTTAAAAGGGCGAGATTAATACCTGCTTCATTTGCGATGTCTCTTGTCTTGGTTGCTTCAAATCCTTTTTGCATAAAAAGCTTCCGGGCAGCATCTTTAATTTTTTCTTCCGTGGAGCCGTCTGTTTTTATTTTGGCTATGGGAGACATTTATTTTTTGAATTTATTTGCGAAGCTATATTTCATAGTATTAGCGTTTTAAGGGTATTAGGTAAACAAAAGAAAAAGGTCGGTAAGTAGCATTATTTTATCGGTAAATTATTGGACAAAGATAGATACAAAATTATTGCTTAATCACTTATTTTAATCATTTGTTTAAAATATTTGTTTAAAATCCTGGAACAGAGGTGAATAATTTTTTCTGAAAATATATAAAGCATTATTTGTCTTTTGATAAGTTTTTGCATTTTAAAATCTGTAAAAGCCTTAAAAACGTATATTTGCCTTGTGGAATACGAAATTAAACCGCACCAGAAGCTTAGCCTGGGCTTAAAAGAAATTTGGCAGTTCAGAGAGATGCTTTTTTTCTTTACCTGGCGCGATATAAAGGTAAAATATAAACAAACGGTTCTAGGCTTTGCCTGGGCTATTTTACAACCTTTACTACTGATGACTATATTTTCATTAGCGGGGGCTGCATTAAATATTCCTTCCGAATCTTTGCCACATCCTTTGTTTACCTATTCTGCGCTTACCCTTTGGTTAATATTCTCCACAGGGCTTACAAATGCCGGTAATAGTATGTTATCTAATGCCAATATTATCCGGAAAATATATTTTCCCCGACTGATCATTCCTATTTCATCCGTTTTAACTTCTCTTTTTTTGCGCAATTTGCATTACATCAACAAGTAAAAGGGTATTTAGGTACCAGATATCAGGCTTAAATATACCATGTAAATACATTAGTTGTCTTTCAAGCGGAGCCTTTCCCAAAAACAATTTATAAAACTTATTTATTATCCTTTGTAAGAGCCCATTGCTACTTTTATAGTAATAGCTATATACATTAATGGGTAATGTATCAAATAATTCTCCTTTACACATAGAAAATACAGCCACTTCAAATTTTTGTGGGTCCATATTTCTAAGCATATTAAAAATCATCACTTCCGAACCTGTATAGCCCGCAAATGGTGTAAAAAAAAGAATTTTTATTTTTGAATTGTTGTTCATCTCTTATTAAGGCTGTTTAATAGCAACACATGACAATCCAGTTATCATTTGCCCTGTAGCAAAGTTAGCTGGTATTTTATCATTCTTCAGAAGTATTTTAAATACCGGGAAAAGAAACATCTTCACGAGTCTTTTAATCCGTATGTTGTTTATTCCAAAAGACATCCAGTTTGCCATCATTTGTGCCATACTGGCATTCCAGCCACCTAATGCAGAAAGCTCATGCACACTAAATCTACTATTTTCCATATGCCGCTTCAGGGAAAAGGGGGTATACCGGTATTCGTCATAAGGAACCTCATGTAACATCCAAAAAAATGGTACAGTAACCAATAAAACCCCACCGGGTTTTAGTACCCTATAGGCTTCTATAAGTAATTTATCAGGATATGGACAATGTTCCAATACCTCAGTGGCAACAGCACAATCAATACTGTTCTCGGGCAGGGGGATTTTATTACCATCCCAACATATTTCCGGTTTGTTATCATACATACGGTTATCGCACATATCCATTCCAATATACTCCGTTACTTTACTTTGAGAAGACAAAAATACTGACCTATAAGGCTTATGTCCGCATCCAATATCAAGCAGCTTGCCTTTGAAAAGGGGAAGTGTCTTTATTATTTGTTTTAATATAGAATTCCTAACAATATAAATATGCATATACTTTCTATTGAGGGGTACCTTTAAAAACTCGTTATCTAAATCAATTTCCATTTTTATTTTCTTTTGTAAACAGTAATTTGCGAGTGTCCCTCCACCTGATTTTTAAATAGATAGAGGTATTTTTTGTATATTACTTTAAATATTGAACTGCCAAAAATAAATTTAAAAAATAAATTTTTACTATACAAATAATCCAGTTGAACATCTATATAATAATCCAAGTCTGAACCTATTGACTCATGAGCCGTGTATATCACTTCAAAAGGGAAATAATTAGAAAGTTTTTGCAATGTCTTCTTGTCCCATAACCCTGCATGATGAGGAGGCAGATTCAATGTATGATAAAGGTCATGTTTATAAATATACGGATGGCTATTAGGAACAGCAATTATTAACTTTCCGTTGAGCTTTAAGCTGTATAGGCAATTATCTATAAACCTTCTTACATCTGAAATATGCTCTAACACCTGGAAGCAGGTAACCACATCAAATTTTCCGGGATTCGCCTTACAGAATTTTTCTATAGATATATTCTCCATATATATTCCGCTATTATTGTTTTTCACATCTTCATTAATAGCAAAATCTATCCCGTAAAGGTTTTGCATTCCTTTCTTTTTCATTTCCTTAAGAAAGAGTCCGTCTCCGCATCCAACATCCAGCAGAAAGTCAGAATCCTTTATATAGCTTGCAGCCTGTTCATTTTCCCATTTCCATGTTTCATAGTAATTTTTGTTGGCTCCTTGCAAATAGCGATAAAAATCAGCATCACCAAAAATTGTGAACGGATAATAGAAACGGTATCCTGTATCGGGACAAAGATAGATGAAGATATTTTCTACAGGCAAATACTTGTCCACTGCTATTGAAAGCTCTTCGAGGTACTTTTTTTTTATGACGGAGATATCTAACTCCATTAAAAGGGAGGCCGGTGAATTTGTTATAGGCGATGCTATTATTTCCAACGCTATGACTTAATGAAGTAATGAATATTCCCGTTATTATATTGCAAGATACTCACAGAAACCGAATATTTGGACAGATAATCATGTGTAGCTTTTCTACACCCTTCCCATAAATAATAGTCATCTAAAATAACAATACCTCCTTTAATAACTTGTGGGAAAAGATGTTCCAAACAAATCATAGTTGAATCATACCAATCAGCATCCAAATGTAAAAGAGCAATTTTTTCATCAAATTTATATAACGGCACCGTATTTTCAAACCATCCTTTAATTAATTTATATTTGGTGACGCTGGACTTTTTCATAGCATCCTCCGCCCATTTCATTTCAGCCTTGCAATTGTCAAAGTATCCCGGAGAGTTTACCTCTCTCTGCCACGCTAATGCAGCTTCACCATCTATTTCCTTCGCCGGAGGAAGCCCCTCAAAACTATCAAACAAAAAATATGCTTTGTCATTACCAAGTATTTCACCAAAACCCGCTACCATACCGCCCCGCCATACCCCACATTCCACTATGCATCCCTCCAAATTTTCAATCCTTGATGCTATTGCCAAACATTCGATGTATTCTTTTTCGGGTACCATCGTATACTGCCGATACTTTTTGTAAACCGGTGTAAATTTGATGATATCACGTATACCTTTTAAATACTCTCTAATATTACTTAAAATTATCGGCATCAGTATTAAATTAGCTTGGAGTGAGGGACAAAAAAGCCATGACTGACATGATGAGGAAATGTCCTGTTTTTCTGAGGGCTTTCAATAATTGAAAACTCTATGCATTCTTTTTGCCAATCATAAGTTTCACTGTAATGAGGGCCAATCCATGCATCCAAATAATAATCGCCGGGCACAAATCCATCAAGGGTTATTTCCGTAGTAAAATTTACTTCCCTGCTGCTTGGATCAATGAATGGTTCAAGTTTAGGAATTGATTGGCACAAGGCAACTCCCAGTTTGCTAAAAATATCGAATGCAATAAATGAAGGCATCATTTCCGGAAAACATTTAATTTCTGAATGAATTATCAATTTCAGATTTGGTTGGTTTCCTTCCAGTTTTACATTTATGCTCCGGAAATGAGGATGTGTAAGATCTGCTTTTTGTGTCCATGCATTAGTCACTATTGAACCGGAATGAAGATAATGGTTTATTACCGCATCCGATTCACCCCTCATTGAAATTTGACCATCTTTTAAAAGGACGGCTGTTTTACAGAGATTCTGAACCGCATTCAGATCATGGCTTACAAATAAAATAGTGCGACCATGTTTATTGACATCTTCCATTTTACCAATGCACTTCTTTTGGAATTCTGCGTCGCCCACGGCAAGAACTTCATCAATCACCATAATTTCAGGTTCAAGAAAAGCTGCCACAGAAAAAGCCAACCTCAATTGCATTCCACTGCTGTAAAACTTTAAAGGAGTATCTAAAAACTTTTCGGTTCCGCTGAAATCTATTATTTCATCAAATTTAGACTCAATTTCTTTTCCTGTCATTCCAAGAATTGAGCCATTGAGAAATACATTTTCTCTGCCTGTTAGTTCCGGATGGAAACCGGTTCCAACTTCCAGCAAGCTAGCCATTCTCCCACGCGATATAATATTCCCTTTAGTAGGAGGGGTTATTCGTGAAAGCACTTTTAATAGAGTCGATTTTCCTGCTCCGTTTTTGCCAATTATCCCTATACATTCTCCTTGTTCTACATTAAAACTAACATCCCTCAAAGCATAGAACTCTTCACTAACCGAGTTATTTCGTTTAAAAGCCGAAGTTATGGATTCCCTCATACTCATATATGCCTGCCCCTGCCTGTTATGCTGAATCAGGAATTTCTTCGATATGTTATTTATCTCAAGTATAGGTTTCATCAGGCTAAGTCGGCAAAATAAGCTTCCGTTTTTCGAAAATAATATATTCCAATAACAAAAAATAGCATAGCAAAAAATAAGCTTATACCTACTAAGCGCAGTTCAAGCATCTGGCCATTGAACCCTGACCGGAAAAGCTCCACGGCACTATACATTGGGTTTATGGCAAGTATATATTTAGCCCCTGTGAAATGAAAGATGGATATAGGGTAAATTACGGGGGTAATAAACATCAAAATCTGCACTAAATAAGGAGTAACATACCTAAAATCACGGTATTTGATAGTTAACGCGGCAAGCAAAGACCCTATTCCAAAGGTGGACATTGCTGTT
>Ga0206844_10335_pt1 | contig 12199 bp, 12 predicted proteins | sample Alteio_BWOrgCont_22_FD_152907 | JGI IMG/M metagenome (GOLD analysis project Ga0206844, IMG submission 152907) | Enriched cells from forest soil in Barre Woods Harvard Forest LTER site, Petersham, Massachusetts, United States -... | ecosystem: Environmental > Terrestrial > Soil > Temperate forest >...
TGTCAATGTTTAACGACAATCGCGCAAAAATGTAAATAAAATGCTGTTAGTCAGTAGTATAAACAGGTGTCAAAAATTGTAGATAACTCTTTTTTTATAAATTTCAATTGTTGAAAACCCTTACATTTATCACAAGGAAAACTGAAGGTTTTTTCATGATTTTGTTCAAATGTATCCACTAATGGAACCCATTTTTTTAAGCTGACGGAACCTGTTTTGAACAATACAAACCGTACCTTTGCCCCATTAATATTCAATATCCAAATCTATGCTTTTCGACCTTGATCTTATCCGCAGTGTTTATGAAAAACTACCTGCAAGAATCCAGAAAGCACGCACCTTGTTAGGCCGTCCCCTCACCCTTTCTGAAAAGATATTATATACCCATCTTTTTGATGGAGACCCCGACAAAAAACTTGAAAAAGGAAAGGACTACGTAAATTTTGCACCCGACCGTGTGGCAATGCAGGATGCCACGGCACAGATGGCGCTGCTACAGTTTATGCTGGCAGGCAAAAGCAGGACCGCCGTACCTACCACTGTACATTGCGACCACTTGATAGAAGCAGAAGTTGGCGCTGAAAAAGATCTCAAGACCGCACTTCATCAAAATGAAGAAGTTTATAATTTTCTATCGTCAGTCTCTAACAAATATGGCATCGGTTTCTGGAAACCGGGTGCAGGAATCATTCATCAGGTTGTTCTTGAAAACTATGCGTTTCCCGGAGGTATGATGATCGGGACAGATTCGCATACTCCAAATGCCGGCGGTCTTGGTATGATCGCCATTGGTGTAGGTGGCGCTGATGCCGTTGATGTAATGGCGGGAATGGCATGGGAACTTAAAATGCCCAAATTGATAGGAGTGAAACTCACAGGAAAACTTAATGGATGGACATCTCCTAAAGACATCATTCTCAGGGTGGCAGGCATATTGACCGTAAAAGGGGGCACTGGCTATATTGTGGAATATTTTGGCGATGGCGCGGATAGTTTTTCAGCCACAGGCAAAGGCACTATCTGCAATATGGGCGCTGAAATCGGCGCAACCACTTCCCTGTTTGGATATGATGAAAAGATGAGCGAATACCTGCGCGCCACTGACAGGAAAGATGTTGCGGAACTTGCAGATAAAATCCGCGAACACCTGCGGGCCGATAAAGAAGTTTATGAAAATCCAAAAGATTATTATGACCAACTCATTGAAATAAACCTGGACGAACTTGAACCATACGTGAACGGCCCCTATACCCCTGACGCGGCATGGCCGATAAGTAAACTCGCTGAGGCGGTGAAACAACATGGCTGGCCCGATACCATTGAAGTGGGATTGATAGGGTCATGCACCAATTCATCTTATGAGGACATGACACGTGCCGCATCGGTAGCAAGGCAAGCCGCTGAGAAACATCTCAAAGCCAAATCTGAATATACCATTACGCCGGGTTCTGAGCAGATCAGGTTTACCATTGAGCGCGACGGGCTGCTGGATGATTTTACGGCTATGGGAGGTGTTGTTTTAGCCAATGCCTGCGGACCTTGCATAGGGCAATGGGCGAGACATTCTACAGATCCCAATAAAAAGAATACCATCATCACTTCTTTCAACCGGAATTTCGCCAAACGTAATGACGGCAATCCAAATACCCATGCCTTTGTAGCCTCGCCTGAAATAGTGACGGCTATGATCCTTGGTGGCAAATTGAGTTTTAATCCACTCAAAGATAAATTGATCAATGAAGATGGGCAAGAAGTAATGCTTGATGTTCCGGTTGGTATCGAATTGCCTCCAAGAGGCTTTGCAGTTGATGATCCAGGTTTTGAAGCTCCCGCCAAAGATGGTAGTGCCATCCAGATAAAGGTATCTCCTGAGTCAGACAGATTGCAATTGCTTACGCCATTTGCACCATGGGAAGGCAAGGATATTAAAGGTTTAAAGGTATTGATCAAAGCGAAAGGAAAATGCACAACAGATCATATATCCATGGCCGGTCCCTGGCTCAAATACCGTGGCCATCTTGATAATATTTCCACCAACCTGCTCATGGGCGCGCTGAATTATTTCAACGAGGAAACCAATTCAGTAAAGGATGAAATTACAGGTGCTTATGGTAAGGTCAGCGATGTGGCACGAGACTATAAGGCGCATGGCATTGGCAGTATTATTGTTGGAGATGAAAACTACGGCGAAGGGTCTTCAAGGGAACATGCTGCGATGGAGCCAAGGTTTCTGGGTGTAAGGGCCGTGCTTGTGAAGTCTTTTGCACGTATCCACGAAACCAACCTGAAAAAACAAGGCATGTTGGCATTGACTTTTTCAAATGTTGACGATTATGAGAAAATACAGGAAGACGATAGCATTGATATTGAGGGGCTTGAACACGATTTTATACCAGGAAAACCATTGACCCTGGTATTGAACCATAAAGATGGAAGCAAGCAAGAAATAAAAGTGAACCATACTTACAACGAACTCCAGATAGACTGGTTCAAAGCAGGAAGTGCACTCAACCTGATAAGAGCAGCAGAGGCAAAAAGCTAACAAAAGATCATAGTATTACAACGTGTGTCTCTTCTGTTAATAAGTTGATAGCCTTATTTCAAGAACGATAAAGCTATTCCGCTTGCTTCAATCTGATTCCGAGTTCATCAATCCCATCCAACTTGTCAATCCTCATATTGTGTTGGAGGGAAAACTCATATTTGCCTGATGATGGAAAATTAAGGGTCAGTTCTTTTGATTCCAACCCTGCATCTGGGTAGGAACGGTCATAGAATTTGCCTGCAAAAGTGCCGTATGGATTTCCACTCAAATCAAACAACGGAATATTGAGGCGCATACTTGCTGTTTTGCCATCAGGGCTTTTTTCGTTTAATGCAACCCATACATTGCTGTATGAATATTCCTGCGTGTAGCGTACCTGAACCTGCATTTTATATACCCCTGGCTGGGCAATGTTTAGAACAAAACTTGCTGGATTATTGAAATCCCATGTCCGGTCAATTATAGTCGCAAATTGCTCAATCGGTTGTCTGCCACAGCCTGAAAACAAAACCATCATCCCTGCAAAAAATAAAGCATATTTCATCAGGCATCAGGCTTTTCAGGGTTACCACCTTGGTTGTTAGGCCTGTTATTGCCTCGATTATTTCTTGGTGGATTGTTGCGGTTATCATTACGGGGTCCCTGGTCCGGATTTGGATTCCTTGGCCCCTGGTTTGGATTTGGGTTGCGCGGTCCCTGGTTTTGATTAGGGTTCCTGGGGCCCTGATTTGGATTTTGATTTTTCTGGCCTTGATTGGGATTCTGGTTCCTCGGTCCCTGGTTTGGATTTTGATTTCTTTGGCCTTGATTTGGGTTTTGGTTCCTCGGCCCCTGATTGGGATTGGATTGATTGCCTTGCATTTGAGAATGCCCCTGATCCCTTCTGTTCCTGTTGTTATTATTATTCTTTTTCTTTTTTCTTTTCTGGTCAAACCTATCCAGCCTCTCCTCTCCTACCGTGTCTTTAAACTCAACCTCTTTCACGGGCGCTTCTGCCTCAGACAAATGTTCTTCAAGTTCAGTTGGCAATATGCCGTCACGGTTCAATTCGATAAGTTGTTTAAACTTCGATAGTTCAAGGGGGAATAATTTGCCGGCAGGGTCATCGAAATATTTAAGCCATACGATGCGCTTCAGAATATCCGTTTTTTCAATCCGGCAATCCCCTTTCGCAGTTTTCAGCACAATATTTTCATCCGGAAATTCACGGATGGCTTCCACGTACGTATCCAATTCATAATTGAGACAGCATTTAAGCCTGCCGCATTGGCCTGAAAGTTTCAATGGGTTCAAAAACAGGTTCTGGTACCTTGCTGCCGTCGTTGGAACGGAATGAAAATCCGTGAGCCAGGTAGAACAACACAGTTCCCTGCCACATGAACCGATACCTCCAAGCCGTCCTGCTTCCTGCCTTAACCCTATTTGCCTCATTTCAACTTTAATCCTGAATGAGTGCGCGAGGTTTTTGATCAGTTCCCTGAAATCAACCCTACCCTCGGCCGTATAGAAAAATGTGGCTTTGGTCCGGTCTCCCTGGTATTCCACATCGCTTATTTTCATTTGTAGCCCTACCCCATAAGCTATCTGCCTCGCCTTGATCATGGTTTCCTGCTCCAGGTTTTTGCCTTCTTCGTAACGTGCCATATCATTGTCCAATGCGCGGCGCATTACTTTTTTCATCATCGGGCTGTTCTCGTCAATTTTATACTTTCGCATCTGGAGCTTTACCAGGTCACCCGAGAGGGAAATATAACCCAGGTCCCAGCCCCCGGTTGAGCTTTCCACTACTACTGCATCACCCGTTTCCAGTTCCAGGTTCGATGAATTTTTATAGTATTCCTTTCTGGTCCCTTTAAACTTCACTTCCACCACAGGAGGGTGGTTATACGCTTTTTCTGACACATATATATTTGAAAGCCAGTCATAAACATCCATTTTGCTACCGCAGCCGCCTGTCTGGCAGGTCCCGTTGTTTTTACAGCCCATCGGCAGCCCGACGCTGGTTTTTGTCCCGCAAGATTCACATCCCATTTTTGTATTTTTTATATAAAACCCTCGTTAAAGGGCATAATTTTTAGGTTATTAACATTAGAATGAATACCTCAATTGCGCTTTTTATAACGCTGCAGGAACTCATTAACAGACAAAGATAGATTAAAAAAGAGAATTTTAGGATTCGCGTTCCGCTCAATATGATAATGGGCAGTGCTGAAGGCCTCATTAAAGTCCTCAATATTCTCCGGGCCAATAAACCCCGAAAACCTGGAAGCGAAATCTTTTTCACTGTCCAGCAAATGGTTTATGACATTCAAGCCCTGATTTTGCAAAAGACATTCCCTTAAAATGCCCAGGCCGTACAGCAAAAAATTCTTCTGGCTTTCACGTCCCGTTGTCGCCATGGCATCCCCCCATTTTATTACTGCCGCCATATCCGGCCTAAAGCAGGCCCGCATCCAGGTAATAAAGTCCTCGGTATAGTTGTTCTCTTCGGCATCTATCAGTCGTAGGGCCGTATTATAGTTACCATCTGCAAGGTGCGTCACACGCCCCGATTTTTCTTTCCCATTCCCCTGGTTATGCATTAATGCAGCTTCAAGATCATTGTTCGAAATGCTTGTAATACGTTGTATCTGTGTTCGCGACAGTATGGTTTGCAAAATATTTTCCTCATTTTCCGATACCAGTATCATCAATGTATTTGGCGAAGGCTCTTCAAGGGTTTTGAGCAGGATATTGCCTTCTTTTCCCAGGTATTCCGGCAGCCATACAATCAATATCTTATACCCATCATACATGGGCTTTAGGGATAGTTTCCTGATAATGTCCCGACATTCTTCGGCGGTAATGTTCCCCTGTTTGTTTTCTGCCTCTATAATTTCCATCCATTGGGCATAATCCATGTAGGGGTTTTCTTTAAGCGCTTTCCGCCATTCTGCAATATAATCGAGGCTAATTGGTTTGCTCCCGGGTTTTTTAGAAATAACGGGAAAAGAAAAATGGAGATCGGGATACTCATAGGATGTCATTTTCTGGCAACTGTCGCATACCCCGCAGCTATCCGTTTCACCGGGATTGGCACAGTTCACATACTGTGCATAAGCCAATGCCAATGGAAGGCCGCCATAACCCGATTGTCCCAGGAACAATTGGGCATGACTTATCTTGCCTGATTTTAAGTTCGATAGCAGTTTATTTTTTAACGGCTCCTGGCCCACAACATCCGAAAATTGCATGGGTCGAAATTAGGAAAGAAAACAGTAAGAAGTGAGAGGTGAGAAGTAAGAAGTAAAATGGGGCAATTCTTAATTCCTAATTCGTAATTCTCCTTTATCTTTACCGAAAATTTGCATTTTGGCGACTGACGAGAGATCATCTAAAGAAAAAATCCTGAAAAAGGTACGTGCAGGCTTGCTCCACAAGGGGGATGCCTACCCTACAAATATTGATCTTGACAGCGACGTTTTTGTAAATGAAAACGGGGACCTTATTGAGACATTCTCAGGAAATTTCCATGCCAATAAGGGGTTTTTCAAATATTGTTTTAATGAGTATGATTTTGTGGATCAGTTTCTTGCAATGGTCGAGGAGCGGGAATGGAACAGTGTTGTAAGCCTGGAAAAACATTTTCAAAGCCTTTTTGCACATTGTGAATACGGACTTTTCATTAAAAAAGATGATGTAAAAATAGCCGATGTGGGCCTTACCGGCTGCGAAGCGCTCATAAGCCGCACGGGTAGCGTCATTATTTCTACCAAAGGCAACCTGAGCAGGACATTAAGTATTTTCCCACCGGTGCATGTGGTTGTGGCATACCGGGAAAACCTTTGCTATGACCTGAAAAACTATTTCGGGGAATGGAACACCAATGACATACAGGCATTGCCATCTATGACGAGTATTATCAGTGGCCCAAGCCGTACTTCGGATATTGAAAAGACACTTGTACTGGGCGCACACGGCCCTATAGAAATCCATGTTTTTTTTATTGACCAGCCCAAACCATTTTGAACGATAAACCCAAAATATTTTTTGCCTCAGATTTTCACCTGGGAGCGCCGGATTATGAATCCTCCCTTGTGCGTGAAAAGAGAATTGTGAGGTGGCTGGACTCCATTGAAAATGAAGCGGCTGAAATATATTTGCTCGGAGATATTTTTGATTTCTGGTACGAGTATAAACATACGATTCCGAAAGGATATACGAGGCTGCTGGGCAAACTTGCTTTTTTGTCCGACAAAGGGATCAAACTCCATATTTTTACTGGCAACCATGATCTATGGATGCGGGGATACCTGAGCCGCGAATTGAATGCCGACATTAATTATGGCCCGGTTGAGAGGACAATTGGAGGCAAGAAATTCTACATAGCACATGGTGACGGCCTGGGGCCAGGCGATCATGGATTCAAATTCATGAAAAGTATTTTTGTCAATAGAACTGCGCAGTGGTTTTTCAGTAGAATACATCCGAATGCAGGTATATCCATGGCCAATTACTTTTCACGAAAAAGCCGGGCACAGACCGGGATTGAGGATTATAAGTTTTTAGGGGAAGACAAAGAATGGCTCATTATTCATTCTAAGGAACTACTTAAAAAAGAGCATTTTGACTACTTTGTTTATGGGCACCGTCATTACCCGCTTGTCGTTGATATCGGACAAGGAAGCAAGTATGTAAACCTTGGCGACTGGATCAAGTATTTCACTTATGCGGAGTGGGACGGGAACAGCTTGGAACTGAAGTATTTTGAGAAATGATCAATTATCAATTATCAATGCGGAAGGGTGGCCGATCATTGATCATTGATGGATTGATCATTCTTCCCCATTTCATGCAGCCATTTGAACGCCTTTTCTTTAGTGCTGAAAAATTTGAAAGGTACTTTTGGGCGGTTAAAACTTAAAAAAAATGTAGCTAATATCTTTGATATCGCTGTTGGAGAAAGTGTTGCAAACGCTATGGTCGTTTTCATCCCTATTTGCGAGGCATAAAATGCCCGCGCCTCGCTTGTTACATTCGATACCAATGAACAATCAGAATACACCAGACTGGGTTTATTATTGGTGATTTTATTTCTGACTGCCAATCCATTACGTGCTACTTCTATGTCAATTATGGGTACTTTATATTTGAAACAAAGTATTCCTTCTTCTTCCCAGAACAGATGTGTTTCCGTTTCATGCAGAATATCCATATACACAGTTTATAACGAGAATTGCAATGCCCCCAATGTTTTCTCGCGGTGAAATTACAACTTTTGAGTAATCAAACTATAAAATGTTGGATCACAGATTGAAAAAATACTTCAACTTTTAACAGTCTTTCTAAGAAAGATGTAATTTATGAAGAAATATAAAATACAATACATTGAAAAACAGCATAATATAAAATATTATCCGGTTTGGCACGCTCTTGGTATTTTTATACAGCAAATAACAATTTAAAAAAAACGGAAATGAAAAAGTTAATGATTGCAGCAGGATTTGGGTTGATGTTCACCATGTTGAGCGTGATGCCCGCCAAGGCTTATGGCCCAAGGTACGATAATGGATATGGATACCATGACAGGGGCAGAATTTATGCCAGGGAATATATAAGGAGACCCGTAATCGTTGAAAGATATGCCCACTACCCTGTTTACCGCCCGTATTACTACCGTTGCAGGTAATATTCTAACTCTATATAAAAAAGTCAAAATCCAATGACTTGGAAACCGCTCTGGTATGCAAACCAGGGCGGTTTTTTGTTTCCGGATTTCTATATCCTTGGCCGCAACATCTGGTACACATGCCCGCAATTTTTGCAGGTTATTATAACCATATCCAATTCCAACCCAAGGGGCATGGGCATAGCTTCATCCATTTGTATTTTTTCATACCGGGCCATGATATTTTCAAAGCCTTTTGTCTTGCATTCAGGGCAGTGCGGTTCTGCGGGTGGCGTTTGTTTCTCACTCATGCTTTTTTGATGTAAAGTTAATAAAATTAAAGCAGATGAAACCGGAATCCAATCATCCCATTTCTCATTTCCAACAAGGAAAATAACCTGGATTTGACAGTGAAACTGACCGGGTATATAAACCCTACAGTTTTTTTATTGCCCTTCCCAACCAATACAAAAAAACAGGATCAACACCCGGATAAAATATGAGTGCTTCTCAAACGTCAATTAAATTAGATGCAAAATGAACTATTTGGTGCTATTGCAGAACATGTTATAAAACATTTTACCACACATGTTGTTGTAATAACTTATTTGAGAGAAAGTCCTAAACAGTAAATTTTTATGAATCCATAACCCTTTCAAAAAAATGTTAAAAACAATATTTGTCGTTTGTGCCTTTACCGCAGGGTATGCGGCTTCAATAATTGTGGATGCAGTTATGATGCCCGTTTATCTCGTGAGCGCCCTCAAAAATGCGAACAGGGGGAAGTTGGAGTAGAAACCTGTCTGCATTGTATGGTGCAAAATCGATAATCAGGCTTTTTGCACTAATCAAAGGCTTTTGCTAATTCCTTATTTGCGGCCAGCAGAAAAAAATTGCATGTGAAGTCAGGAAGGCGTTATTTTCTTAATCTGATTTTAACGCTTCCCCACAATCCCAATATCCTCAAAACCGCTAAATTTGAAGCCCCAACATTAAAAACGATAAATCACTATGAACATCCAATCCCAATATGTATCACTAACCGTTTCAGACGGCTCAACCATGCAGGCTTATGTATCTGTGCCAGAAGGCGAAGGCCCGTTTCCAGGGTTGATTGTTTTCCAGGAAGCATTTGGCGTAAACAGTTTTATGCGAGATATAACAGACCGTTTTGCAAAAGAAGGTTTTCTGGCCATTTCACCTGAACTTTTTCACCGTACAGCTCCGGCAGGTTTTGAAGGAAGCTATACTGATTTTAACGCCATTGCCCCTCATTTTCAGGGTATGACTACGGAGGGAAGCGAAGCGGATATAAAAGCCGCATATAATTGGCTGTCAGATAATAGCAAAGTTAAAAAAGACCATATTTGTACCACAGGTTATTGCCTGGGCGGGCGGATGTCTTTTCTTGCAAACTGTATCCTGCCTTTCCGCTCTACGGTATCATACTATGGCGGAGGCATTGCAGCACAACTGGCTCACAGGACATCAGAACTGCATGCGCCTATATTATTTTTCTGGGGCGGGCTTGACAAACATATCCCGCATGAACAAATAGAAGAAGTGGTGCTGGCTCTCAAAAAAGCTGAAAAGCCGTATATGAATGTTGAAATATCCTATGCGGATCATGGCTTTTTCAATCATGAAAAACCGGCTTATAGTGAAAAAGCTGCCGCTGAGGCATGGCCATTGACATTGGCTTTTTTGAGGCAGTAAAAAAGGTTAACCGCAAAGAACGCTAAGGTATCGCAGAGAACGCAAAGTTTCTTCTTTATGCCTTTGCGATACCTTTATGTCTTTGCGGTTAATGCCCTAATGCGGCGGCGGTGGTGTTTCCACACGTAGCCTGATGCCAATATCAAAAAATTTCCAAAGCCTGTTTTCAAACTGACAGAATACGGCCGATTTTGGTGTTAATGGTCCATTGATATTTGATGGTTGATTGGTCGGCCAAAAAAAAGCGTTGGGAATTTCATAGATCACCGATTCAGAATTATTGATCTCCCAAATGGAATGTGGCCCCAAAGCAAAAATGCTTGTACCTGCCTCACGGCTTATGGTATTTGAGTAGCAAGCCAGGATATTCTGGTTTGCCCCGGCCTTATATAACGATTGCTGCGCCTGGGTTTGATGACAAAGCCCCAGCAGAACGAGGGTAGAAGCAATGCCTATATATTTTGCAATTGAAACCCTCATAAAATAAATATTATTGGGCTTCCTTGTTGATCTGCCCGCTAAGATACATAAGGTTTACCTCTGAGTTCTTTGAAGCATAAACGGCATTTACCAGGCTTGAAATGGAACTGACATATGTCAACTGTGCCGTCCTATAGTCAATCAGCGAAATTTTCCCGAGGCGATAGCTTTCCGTGGCAATATCAAGGTTCTCAATGGCAAATTTCATATTGTCTTTCAGTAGATTAACGAGGCTAAGGTTGGCGGCATAGTTTTCATAACTGATGCCGATCTGCCTGTCCACACTTTCTACCGAATCCTGGTAGATAATGTCAGCAATATCTTCATTAACCTTTGCATTTTTTATGGCAGTCCTCACGGTTCCTCCTTCCACAAGGTTCCAGCGTATGGTACCGAAATAATTCAGACCGTTATACTGGTTTAGCAACGTGGGGCCGGCCGCCTCAACTGCATTGCCATAATTATATCTTGAAGATAAAATTACAGAAGGGTAAAGGCCGCTTTTCGCTATATCAATTTGTGCCAGATAGGATTGTCTTCTGGCATCAGCCGCCAGTATTGTTTCATTTTGTTGCAGTGCAAGGCTTTGCAGTCCGTTTAATAGAACCGTTGGCGCCAGGAGAATGGTATCTGCCACATCATAATCAGAAGTATCTTTTTCGCCTATGAGATAATTGAGCGATTTTTTTGCTTTCTTCACCAGGGCAATCTGGTTTATCAAACTTGCGCTGTCTGTGTTAAGGTCAACCTTTGATTGAAGATAATCCAAACGGCTTCCCGCCCCAATATCAAATTTGGTTTTGGCTATGTCTAATTTTATGCCGGAAATCTTAAGGGATTCCTTATAGACTTTCACCTGCTGTTGTTGAAGGACAATGTTGTAATAAGCATCTATGATCTGGCTGGAACTTTCCTCAACCTGGCTTTTAAAATTCAACATGCCAATCCTGTCAAGCATGTTCAGGTTGCGCTTGTTCGCGAACATCAAAAATCCATTAAAAACCGTCCAGTCGAGTTCAACACCTGCGACAACGTCCGAACCATTGACATTGTTTTGTTGAAATTCAGGTGCACCGTTGCCATATACCTGGTGCATATGTTCAATGTTTCCCAATGCACTCCCATCCGCCTCGAGTGTTGGGTAAAAACCGGCATTGCCATAAGTATTGTTATTTGTGTTGATTTGGGCCTCATTTCTTTCGATCCGGATATCGAAATTGTTTTTCAGCCCTGTCTGCAAAACGTCACTGAGGGTCCTGGTTTTCTGGCCATAAGCCCATGATGCGATAAGCATCAGGCTGAATAATGCAGTGGCAACAATAGGGGGTTTACGCGTCATCTTAAAAGTAATTAGTCCTAAAATCCGGTTCAAATTTCCTCTTTTTCCCGGTTCCTCTTAATAGTTCGAAAATATTAAGTGTTTAAACAAGAATAAAAGAGAATTCTACATGGCAAATAGTTTGCCACGCTAACCAATATTTGCAATAAATGGTATTTCGCAGTTATCCCAACCTGATTACTTAACCATGATTTTTCCCGGCGATCGCACTATCTTCCCCATCAGGTTCTAAAGTAATACCCGGCCCCCTGTGCGGATGTTCTTCTGCAGTTTTTTCATCCGGTGTTTTCTCCTTTTTCTCCTGCCCGTTTGACGCCGTACTTTGGCCTGAATCAATATGTTCCAGGTCTTCAAGTGGTTTTACTTCAGGTTCACGTTCCTGCCATTGCCTTTTGCCAAGCAATGTTTCCAGGTCGCTTTGATAAATGATTTCCTTTTCCAGCAATACTTCAGCAAGTTTATACAGTTCCGC
>Ga0206844_10337_pt1 | contig 12092 bp, 11 predicted proteins | sample Alteio_BWOrgCont_22_FD_152907 | JGI IMG/M metagenome (GOLD analysis project Ga0206844, IMG submission 152907) | Enriched cells from forest soil in Barre Woods Harvard Forest LTER site, Petersham, Massachusetts, United States -... | ecosystem: Environmental > Terrestrial > Soil > Temperate forest >...
TGACGAAGCTGAGCGGGCCGGCGACGGCGCGTTGGTACGATCCGAGCAACGGGACGTACACCCCGATTGATGGATCGCCCCTGGCGAACACCGGTACGCAGGACTTCACGCCGCCGGGGGACAATAGCGACGGTGACGGCGGCTGGGTGCTGGTCCTGGAAACGCGACCCCCGTCATGAAGCGGGTCGTCCATTGAGTTCTGGCTTCGTGGTTCGGGTCGACTTTACGCCTGCAAAAACTTCTGGCATACTCCCGCGCATGATTTTCCAAAACCGGCGGTCATGGGCGCTTCTCGTCGTCGTTTCTCTCCTGACCACATTCTTCAGCGGCAAGATTTTTGGGGCGGACGCGGTTGAACCACAACGGCAGGCGATTGACGAGGCGGTGGCGCGAGTGAGGCCGTCGCTGGTGCGGATCCAGGTGGTGGCGACGCAGTATTACCAGGGGCGTGAGGTGAAGTTTGAGGAGAGCGGCAGTGGCGTGATCATCACGAAGGAAGGCCACGTAATTACCAACCATCATGTGGCGGGACATGCGACGCGGATCGTGGTCATCCTGCCAAGCAATGAGGAAGTGCCGGCGGAGTTGGTGGGGACGGATGCGCTGGCGGATATTTCGGTGGTGAAACTGACGCCGGAGAACCCGCGGGAATTTACGCCGGTCGAGTTTGGGAATTCGGATTTGATGCAGGTGGGCGACTCGGTGCTGGCGATGGGCAGTCCGCTGGCGATGTCGCAGTCGGTGACGCTGGGTATTGTGAGCAACAAGAAGATGGTGATGCCGCAGGCGTTCGCCTCGGCGCGGTTTACGCTGGATGGGGAGGATGTCGGTTCGCTCGTGCGGTGGATTGGACACGACGCGGACATTTATCCGGGCAACTCGGGCGGGCCGCTGGTGAACTTGAAGGGGCAGGTGATCGGGATCAATGAAATCAGCTTCGGGTTGAGCGGAGCGATTCCCGGCAATCTCGCGCAGGCGGTGGCGCGGCAGTTGATGGAGAAAGGGCGGGTGAGCCGCAGTTGGTTGGGCGTGGAGATCCAGCCGTTGTTGAAAGAGGACAAGGACGATCGCGGCGCGCTGATCGGCGGCGTGGTGGAGGATTCGCCCGCGGCGAAGGCGGGATTTGCCTCGGGCGATATTCTGGTGCGGGTGGCCGGGAAAGATATACTGGTGCGGTACGCGGAAGAGATACCGCTCCTCAACCAGATGATCGCGGACCTGCCGGTGGGGCAGGAGTTCGAGGCGATTGTGTTGCGGGACGGCAAGGAGAAGACGTTGAAGGTGCGCACGACGGAGCGCGAACAGAGCCAGCCGGAGACTTTTGAATTGAAGCAGTGGGGGATCACCGTGCGCGATATTTCGGCGTTGGCGGAGCGCGAGATGAAGTTGAAAAGCCGTGACGGGGTGTTGGTGACTTCGTTGCGTCCTGGCGGAGCGTGCAATGATGCGAAGCCGCAGGTCGAGGGGAGTGATGTGCTGGTGGAGATCAATGGCGCATTCGTGCGCAACGTGGCTGAAATGCAGGCGATCACCGAGAAGATTACCGCGGGCAAGACCAAACCTGTGCCCACACGACTTGGATTTTTGCGGGGGACAGAGCAATTGCTGACGGTGGTGAAGGTGGGTGTGCAGGAGCTGGAAGATCCGGGGCTGGAAGCGCAGAAGGCGTGGCTGCCGATCGCGGCGCAAGCCATCACACGGGACATGGCGGAACAACTGGGCAGCCCGGGCTTGAATGGCGTGCGTATCACGCAGGTGTACACGAACAGCACGGCGGAGAAGGCGGGGTTGAAGGTCGGGGACCTGATCCTCGCGCTGGATGGCGACACGATTTCGGCCTCGCAACCCGGCGACGAGGAAATTCTCAACACCATGGTGCGACAATATAAGATTGGCGCGACCGCCACGTTGACGGTGATGCGGGGCGTGGACAAATTAAGTTTGCCTGTGGAGTTGGTGCACTCGCCGAAGCTCGAACGCGAGATGAAAAAGTATCGGGACGAGGATTTTGAATTCACCGTGCGCGACATGACATTTTTCGACAAGGTGCACGAGGAATGGGCGGAAGAGCGCCCGGGCGCGCTGGTCACGGAAGTGAAGGACGGGGGTTGGGCGGCGATTGGGCGGTTGAACACCGGGGACATCATTACCTCGATCGACAGTGAGCCCGTGACGGACGTGTTGTCGTTAAAGGAAAAAATGAAGCACGTGGCGACGGAAAAACGGAAGACCATTGTGTTGCGGGTCGAGCGGGGGATTCACACGGTATTTCTGGAACTGGAGCCGAACTGGGACTCTCACAAGAAAATCGCAAAAGGAGATCACTAGGATGAAAAGACACTTTACATTGATTTTATCCGTGGCGCTCGTGGTGGTTGGCGGGTTAACGACATCTACCGCGTGGGCGGACGACGCGGCGAAATCCGGCCGCGAGATCCTGGCGAAATGCCAGCAGGCCGTGGTCACGGTGAAATTGGCGATCAAGCAGAGCATCTCGATGGGTTCGCACGATCAGAAATCGGAGTCGAAGACCGAGACGACGGGAACGGTCATTGATCCCTCGGGCCTGACGGTCGTTTCCCTGGCGACCACCGATCCCAGCAGCGCCGTGAAAAGTTCGTACGCCCGCGCGATGGCGGCCCGTGGGGCTGATATGTCGCAATTTAAATTCGAGAGCGAGTTGAGCGACGTGAAGATCGTGTTGGGGGATGGGACGGAGATGCCGGCGGAAGTTGTTTTGCGGGACAAGGACCTTGATTTGGCGTACCTGCGTCCGTCGGACAAACCGGCGAAACCGCTTCCCTTCGTGGATCTCGCACAGGATGCGAAGGTGCAGATCCTGGACGAAGTAATTGCGATAAATCGCCTGGGCCAGACGGCCAACCGCGTGCCCGCGATTTCGATCGGGCGGATTGAGGCTGTCGTCGACAAGCCCCGGACATTTTATGTGCTCGGACAATCCATGTGGGGATATGCGCTCGGTTCGCCGGTATTTTCACTCAACGGCAAGCTCGTTGGGATTCTGTTTTTGCGCAGCGCCAAGGCGCAGGCCGACCAGTCCAGTGGCTTTATGTTCAGCAACCTGAGCGTGTACGGGATGATGCCGATCATCCTGCCGGCGTCCGACATCGTCGATGGCGCCAAGCAGGCCTTGGAAGCCAAGAGCCCGGCGCCCGAGGAAAAACCGGCGACGGAAGAAAAGACCGCACCACCCTCCACCCCATCGAAGTAGTCAGGGCTTGGCTTCGGACAGGTCAATCTTCGCGGGGTCAGATTGACCGAGGCCGAGGCGGGTGGCCGTGTTGATATGGGTAGCAAGCGGACGGATCAGGGGAACCTTGGCGTCACGGCCTTTGGCTTGGAGAACATCGACGCAGAGTGAATCGATGGCGACTGGATCGGTGCTGAAGTAGAGCGCGCCGTAATTCCAGGAATACTGTGGCTTGAATCCCAAGCCGCCCGCATAGCCGGCGATCAATCCGTCCATGACATTCAGGACGAGCTTGCCGCGCAGCGCGGGCATGTTGCAAATTTCCGCGATCATCGGGTCGCCATGTTGGCCCACCGTTTCGAAGCGGCGGGTGTTGTCCATCAGGCCCAGGGAAAGATTATAGAGACAGCCCGCCAGGCCGCAGGCGTCGTGGTTCTGGAGGACGGGAATATTGATCAGCTTGGTGATGGTCTCGGTTACGAGCTTCGGTAAATGTGAGCGTTTACTGAGATCCTGATCGAGGTCCTGGCCAAAAAGCAAATCGCCCCAGATAAGTTTGCCGGCGAGATTGTCCTGGAAATAGGCCAGCGGCTCCCAGCCGGTTCCATCGACGATGGATACTTCCTGCGCTTGATTGGTTGAGCCCGTCTTCAGATATCCCGCGGCGCGCATTTGGATGGGGTCGCGATCGAATACATAAATATTGGTGGCCTGTACCCCTGCCGCGCGCAGCCCCTCGGCAATCGCTTCGACAACGGCCCGCCGGGTGAATTGCAGCCGGCCCGCCTGGGTATTGATCTTGATGCCCACGACATCGTTGCTGGTAACAAAGTGTCTCCAAGCCGCCGCCGGGTCGGTTTCACCCGTAAGAGTATTGATGCCTGCGGTGACCATCGCTTGAACTTTGGTTGCGTCCGCGGTGAAGCTGGTCATGGCGCTCAGGTCGCGCACGAGCACGACACGGCTCTTGGTAACAATAAGGGGCGCAGAGTTGGTTCCCCCGGCCAGGGCACAGGCGCTGAGAAAACAACTCAACAGGTAAGTCAGCAAACTACGGATGAGAGATCGATGGCGCATGGGCAGGAGCCGCCGCGCCATTAGAACTTCATCGCAAGCAGGAACTCGGCGTTGGAACGGGTCTTCTTGAGTTTCTCGGTGACCAGTTCCATCGCCTCGATGGGCGGGACGCCTGCGAGCGCTTTCCGCAGGATATAAATGCGGTCCAATTCGTCGGGATGATAAAGCAAATCTTCTTTGCGTGTGCCACTGCGCTCAATATTAATCGCGGGGAAGATGCGCTTCTCGACAAGATGTCGGTCAAGACACAACTCCATGTTGCCCGTGCCCTTAAACTCTTCAAAGATGACTTCATCCATGCGCGAGCCGGTATCCACCAGTGCGGTGGCGATGATCGTCAGTGATCCGCCTTCCTCGACATTGCGCGCTGCGCCGAAGAAACGCTTCGGCTTGTGGAGCGCGTTGGCATCCACACCGCCCGAGAGAATTTTTCCCGAGTGTGGTTGGAGGGTGTTGTAGGCGCGAGCGAGGCGCGTGATTGAGTCGAGAAGGATGACGACGTCTTTCTTGTGTTCGACAAGGCGTTTGGCCTTTTCGAGCACCATCTCGGCGACCTGCGCATGACGTTCCGGCGCTTCATCGAAGGTGGAACTGATGATCTCGGCGTTGACGGTCCGTTTGAAGTCAGTGACTTCCTCGGGGCGTTCGTCGATTAACAACACAATGAGAATGGCCTCGGGGTTGTTGGTGATGATGGAGTTGGCAATTTTCTGTAACAGGATGGTTTTACCAGTGCGCGGCGGCGCGACGATGAGGCCGCGTTGGCCTTTGCCGATGGGCGTGAAGAGATCCATGACTCGAGAGTTGATTTCGTCGGACTTCGTTTCGAGGATGAAACGGTTGGTGGGGAAGAAAGGAGTGAGATTGTCGAACATGATCTTGTCCTTGGCCTTATCGGGATTGTCCCGATTGACCGCTTCCACCTTGAGCAGCGCGAAGAAACGTTCCTTGTCCTTCGGCGGACGCACCTGACCGGCGACAAGGTCACCCGTTTGTAGTTCAAACCGCCGAATCTGCGAGGGCGAAACATAGATGTCCTCGGGGCAGGGCAGATAGTTGTAAGCCGGCGAGCGGAGGAAGCCGAAGCCGTCGGGCAAAATCTCCAGGACGCCCTCGCCGAACATCGCCCCGTTGCGCTCGGCGTTTTTCTTGAGGATTTCAAAAATGATCTCGTACTTCTTAAGAACCGCGACCGCCTCCACACCGCCATCGCGCGCCATCTTCTGCAGGGTAGGCATGCTCATGGCCTGAAGATCCGCGAGGTTCAGAGTTGTGCCTGCCGGCAGCTCATTGCGTGTCTCGGGCTTTTCATCCTTCTCGGCTATGGCCAGGGCAACCCCTTCGCTTTTCTGCGCTGCGGCCAGTTTGGCCGCCGCCTCGACGGCGGGGTTGGTTGCAACCGTTTTTGGCTCATCACTTTTGCCGGCCTCGATTTTTTCGGGGCTAGTTTTTACTCGGGGCATGGTAAGTCTCCTTGATATTCGCCCAAATCGTCTCGGCCTGCTGGTGTAACACCTCCAACAGGCCATCGTTCCAAATTACAAAATCAGCACGGTCCATTTTCGTTGGCAAAGGCCACTGGGCGCGGATGCGCGCTTGTGCCTGTGATTTGCTCAAACCTTTTTGCGTCAGGCGCGCAAGCTGTGTGGGCTCGCTGCACCCGACGACGACAACACAATCAAATTTCGTTTCCGCCGCCACTTCGTACAGCAAGGGGATCGCGACCACGGCAATCCGGGCGGTGCCTTTGCGCTCCAGTTTCTCGATGCGCTCGATCCACATTTTTTCCACCACGGGATGGATGATGCGGTTCAGTGACTCGCGTTGCTTCTCATCGGCAAACACGATTTTGCCGAGCTTTGGACGATTGACTGTCTCGTCCTTGTTCAAAATCTTCGGTCCAAATATGCGTACGACCTTGTCCCACGTTGGCGTCCGGGGTGTCAGGGCCTGATGCGCCAACGCGTCAGTATCGACTCCCACCGCCCCGGCGCGTTGCCAGTAATCGAGGGTCGTCGATTTCCCTGTGGCGATTCCACCCGTAAGCCCAACCTTGATGAGTTGTCTCATCGCCAGGTTTTCGTGGCCGAATTCATGGAGATAGTGAACCGATTGAGTGCCAGTGATTCGGGGTAGTTAACTACAAGGAGCCTTGGCAACTTTATGCCGACAAGGTGAAAATAACCCCACCGGTGGGCGCCGTCAAGTGCGCAGATTCACTTTTTCAAAGATAAGTCTGGCTGCGGCGGGGCCGTTGGAATGCGGAGAATTGGTTGGCCGTGACTGGTAACCACGATCCCGGGTTGCGCTTTTCCTTTCCCAGCGCAGTGAGTTGCGATAAAGTAAGCAACACATGCACCCAATGCGGCAGGACTTGGAGGAAGTTCTCCTCACCGAAGAACAGATTCACCACCGGCTTGACGCCCTTGCATTGGAGATCCAGCGGGATTACGCGGAGAAGGACCTCACGCTGGTGGCAATCCTCACGGGTAGCGTCATGTTTATCGCCGACCTGCTGCGGCGGCTGCCGATGCAACTGCGCCTCGATTACATCGGGGTGTCCAGTTACCATGGGGAAACGCGTTCGACGGGCGAACTGATCCTGACCAAAGCGTTAAAGCTTGATGTCCGCGACCGCGATGTCCTTGTGGTGGACGATATCCTCGACACGGGCCTGACCCTGGTAAATATCCGCGCCATGCTCCAGAAGCTACATCCGCGGAGCGTGAAGTTCTGCACCTTCCTCGAAAAAGACATCCCGCATCATGAGAACTTCCACGCCGATTACGTGGGCTTTCACATCCCCAATAAGTTTGTCGTTGGCTACGGACTTGATTACCGTGAGCGTTATCGGAACTTGCCCTACGTTGGCACCCTACGTCCCGAAGCAATCGCCGCGAAGCTGTGAAGATTACCATTCAGTTTTTTAGCTTCCTCCGTCAACGGACGGGTCAAGACAAGCTCACCCTGAATTTACCCGACGACTCGACAGTGGCGGATGCCCTGGCGCAACTCAACGACCAATTCCCACTGCTCAAGGAAGCGGAGAAGACGACGCTCCTCGCCATCGGCACGGAGTTCGCCACGCGATCAAGCCGGCTCCACGACGGCGATATGTTGTCCTTGATGCCGCCATTGCAAGGTGGAGGAGGGCCGTCTACGGACGAACTTCTTCTTACCAATGAACCAATTGACGAAGTTGAGGCGACATTGGGCAAATTCGACGGCGAGGTGGGAGGGGTGGTGACGTTTTGGGGAGTCGTGCGACAGATGGAGGACGGGAAGCCGATTCGTGCGTTGGAATACAGCGCCTATCGTGAGATGGCCGAGCACCAATTTCGCAAGCTGCTCGCGGAGTCGCACGAAAAGTGGAAAGTGAACCGAATTCGAGTGATCCATCGCCTTGGCGTCATCGCCGTTGGCGAGGCATCCCTACTGGTGCGGATAGAGGCCCCGCACCGGGGTGAGGCCTTTGCTGCGGCACAATTCATTATCGACGAATTGAAGCAAAAAGTGCCGATCTGGAAGAAGGCCGTACTGTAGTGATTGGTGGGGCAGGCCCGTTACCGCACGACATTCTTGGGGGTACCCGCAGCAAACGCCGCAATGTTTTCCGCCGTTGTATCAAGGATGCGCTCCAGCGCCTCCTGGCTGTTGAATGCGTTGTGCGGCGTAAAGACCACATTCGGCTTTTTTAGAACCATATGGTTTTGGATTGCGGTGCGCAGTTTTTCGGGATTCACGGCGTCACCGAGTAGCGCACTCTCCTCATAGATCGCTTCTTCGCCCTCCAACACATCCAGGCCTGCGCCCGCGAGAATTCCTTGATCGAGTGCCTGCAGCAGCGCGTCCGTGTTGACCAATCCGCCGCGCGCCGTGTTGATCAGGATGGCGCCGTGTTTGATCTGGTGGATGTTATCGCAGTTGATGAGATGGTGTGTATGACGGTTGTATGGCGCGTGGAGGGTGATGATGTCGGAATGGGCCAGCAACTCGTTCAATTCGGCGTACTTAAACCCCAATACCTCGGCCCAAAAATCGTCTCGCTTCACGTCAAACGCGAGTATTTTCATTCCAAACCCACGGGCGATCCGAATCACATGCAATCCAATGCGTCCCGCGCCGACGACACCGATAGTTTTCCCCTTGAGATCGAACCCGCGCAACCCGTCCAACGAAAAATTCCCCGCGCGCACCCGCACGAATGCCTCATGGACTTTCCGTGATAACGCCAGGATCAGCGCGAACGTGTGCTCGGCCACCGTGTTCTCGCCATAAAACGGCACATTACACACCACGATCCCCCGTTTGGTGCATTCAGCCACGTCGATGTGATCGAAGCCGGTGGACCGTGTGGCGATCATCTTTAACGTCGGCAGTTTCGCCAACCGCTTCGCCGTCAGCTTCGAATAGATGAACGGGGAGACGATCCCCGCATCCGCAATTGCCGCAAGCTGCTTGTCTTCCAATACCTCACGGAACACCACCAACTCATGCGCGTTCTCCACTCGCCCGCGCAGATACTTCTCTTCCCAATCGGGAAGTTCGAGAAACACGATTTTCATTTCATCATTAAAGTTTAAGCCCAACAGTCCGACACCACTCACGGTAAGCGAACGGGGAAATCTCACTGGGTTTGATCTCGCTACGGCCACCCCAGAAAACGTTGGTGTAAGAAACCGGGATGCCGGTTTCCTTGAGATGTTCGTCAATGGCGGACTTGTGGGCAAGAAGCACTGTTTTGTCGGTACCATGCGCCACGCCCATGACGTTGACATGGTGAAATTCGGGACCACCCTCGCGCCAGTAGGCGTGCGTCATGATGTGATGCCGGCCTATTTCACGGCCAGCATCGATTTCACGACCCGGTGGGACAGCCCAGTGAAATAAGGCGTTGTATCGCGTCACCGCCTCGCCATTCGCCACGGGCTTGACATGTTCCAAGAATGTCGAGAAGCGCCCGATGATCTTCCGTCGGTTCAGGTTATCGGCGATTTCCAAGAAAGTGTCCAGCGGCACCGTCGCTTCCTTGGCCCGAGCGGCCCAGATGTCGGCGACGAGTTCCTCCGGCGTAAATTCACGTTTCAGTGCGACGAGAACTTGCCACTCGGTCTCATCGAGAGTAACGACCGATACATCGGTGACCTCAGCGGGAACCTCGGCGCGACTACCAGGCTCGAGTCCGCGTCGCCGCACGTGACCGACGCCCAAGGCGAAAAGTTTTTTCGCGGGCAGCAACAGGAACTTCTCGGCACCCGTTTGCTGGCACAAGAACTCGCAGTGTTTCGTCATCGAAAATCCCTGCGGCACTTTTACCGTTGTCCATAGACGGTATTTTGAACCGGCAGTAACCGTGTCGGTTGTGCGGATGACGACGTGTCCGCTAAACGGGTCGCGCTGGAACATGTAGTCGAACGCCGTCTCAAGTTTCTCCGTGGGCACCTGCCAGGCCACGAGCGCGCCCTGGGCAAGATTCGTGGCCAGCAAGGTTTGTCGCACCCGTCGAATTGTCCCCGAACGCAGCATCGCCTGGATGCGTTCGATAACCACGGATAATTCAATGCCCGACTGCCGGGCGATTTCGCCCAGCGGATCGCGTTGGAACCCTTGCAGCTGATCCTCGGAGACCGCGAGAATCTTCGCATTGATCGGATCGTTGGTGCTGATGGAAACAGAAGCGGCAACCATGTGCATCATTCTACTCTAACTGGTGAACCCCGCCAGCGCTTTCTCGACGAGCGCGCGCTGGCCGGTGCTCATGGGGAGGGTAAGCGCGATCTCACGCGCCTGGGGAGTCATCTTTCGCCACGTCTTCGACGAACCGCTCAACGGTCTCGACGCCAACGTCGCTCTCAGCGTCAAGACCCTGATCACCTCGTTGGCGCGCGAGGGCAAGACGGTAGTATTTTGTTCGCACATCCTTGATGTTGTGGAACGGATCTGCCAGCGCATCGTGATCCTGCACCAGGGACGGATTCTAGCTGACGGAACGCTGGCCGAATTGCAACAGTGCTGTGGCGAGCAGTCCCTTGAACATATCTTCAACCAACTAACCGGCACGCGCAACCTGCTGGCACGCGCCGAGGAATTTGCCCGTGGGCTAACCGAATGACCGCCACGGACGCACTACAGCCCCGCCTGATTGATGGCCCACAACTCCGCGCCCTGCTGCGCTGTTACTGGCGTCTCAGCACACGCGGCAAACTGGCCGGATCGATGCGCCGCCGGCAAAGCGGCAAGCCGCGCGGATTGGTGTTTATTGCGGCAATGTACATGCTCGTCGGGTTGACGACCAGCTTGTCGGTCTTCGCACATATGAATGTCTTCACCTACGCCATGATCCTGCACAGCATGACGTTTCTGGTGGTAGGAATGGCTATCACCTCGGAATCGGGCGACATCCTTTTCAGCGCGAATGAGTCAGACGTGTTGCTTCATCGGCCCATCCACTCACGAACGCTTCTGCTGGCGAAAGGACTGAACCTGATTGGGTTGGCCTTATTTCTCGCCGGTTCCTTGAATTTTTTTCCAACATTTTTTGGGCTGGCTGCGCCCGGGGCTCACTGGTGGTTCCCTCTGACGCACATCGCCTCCATTACCCTGCTCAGTGTGTTCTGCTGCTCAGCCGTCGTTTGTACGTACGGATTGATCGTTCGCTTTCTGGACCGCGAGAAATTCGACAATTTCGCCGCGTGGACGCAGGTCGGGATGTCGTTTTTGTTTGTCGGCGGATACCAACTGATGCCACGGCTCATGCAGCACTTCGACGGATTGAATCTGGAGAATTCGCCATTTCTGCTGCTGTTGCCTCCCGCTTGGTTCGCCGCGGTGGACGCGGTCGGTAACACGCAGTCAGCCCAACGCTCTATTTGGTCGCTCATCATGATTGGGTTCGTGGCCACCGGCGTATTGACCTATTCCGCCATCGGCAAGCTGGCACCCAGTTATGGGGAAGCGCTCGCCAAGCTTGGCGAGGCACGCCAGCGCACGGCCAAATCGAAGCGCCCGCCTCAACAAACAAACCGCACCCGTGGTTCTTTTTTTCGCTGGTGGATGCCAGATCCCATCGAACGCGCCTCATTTCATCTGGCGGCGGCCTATATGCGGCGCGACCGTGAAATCAAATTGCGGCTTTATCCCTCGCTCGGTTCATTCCTGGTCTTCCCGGTAATGGGCTTGCTGGATCGACGAACCGGGGCTTCGCCGTTCATTCCGCTGCTGACAGTCTGGATGCTGGGCCAGCTCCCCATCATCGCGATGGAAACCCTGCGAGTCTCGTCGCAGGCCGCGGCCGCCGATATTTTTGCCACCGCACCGTTGGAGAGCGGCGCTTCTGTTTTTCTTGGCGTGCGGAAGGCGACTATCTTCTATCTGATGGTACCGGCCCTGTGCCTTGCGACCGGGCTGCTTGTCTTTGTAATCCATAGCCGTTCTGCTCTCCTTCTGGCATTACCCGGTCTGGTGGCCATCCCTCTTGTGTCGCTCTTGCCCGCTTGCGTGGACACCTACCTTCCATTGTCTCGATCGCCGCAGATCGGCACACAAAGCGCGAAGAATACGACCCTGATGTTGGGCACGATGCTCACCATGGGAATTCTGGTGGGCATTTCCTACGTCGCCTCAGAAGAGAACCTCTTGTCGATCCTGTTGACCGTGGAGATTGCCGTCGTGGTGACTGTATATTGGCTCCTGAAACGCCACATCCAGAGCCGTCCGCTGCGCTGGGACTAATCCATCTCTGCGGATTGCCGCCCACGGAGATTTTTCGTATGCTCACATTGTGGCCACTCCTACATCGTCCAGA
>Ga0206844_10339_pt1 | contig 12047 bp, 11 predicted proteins | sample Alteio_BWOrgCont_22_FD_152907 | JGI IMG/M metagenome (GOLD analysis project Ga0206844, IMG submission 152907) | Enriched cells from forest soil in Barre Woods Harvard Forest LTER site, Petersham, Massachusetts, United States -... | ecosystem: Environmental > Terrestrial > Soil > Temperate forest >...
TTTTTTTAATGGGCCATTCCTCGGGTATGAGCAGGGTATTGGCCAGGACAGTAGCTTTTTTACCAACGATGGGGACATTCCTTTCCCAATCGTTATAACCGCTAAGTTCAATGCGGATAAAATGCTTCCCCGGGGCCAGGTCTCTAAGTACTGTTGGTGTTTTTTGGTGGGCCAGGCGTCCGTCAACATAGACGATGGCATTCGGGGGATTGGTTGAAACATAGACCAAACCCGTTTTGACCAAGTGAAACGTCAAAGGATTGATGACAAAACCCAGCATGCGGGCCACGATCAAAGGGCACAATATCAGGTAAATGAGGGCAAAAATATAGAATATGATCTTCCTAAGCCATAACAAAATTCCTTGTTCCTTTCTTTGCAGAGCTTTCTTTGGATCGTATCATAACATGTTGAATTATGGTATTCAAGGCGTTAGAATGAAGATGATGAATTTAAGAATGACCTTTATTTTGACCTTTTGGTATATTTGTTTAACATCCGTGACGATGGCCCAGGACAATGGTCAGATGCCTGTTCGCCTATCATTGAAAGATGCCCTGCAAAGTGTGGATACGATTAACTTTCAGGTGATGATGGCCAACGCCAGGGTTGAACAGGCCATTGCCCGTATTTCTGAAGCACAATCAGACCTCTTGCCTCACATCGAGGGAACTGTCAACGGGGGACGTCAGACCTCTGATTTACGTGCCGAGGGACTGCAAATTCCCATCCCAGGTTTTTCGTCACATCAGGGACCCTATAATACTTTTGATGCCCGGGCCCGTGTGACGATCGCCCTTTTTGACCCATCCGCTTTTGAACGGTTTCAAGCAGCTAAAAAAGGAAAAGACCTTTCCCAGGCAGAATTGGAGAAAACCCGTGAAGATGTGTTAGCGTTGGTTGCGGACCTCTTTGTGGATGCAGAGCGCAAGCAGCAAACCGTCGGGCTTTTGCAGACCTTCCTTGACCGTGACCGGATGTCTTATGATTTAAGCCAAGAAGATTTTACACAGGGCACAGGCACTTTATTGGACTCGAATAAATTTAAATCAGATTTTGACCAGACAACCTATTTATTTGCCCAGGCCAAACAGCAGGCTGAAGATGCCTGCCTGGATTTGGAATCAGCGTTGCAACTTCCCTTGGATGTGCCATTGGTATTTGTCGACGATAAGGATTTTTTAAAAACATTAGAAAATAATGCGTCCGTAAATTTTAATACGGTGGCTAATGCTGACACGGCCCTGGCATCTGCTCAGTTAGAGTCAAATAAGGCTGATCAAAAGACCGCTTACGCTGATTTTTTACCAAAGATATCAGGCAGTGCTGACTACGGCCGTTCCGGCGAATCGCCGAGCAATGGCAGTAATACATACAGTGTTGGGGTCGCTGTTTCTGTTCCTATTTGGGAAGGTGGCTCACAACAAGCGAATCTCAAAGAAGCCAAGGAGAAGATCACTGAATCACAGGAAAATTTGCTTGATGCCACCCAGCAAGCGCAGGTCAATATCGCCAAGGCCCGTGTGGCGATTGAGGAGGCCGACGATTTAAGGCGGGCAAAAGTACAGGAAAAACTAACAGCACGAAGGGCCATGCGCATCGCTTTTCACGCCCAAGAGATAGGTACTGATACTGTCCTACAAGTGATGCAGGCCAAGGCGGACTTGGCCCTGGCAGAGGATGATTATAATGAGGCGCAGGCTGCATGGGTCATGGCCCATATTGACCTGCTCCATGCCCAGGGACGATTGAGGCAGTTGGTTAAACAAGGAGAATAAGTATGCATTTTTTAAAAGGTGTCATTGCGAGCGAAGCGAAGCAATCTTTTAAAAGATTGCCGCGTCGCCTTCGGCTCCTCGCAATGACACTCAGCACAGCTATATTAATTTGCGGTTGCACTGGGAAAAAAGATTTTAAGCACATGACTTTCTCCGGGACCATGGAGATGACTGAGCATGTGCTGGGTGTTAAGGGGACGGGACGTTTGACAACACTGAATGTCAAAGAAGGCGACATGGTCACGAAAGGTCAGCTTTTGGCGACCTTCGATCGTTTTGAACAAAATAAGAAAGATTATATGCGTGACACTGTCCTGTACCAAAGCGGCGGGGCCAATCAGCAGACCTTGGAAAATGCACAATTGGCCATGGAAGACCAGGAAGTGATTTCACCGTTAAATGGGATTGTTTTGGTCAAGAGCGCTGAAACGGGTGAGATCATTCCCGCCGGAGGCGGGGTGGTTGTGATCGGAGACCCGTATGACCAGTGGGTCAAAATTTTTGTCTCTGAAGACCTGATGCATCAATTGAGCCTAAACCAGACAGCGACGATCTCGGTGGATGGGAGCGATAAAACATATAAGGGCCACGTGAGCTTTATTGCTGATAAGGCCCAATTTACCCCGCGCAATGTGCAGACCCCTGAAGAACGCGTCACTCAAACATTCGCCATTAAAATTGCCATCGATGACGCGGATGAGAATCTCCATGCAGGCGTATCCGCGGATGTAAGGTTTAATTGACGTTGACATAATGTCAACGTCATCCTGAGCCAACTGGCGAAGGATCTCTAAAAGAACACCATAATATGCTCAACATTGCCATCAGCGCGGATCGATTGACTAAAAGGTTTGGAAAATTCACTGCGGTAGATGGGATCTCATTTGAAATCCCGTATGGGTCTATTTTTGGGTTTCTGGGGGCCAATGGCGCGGGGAAAAGCACCACCATCCGCATGCTCTGTGGTATTTTAGAACCTACCAGCGGTACGGGCAAGGTGGGCGGCTTTGACGTTCAGACCCAACCGGAACAGATTAAAAGTGTTATCGGATATGTTTCCCAGCGTTTTAGCCTTTATTCAGATTTAAATGTCATTGAAAACCTTACCTTTTACGGACAGGTTTATGGCCTTGAGGGGTCAGCCCTGTCAGATCGAATCAAAGAAGTTTTGACATTGACAGGTTTGGACCGTTTTCGCCAGAAACTTTCCGGTGAGCTTTCCGGCGGATGGAAACAGAAATTGGCCATTGCCAATGCTATTTTACATAAACCGAAGATCATTTTTCTAGATGAACCCACTGCCGGGCTTGATCCCTTGTCCCGACGGTCCATATGGGAACTTTTATATCAGCTGGCTGAGAGTGGGACGTCTTTGTTTGTGACCACCCATTATATGGAAGAGGCTGAACGCTGCAATACCATTGCCTTTATCAGTGACGGTAAAATATTAAAAATTGGCCATCCTGCCGAATTAAGGCAGCAACTCAACAATCAAATCCTGGAAGTGGCTTGCCAGCCTCTCATGAAAGCGTCGCGCCTTTTCTTAACATTAGAAGGTGTGCGCGGGGTCACCGTTTACGGGACAACTTTAAATTTAAACGTGACCGATGAAAAAGCGGTGGAAGAACGGGTGAAAGCCGTAGCTGCCAAAGAAGGTGTGACGATCAGCTCTATTAAACCCATCGCCGCCTCGCTGGAAGATGTGTTTTCTGATTTAGATTCAGAAAACCAGGGAAACCCCGAATCGGAGAGCAAGAAACAGTGAATATCATTTGGGCCATTGCTAAAAAGGAATTCATTCAAGTCTCCCGCGATCGCCGTACCCTGATGATGCTTTTTCTGATGCCCATCATGCAATTGATGATTTATGGGTATGGTATCAACACCGATGTCAAACATCTGCCCACCTATGTGTATGACCAGGACCGCAGTTATTTAAGCCGTCGTTTGGTTGATTCCTTTACTCAAAGTGAATACTTTACTGTCAAGGTCCAGGCCACTTCTTTACCGCAAGTGTACTCGGCGCTGGATCGCGGTTACGCCCAGTCTGCATTGGTGATCCCACCGGATTTTACCGCGAACTTGCTCAAGAAAAAAACGGCACAGGTGCAGCTATTGATTGACGGCACAGATTCCACCCCGGCAACAGTGGCGCTTAACTCCAGCCAGGCGATTGTTAATGCTTTTATGCAAAATGAAGGGTTTATCCCGATACAAGTGTCTCCCATTGATTTTCGCCCGCGGCTTTGGTACAACCCTGACCTTAAAAGTACGTATTTTATGCTTCCCGGGTTGATCGGATTGGTTTTGCAGTTTTTGATCCCTATGATCACAGCAACCGCCATTGTACGCGAAAAAGAAAGAGGCAATATTGAACAGCTTTTAGTGACCCCCATCAAGCCGTATGAATTGATTTTGGGGAAAATAATCCCATACATAGTCATCGGTATCATCATTTCTTGCAGTATCATTGCAATCATGCATTTTCTTTTTGTGGTGCCTATTCAAGGGAGCATCATTACGCTATTTTTTTTGACACTCATTTTTTTGATTGTGTGCCTGGGGATAGGATTATGGGCTTCGACGGTAGCCGACAATCAATCACAAGCTTCCCAGATCGTCATGTTCATGGCCATGCCCTCCATTTTACTTTCCGGTTTTATTTTTCCTTTGGAAGCAATGCCTTCCTGGGTGCGCGATATCAGTTATCTTATCCCCATGACGTATTTTTTAAAAATCGTCAGGGGGATCATCCTTAAAGGCCTGGGTTTTTTTGACCTGATCGACCAAGTCTGGCCCTTGCTCCTGATGGCCGTCCTCGTCATTGTCTTAAGCATCCGCCGCTTTTCCAAAAGAATGGCTTAATAGAAAGGACACCTATGTCCAAACTCAAATTCTTATTCTTAGGGATGTCTTTATTCATGGTTTATCTGGCCATGCGCACATCCATGCAAAGCAATATGTTCCATTTGCCGGCGGTGGTGGTCAACGAGCCATGGTTTAAGACGACCCTGGTGGATTTTTATTTTAATATCACCATTATTTCTGCTTGGGTTGTTTATAAAGAGAATAATTTGTTTAGGTCCATTCTTTGGATCGTGGCTTTCATTTTATTAGGGAGTATAGCAACAGGTTTTTATGTCTTTTTACAGCTCAATCGTCTTAGCAAAGGCCACGCCATGGAGGATGTCCTATGCCGCCTGCCGCGTTAATGCTGTAGTAGGGAGATTTGGGAGGACATTGTTTTAATTAATACTTGACATATCAAATATTGATATGTTAAATTAAATTGTGGAAAAACGGACTGGATCATTAAATAATTTTTATTTGGACACGGTCAAAGGCAGACCGAGTGCTGAAGTCTTTAACGGGATGTTATGTGTATATTCCCTATTATACAGGCAGATGGAGGATTATTTTAAAGATTACGAATTGACTCCAGTCAAATTTAACACATTGTTGTTGCTCAAACACCTGGGAAGGAATGCCGGACTTAGTCAAAATGAGATATGTCATCATTTGATTGTCAGCCCTTCTAATATCACCCGTTTAATTGACCGGCTAATTGCGGATGGCTTTGTAGAACGCAGTTCATCAAAGGAAGACCGAAGGGTTAAGATCATCAGAATTTCGCCGGAGGGTTCTGCTATATTGGATAAATTATTCCATGGTTATGGGGAAATGATCCAGCAATCGGTGTATGTCTTGGAAAGATCAGAAGTTGAGCAACTGGCAGGGCTTTTGCTCAAGTGGTTTTCAAAATTAGAAAGTCTGGCAAAATTATGACAGTTATTATATATACCTTAATTTGGGGTGCATTTAGTGTCGGAGGTTTATTCTTCTTGATGTGGGTCATCCATTTAATATTAAAGAATGCGGCGATCGTAGATGTTGGTTGGGGCTTAGGTTTTATTTTACTTTGCGTTGAATATATACTTCGCGGCCAGGGCTTTAATTTAAGGAATATTATCTGTTTGGTGATGATTGTTTTATGGGGAATGCGCATTATTTTATATTTATTGAGGAGATTTGCGGCCGAAAAGCAAGAAGACAAGCGGTACAAAAAGATCCGTCAGGAATTTGGTCAAATGGCATGGCTGAAATTTTTATTTATATTTGAATTCCAGGCAGCGTTAGAAATGATCATTGGTATTCCCTTAATGATAATAAGTTTGAATCCGGAGCCTGGTTTGTCTTCTGTTGAAATTTCCGGGATTGTTTTGTTTGTCATGGCATTGATCGGAGAAACGGTGTCTGATGAACAATTGATTGCTTTCAAAAATGATGCGGCCAATAAGGGTAAAACCTGCGATGTAGGCTTATGGCGTTATTCCCGGCATCCAAATTATTTTTTCGAGTGGTTGGTATGGGTCGGTTTTTCTGTCTATGCATGGGGTAGTCCCATGGGGTGGGTGGCGATCATCAGTCCGATGATGATGTTCTATCTATTAATGTGTGTCAGCGGAGTGCCCATGGCAGAAGAACAGTCTTTGCTGAGCCGTCCTGAGAGTTATAGAAAATATCAGGAAACGACAAGTGTCTTTTTTCCAATGCCTGTCCGGCGGTAATGAGTATCTTGAAAGGAAGGGACCATGATTGGAGTCAAAGAAACAAAAACTTCTCAAGCTTTATCAGCACCAAAGCAACTCACCTTATATCAAAGGACCATTGACCGTATATTTAGCCCTATGCATGAGGGCAGGTTAACGATGATTTTAACTGATGGAAGAATTTTAACCTATGGTAAGGCCGAGGCCGGTGTACACGCACAGATCAAGATCAAGCATGACGATTTCTTTAAAAAATGCGTGCTTTTTGGAGACGTGGGGTTCGGGGAGTCCTATGTAGATGGTGATTGGGAAACGGATGATATCACCAAGGTGATTGAATGGATGATCTCCAATGTTGAGAACCATCCCACCCTGATGGCAGATAAGCCCAAGAGATCGCCGGTGAATTTTCTAAAAGTTTTTAACAATATGCATTCATTGTCAAGAAAGAATTCACTCCAGGGGAGCCGAAAAAATATCCATTTCCATTATGACCTGGGTAATGATTTTTATAAACTGTTCCTGGACCCGTCGATGACCTATTCTTCAGCCTATTTTAAGGACCTTGAACAATCCCTTGAGCACGCCCAATATCAGAAATTCGAACAGCTATGCCAAAAATTACGCCTTAAAAAGACAGACCACCTGCTGGAGATCGGCAGTGGATGGGGAGGTTTTGCGTTTTATGTGGCAAAGAATTTTGGCTGCAGGGTCACGACGGTGACAATTTCGAGTGAGCAATTCGATTATGTGTCGCGCAAATCAACTCAAGATAAGATGACAGATAAAATCACTGTTGTATTGAAGGATTATCGAAAGATTGAAGGCAAGTTCGATAAGATCGTTTCCATAGAGATGCTGGAAGCTGTCGGTCATGAGTATTACGAGGCTTACTTCAAACAATGCCACCAATTGCTTAAGAAAGACGGGTTATTGGCTTTGCAAATGATCCTTTCGCCAGACAATCGTTATGAATCTTTCCGAAAGAACATTGATTGGATCCAGAAGCACATATTCCCCGGCAGCCTTTTGCCGTCAATGGCCGTCATCCAAAAGATGATCAATAAAACAGGCGACCTTAATTTATATCATTTCGAAGACATCACAACGCATTATGTCAGGACATTGGCCATTTGGCGTGAAAATTTTAATAACAAACGCAACCAGGTCCATGCCCTGGGTTTTGATGAGGATTTTATCCGTAAGTGGAACTATTACCTGTCTTATTGCCAGGCTGCTTTTAGCACCCGCAATATCAGTGTGGCCCAGGTCGTTTTTTCAAGGCCTAATAATTCGTTACTAAGGGAAGTTTAGATGAAGCAGCTTTTTGTCGGCATTACGGCGCTTGTTATTTTTGCCATTGTCATCATAGGTTTACAATTAGCCAGGGTCAATTCTTATACAAAGCGAGGTAACTACAATCTAAAACCTTGGCAGCATATCAATCCCCATGCCGCCTTTCGAGTGCTGTTTGCCGGTGACAGCACAGCAGTCGGTACCGGGCTTGATGATAATTCTCAAAGCACCTCAGGTTTATTAAGCCGTGATTTTCCGGATTTTGATGTGGAGAACTACAGCCGCAACGGCCTTCGCCTTAAAGGTTTGACAGATATTTTAAATACCATGCAGGATAAGACATTTGATCTAGCGGTTTTGCAGATAGGTGCTAATGATATTATTGATTTTACACCACTTGAGGATATTAAGAAAGAGGAACACCGTGTGCTGGATTTAGCCTTGCATATTGCTAAAAAAGTCCTTATTTTGCATTCGGGGGATGTTGGCCAGGCTCCTATGTTTATCTGGCCGGTCAATTGGATCTTTACCTGGCGCTCATTAAAGGTCAGGGAAATATATATTCAAAGTCAGGATGACAGGGTCTCCTATCTTGATATCTATGCCCTAAATAAAGGCAAAAATTTTAACGGTTGTTATGCCGGCGATAATTTACATTTAAACAAAAAAGGGTATGCTATGTGGTATGGATATATCAAGGATCAACTTCAGCAACTACATTGGCTTTAAAAAATGGACCTTAACATGATGAGATCTTTAACATTCATTTCTTTAATTTTTGTTTTCTTATTTGTCACGGGCGGTGGCCAATCTTTTGCCCTAGATGTGATTACATTTGGACCCAAGGAAACGAAAATAGATGGGTCTATTCCTTATTCCGTGATTGGTAAATATAAGGCACAGTTTCGTGCTTTTAAAGGGAGGATCGGCCTGGATGAGAATCCGTGGCGCATCCAGTCGGTATATTTGGAAATAAAAGCAAGCAGCATCACATCGAACTGCCCGTGGTGTGATAAACTTGCACGATCGCACAGGCTGTTAAATGCCTCAAAATACACCGAAATTATTTTTAAAAGTGAGAAGATCATACACGATGAAGGCGGTTATAAAGTCAAAGGCATTTTAGCGATGCACGGGATAAAACGACGGATGACTTTTCCTTTCGATGTTAAGATCATTAATGATCAAAGGAGCCAGGAGAAATGGATTGACCTTAAAGGCACATGGGTCTTTAATCGAAAGGATTTTAATATTATTTGGAACAGGATTTTGGACCGGGGAGGTGTTTTAGTGGGCGATAATGTCACTGTCAATTGGGGTATTAAAACCCGCATCAAACAGGAGGAGATATGAAATTCTTGGTCCCTTTATCTTCAGGGTTGTTAGAACGCGGGCTTTTGCCTGACATGGTTTTGCGCCAGGGGATGCGTAGTCTTTTGCGCCAGAAATTGCTCGACGAAACAGGTGATGGCATTGAAGCAGGGCAAGCCAGGCTCATGAAGCTCATTGACCATATGTATGCTTCTCCCATCGCTATTCATACTCGTGAAGCCAATGAGCAACATTACGAACTGCCTACCAAGTTCTTTGAGTATTGCTTGGGCAAGCACCTTAAATACAGTTCTTGCTATTTCCGCCACGGCAACGAAACCCTCGACCAGGCAGAAGAAGACATGCTGACAATCACCTGCGAGCGCGCAGACCTTGCCGATGGCCAGCATATTTTGGAATTAGGCTGCGGGTGGGGAAGTTTATCTTTATTTGCTGCACAGCGTTTTCCCAGTGCCCGCATCACCGCAGTTTCAAATTCTGCGACACAGAAAATATATATCGATGAAGAAGCCCAAAGGCGTGGGATCAAGAATTTGAACGTCATTACTGCTGATATGAATACGTTCACCATCCACGAAAAGTTTGACAGGATCGTTTCAGTGGAGATGTTTGAGCACATGCGCGGATGGCCAAAACTTTTAGAAAAAACAGCATCATTCATAAAATCCGACGGTAAATTATTTATCCATATTTTTACTCACCGCCAATTTTCCTACTTTTATGACGCCAAGGATGAAGGCGATTTTATCGGCCAGTATTTTTTTACTGGCGGCATTATGCCTTCTGATAATTTGCTTTTGTATTTTCAAGAGCATTTCTTACTGGAAGACCATTGGCGGGTATCAGGCAGCCATTATGCCAAAACAGCAGAGTGTTGGTTTAAAAATATGGATAGCCACAAGCCTGACATTATGCCAATCCTGAAGAATACCTATGGCCCTAAAGACGCGGTCAAGTGGTGGCATTATTGGCGCGTCTTTTATCTCTCCTGCGCCGAGCTATGGGGATACAAAAACGGCACCGAATGGATCGTCAGTCATTATCGTTTTAAGAAACGATGACCATTATTAGTTCGGTTTTGAAGAAATAAATAAAAATCTTTAAGTCCGTTATAAAAATATTTTTTCTATAATCGTAAGTCATTATATTGCAATGTCTTGTAATCATTTCATTTAAGGCTAATAATTTGCTTTTTAACAAAAAGGTGTTACACTCTTATATCATCCCATTTTCTTATAAAGTCACATCAATTTGTATTTAATCACCTGATTTCTATTCTTAAGGAGAATAGAGAATGAAAAAACAGTTAGCGGGGATTTTATTCTTATTGGCCATGATCTCCGTTTTCCCGGATTGGTCAATGGCGCAGGCAGCTGCCGGCATCGATATTTCAGGATCAGTCACAGATGCTTTTTCCCATTTGCCTATTGCCAATGCCCAGGTTTCCATAGAAATTGACGGAGGATTTTCTGCCTCGAATGCGGCTGTACCGGTTTCAATCCAATCCGCGGCTATCCCTTCATTAAGTCCATACATTTGGGGACAGCGTATCATAGTCAATACGAATAGCAATGGTCAATATTCTGCAAATATTCAAACACCTTCTTTTATACCATCCGTATCCATGTACGCAAAGATTGTTGTTGCCAGTCAGGGACAAGCCGCTTACGGCACTCAAGTAGGGACGATATCTTTATCAACGGCAAACGCTAATTCTGGTAACTATACACTTAATTTTAGTTTAAGCTTCTTGTCCTATGGTGCTTTTGTCAGCGGTGTCGTCCAAGATGCCTCAACAAACGAGGTCCTTCCAAGCGGTTTTGTGACTATTACGTGTGGCTCACAAAATAATTATTTGACAGTGGATGATCAAGGACAGTTCTTTGGAGAAATCCCCTTATTAGGCCAAACTCAAACGTGCAATGTATCCGTTGATCCTTCGGTTAATTATTTGGCAAATCCCGGAGTTAACGGGATCAGCTATCAACTGTATTATCAATCGATACAGTTAAATTCAGGACAATCAACGATTATAAATCCTCAATTGGTAAGAAATTCCACCCAAACAGCTTTCGTAGGCCAGGTCACCGATGCTGTTACCGGCCTGCCTATACCGTATGTTCTGATACAAATTATTGAGGGTCAACCAGGCGTTGCTGCTTATGGACAATCAACTGTTGCGACCGACATATTCGGTCGTTTTGTCCTTCCTGTTTATGCAGGCTTTGGTGCGGATTTAGGACATATTCAAATTATTACAAGCGGAGCATTTTTTCCTGTCGGCTCGAGTGGTTCACCCTACACGTCTGTGATTTTACAAGAAGGGAACAGTGTCGTGCCAGGGGATATCACGAATTTAAATATTTCCTTAAATAAAAATCCTGCGATTACAACGCCTAATACCTGCGCGTCAGTTCCGTCAAACACAACAGCTTGCCTTGGAACGCCTGCTCCAACATCTAATGGAGCTGCATATACAATTGTGGGTACATGTGCAAATACGGCATGCACGGCTACTTGCAATGCAGGATATATATTATCCGCCGGTGCATGCGTGGCTGATACCTGCGCGTCACTACCAAGCAATACAATAGCTTGCCCCGGAACGCCTGCTCCGACAACTAATGGAACTGCCTATACAATTGTGGGTACTTGTGCAAGTGTAGTCTGCACGGCTACGTGCAATACAGGGTATGTTTTGTCCAGCGGTTCTTGCCTAGCGGCACCTGCTATTCCATTAGCACCCGTCGGTTTTAACGTGACTTTAAATGGAGATCAGGTGAATTTGACTTGGACTCCCAGTTCAGGAGCGCTATCGTACAATGTAAAAAAATCAACCGTTAGTGGAAAGGAAGTAACGATTGCCAATGTAACCACTACTTCCTATACGGACACTGCGGTGACTCCTCTTACTACATATTATTATGTTGTTTCAGCAGTTAATGCAAGCGGAGAAAGTGCTAACTCTGTGGAATTTAATACAACGCCTGCGCCTCCAAACGTAATAATTACGGCAAGCGCAGGAACAGGTGGGACGATCAGTCCTTCTGGAGCCGTAAGTGTCTATTACCAAGGGGGCCAAATATTTACT
>Ga0206844_10306_pt2 | contig 11989 bp, 5 predicted proteins | sample Alteio_BWOrgCont_22_FD_152907 | JGI IMG/M metagenome (GOLD analysis project Ga0206844, IMG submission 152907) | Enriched cells from forest soil in Barre Woods Harvard Forest LTER site, Petersham, Massachusetts, United States -... | ecosystem: Environmental > Terrestrial > Soil > Temperate forest >...
TTGTGGAAGTTGGCCGCTGACGCCGTCAAAATCTGACCCCAGTCCGACGTGATCGATGCCTGCAACTTTTGCAATGTGATCGATGTGATCGATTAATGCGCTGAGCGGCGGACGGGGAATGCGGTCGGCGTACTCGCGCTGCAACTTTTCAAGCTCGCCGTAGGTGAGTTGCTTACCTTCGGCCTGGTACCTCGCTTTCAGCCCGTCGGTCGCCTTCTTCACTTCAGGCTCCTGCGCATTCGACGCGTCGCGGTAGGCCTGGGAGATGAACGCGGAGTAGTAGTTGACCTGCACTACGCCGCCATTCTTGGCCACGGCGCGCAGCATGTCGTCGGTCATGTTGCGTGGAGCATTCGTGAGTGCGCGCGCAGAGGAGTGCGAAGCGATGACCGGGGCCTTCGTCGTGTTGATCGCAGCCCAGAAGGTGTCGTCGGCTACGTGCGAGATGTCGACCATCATGCCCAGGCGATTCATCTCGAGCACCACCTGCTTGCCGAAGGGCGTGAGTCCGTCGGGATTATGCGGCACTCCGGGCTTGCCCTGGTCGCCGGAGGAATTTGCCCAGTCGAGCGAATTCGACCAGGTGAGGGTCATGTAGCGAACGCCGAGGCGGTAGTAGTCGCGCAGAAGAGGCAGCGAATTCTCAATTGAATGGCCGCCTTCTATGCCCATCAATGCCGCCAGCTTGTGCTCGCGCTGAGCCTTCTCGATGTCCGCAGCGGTGAAGGCCATCTCCATTTGATCCGGATGCTTCGCCGCCTGCTGATAGACAGCATCGATCAGCTCAAGAGTCCGTTTGGCATCGTGGCCTTTGTACAGCTCAGGCTCGACCCAGATGGAGAAGAACTCCGCGCCGAGGTTGCCTTTCTTCGCCGCATCGAGATTCAACTGGCCGCCATTGAGCGGGCCGGCAAGATCGAAATTCTCGTCGACCAGGCGTTGCGTGGTATCAGCGTGCGTGTCGATGACGATGGCGGAGTCGTGTACGGCTTCGGCGGTCTTTGGATTCACAGTCGTGGAGAGGAAGTGTGATGACAAGCAGGAGAGCGGCGACCGAGGTCTTCATGGATGCAACTGATGATATGCGCCCGGGAAAACTTTTCACATGAAATTTAAGGGGAAGGCGACTGTTGGTTCCCAGGTTTCATTCGTCAAGAAAGATCCAACAGTCACTTATCTGATTCCGGAATCAGGCGCCCGAGGCGTGATCGCCCGGACCGGCAGTCCTAGCTGGTGGCGTTGGGATCGATCTTCAGCTTTGATCCCGTGCTCCATTCCGTCATGGGGCGAACCGTCCGCACATCGTCATCGCGCTTCTTCCAGCTGGCGCGCAGATAGTCGCGATTCATTGCCGAGATGACTTCGAGAGGAATTTCCTTCGGACATGCGCCCGTGCATTCGCCGATATTGGTGCAGCTTCCGAAGAGTTCGGTGTTCAACTGTGCCACCATGCCCAAGGCGCGACGGTCCTGTTCGGGCTTGCCTTGCGGCAGGATGCCGAGGTGCGCAATCTTGGCGCCGGTGAACAGCGCGGCCGAGGCATTCGGACAGGCCGCGACGCAGGCACCGCATCCGATGCAGGCCGCTGCGTCCATCGCTCGATCGGCAGTGTCCTTGCCGATCAGATGCGTGTTCCCGTCGGGCGCATTGCCGGTCGAGACGGAGACATATCCGCCGGCCGAAATGATGCGGTCGAAAGCGCGGCGATCGACGACCAGGTCTTTGATCTGCGGAAACGCGGCCGCGCGCCAAGGCTCAACCACCAGTTCCTGCCCATCCTTGAAGTGGCGCATGGTGAGCTGGCACACGGTCGTGGCCTTTTCGGGCCCGTGGGCGACGCCGTTGATCATGAAGCCGCAAGAGCCGCAGATGCCCTCACGGCAGTCGTGCTCGAAGGCAATCGGCTCTTCGCCACGCTCGATTATCTCTCCAAAAAAGATGGATATGGCACAAGAGATCAAAACGGCTGCGACTCCACGTGCCAGGACAGCATCGTCGTTCCCTGTAAATTCCCCTAGAGATATACCGTTCCGGGTGGTTGTCGCCCAGGTGTTGAAAGACCCCAGGCAATAACCAATCAGAAGACCCATGGGGATGAGGGTACTAAACCGAGTCCCCCCTCCCTTGATAAGCCAGTCCCATAGCAGATAGAGCCCGACCAGGCTCCCCACAAAGCTTCCTATAACGGTGGCCACTTCAGATCCGACTACCCAGGCAACGACCCCGGTAAAGGACAAAACGAGAACGAGAGGGAGATAGACAAAATAGAGCGGCCGGGGCGCGGCAAGTTCGTTTCCGAGTAGCCGGTCTCGACGAGGCGGGGCGGATTGCATGAGCCCGATGTGATCGTTGGGAACGGCGTTCACTTCAAAATCTCCGATATAGCAATCCTTCCGAACTGCACCGTGCTTGTAGCGGGAGGATGCTGGGTAAGCTGCCGAGAATGCTGAACTGTTCTATTGGTAGGCCGCATAAACCGCAGCCTGTTGTGCGGCCACAATTGCAGCTTCCAGGCCACGATATCCCAGGGTCTTGACCCGCGGTTGCTAAGGAGATTGCCAACAGCATTGTCGATGCGTATCTCGATCGCGACCTGCGCTCTCGTTTTGAACGTAGAACGCGTGTATCGAACTAGCTTCCACAACAACTCACCACAGTGAAGAAGGAAATCGAAGACTCACAACAGGAGTTAGCGAAATACCAGCGACAGAATAACCTCGTAGCCATGGACTCGACCGCTGTGCCGGCGTTAATGTCCCGGAATAAGGCCTTAGGGCAAAGATGTCGGAGAAAGGAGGCTTCCTGTAAAGATCTTCGGAATTGATCACCTCCATCTTGACCGTCTCGCTCTGCATGATCTGAATTTCGGTCTGCAGCTTTCCGAAGTGTCACCGCCGCCTGCCAACTGTTGCTGGATCAGATCCTCGATGCCGATGTTCGCCGTGCGGCTGAGATCGATGTGTACGCGGGCGATAGTCTCGAACTGGGGGGACGGTGGTAGCGACATGATAGATCGCGATCGCCAGGCCGATGGCAACGCCCACAATGATGATCCATTTGCGCTTGATGAGGACTTTGCGAAAGTCTCCGGGAGTGAGAACCGTATGGTCAGAAACGGGCCCCATTGCTGGTGGGGCAATATTTCTGGGTTTCTGGGAAGGTGCCGACCACCCTTATATCCTTAAGGCTCCTTAATGCCAGCCGACTCTGGCGCACTCTCCGCGCCTTTGGTCGGGCACGAGAGACGAGTAAATGTGAATCTGATATGCATCCCGGCGAATCTTAAAACTGCTGCCGAACCGGACATCTGACCACGCTCGTAAATGTGGTTTCGAGCGCGCAACGCGGATGCTGAGTAGATCCCGTGCGTAATGAACCCGGCGCCCGACGAACGCCGTCAACACTGGGTGCATTCAACTCTGTACAGCTTAGAAATGAAGAAATTGAGGACGATTACACGTTCCTGGTGTTCGAGGCTGGTTCAATCACAAGAAAAGATTCCCAAATACCGCGCAGGGGATATGCTTTCCCGCATGCCGATGAATCAAACTGATCTACCGCTTACGAAACGTGACGTATTCAAAGTTGAACGAAGGTAACCACTCCGGTAAAACCCATTGGGATTACTAAAGAGGCCGGTCAACCGGTGTCTGATCTTGAAAAGACATGTGTTGGAGTCAAACCGAATTGTCACTTTCACAGCTACAATTCCCTACACCGCGCATTGCAATTTTCATCGGATTCTGTGCTTCAGCACACGTGGGGCCCAGGTGCAACAACTCCGCGCGCGAGCGCACCTTCAGAGCGTTGCCCCATTGTTTTGGTAAGGATCAGTCCGGGAATCGAACTTGCCGGCTGTGGCCGGCCAAGCAGATAGCCCTGGATCTGGTCGCAGTCCATACTTCTCAATAGCGCCAGCTGATCCTCGCGCTCGACTCCCTCTGCGATCACCTGCATGCCGAGGCTGTGCGCAAGCGAGAGAATTGCTTGCACGATTTCGCGTGTGCCATCGGTGTCGAAGATGCGATCGATAAAGGAGCGGTCAATTTTCAGCGTGGTAAATGGAAGCCGGTGGAGATGGCGGAGGGATGAGTAACCGGTCCCAAAGTCGTCCACCGAAAAATGGACCCCTGCTTCGGCCAAATCCAACATTTGTTTGGCCACGTCATCAAGGTTGCGCATCACAGTGGTTTCGGTCATCTCAATTTCCAGCATCGCTGGATCAATCTCACAGGCGGCTAGAACCTCGCGTACACGGATTGAAAAATCAGCCCGCATCAATTGAAGCGGTGAAATGTTGAGCGCCATCCGAAGGGTTGGCAGCCCGAGGCGCTTCCATTCAGCCGCCTGCCTGCAGACCTCTTCGATGACCCAGTTCCCGATGCGGACGATAAGTCCGCTTTCCTCGGCGATGGGAATGAAACGTTCGGGTCCGATGACACCGAGACGAGGATGGTGCAACCGCAGGAGCGCCTCAAATCCGCAGAGACGCAAATCCATGGTGAAAAGCGGCTGGTAATAGACCTCGAACCCTCCGTCTTTCAGTGCGCGGCGGAGATGAGCTTCGATTTCGTTCATCTCGGAAGCCGAGCTCGACAGTTCGTGGGAGACGAACACGTATTGATTGCCGCCTGAATTCTTGGCCCGGTACATTGCGACGTCAGCTGCGCGCCAAAGAGCCTGAGATTCGGTGCCATCATCTGGGAAAATTGCGATCCCCAGGCTGGCTGCAAGCTCCAGGTTGTAGCCTTCCAGTTCAAAGGGCTGGCGAATCGCTTCTACAAGTGTCTGAGCTACGCGTGCCGCGTCGTCGGAGGATGTCAGACCTCCGAGCAAAACCGTGAACTCCTCTCCACCGGAACGGGCAACTGTATCAATAGCCCTCAGCCGTTGCCGCAGCATGTCAGCCAGATGCTTCAGGCACAGGTCACCGATATGATGGCCGTATCGATCGTTGATTTGCTTGAATCGATCAAGATCGAGGCAAATAACGGCCGCCTTTTCCGTGTTACGGGCAGATGCGGCGAGGGTGCGCTCCATTCTGTCCCTAAGGAGCAACCGGTTGGGAAGACCTGTCAGAGTGTCGTGATTGGCCTGGTGGACCAACTGTTCGTGCAGAAGCTGCCGTTCCGTGACGTCTTGTACCAACGCGAACCGCGCCTCACGTCCCTCGAAGTGAATGCTGTGAGCAGCCACTTCAACCTTAATATGCGTTCCATCGCTTTTGATATGCGTCCACGGACAGGATGCGAGGGCGAGATCGGATCCGCTCTTAAGCTGTTCTTCGAACCGCTGGGTTTCTTCGCTGGGATACAGGTCGCGAAGCGTCATTGTGCTGAATGCCTGCGGCGAATATCCATAATGCGCGACTGCGGCTTCATTCACCTTGAGAAATTCGAGCGACTGCTCATCGAAAATCCACATCGGATGCGGATTATTTTCGAAGAGCAACCGGTACTGTTCCCTCTGGCGACCCGTGGTGATGATTTCATCTTCCATGAGGGTCAAGATCATGCCGAATTCGACAAAATACTTTGGCAGATTCCATATCTCAGGGGACAGATGCAGCTTGGGTGCGAAAGCGGCAACCGCAAGGGCGCATGGAAAAACTGCGGCCCACGCGATTAATCCACCCATGGCCGTCACCACCCCCGTGGACCAGCGCCGGAAATCCTGCCAATAGAGGAGTGCGTTGACCGCGTAAATCTGCGTAATGATCGGGTAGATCCCCAGTTGGGGATCACCGTGAAAGATTTCGAAAGCAGTCCAGACCGAGAATGCCGCTATGCAGACAGTGCTCCACCGCACCACCATCCGGTGGCGATGCCACAGTCTTTGCATGGCGACGAGAGCGCCGCCTGCCTGGACAAGAGCCACACCCGTCAGCAAGAGAGGGTTCTGCACCCCAAACTGGGTGAGAAGGATGTATGTCAGAGCCGGACAACTTAGCAGGCCGAGAACACGCAGGCCTTTGTTCCAGCCCAGCTTGGCTCGCAACGCAGCCAATAGAAAGGAGACACCGCCCAGAACCAGTGTGAACAGTACTACGGAAGCCTGAACGGAGTTCCAGAAATCGCTTGAAGGATTGGCGATGAGCACTGCAAAATGCAACAGGATTGCGATCCAGCCGATGATCCAGTACCGCAGGCGGGCCGAAGGCCGAGTGCGGTAAATTGACCCGAAAACCAGAACCAGCAGGCCAAGGATCAGGATGTCAAGCAGCGTATTTTGCATAAGGAGCCAATACTCTTATCGGAAGAACGCGCACAAATGAGATTTCAGTCTCGTTCCGGTCCTCGGCGAGCACTTATCTGGTTTGGGATTGGGAAAATCTGCCCAGGATTACAGGGGCTGCAAGGCATTCGCCGAACCCGATCGATGAAACCGGTAAGAAAGCCGTGGCACCGTCATGGTGGGCAGTGCAGGACTCGAACCTGCGACCCCCTGCTTGTAAGGCAGGTGCTCTAACCAACTGAGCTAACCGCCCGCGCTTTCCGATCCGGTCCCACTTGGCAACGTCGGCACTTTGAAGTCCGCACCGGCTGAATGGTTCCGCTTCCTTCAATATTATCAGCAGTTCCGAGTCTCTATTCTAGAATCCCTGGCGTGGGTTGGACTGATACGCCGAATCTATGCTCAGAACTTCAGCCCGGCGCCGCCCGCGCCCAGCGGCATCGTGGAGTGAGACCATGGTCGCTAGCTGCTCGGAGAGGCGATTCGCGGAGTAGAGGAATGCAAGGTACAGCACAACCACGATATTTGCGAAGAGCCAGCCTGAAACGAAATGCAAAGCTACGCTAAGTCCACCCATGTCGATCCTGCTCCCTTACGCGTGCTGCTGATTGAGATTGACAAGACGGAGTCTAGAAAATGGGTACAGGGACTGCCCATCCCACCTCGGTGTTAGGAGTCAAGACTCCGGTGTTAGAGCGGCCTCGACACGATAAAGCCGCTTCTCAAAAAACGGCTGCGGGGCAGCTTGTTAGACTGAACCTGCGTGACTCGCCTTATCGTAAATGCAGATGATTTCGGGCTGACTCAAGGAGTGAATCAGTCCATCCTTGAACTCCACCGCGCTGGGGTTCTGACCTCTGCGACATTGATGGCCACCGCGCGGCATTTTCCCGCGGCTGCAGCGGAGGCCACCAGCGGACACCCCGCGCACCTGCCGCCCCTCGGGACTGGATGCCATGTGGTGCTGGTGGATGGAGCAGCTTCCCTTCCCCACTCAGAGCTGTCGTCGCTCACCGACTCTTCCCAGCGTTTTCGTCCTACTCTCGGATCATTTGTCTATGATCTGCTTCGTGGCAGGATCCCCGAAGAGGAGATCGAACTGGAGGCAGTTTCACAGATTCGCCGCCTCCAGGCTGCAGGCGTGAAGGTAACTCATCTCGACACCCACAAACATACGCACATGTTCGGCCGGGTGCTCAGGCCCGTACTGCGCGCGGCGCGACTTTGCGGCGTTCCCTGTATCCGCAACCCGTTTGAGCCGGAGTGGTCGATCGTAGCCACCTCGAACGCTCCTCTCATGAGGAAACTTCAGGTGCGTCTTCTGCGTACTCAAAGAAGGCGGTTCGCTCAATTCGTGCGCGAGACCGGGTTGATTACAACCGACGGAGCGGTGGGTGTTCTGGCCACCGGCACCCTCGATCGCACGGCTCTCGAGCGCCTGCTTTCACGGCTCCCGAGTGGCACGTGGGAGTTGGTCTGTCACCCTGCGTTTTACGACGATGAACTGGAAACGGTCGGCACCCGTTTAAGGGAGTCGCGGGCGACAGAGCACGCTGCCCTGATGGCGACCGTGCCGGACTTCCTGAAGGCGCGCCCGGATGTGCAGCTGATTCACTTTGGGCAGTTATCGGCCGCTGGATAGAAGCTGAGTCTCTGAATTTCAACCCTTCCCTGTTCCACACTGGAAATGTTTGCCGGCGAAGCGATGGTTTCAGGAAGAGACCACAGGGACGAACCGGGTATGTCGCGTTAGACTGGAGACATCGTGGAGTACGCTTACATCGTCGAGCTGATTGATGCCGAACTTGCGCGGCTCCGGGAGGCGCGTCATATCCTCCTCTCTCTTCGTTTGATTCAGGAAGAAGTGCCGGAAACGACAGCGCTTCCTGAGCCTGCCGCAGCAGCGCCGGTCTTGCTTCCCGAGGCCGTTCCGGGAGTGAAGATTCGGAAAATAGAGACGCGCACCCCCACGCGTTCACGCCCTGCCCGCAGGCAGACGGGCTCTGTCATTAAGAAATCGGTAACGACGTCCGCTCCGAGTGCGCTGCGCGGCGTGGTGTCGCAAGCCCCTGTTTTTGTTCCGGCCGAAGAAATCCGTCAGGCGTTGGCTCAGAAACAGCAGGCGATCGAGCCACCGTCACCGGGCCCATCTATTTCGGACCCGATCACTACCGAAGAACTCGCTCGCAAGTGGCTGCACAGCGCTTCTTAGTCCACCTACGCTCAAGTCGAGGGTAAAACAAACCGTCACCTGCCAAAATGCCCGCTCACCCGCAGCGGGCATTTTGGCAGTTTGAATTTCTGACAGGTTAGAAGTTGGCTTTTAGAGCAAACTGACCGAAACGGCGCTCGTCGTGGTTGCCGCCGGTAGCCAGTGAGCCCAGTCCCCCCTTTAATAACGTCACTGAAATCGGCTTCGTAGTTGGAGCGGCATATAACAGGTCGCTCGTATTCACGTAATAGTTGTGGTGATTGAAAATGTCGAATCCTTCCGCACGAAATTCCATGTTCACGCGCTCAGTGACGGGGAATTTCTTGCTGACAGCGAAATCTGTGTTCCAGGATCCTGGTCCTCGGAAGGAGTTGCGGCGGGTCATGTTGCTGGGGAAGGGGCCAAAGTCCGAAATACCGAGCTCCGAATTAAGCGGCACAAAGCTGGCCGGGACAGGGATCGTCAATGCGTTGAACGTATTCGGGGCCACCAGTTGAGGTTTACCAACGTGATAGCTGGTGATCGGGGTGGCTGGAGTCAGACGCGGAACCGTGTAGAAGTTCTCATCGTTGTTGTAGTCATACACAGAGAACGGAATGCCATTCCTGGCGGTGAATATGCCCGATGCGACCCAGCCTCCCAGGGCTTGACGCTGGAATTCGTTGCCACGCTTGTACCACGGAGTTTCCCAGATCGGTGCAATGGCGATCCGGTTCCTGATGTCGAAGTCCGAACTGCCCCAGTCGAGTCCGGGATTCAGCAGATCTGTGTACCCTAGCGAGCCGATATCGCCTGACCCGCCTTGCAGACTGTCGCCGAAGGTGGAGCTCAGGTTATCGAGCGAGTGCGACCATGTGTAATTCGCAACCACACCCAGGCCCGTCCCGTGGAAGTCCTGCGTCTGCAGCTTGATGTTCATCGCCGCATAGCTGCTTCCTCCGAGACTGCCGCGCATATTGATATTCGTGTATTGGTTGGTCGGGCGCGTAAAGCAGGCCGGCTCGTTCGTGATGTAGTTTGTAAACCCGGTGTTCGCGCAGGCAGCGCCGGTCACGAGTGGATCTCCAAGATAGACCTGCCCGGCGCCGGCAAGGTTGATGTTTTCAATGTCATAGAGGTGAACTCCATGCGCACCGCTGTAGCCGAGCTCAACGACCGTGTTCCTCGTAATTTCCCGCTGCAAGGCCAGGCTCCAGAACTGCGTCTGCGCGACCTGGATCGTCGGATCAGGCATGCGAAGTTCCAGTGGTGGAAGCGGGGTTGAAGGACCCGGCTCGCCAAGGGGGCCGAGGTCATTGGTGGTGAGCAGAGTCGTGCAGTTTGGATCAGAAGCGCCGCAGACAGAGTTGAGGACGGCGCTTGCAGGAGGATTGAAGCTGGCATTGTAGGTGACATTGCCAAAGTTGCGTTCGTAGCTTATGCCGAAGCCGCCACGGACGCTGCTCATGCCATCTCCGAAGATGTCATAAGCGAAACCGACACGAGGCGCAACCGTGCCCCAGCGCGGCGCCCAGAACTGACCGATCGAGCTTTTGTTGGCGATCTGGATTCCGCCGCTGCGCACCTGTTGCTCCAATCCGGCGCCCGGACCGAAATAGAAATTGGAGTCGAGGCCAGGATGATTGTTGTGCTGTACGCCGTAGTGCTCGTACCGTAGTCCATAGTTCAAGGTAAGACGGGGCGTCAACCGGAAGCTGTCGCCTCCGTAAAAAGACCAGTCGTTATAGCGATAGCTGCGGGCATAGCTCGCCGAAGTCAAGGGCGGAGTGATTTCACAGGACGTGGGATTGATGGGGTTGCCGTAGATGTCCTGGTAGCACGGGAGCTGGCCCTGGGGGTCGACCCGGGCAGAGAACGTAGTTAACTGGCTGCCGCCTGGGTTGCCGGAGACGTTCATAAGATCATTCAAACTGTCCTGGAACGTCGCGCCAAGCTGTTCTACGGCCTGTACGTAAGCTCCGTAGGCAACGTTCAGCTGGATGTAGGTATACAGACCGCCGAAGTGCATGGCGTGGCGGCCCTTCGTCCATGCCAGATCGTCTTCCACCTGAATTGTGTTCTGCGGTCCGCCGAAGGGCAGGCCGCCTTCTCCGGGCTCACCGGAGTTTTCGAGGCCGGGAAGTTGAACCTCGATATTTGAGACCGGGTCGGTAGGCGGCACAATCATGAGGTTTGGTGTAAAGGTCAACGAGCTATCAAATGAGGTCACCTCGTTGAAGCGCGTAAAGCTAACCTTTCCGTTGTCCAGGAGATTGCTCGAGAACGTGTGCGTCAGCGAATACAGGTAGCTCTGGTTCAGAGCAGTGGTACCGCTGTCATATTGCGAGTATGCGCTGTAGGAATTGGAACCCTGAAACTCGTCCAGGGATTGCCGCGCGGCGCGGAAGAACATCTGTGTTTTGTCAGTCGGGTTGTAATCGATGCGTCCGGAAAGGGTATAAGTGTTCTGGGGAACATCGCCGCCGGCATCGAAGGACACCTGGAAATTTACGACATCGAAGACGGGTGTGGAACCGGGAACCGGCGTCACCCCGTTCACAGATCCGATAGTCAGGCCGGATGCTGCCAGCTGACTGGCTGTGGTCACCGATCCCGATGCGGCGGCAGCCCCCGTTCCATATTTTGTGAAATATGCTTGGGCATTCGCCGGCAGCATGGAGATGAAGGCTGGATCGAGGATTTCCTGCGTCTCCGATGCGGAGCTTCGTACCCGGGTCCATTCTGTTCCTTCAAAGACAAACAGTTTGTCTTTCTTGATTGGGCCGCCGAGGTCGAATCCAAACTGATTGCGAGTGTAAATGCCCTTCGGAGCGACAATGGAGCCCGCAGCGGCATTGGCAGCATCATTGGCATAGGTGTTGGCGGTGTAGGCCGACAGGCGGTTGAACTCCCAGGCGCCGCCGTGAATGTTGTTGGTTCCGGACTTGGTCGTCAGATTAACGACGCCCCCTGACGCGCGTCCGTACTCGGCCGAGAAGTTGTTGGTGATGACGCTGTATTCCTCTACTGTGTCGATGGGAATCTGTTCGCCGATACCGGCGCTAAATACGGCGACATTCTCGACACCGTCCAGCAGGATCTCGGTGCCTGATTCGCGCTGCCCGTTGATCGCCACGCCAACTCCACGACTGGTGAGGTTCTGGCCGCTGGACATGCTGTTCGTGCTGTTATCGCCGGAGCTGACGTTGCCGGAAAGAGTTACAAAGTCGTAGGGGTTGCGGGTCAGACTTGGCAATTGGGAGAGCTGTTGGCTATTCACCACCTGCGACAGCTCCTGAGTCTGGGTATTCACCGCCACGCCTCCCTCTCCTACCACCTGCACCTCGGTGGTGGAAGAACTCACGCTGAGCTTCGCATCGAGCGTGACGTGACTCCCGACAGTCACTTCCACCTTTGCGGTGAAAGGTTTAAAGCTGCCGGAATTCACTGTTACCTGGTAGGTCGCCGGTTCGAGGCCGGTTATCAAATACTCACCGCTCGCCGAACTCTGGGCTGTCCGGGAAGCACTCGTTGAGGTGTTGACAACCGAGATCGACGCGCCCG
>Ga0206844_10341_pt1 | contig 11963 bp, 15 predicted proteins | sample Alteio_BWOrgCont_22_FD_152907 | JGI IMG/M metagenome (GOLD analysis project Ga0206844, IMG submission 152907) | Enriched cells from forest soil in Barre Woods Harvard Forest LTER site, Petersham, Massachusetts, United States -... | ecosystem: Environmental > Terrestrial > Soil > Temperate forest >...
TAACTAATTCTGCCGCCCGTTTTTCTTTTACCTCATTTTGAAGGGCCAGTTCTTTATTTGCATCCGTTAGTTTTTCTTCTGCACGTTTTCGTTCAGTTAAATCTCGGGTAATTTTTGAATACCCTTTAAATTTTCCTTTCATATCATATAATGCTGTAAATAAAGCTTCCTCCCAAAACTTTGTTCCGTCTTTGCGTACCCTCCATCCTTCGGTTTCAAAACTGCCCTTTTCTTTTGCAATTTTTAAGTGCTTTTCGGGGTCTCCGCTTTTAATTCCTTCTTCTGTATAAAAAACAGATATATGTTTTCCTGTTATTTCATCAGCAGTATATCCCTTTATTTTTTTTGCTCCCTCATTCCAGCTAATTACGTGCCCGGTAGTATCAACAAGGAAAATAGCGTAGTCTTTTGCCCTTTCCACCAACATCCTGAACATTTCCTCATCCCCATGCTGCTTTTTCATAGAGTCTCCTTGTTTTTTAAAAAACACAGACTCAACCAGAGCACGGAAATTGAAAGGAATCATTTGCTTTTCACTTTAACGAGAAGGTTATATTTAAATTAATTAAAATAGATTTAATTTTATTTCAAATATTAAATACGAATATAATCCTAATTACTGGATACCAACATGTATGTTCTCTTGCATTTTAGGAAATTTGCGCAATTAGGAGTAGTTTATCTTGTACTTTTAGTTATATCTGTTACCATGACAGTAAGTTACGGCAAAAACCGCTGAACCACGGATGTTTTATGCACGGGTTCCCAATATTCATTCCTTCTTAATATAGTTATTATGGCTGCTTTTTCCTGCCTTTTTGCTGTCATTTACCATGCATATTTTTATCACCTCCAATAAAGTTTCAAGTTCAAAAGGTTTTAGAATATACTCATCCGCACCAAGTTCAAACGCTTTTTCTTTATCCTCTTCCTCAGCCAATGAACTAGTAATGATAACTGGAATTACAGAAGTTTTGGCTGTGCTTTTTAATTCACGTAAAACCTCATAACCATCCATCTCCGGCATTTGAATATCGCAAATGATTAGATCAGGCAAAGCTTTTCTGGCAATATCAATTCCAACTTTACCGTCTTTTGCCAAAAGAATTTCATACCCTTCCATTTCAAGGTATTCAGTCAAATTCTCAATAAGAGCGTTTGTATCTTCAATTAGTAAAATTGTTTCCATCTTTTCGGCTGTAAGAAAACGAACCATCCTATACCACCAATATAGAGGCCAATGTTTTTAATATTCTTTTTGATTCAAATAATTCATAGCAAAGCTGCAGCAATTCAGCAGCGCAGACATTACACTCAAATGAAAGAATCTTACATATATCACACCACACTACTCCGGTAGCTCATGTCATAATACAGAAATGTGAAAGGGTAATTCTATAAATGCCATACGAATGCCCTGCATTTGCCCTGCACAAAATTTATAGCGAAAAAAGTTCCTTTCATCAAAATATATAAAATTGATTATACTGTATTGATATTCAGTTTGTATTAAAATATAAAATAGTATTTTTGCTATAGCAAAATTGAAAAAACCCTCGCATAACGTCGCATAAAAATTCCTAGAAAATGGAGATAAAAACATCATTGCGAACGCAGTGAATCAATCTCTGTTTTAATGAGAGACTGCTTCGTTCCTGCCAGTGACGATAGCGCTAAAACGTAACGTAATCAATCGGGTTTACCGGGCTGCCCTGGTACCAAAGTTCAAAGTGAAGGTGCGGGCCGGTGGTTAATTCTCCCGAATTACCTACAATAGCAATCACATCACCTGCTTTTACCTGGTCCCCGGCCTTTTTCATCAGCACCGAATTATGCTCATATACGGATATAATATTATCCTTATGCTGAATGATGATCACATTGCCTGTGGCAAGCGTCCATGTAGAAAGTACAACAGTTCCGTCGAGCGTAGCTTTCACGGCATCGTTTTCTTTCGAGGTTATATCTACCCCATAGTGATTGCTGGCTGGATTAAATCCATTGGTAATAACACCTTTTAAAGGGGCAAAAAAGAAATAGTCGTTTAGCGTACTGAGCGATTTATCTCTGTCACCACCCATAGATACATTATATGGGTTTTGTGATTCTACTTCTGTTCTTAAGATAGAATCGGCATGAGAAGGCGGAGTAAAGGTTTTGTTATGCTTCGTTGAAGCCGTATCTGTTTTAGTGGTTTTTGAAGTATCCACATCAGCGGAATCACTAAGTATGCGCCGGATGTTTCGAATATAATCCGAACGTTCCTGCAAAGCCTGTTCCAACGAATCTGTTTTAAGACTCAGGTATAAAATGTCTTTACGGATATTCACATCGGCATACCCCGGGATATATTCCCGCAATGGGGTAAATGCCACCAGGCTGGTTACAAGCACAATCAAAACAACACTTAACCCGCCGGTAATTAATCCCAGGTTGGCAAAAGACGCCCTAATGGTAAATTTTACCTCGAAATTTTCTTCATTACGAACAATGAAAATATACTTTGTCTGAAGTCTTTTAAGAAAACTCTTCTTGGGCTTCTCCTCTGTCATTCGGCAAAGATAGCATACCTGAATAAATGCTAAAGATATTGAACATTACATGGCACCGCCATCATCATCGCCTTTCTTACCCTCTTCCCTATTCTGCTTTACATAATAGGCTGCTTCCAGCATGCTGATGTTATCTATCAATTGGTCTGTTTCCTTTACGTGAAGCCCATTGTATATGCCCCGAATATGGCCTTCCCTGTCTATCAGAAAGAAATGAATAAAGCCTTCTTTATAAGATGAATCCAAAGGCTGATAAAAAGTATTTATGGCGAAATCACTCATCTTTTCATTGCCTGAGCTTAAAAAATATTGTCTTTTTCCGGCATGAACCATTTGGGCATAAGCAGAAAGGCTTTTACTGCTTTCGGAATCGAGGGCGAAGGTGATTATTCTGAGGCCACTGTCCCGGTCTGTACGTTCTTCTACCCTATTCATCAATATGGCCTGCGAGGGAGAAACTTTTTTATCGTTCAAATGCTCAAAACAGCATACCCAGATACGGCCATGCAAAGAGGCGGATGTTATATTATTGCCGTTTTGGCTTAGAAAGCTAAAGTCCTGCACTCCATAATAAACTGTATCTTTTTTACTGTTTACTACTATAGGATGCTTGGGTCCGTAATAAGGCAAAAGCACAAAAGACCTTTCTTTACCTGCTGTGAGGTAAACATAAAAAGCAGAGGGAAAAATAAGAATGAATAGAAGTAGAAATGTCTTCTTGGACCTTTTCACCTTACTGGTGCATAGTTACATTAAGAATATCCCTGATGGTTGATGTATACGTTCCTTCTGTAATGGCCATAAATGCCAGGTAAAATATAAACAACGTATAAGGAGCAATAATAACATACTTCAATGCTTTCTTTTCATCGCCCAGGTGCATAAATACAAATACAATGAAGAATGCTTTTGCAACTGTTAAGAAGATGAACAGATATTCCTTATTGATCTCTCCTAAGGTTTCGGAGTATTTAAAACCGATAAAAAGTTCGAACAGTGTTACAATAAGCATGATCCAAAATACCATCCAAAGCTTTTTCCTTACAACCTTGCCATGGGCTTCATCATGAACAGCCATTTTTTCATAGTTCGGATATCCTTCGTATTCTTCAAAAAAACTTGACATATCTTTTGTGTTTAAAATGTTGTGTTTATAGTAAATAAAAGAAGGTAAATACAAATACCCATACCAGATCCACAAAGTGCCAGTATAAGCCTGCCTTTTCAACCATTTCATAGTGCCCACGCTTATCCATTATGCCATTGGCAACCATAGCAAGTATGATTATATTTATGATTACACCGCTAAATACGTGGAATCCGTGAAAGCCTGTTATACAGAAAAAGAAATCTCCGAATGTGGGCAGCATGGTATATGAATTCACCACCAGGTTGGCTCCGGTAAAGTGTGGATTAATAATATGCCTGCCATTCATGATATAATCTCGGAAAACACCTTGATACCCATCAACACCTACTTCAGGGCCGGTGATGAAGTGGTACCATTCCCAGCACTGTGAACCGACAAATATCAATCCTCCGATAATAGTAAAGAACAGCCACATCATAACCTGCCTGCGGTTTTTACGGTGACCCGCTTCTACAGCCAATACCATGGTTACAGAACTCATAATAAGGTCAAAGGTCATGAAACCTACATAAGCCAGGGGCAAATTTTTTCCTTCCAAAAATGGGAAGTGATGGAACACTTCGTTAGGGTGGGCCCATTGACCTGTGTATTTATGACGCATAAACCCGTAAGCACAAAGAAGGCTTGAGAATGTGAGCGCATCGGACACAAGGAAGAACCACATAAAGAGTTTTCCGTAGCTAACACCAAAAGGTGAAACGCCGCCTTCCCAGTCTTTTCTTAACGGAACCGCTGTAGCTTGATTGGACATAATTTGAATTAAGTTGAATAATTAAATATACCGTTTGGGGCGCAAAATTAAAAAGTTTAACTTAAGTACTACCGTATAAAAAAAATATTTTTCTCAACGCATAATGAGCATAAATAAAAACAGGTATACCCATAATGCGTCTAAAAAGTGCCAATAAATGGCACAAAGCTTAATACCCAAGTAGTTGTCTGCACTATATTTTGTCCGGAGCGATTTAAAATAAACTACTGTAAGGGCAATTAATCCCCCAACTACGTGGCACAGGTGCAAGGCACAAAGTATATAAAGATAAGAAGCTGAGGCACTGCTTTCGGCCCCCGTAAAATAAATATTCCTGCTAATAAGTGCAGCCCAGGAAATAAACTGGCATACTCCGAATCCTATGCCAAGTATAAGGGTAATTAATGCAGCATTAGGCAGCATTTTAAGGGCATTTTTCTTCACCAGTTGAACACTCCAGTTCATGGATATGCTGCTGATTATTATAACAGCCGTACTTATCCAAAATGTAAACGGCAGGTCGAACTTCATCCAGGTACCGGTCTGGCGTCGAACTATATACCCGCTGGTAAGGCCGGCAAACATCATGGCAATACTTACAAGACCGATCCAGAGTAAAAATTTTCGTGATTTTTCCCTGATCTCAGGAGTCATTGGCTCCTGTGTCATATTGACCTCTTGTGCCATTTGGCAATTATTGCCCTATTTCCTTTTTATAATCTTCTACAGAAAGAAGGTTGTTTACCCCCGCAGCATCCGTTATGGACATTTTTATCATCCATCCATTGCCATAAGGGTCTTGATTTACCAGTTCAGGGTTTGATTCCAGTTTTGGGTTCGTTTCCAACACCTTGCCTGAAACAGGCATAAACAGATCTGATACTGTTTTTACCGCTTCCACCGTGCCGAAAAGCGCACCATGATTAACATCTTGACCAACGGTCGTAATATCTATAAATACTATATCGCCTAATTCGCTTTGAGCAAAATCAGTAATACCAACATAGGCATCATTTCCACTAATGCGAACCCATTCGTGGTCTTTGGTATACTTTAAGTCTTCGGGAAAATTCATTGTAATGTTTTTTAGGTCGGCAAATATATACCAAAAACACGTCAGCCGGCAGATTTTTTATCCCCTACTATGACCCTGTGATTTTCTATTACAAATTCTATCCTATTCAGGATAAAATCATTTTTTCTACATTTGCAATTATTAATCAAGCTACCCTTGAATATGAACGAAGAAATGCAAATGATTTTAGATGATGCCAAGGACCAGATGGCAAAAGCCATCAATCACCTGGAGAATGAATTAGCAAAAATCCGTGCCGGAAGGGCAAACCCCGCTATGCTTGAAAATATAATGGCAGAAGCTTATGGAAGCCGAACCCAGTTAAAGTCTCTTGCCAATATTAATTCCCAAGATGCCCGTACACTCATTATTCAGCCATGGGACAAATCTACCCTTGAAGCTATTGACAAAGCATTGCAGGCAGCCAACTTGGGGGTAACACCTCAAAACGACGGAAATCTTATTCGACTTTCTTTCCCTCCTCTTACAGAAGAGAGAAGGAAAGAAATGGTGAAAAAGGTGAAAGTAGAAGCGGAAAATTGTAAGGTTAGCATACGTACCATACGCAAAGAAACCAATGAGGCACTTAAAGGGCTTTTAAAAGATGGAATGCCGGAAGATGAGGTAAAAGACGGGGAAGAAAAAGCCCAAAAACTGACAGATGAATATATCGTTCAAAGTGATAAACATTCTGAAAGCAAAGAAAAAGAGATTTTAACAGTGTAATTATTTTATTTTTCATAGTTTTACTTTCCTGTTTTTAACATCAAAACAAAAAATTCGCAATGAAAAAATTATCTGGTTACTTATTAATAGCAGGAATACTTGCATTTACTTCCTGTACTAAAACCGGGCAACAAGGACCGGCAGGTGCTAATGGCAGCAATGGAGCAACAGGACCGGCAGGGCCTACACTTACAAATACTATTACAGGCTATGTGTTTTTATATGATGCGTATGGAGACCGCGTAAATACAGGTGATTCAACTGCCTATGCGTTGTTATATAATACTGCTAACGGTGCAAAAGTGGATTCTATAAATGCAAACTCGGCAGGTCTTTTTACAGGAACTGTTCAAACAGGCACCTATAATATAGTTGCCAAGTGTCCCGGATATGGTAATAGTGTAACACAGGACGTAGTATTTAGTGGTGGTACGCGAACTAATGACATTACATTTGCAGCAATACCTCCTTTATATGCTGCCAGTGGTCGTGATTCTATTGGCGCTGCCAACGTATATATAAAAGGAACACTTATTGCACCTAACACCCGCGTAACAACCTTGCTTGTATATGTTGGAACTACTTCATCTGTTAATGCCACAGTACCGGGCTCATATTCATTTGTTGTAGCCGGTAATATCGCTGCCAATGCTACCACTTATATTATTCCATTACCCTTAACTACTCTTGATGCTTTCTTTTCAGCTGGCGCTACTGCATATGTTGCTATTTATGGAGCAGCTGTTAACTACACATTTGGAGATTATACGGACTATGCTTCCAGAAATATTGTCTATACTCCAATCAGCGCTACCTCACTTAACCCCGGCTCCTTTATAATGCCATAAAATTCACTTTCAAAACCAAACAAAAAATGCAGGGGGATCTCCTGCATTTTTTGTTTAATTTCATCCCACTATTTGAAGCATTATGAGCTATCCGTTTAATGTAAGGGTATATGGTATTTTAATAGATGAACATCAAAATGTACTTGTTTCTGATGAGTTGATCCACGGAAAGTACATTACTAAATTTCCCGGTGGCGGCTTGGAATTTGGAGAAGGTGCCATAGATGCCATAAAGCGGGAAATGATGGAAGAAACTAATACAGAAGTAGAGGTAACCGGACATTTTTACACCACTGATTTTTTCCAGGTTTCGGCATTTAATGCGCATGCACAGGTAATCAGTATCTATTATCTTATTAAAGCACTCTCCTCTTTGAATGTGTCCGTCAAACAAAAAGCGTTTGATTTTGATGAAGTAAAGGAAGGAGCCATCTGTTTCAGGCAAATTCCTATAAAAACCATTTCGGAGGAACAATTCACATTCCCAATTGATAAAAAAGTGTCGGTTATGCTAAGAGAGAAATTCTCTGCCAGCAAAAAATAAATTTCTAAAAAGCCTCCTGTATGGTAAGGTAATATTCGCTCGTTACTCCAAATCCAACATCAGCACGTACATTAATATGACGTCTTCTTATATAGTTGTAGCGAATACCCACTCCTCCGGCATAAATGGGCTTAGGCGTTTCGGGAAAGGTATGATAGTTTCCCAGGAATGCCGTAGTTCCAAAAGCATCAAATCCAAACCTGCCGATCAAATGAATTCTTGTTTCGGCTTGCAGGTAACTAAGTATATCGTCCCTGTAATATCCCATATAATAACCGCGAATTTGTCTGGTTCCGCCCACCAATGCAAGCTGATTAAATGGAACATCTCCCCAGGTGAATTGGTTATGCTGGGTTACGGCAAGCACTATGGGGTCTGCAAGTTGGTGATACCAGGAAATATCAGTGACCACTTTATTATAAGAAAAATTAGCGCCAACCTGCGGGCTGTTAAAATAGGATGTTGCTTTTATATACCAGCCATGCCGTGGGAAAAATATGCTGTCTCTGGTATCAAATAATAGGTCCACACCGACTCCTGAATTTATGCTTCCTTTACTTCCTTTTACAGTATCAGCAGCCAAAGATCCGCCGGGCAGAGTAGTCCCCATCATATCATCTTCCAAATAATAATCCAGTCCGGCATAAAAATGCGATTTTATTTTCCGGTAAGCATTGATAGCTAATTTCGGGAAACGCACATTGTAAAGTTCTTGAGGGACCCTGTTTTCCCCAATTCCCCAATAATAATAACTATAGTTATAGTAGTCAGCCTCTCCTTCAATATAATAGGTATTATCCTTGGTATATATTTGGTAAGGTATATAAATATAGTCTTGCTTGTTTTGGGAATAAACCGCATAAGCTGCTATCAGGCTATGTTTGGTAGCACTGTCATCATAGCATTTAAAAGGAGTTAAAAGACCTACTCCAAGCAATAAGCGAGTTTCAGGAGCGTACGATATTACAGGTATGGGCCTTATTTCTAATTTATCGTTCTTTCTTTTGTTTTTGGTGCTATCGTCTCCGGAAGCAAAACAAAATACACAGAACAAAAAAAGGACAGCAGTAACTATAATTTTTTTCAAACGCAGGGTAAGTTAGGGCACAAATATACAATCTTAGCGGTGAGTTATATTTGGGAGTAGAATATATTGCCCCTAAGCCCTGCAAAATAATGGGTTTAGTTCCCCTTTAATTTTTCTTTGTGCTTTTTAACCTGCATGGAAAGTGCTTCAGCAGTTTCTGTTACCGCTTCTTCAAAGGTTTTGCATTGTCTTTTGGCGAACAGATCACCGGTACGCATTTGCAATTTTATTTCAGCTATTTTATTTTGAGTGTCCTGTGCTTTTTCAAGACGGAGAAATACTTCGCCGCCCATAATGCCATCATAATACTGCCCTAATTTGTCTATTTTCTTCTGGATAAACTCGAGCAGGTTTTTATCTGCATCGAAATGGATGGATTGAATTTTAATTTGCATAGTTTCTTGGCTTTAGAGTTATAAAATTGAGGTTGTTATTTTTATCCTCGCGGATGAGCTTGCCTATATACGTTCTTCAGTTTTTCGAGCGAGTTATGTGTGTAAACCTGGGTGGCAGCTAAATTGGCATGTCCCAACAATTCCTTCACAGAGTTAATATCCGCTCCATTATCAAGCAGGTGGGTGGCAAAACTATGCCGCAATACATGTGGGCTTTTTTTGTGGAGCGTGGTTACCATACCCAAATAGTTATGTACTATCAAATATACTTGTTTTTCATATAACTGCTCCCCTTTTTCGCTGACAAAGAAGTATTCTCCCTTTAACCTCATTTTATTACGTTCGGCACGGTAAGCAGATATATATTCTTTCAATATACCGGGGATAGGTATTATGCGTTCCTTGGCTCTTTTACCAAATACCTTTATAGTTAAGTTGTAGCTATTTACATTGCTTTCTTTCATAGTGATCAGCTCAGATAATCGTATTCCCGTTGCATAAAACATTTCCATAATGAGCCTGTCCCTTATGCCATTAAATGTTTTGGGAAATTCTATATCCTTAAATAATATGCCAATATCTTTCTGTGTAACGAAAACGGGCAGGCGTGAGGGCATTTTTGGTGAAGCTATCTTCACCATAGGATCGAGGGTAATAACACCTTCTTTTAAAAGAAAATGATAAAAAGTCCTTAAGGCTGATGCTTTGCGAATAACGCTCCGGGCTGACAGTTTTTCCTGCATCATTTCAGCCATCCAGGAACGAACCATACTTGTAGTGGCTTCTTCCAGTTTCTCTGTTTCGTAAGTCCTTTTAAGGAATGCGGTGAACTGCTCCAAATCATTCTGATAGGACAAGATAGTATGCTTTGAGAAATTCCGCTCAAAACGGAGGTAGTCGAGGAATTTTTCTAACATAGTACGAGGGTCTCTTATCTGCTTCTACGCAAACGATGTGAAAAGGTTTTACCTTCACTTTTAAATGAAAAATTCCAAACTGCTATTGCTTGATTAGATTGCCATTCTCATCATAAAACTTTATAGAACCGCTTATCTCATCATCTTTGTACGGCGTTTCACTCTTTATTTTCCCATTTTCATAATATTCCCTTTCAATACCATCTTTCTCATCCGATTTATATGGAATTTCCATATCTACTGCACCGCCGGCATAGTATAATTTTTCCACTCCATTCAATGAGTCTTGTTTATAAGGGAACACCCCGCTTAGTTTTCCATACTCATTATATATGGTATCCACTCCGTCTTTCATATCATTAACATAGGGACATTGGCCTTTTATCTTTCCGTTTTCATAATACTCTTTACCTAACCCGTTTTTCTTACCATTTACACAAGGTACTTCCTTCTGCAATTTACCGCTTTCGTAATATTCTTTGGCAACGCCTTCTTCCAAGCTATCTTTATAATTGACCTCTCCTTGTAGTATTCCGCTTTCGTAATACCATTTATACAATCCATTCCGTTTATTATCTATGAAAGGGGCTTCGCTCAATAGATTACCATTCTCATAATATACTTTCACGACACCATTTATTACGCCATCGGTATATGTTTGTTCTTGTTTTATCTTACCACTCTCATAATATATTTTTACATCCCCGTTTATTTTATCATTGGTACACTGAGCTTCTTTTAGCAAAGCTCCACTTGGATAATAAAGCTTTGCAACACCATTTTCTTTTCCATTTATGTATGGAATATCGACGTATAATTTTCCATTCTCATAATACCTTTTGTATTCTCCATTTATTTTCCCTTTTACATAAGGTATTTCACCTTGCAATTGTCCGCTTTTGTAATATGTTCTTTCTGTTCCGAGAGGTCTGCCACCCCTGTAAAAAGTGAGACTATAATAGGGTGCATTTACATTTTTGGTCGGGTTCCCGTTACTGTCTATGTATTCGCACCATTTACCTTCTTTTACACTGTCTTTTAATATGTTTTGCGCTTCCGCTTTATTTGTAAAGCCGGTTGTTTGCACAACCGCATCGGAATTGGAGTTTTGTCCAATAGCACTAACAGCAAAAGAAAAAGCAATAATTGGAATTAAAAACAGTCGCATGTTTTCGAATATTATGTCCGCTTTTGGCGGACCAGCATCAAAATTACTAATTCTTTTAAGAAGAAGTATACGCTCTCCACTTTTCAATCGCCTTCTCCATATCCTTGGGCAAGGGCGATTCAAAATACATTTCTTTGCCGGTAGTGGGATGCGTAAAACCCAGCGACATGGCATGAAGCGCCTGCCTGGGCAATATTTTAAAACAGTTTTCAACGAATTTACTGTATTTTGTGGTAACCGTACCACGCAGTATTTTATCTCCACCATACACCTCATCGTTGAACAAGGGGTGTTTTAAATACTGCATATGCACACGGATCTGGTGGGTACGGCCTGTTTCAAGCCTACATTCAAGAACCGTTACATAATGAAAACGTTCTAATACTTTGTAATGTGTTACCGCACTTCGGCCATGTGCACCATCGGGGTAAACAGCCATTTTTTTCCGGTCTTTGTGGTCTCTGCCCACATGGGCATTTACGGTTCCTCCGTCTTCTTTAAAGTCGCCCCAAGCTCACGCAATGTATTTGCGCATTACTTTCTTTTCATGAAACTCTTTTGCCAGTTTGGTCATGGCCCGGTCGTTTTTAGCAATAACCAGCAAGCCGGAAGTATTTTTATCTATCCGGTGAATAAGCCCGGGACGCAATTCCCTAAAAGGATCTTTGCTTGGATGAGTTGATTTGGGCAGATTACCTACATAATACACCAATGCATTCATAAGTGTTCCTGTAAAGTTGCCAACTCCGG
>Ga0206844_10342_pt1 | contig 11961 bp, 16 predicted proteins | sample Alteio_BWOrgCont_22_FD_152907 | JGI IMG/M metagenome (GOLD analysis project Ga0206844, IMG submission 152907) | Enriched cells from forest soil in Barre Woods Harvard Forest LTER site, Petersham, Massachusetts, United States -... | ecosystem: Environmental > Terrestrial > Soil > Temperate forest >...
GACTACTTGATGTAATCAGATGGGATGAGAATGCCGGTCTCCGGCGGGATGCGATAGGCTCCCAAGTTATCGACGCGCTCGAAGCGCAAGAGATAAAGGAGACCGGCAATGAAGAAGATTAGCACCGTGCGCTCGAAGCGCAAGAGATAAAGGAGACCGGCAATGAAGAAGATTAGCACCGTAGTGACAAAGCAGAGCAAGAATTTTCGAGAGCAGAAACTGACGATTGGTTTGGATCTGGGCGATCGATCGAGTTGGTATTGCGTGCTGGATGAGGCGGGGGAAGTGCTGCTGGAACAAAAGCTGAGCACGACTCCGAAGGCCATGAAAGAAGTGTTCGGGGGAATGCTGCGGAGTCGGATCGCGTTGGAGACGGGCATGCATTCTCCGTGGGTGAGCCGGGGGTTGAGCGAATTGGGACACGAAGTGATCGTGGCGCATGCGCGCAACGTGCGCTTGATCGGGGAGAGTCGACGGAAAGATGATCGCTTCGACGCCGGGACGCTGGCTCGATTAGCGCGGATCGATCCGCAGTTGCTGGCACCGGTGCAACATCGCAGCGCCCAGGCGCAAGCGCATCTGATGGTGATCCGAGCGCGAGCCGGGTTGGTGCGGGCGCGGACGTAGTTGATCAACACAGCGCGAGGACTGACGAAGTCCTACGGGGAGCGGCTGCGCGGCTGCAGTCCGCGCAACCTGAATGCGGAGAAGGCACGACAGCTGAGTCCGGAACTGCAAGCGGCGCTGGAACCGTTGCTGGGAGCCATCGAATCGCTGAGCCAGCGGATTTACGAATACACCGACAGATCGAGAAGATCGCCAAGGAAAGTTATCCGCAAGTGGCGCGGCTGAAACAGGTGAAGGGAGTGGGAACGCTGATCGCGCTGACTTACATGCTGACGCTGGAAGATCCGCAACGCTTTCGCAAGAGCCGGGATGTGGGCTGCTACGTTGGGTTGCAGCCAGGCCGGCGAAACTCGGGGCAGAGTGAGCCGCAGTTGCACATCAGCAAGGAAGGCGATCCGTATTTACGAACGTTGCTGGTGCAGGGAGCGCATCACATTCTGGGACCGTTTGGAGCGGACAGCGATCTGCGGCGTTGGGGGCTGAAGCTGGCGGAGCGCGGGGGGAAGAATGGAAAGAAACGAGCGGTGATTGCGACCGCGCGAAAGCTGGCGGTGTTGCTGCATCGCTTGTGGGTGAGCGGAGAGGTTTACGAACCACTGCGCAACAGCCGAGCGGTGCGATTGCCGGCAGCCGCATAGTTTAAGATTCATCGAATCGGAAGCACCGCGCCCAGCGCCGAGTTCCGGTGACTGCGTCTATGGCCTGGCCCAACTTCCATCGCGAGATGGAAGAGAGGTCGACAAACAGGTGGCAGCACCGGCTGAAACGAGAACACCAACTTGCACCGAGCGAAGCAAAAATCGCTCACGAAGAGTGCGGATGGAAGGGTGGCGACAGGGGTGGTTGGGGCGCGGAGGAATGGGAAGAAAAGGAAAGAGCAAGAATCGCGAAGCGACGGTCCCTTTCCTTCCTGACGGAATGGTGACAGAGCGGTCCTCGCCGTCAAGGGTTCGCTGACGCCGCAAAGAACGCGCCCTTGACCGCTCCGGGCCGCTCTGCACACCCTCCCCCAGGAAGGAAAGGGAGATTTTAGGAAAGACAAATCAAAATCTACTTGACCCGGACCGGCATTCTCATGGAAGGCCATAGCGCTCAAAACCCCCAGGTCGAGTCTCAATGAGCGTAATCGAGATTTATCGTCAGTTGACGATTGCTTACCAGTGGGCGGCTCGGATGACTTCCTGTTTGCCGGCTACCCAGGATCTGGCCGTCCGCCGGGCGGACAGACCTGAACTCCCGTTAATTGAAATCGCCTATTCTGGGCCAACTGGCCCGAGAGCTTTTTTGTCTTGACTATATGTAATGTATACATTACATTTTGTGTTGTTCGAGTTACTTCAGCCCTAAAATGAACGACAGAAATTCAGTTCAGCCCCTCGGCACGTTGTTGGGTGTTCTTGGTATCGCTACTGCGATCGATGTTGGAGCCGGCTGGCTGTTAGGACAGCCGGGTTTCGGATCGCATGCCCGAACCATCTTTGCACTGCTGCCGATACCTGCGAATCTGGTTTTGGTGGCTGTCATCGTGCACAGGATTCGGCAACTCGATGAATTCTTGCGACAGGTACATTTGGAGGCGGTCGCAATCGCATTCTTGCTGACTGGCTTGGCTGTCTTTGTCTATGGGTACTTACAGAAAGCGCACGTCGTGCGTCCGCTCAATGTCGGCATCGTGTGGATTTTCATGGCCGGGTTTTACGGCATTGGATATCTGGTCGCGGTAAGGCACTACCGATGACAAACCGGCTGCGGGTGCTGCGCGCGGAGAAGAACTGGACTCAAGCGCAGTTGGCCGAGATTGTGGGAGTCTCACGGCAAGCAATCATTGCCATAGAGAACGGTAAATATGATCCTGCGCTCCCGCTAGCTTTCAAGCTCGCACGCGCATTTGGGAGGAATGTGGAAGAAGTGTTTGTCTGGAAAGATGGCCCGCTTGAAGATAGATGAGCGGTTTCTTACCGAGGAGGAGTCTCACATGAACCGGATCTTCGTTGCAGCATTACTGGCGATGATCGCCGTGACAACGGCCTTCGGTCAGGACGAGCGCGCCGACAAGAACAAGGTGATCGTGCGCAGGATCTTCACCGATATCCTTTCGCAAGGAAAATTCGAAGTGGCGGCTGAGATCTACGCCAAAGATTTCGTGAATCACGGGACAATCAAAGACCTCGGATTTGACGAGAGTGAGGCCGTTGATCACGGTTGGCGCGCCGCATTTCCAGACTTGAAACTGACCGTCGAAAGAGAAATGGCAGAAGGTGACTTTGTGACGGTTTTGTGGAGAGGACGAGGTACAAACACTGGCAGCGGGAACGGCTTGAACGCGACTGGGAAGATTGCCGAAGGCCGCGGAATCAGCATCTTCCGAATTGTGGACGGAAGGATAAAGGAAGAATGGACTGAGACGAGTCAGTTGGTCATCCTTCGCCAGCTAGGCTTGTTTCCGGGACGATAGTAGGAGAGTTCGATCCCGAGTGTGCCTTAGCCTATCCAGCGCTCCTGGCTGTGGAAACCATGTGAGGCAGAGCTATGAAGTTGAAGACGATTTATCTCGTCCTGTGTGTTCTCGGCTTGGTTCTGCCGTATTGGCAATTCGTTCCCTGGGTGTTGGCGAACGGCCTGAATATGCCCCTGTTCTTCCGGCAACTGTTCGCCAATCGCATTGGCGCATTTTTCGCGATGGATGTGCTCGTTTCCGCCGTGGCGCTGCTAGTCTTCACCCGCAGAGAAGGTGCCCGGCTTGGTGTGCACGGGCGGTGGTTGCCGCTCATCGCGATCCTCACCGTGGGCGTCTCTCTTGGGTTGCCGCTGTTTCTGTATCTGCGAGAAAGGACGCTGGACCAAGGCCGGACGCAAGCGAACACGGCCGCAGTATGAATGCGAATGTGGACTTACATCTCCAACACTTCGTTCAGCCGCCGATAGAAAGGATTAACCGGAGACCGCGGAAGTGCAAGGTGATTAAAATTGCAGCGTAGTCGTCGAGGCAGCAAGCCTGGAGGCGAAGAATGGAGGCAGAGCGTTCTTTTGCTACTCGCACTTTGAAGGTGGTCGGCTTTGGTCTGCTGGCATTTGCGATCACCAGTCTCGCCGGCGGTATCTGGAGTGCCCTGCTCGTCACCAATCTTCACAGCAGCCCCGCAGTACCTTGGTCCGTTCCCGCGATGGCGCTTCTGTTGTGGCTGACGTGGAGCTACCTCGGCGGGCGGGGGTGGCCACGCAGCACTTCCGAAGCACGACGACTCTACCTGCGGGCTAACAGAAGATCCAGCCGGACGTATCTGTGGGCATGGGTCGCGGGTGTTCTGTCGGTGGTTGCGCTGGCGGGATACTGGATCGTGCTGTTCCGATTGGTCAAGATGCCACCCAACGCGCTCTCGGATGTGTCGAGCTATCCTCGGATCACCGTCGCACTCATGATTCTGATGGGGTCGTTGGTTTCTCCCTTGATGGAAGAGGCGGGGTTCCGCGGATATTTCCAGGTCGCACTCGAACGCGAGTTCCGTGGCCCAGTCGCTGTCGTGCTCTCATCGGTGTTGTTTGCGCTTGCGCACGGTCCGACGCAGGGTTTCCTGTGGCCCAAGTTCCTTTTCTACTTTCTCGTGGGTGTCGCGTTCGGTGCGACAGCTTACCTCACCAATTCGACCCTGCCGGCCATCCCGGTTCACGTTGTGGGGCTCCTGATCTTCTTCACCTTGGTGTGGCCGCACGACGCCGCGCGACGGGTGGTTTGGGATAGTGGGGCTGATAACTGGTTTTGGATGCACGTGGCGCAAGCAATCCTATTTACGGTGCTGGCAGTTTGGGCTTTCCAGCGACTGGCGAGAGTGGCCCTGTTCTCGCGTGTTCTGCGGTAGTTTACGTTTCCAGGCGATTTCACTCAAGTCCCAGCGCAAGGCCATGATGAGTGTAATGGGGATTTAACATCAAATTGTGACAGTACTCCTACGACCAGGAGAAACCGGTCATGGAGTAACTGCAACCATCCATAGCGAGATAGAATGAGGTGGCCGTCTGTTGTTGGAGCACCGTGCCGGAACACTCTAACCAAACACCGAAGCTCGTTGCCCTCGTTAGTCTTGCGCTCGCTGTCGTCTCGACTGTGGCCCAGAGATTTTTGTACCAGTCGCGACATGTGTTTTAGAGCGTGAGCATCGGTGGCCCCGATGACGCATGGATTGAGGCTGAGTTAGCCAAGCAGACTCGCCAATTTCAGGGTCACCAAAGAAGCCTTCAGGTAGAAATGATTGCTGTGACCGCTGTTGTCTGCGTCCTGTTGTACCTCTTGTTTCGCCAAAGAGGCATCACTCGCTGGACGAGATGGGTAATCGTCGCGTCCGCAACAGCAAGTCTCGCCGGATTGTTTCTTGCTTGGTGAGGACCTCGGTGCACAGAATGAGACGCGTTTGAATCCTAGCTGTCGAGAACAGGCCATAGCACTCAAAACCCTGGTCAATGAGCGCTATCGCGAAGTTTCGCCAACAACCCTTCTATTCCCTCGGCTTGAAGGCCCTTAACAACAGAAAAGCCGCCTCTCGGAGGCGGCTTGCTCCTGCATTGGCGTCCGGATCAGAGTGTCACGCGTTACCGTGAGAACCCACCCCATCAACATGATTATGGAGTTATTTTGAACACCGTTCCGTTGCCGTAGGCGCCGTCATAGAATGCTGTACCGTAGAGGTTGCCCGCGCTGTCCCGCAACAAACCAGAAATACCATATCCGCCGTCTGCGCAACCGGATTGTGAGCAGAAACTGTGCAGCACGGTCTCCTTGCCGGTCGTAGCCACCTCGAATACCGTTCCCGCGTCGTCGTTAGCGCCGCCATACTGGGTGGAACCATAGAGGTTGCCCGCGCTGTCCCGCACCAAACTAGAGAACGGATATGCGCCGTCCACGCAACCGGATTGTGAGCAGAAACTGTACAGCACGGTCTCCTTGCCGGTCGTAGCCACCTTGAATACAGTTCCGTAGCCCTTAGCGCCGCCGTCCACCGTGGTGCCATAGAGGTTGCCCGCACTGTCTCGCACCAAACCAGAGTACGGATATGATCCGTCCACGCAACCGGATTGTGAGCAGAAACTGTACAGCACGCTCTCCTTGCCGGTCGTAGCCACCTTGAATACAGTTCCGTAGCCGTTAGCGCCGCCATACTCGGTGGTACCGTAGAGGTTGCCCGCGCTGTCCCGCACCAAAGCAGATTTCGGCCACTCTCCGTCTGGCGGCCCGGTGAAACTGTACAGCACGCTCTCCTTGCCGGCACTGCTTACCTTGTATACCGTACCGCAGCCGTAAGGAGGACACCCACTTCCGCGAGCGTAGGTGGTGCCGTAACCGTTACCCGCTTTGTCCAGGATCAAGCCAGCATAAGGAAATGCTCCCTTGGCCCCGCTAGTGAAAGAAAGAACGGTCTCCTTCCCGGCGGCGCTCAACGTGTATATGGTGCCGCTGTCGTCAGCGCCCCCGTAGACCGTGGTGCCGTGGAGGTTTCCTGCACCGTCCAGGATTAGATAGCCGTCGTCGGGAGACTCACCATCCTTGGCCGTTTCGCCGAAGCTGTGCAATACGGTCTCAGTGCCAGCCGTATCCACCTTGAATACCGTTCCGCAACCGAAGGGGCATCCGAACGGTCCGCTGCCACCATAGAGCGTCGTGCCGTAGAGGTTCCCCGCGCCGTCCTGGACCAGGCCAGCGTCGGGATTTGCCCCATCCACACCGCTGCCGGTGAAACTGTAAAGTACGGTGAAAGTCTGGGCTTGCGCGGACGGCGTCGCAACCACAGCGAGTGCAATCGCCAGCGCGAATACCACAACCATGCTCGGAATGACTCTTTCGGATCGTACTCGAACTTTTCTCATGGAAATCCTCCGCCGCCGCTCTCCCTCCACCGCCGGACTATGTTAGTTCACGGTGAAGTTCGTCGCGCTCGCAACCCGCCCGCCCTTGGTAGTAACGACGATCTTGCCCCTCGTCGCACCGGTGGGCACCGGCTGCCAGTCGGGAAGTAATGTAGGCGCGTCCCGCCCTCCCTGCAAGTGACAACACGGGACTTTAGGGAGCATTACAGGACATTGGCTATCGGATAACTGGCGAAACCAGGCCATTACACTCACGACCTACTGGTTGAATGGTCAGGGCGTGGTCTTGTTTGCTCACTGAATCCGGTCGTGTGTGAATCGGTCACGCCCGGCCCAATAGGGACACTGGGGACAAGAAGCTCCTTCCGGGTAGTCTGTGCCTTCTTCGTGCGGGCAGCCGATAATCCTGTCGGTGACCACGGTGGAGCGGGGTGCGTAAGGCTTGAGGAAGGCCAGAATCTGCTCACCGATAGCGAGATCGTGGCGTACGTCCAAGTCGCCCTCGGAGAACCAGCGCTTGAGAATGTCCGGCTCGTTACTTTCAGTGAGAATCACGCTAACGACGACTTTGGTAGCCAGTTTGTCGTTCGGTCCGTAGAAGGCTATGGTGGCAACGGGGTAGCCGCGAAAAGCAGGGCGAAAGTTCGTGCCCAACCACGAATGGGTGAGTGTTCTCTTCTTGCGGAATCCCTTCCTTCTCTTCACCAGAGCAATATACGCCCGCGCCTCGCGAAATTGTCGAAAACCGCGCACCGAGTCAGAGGGCTGTTGATGTAACCAGGTTTCACGTTTTACTGCTGGGTCATTGAGTGAAACCGCGATTTTATGCCAACAATCGAGCCTGGTTGGGTCAGATCGTGCACAGCCGACGGCAAGTGCCACAATCTTTCGTGTTGACATTCAATATTGCGGGGATGATACTCGCCTCCTCGGTTCGGATCGCCTCCCCAGCGGTTTCTTCCGGGTCAGTACCCGTCTCCGTCAAATAGCGTGAAATATTGCACTCGGGAGAATTCCTGTGCTCAAGACATCGCGCCATTGTCGCTTTATGCTGATGCTGCCGGCCCTGGCCACACTTGCGGTCGCTACCATCGCCCACGCCCAGGCTTTTTCCGTCCTGTACAACTTCGGAACTAGCGCTGGTGATCCAACAAACCCTTCGTTTTCAGGCATCATCGCACAGGGGCGAGACGGCAATTTGTACAGCACGGCACCTTCTGGAGGTGCAAGTAATTACGGCGCAATATTCAAGATCACACCCAGCGGCACACTGACGACGCTCGACAGTTTTAAGGGGACTGACGGGGAACAACCTCAAAGCGGGCTGACGCTCGGCACCGACGGCAACTACTATGGCGCGAGTTACGGTGGCGGGGCTTCCGGCTACGGAACCGTACTCAAGGTGACGCCCAGCGGCAAGTTGACTGTCCTCTATAGTTTTGCCAACGGCTCCGACGGGGCATATCCATGGGCACCGCCGATTGAAGGCACGGATGGAAACTTTTACGGTACAACGACACAAGTCGGCCTTGGTGTAGGCACTGTCTACAAGATCACGCCCTCCGGCAAGTTCACTACTCTTTACTCGTTCGGCGGCCCCGACGGCGTGACCCCCTGGGCCTCGTTGGTGCAGGGCACCGACGGAAACTTCTATGGAACGACAGGCGCAGGGGGCAATTCCGGCTATGGCGTTGTGTACAAGATCACAGCCTCCGGCAAGCTCACCGTCATTTACAACTTTGACGGAACACACGGCGGCAGCCCCCTAAGTCCCCTGGTCCAAGGGAGCGATGGCAACTTCTATGGAACAGCTCGTGGCGGCGCCAAAGGCGGCGGAGTGGTCTTCAGGATCACGCCGACTGGTAAGCTTACCGTACTCCATAACATCAATGCGACCTCCGACCAAGATGAACCCTATGCCGGTCTGGTGCAGGCAACCGACGGCAACTTCTACGGGACAACAACTGGCGACGGAAGCAGGACTCTGGGGACTATCTTCAGGATTAGCCCGACAAAGCCGTATCCTTACAGAGTCCTTTACAAGTTCAACGGCACCACAGGTATGCTTCCACAAGTTACACTTGTTCAGCACACGAATGGAATTCTATACGGGGATACGTTGGAGGGTGGCACCGGCAGCGTGCACCCATGCAGTGTTGGTTTTTGCGGTGTCTTCTACAGCCTGAATATAGGTGCGGGCCCCTTCGTAAGTTTGGTATCCGCCTCAGGTAAGGTCGGGAAGACGATCGGAATTCTTGGGCAGGGCTTCAGCAGATCATCCGTAGTGAAGTTTGACGGTGTGCAGGCGACCTCTGTCAAGCGAACGGGGACGAGCTTCCTTTCCGTCGCGCTCCCGGCTGGGGCGCTCACGGGATCGGCAACAGTGACCACAGGCTCCACCACCCTGACGAGCAACAAGACGTTCCGGGTAACGCCGCAGATTTTGGGCTTCAAGCCAACCAGCGGCGCGGTGGGAACGGTCGTGACCATCACGGGCGTTAGCCTCACGCAGACTTCGAAAGTCACATTCGGCGGGGTCAAGGCAATCAGCGTCACGATAAATTCCGACACGCAAGTGACGGTAACCGTCCCCACGGGTGCGATGACCGGACACATCGCAATCACGACTCTAGGTGGGACTGCCGTGAGCAGTGGGATATTCGCGGTAACGCAGTGACCGTTTAAGCAGTTCAAAAAACAACGAAGCCGCCCTGGCAAATGGGCGGTCTTCTGTCGGCCTGAGTTTGTTAGAGGTAGTCATCTGGCATTACTTCCGCAAACAAGCGCTGTGTAGCTATCACGCTGCCTTGACAATAGCTCCCTTTGGGCGCACTGTTGCAGCCGGTTTATAGGGAGAGCCTCTTCCTGGCTACTTTGCCTGCCCTTCCTATGTTCTGGCTTTCGGAAGCCGAGTCGCCCTGCTCGATTGGCTCCGCGATTTTGTGACTGCGGTTTATTCAGCTCAATGCTCGCATTGATAGAAGGAGGATGTATGGCTCAGAATTCCCTCTCCGTCGTGCTCGTCCTTTGCCTGATGATGGGATCAGCATTTGCGACCACCGTGAAGACACTGAACCGGATCGTGTTTGCCGATCAATTTTGCAGTACACGTGGCGTCCAAGACCAAACTTGCATAGTAAACGCGATAAGCTCTTTGCCGATTTCCGGCGGGCTGGTCGTGCTGCCGTACGGTGTTACTTCCATCTCGACCACAATTGTGGTTCACAAATCCAACGTGCTTCTCATCGGACACGATTCAGATGTTGATCACGATGTGGGTGAGCCCCACCCATCCACCGACTTGATGTGGACAGGTGCCACTGGCGGGACCATGTTCAACTTCAGCGCAGTCTCCGGTTCGGAGAATCAAAGGCTAGGCCGCTCCGGAATTGTTCAGGCCCACCTCGATTGCGAAGGCTCGGCGGCAACGGCAATCGTTGTTCGTTCTGAATATTTTGGGCGATACGCCGATCTTAACCTTTACAACTGCACTGCGGTAGCAATCGATATCGACGTGGTTTCGCTCCTTGGAGAAGCTGCAGATTCGCAACACAACGACTTCCGCAACATATCCGTGCGCAATCTCGACAATGCTGGAGGAAATGGAACCGCATTTCGTCTGAGGGGCGATTCCTCTGCGAACAGCTCGTTCAATACCTTCACCAATGTTATGGTTGTTCATAAGGACGGTAACTGCCTTGAACTAGATAACTCCGACAACAATGTCTACATGCACTTTCGCTGCTACCGTGCCAGCGGTGGTAATGGAACTGGGGTTCTGCTGCAGGGAAGCCCGTTCAATCAGTCGGCTCGCAACGAATATTTTTTTCATCTCGAACCAGGCCAAGGTGGTCTGACTCAAGGACAGGCTTCAACGGGCAACATTGTGATCGGGTACGATCAGTCGAATGGCTCACCCGGTCCCGTAATCGAGAACGGTACTTTAACTTGGACATCGGACGGTCTGAATGGAACAGGATGGCATATTCCCGTTGTGAACACGACCAGCTTGCGCACGGCGACGGCTGTAAATACGGATGCCGCAGGTCAAATCGTGCTCTCGGGAGGCAGCGGGAGCTACACTTTTTCAGGAAGCTACACCATCCCTCTCATTTGCACCGCGAACGACACGTCAGCAAGGAGCGCGGTGATGGTCTCAACCACAAACACGAGTCTAACTGTCACCGGAACGGGTTCAGACACAATCAATTACATTTGCGTGGGAAGGGACTAGCAGGATCAGTGTCGAGAACAGGCCATAGCACTCAAATCCCTGGCTCGGCCACAATGAGTGTAATCGAGATTTTTCGTCCAGACTCGCGGCGGCGAAGCCACTGCCCAACTTCGGACGTTTTGGCTTGTTGACTGCGATTCCAGCCGCTTCGGACTCCACCAGCTTTGGGCGCTTCCCTTCATCCCCAGCGATGATGCGTGAACTACCGCGACAATGCTAGACTACTCACTCGATGCCCATCCGATCTGCCATCTACAAGGAAAAACGGCTGGTCCTCACTATCGAGGAAGGTCGGGTGACGTTCGGTGACATGGCGGCAAACCAAGATCGTTTGCTTAATGACCCTGACTTCGATCCAGAATTCAATCAACTCAGCGATGCGACACTGGCAACCGATACTGACTTATCGGCGGGTAACGCAAGTACGCTTTACGAGCGCAGAGTCTTCTCCACTACTGCAAGACGAGCCGTTGTCGCTCCCAACGCATTCACCTACGGAATTGCGCGAATGCTCCAAACCTACGTTGAGCTATCAAAAAATGGCCCGCTCGTCGCAGTGTTTCGTGACCGAGCTTCAGCTTTAAAGTGGCTGGGTGTTTCTGAGGATTTGCCACGAACCTACAGGGTCTGATTTACAACGGTCAACTGACCGTATCAGGCGCTTACGCTCAGAACCCTCAATGAGTGAAATCGAGATGTTACAACAGCGACACGGCAGTCTCGCACCGAAATCGGGCAAGCGTGGCCCGTACAAGAAGAAGGACGAGCAGTAGAGGCTCAGTTCGCCTTGTCGACGAGGTACATTCTCGCTAAGCGTTCCTGCTTGACATCTAATGCCCCATTAATTTCCGCTATCAACGCTTCTAGTTTCTTTGGGTCTTCCTCACCGGATGCCAACTTGCACAATTCCAGCCATCTCTCAGTTTGCATAAGAGATTGAGTCTTGGGCGAGGAAAACCCTCTGTTCAATTGTGGACAGTTTTAGGTTATTTTCAAACTGAGGCACGATTACACGTTCTTAGAATTGGCGGGGCGGATCGCTGAGTGTAATCGAGATGTTACGCCAATGACCCCTCTTGACCTTCGCTCCACGCTTTCGTTGACTGCCCAGTTTCACAGACGTAAGATTTTGCGTGAAGTGAACTTAAGGACTTCAATCGACCCTCGCAATGTCGAAACTGATCTTTCTTGCGCTTCTCTGCTGTCTGCCGAGCGCATTCGTGTCGGCACAAGACTCCAGGACC
>Ga0206844_10343_pt1 | contig 11954 bp, 11 predicted proteins | sample Alteio_BWOrgCont_22_FD_152907 | JGI IMG/M metagenome (GOLD analysis project Ga0206844, IMG submission 152907) | Enriched cells from forest soil in Barre Woods Harvard Forest LTER site, Petersham, Massachusetts, United States -... | ecosystem: Environmental > Terrestrial > Soil > Temperate forest >...
CAGTTTTGTGAGGAATTATCTCTATATTTTACATCTTTTGAGGCTATATTTTTTTGATCTGGGGTCAAACTATGCGCAATACTTATTTCATTGCCGCTTAAATTATCTTTATGTGTCGAATTTTGAGGCATTTCACCACCCCACGACGTAGTAATGTAGGTATGGGTGCTAGTTGCTTGCAAAATATAAGATTTTGAGGACGTGTCATACATGTATTCCGAGAACGATAATATTTTCCCATAATTATCGTATGAAGCTTCTGTTTTTCGCAAAGGAATATATCCGTTATCCGTGTTTGAATAAACAAATTTCTCTGTAACAATGGGCTTATTATAATTCACACTCCTCGCATGCCAATCTGGAGCAATTGTGTATATATATGAAGTTTTAAAACTATTCTGAGAAATCGTACCATTATTCACTAAATAGTCGATCGCTTCTGTGGGTGAATGTAACCAATTAAAATATATGCGTGAAGCAGACAAAAGTTTTTCAGACTTGTCAAGCTTCGTAACTAATACATCATATCGATAATTAGTGTCGTTACTATCTATAAGACTATCCGCCATATTTAATAGACTATATCCCGCTGTAGCTCCCGTATAGGTATTGCCACCCGTATCTGTTCCGTAGGCATAAGTCGTACAATCCAAAATTTCTAGTTTCTCATTTGCATGGCTTAATTTTGAAACAGCAGGTTTCTCCCCCCCCTGCGTCCCGTTTGATAAAAATGTGATAGACGTGTGTTCGATCCTTGTTTGCAAGCCAGTTGGATAAGTAATATTACTGACAACAGATAAGCCAGCCATAGTTGCGTAATCAAAAACAGTCTGGTAGCCAAAATCGTCCTCAATATTTTCGATACCTCGCTCCGAATAATTAATAATGACCTTGCTCTTATTTGGACGCTCAATGACTATACTATTGGCATCATATCCAAAAGATATCGTTTGACCAAAACTATCAACGATATGATCAATTTTACTATTTAAAGCTCCGCTAAATTGATCCGTATAATAATAGTTGATGGTATTACCAAAAATATCACTGTGTCCAACTAACTTACCTAACTCATCGTAATAGTCACAGGCACCATCATTATAGGTAAACTTGTAACTATAAGTGCCCATACCCGCCGGTAACTCTTGAGGTGGCATAATTTCCTCAAACTTAACACCACGGTCATTTACATAGCGCAAACCAGACTGATAACCCGTCTCGTCAGACCAGTTTAAGTCTATAATGCTCGTTTTCCCCTGGTTTGTTAGCGAACTTTTCGGAATAAGATAAGCAATATTAAAACCCCAATTATCGGGAAGTCCTAATACACCTCTACTTCCGGGTAAATAAACCAAATTTAAATTGAGTTCCACATTTTTGCTCACTCCTTTTAGATTCACTAATGGTTGAACTAAGGTGAGCGAGCCAGTATTTATATTCACAAATTCATTAACCACAAAGTTATGATTAAAAGCTTGTGAACCTAAATATTGAGTACCTTCTGTCATTGAGCACCTCTTTAATTTCAGGAGAATATTAAGAGTAACAGGTTAAGCTATTTCCTAGCCACCCTATTATTTTTTGGGCGGATCTGTCTTGACTGTTCCTGGCCTAAATTGGATAACTACCGGACCTTGCTTGCCAACGTCCCAATCCTGTCTTTGATTATCACATCCTGCATCGCTCGTACATAGAGTTGTACCAGGAGAAGGGGCATAGAGTTCCATAGAATTCGGCCACCAAAGCATTCCTCCAGTGATTTTAGCACCAGTACTTCCCGTATATGTCTCTGGTTTATCGTGATTTGTTGCGGTATATCCTAAAACCCAACGATTCTCATCAGTTGCGCAAACGTCTCCACCAGATGAGCTTGCCTTCTTTTCTATATAACCAATTTCTACACAGCTCGGTCCTACATCATGTACCACCAGATCTTTTTCTGTTGCACCTGAATAAGTCATGCAATGTGTCCCAGAAATCTTAAAATGAAAGGTTATTGGCTTAAGTGGTTTTGTCTGAAGATAGACGCATGCGAAAACAATCGTGCCCGGTCCTGCGTATGTTGTTATTGGGAACGATAGCAACCCACAAAGCATAGACATTCTAACAATGTTTTTTACACTCATATTTCTTTTCCTCTTTTGATTTTTACCACTTCTACTAGCGGATCAAGCTCTTGTTAGCATAAAATTTTTTAAAAGTTAACTAAACTTTCATACATTTGTTTAGAAGACCTTCTTCTCAACTCAGACAAATTAACTACATATGTTTCGTGGTGCACACATAATTTAAGAATTTCGAGAGTTTTAACTAAAGAACGCTAACAAGGTTTGAGATAATTTTCCCGTATATTTTTGTTCTACAGGTGATGATATAAGCTCAAACTAAGATTTACCATTTCCTCTGATTTGCTAGATGCTTTTGTTCTTCTCACAAATCTAGCTAAAGAATGGTGAATATCGCTATTGAAAGATTCAATGAGAAAGGTTAGATCCTTTCCCATAAAATGGCTTTTTCCAGGGATATACCTAGCGAACCCAGACCAACCATCAGTTAGAAAGTCGACATTTCCGTCGTCGACTTGTTGAAGGAGCTGTTTGCAACTGGCGTCACCACGGCAGCCCAGCTGACATCCGAGCGGTCGATGCGACACACCATCAATGGCTCTCTAGAGCCAAATTTTGTTTTTTTCCATCCACAAAATGCCACATCTCATCAACCAACATAATTTATGAATCAGAGCGTGGGTTAAGCTCAGGCGCTTGAAGAGCTTCGGCACGTATCCATTTAAGAACAGTAACCGTGCTCATTCGAAGGAAGCAGCGGATCTTGTTCGTATATACCCCACAAAAAGCGTAGAAAACAATAGCAAGGCTCTTTAGCGCAGGATCTACGCCTCGCCGCTTGGTAGCTGTAAACTGGTATTTACAGTCCTTGCAGCGACACCGTTGCAATCCCCTTATTTATATGGCCAGATTTAATACAGTTTGTAGATTCACATTTCTTGCAAGATAGTTTCGTCATGGTTCACCTCCATAACTAAACTTTGGCACATTAACATTCTTAAGTTAACAGTCTCGATAAAAGAGATGGCGTCCGATTTGGATGATTGGTTTTTTATCATGTGCCCACGCTGGCTTTACATCCGTAGTATGATAATGATCACTTCCACGCGTTAAATCTGGCCAATTTTCTTGGACAACACCTTGCGCAACATCTTGGCAGATAAGAAAAACGGGTTGACTAATGGCTGTTGATTTGAGGATAGCATAGTTAGGATCTGATTCATTCCAACAGGAAAATTGTTGGGGTTTCAAACATACATCGCTGATTGTCTTACCAAACCACGTCTGTTGTTTGAAACGATTGATAACAACATTCCCAACGGCAATTAATGCTGCTAAACCCCCGTCAAGTCGCCCGTATTCTCCTCGTGCTTCGCCATAAATTGTACGTGCTAAAATATCAAGATCTTGTGTAATCATGCGTGAATCCCCTTTAATTAGTGTCTCACAATTGTCTTAGCCCAAGAGATCATAAATCCGAAAGAAATAGTTCGGCAAGTGCATTTAATTTAGTCTCAAGAAAGTGTCAACCATTCATCTTCTCCAAAATCTTCGACGTCGTACCAACTTTCTGCTCCACAGACACAAGAATTCTCTCTTTTCATAACAGCAGTAGATTTTTACTTTTTAGGGATTGTTTAAAATTTATTAAAGATTTAATAATGTGTCGGGGAGGAAATGGGTGTGAGTTGTTTTACTAAGAATCAAATATTTAGATTATGCTCTCTGAGCATTAGCGTTTTTGTGTCTTCCTGCGTAGAACATGAACCAAACGGCATCCATAATTCTAAATTACGTGATCGTGTTATTGCCTGTGGTGCAGGGTTCTCACAAGATTTACAAGCCTCTCTTGAAGCCTCTCTTAAAAAAACAGCTTTGCGGGCCAATACAACGGCGGGTTTTAAAGAAGATGTCAAGGTTGCTATTTTCAATACGGTCCCTGCAAAGGATCGCCTAGAAGCCTACCAAAATTACATTCGCTGTATCGATAAAAAAGGAAACGCAAAGAAAAAAGCGAAAAAAAAGAAAGAGGAAAAGCAAGAGAAACAGGAGCAGCCTTATGACTTGGAAAAACCTCACTAATGATTCTCGATGGTTTTTCAGTTTTTTAATGGAGTGTAATAGTGTCCAACCTATTTTGTCATGTGTTAACTAAAAAAACGTTGAATTTTTTCAGTAGAATTATATTCATGCTGATATTTTGCTGTGTATCTTTATCGCAAGAAACACAAGCAATCCCTCCCAAGAAAAAACTTATCAAAATCCTCTCGATTGACGGCGGCGGTATTCGCGGTATCATTCCAGCCCTTATTTTAAAAAACATAGAAAGCCGGCTTAAAAAGAAAAAACATTTAGCAGAATGCTTTGACGTCATGGCGGGAACATCAACTGGTGGTATTATTGTTCTGCTTTTAAATGTCCCAAATCATGAGGGAAAGCCTAAATTTCATGCATCAGAGGTTGTGGAACTCTATCGAAATTTTGGACCCACAGTTTTTTACAAGTCCTTATGGCATTCTCTGATCACCCTGAATGGATGGTTCGGTAACAAATATTCCGCAAAAAACCTTGAACGTAATATGGAAAAATATTTTGGTGACACCAGGCTGCGCCAAACGATTTGTAACATTTTAATACCTGCTTATGATATTAGCGAAGATGAAACAGTTTTTTTCAAAACAAATAAAGCCCAACTTGATCTCGGAAGAGATTTTTATTTTAAAGATATTGCTCGAGCGACATCTGCAGCCCCCACTTATTTTCCCCCTGCAAAAATTAGAAATCTGTCACAACAGAAAACATATTATTTGGTTGATGGGGGGGTTGCTGTCAACAACCCGACGTTGTCTGCGTGTGCTCATGCAATCCAACTTTTTGGGAAAGAAAACGATTTTTTGATCGTTTCCATAGGAACTGGAACAAATTATGGGGCTGAACCTAGCAAATTGTCTTTTGGAGGAGATCGCGTTAGCAGTGGAGGGAAAATTCAATGGGCAAAAGAAATTGTTCCCATGATGATGTATGCCTCGAATGACGTCGTTAATTATCAAGTGACACAAATGTTTTCAGGGAAAGATGTTGGAAACAAAAAATATATACGCTTCCAACCAATGCTTGAGCAAGAGCACACGGAGATGGATGACACCGATTCAAAAAATGTTCGAGGCTTAGAAAAATATGCTGAGGAGCTCATTAAAGCTTATGAAAAAGAGCTCATCTACATTGCAAGTATTTTAGATAACGAATAACAAGTCCGAGTCCCTCATGACTCCATGCTTTCGTATAAAAATAGGCTCCACTTCCCAACATTCGTCCGTCTATTACTAATCTAATCTGGGACTTGTATAATATTATAATAGGCCTTTAGATTGGGGATAGGCTTCCATGAATTGAGCACCCCTAATACCATCGGAAGTAATACCCTCAATCTTTATATAAACAACCACGCGGTTTGTCGGTCCTTTAAAGCTCGCACCAAGGTGATATCCATCATAGCCATTGGGGAGTCTTTTCTCTTTAACAAAAAGAGCCACGATATCTTTATCAAAATCAAAGTCACGGTATAGCCCAATCTTACCATTTTCTCCTATATCATTAATGACGCCATCAGGATTTTCAACGACTTCACTGACAATTTCAGAAATTAAATCCCTATTATCGGTGTAAAAATAAGGCGCGTTGGCTGCATGCTGGTCTAGAGAATTTTGAGTCATAACCACGGAATCAATCATATTTGTATAGGACCTATTAGAAATATCCTTTTTTATGAAATCAACGATTTTTCTTGCGGTATCAATTTGGTTAAAATCAAATGGCTCTAGAAGATTCGCGCAACATAACCTGATATTAATAAAAAAAAATAAAATAGAAAAAACTATAATTGATATAAACCTCATGCGTATTACCACTTAATTATTTATTAATTTCTATATGTTAACTATTAAATATTAAAAATACATTAAAATAATATTACTTTTACTTTTTTATTTGAAAATGAAAAGCAAAAATTTTGTTTGAACTTACAATGCATTCCAAAAACTAGGCCAGTACCTTTAGAGGCCGCACCTGCCGAATTTAACTTTCGGCTTTTCCTCATACGCTTCCAACCCTTACTTTTAATAAGAGCTGTCTGAAGCGGTTTAGAGCCTGTCCCTGAAAACCGATTCCGAAGAACCTGCCTTCATCTCATATAAAGCTTGTCACGTGGATAAGGACGCATTTCTTAAAATTTCTAAATGACCTCGGTTCATCCTTGCGCATGAGTTTTTATTTTTATGATTCAAATATCGCCGGCCTGTCACGCCGGAGGTCGCGGGTTCGAGTCCCGTCACTCCCGCCACCCTATGGCTCTTCGAGCTTCGGGCGGCACGCCACAGAAGTGAGGTAGTGCGAGGAGTGCATACCGAAGCTTTAGCGTAGATATGCTGTTAAATTATGTACTATCTTCGTTTTCCGAAAAAAATGAATGTCTAAGTTTCATCCCAAGAATTAATTTAAAAATAAAAAACGAGATTTTTATTTACATTATTTTTATGTATACTTAAATTGTTTTTGTAAAATACTTTCTTCCCACTGGCTCTTATGCGATTAAAAACAGGAGAGTCCAATGTCCAACGATTTAGAAAACTTAACTACACTTATTGCAGCTAAAAAAAATTCTATGGGAGTGGCCAAACACGCCATGGTCGCAGCGTGTCACCCCCAATCAACCGCCATTGGTCTTGCTGTTCTAAAGTCAGGCGGCTCAGCCGTTGATTCTTTCATAGCCACCACTTTTGCAGAATATGTGCTAGCCCCGGGAACAACCAGTATGGCTGGTGAGCTGTCTCTCCTTGTCTATAATTCCGCAGAAAAAGAAAGCCTTTATTTGCATGGCGGATTCAAAACGCCGCAACTTTTTAAAGGGAAAGATTCTTTAAATGCTGGCAATTCTATACTCATTCCTGGTGCTATCGCCGGGTTAGAGGCAGCACACAGCAAGTTCGGCCGCTTACCATGGGAAAAGCTCATAGAACCGGCCATAAATTTAGCCAACGATGGTTTTGAAATATCACCCCTTTATGAAGATATTTTACATTCCAGGCATCCTCTATTGAAAAAATCACCATATGCTTGCCACACTTTTTTTAAAGATGGCGAACCTCTTAAACAAGGCGATTACCTTTGTCAGCCCACCGTTGCACAAACCCTTGAAAGAATAGCTTCTGAAGGCTCCACATTTTTTTATAAAGGTGATTGGGCCAAGGCCTTCATTGAAGCAGTCAGGAAGCATGGCGGGAATATTTCATTGGAGGATATGGCTGCCTATAAACCCCTCTGGGTCCCAGCTTGGAAAACGCATTATAAAGATAACGAGGTGCACTCAACTAACCTTCCGGCTTATGGTGGCATTAAAGTTGCTTTAGGCTTAAAGCTCCTTGAATATTTTAATCTGGGAGAACGGAAACATTGGTCAGTATCCTCTGATTCTTTGGAATTGATGATTCGTATTGCGCGATTTATTGAGTCTGGCCATTGGCTTTATGGCAACAATGCGCTGAATGAATATTTAGCGCAAGGCCAGATACCAGATGAGTACATCTCTGCATTAGCAGAAGAAATTTATAACCCCATCCAGCCTAACTATGCGCTACTCAAAGGCACTCATAGCTATCACATTATTGTTGTTGATCAGGATGGCAATATTGCCTCAGGGACTCATACAATTGGCTCTCTTCCCTGGGGCGATTATGGGATTTTTGTAGGCGGTGTACCTTTAACGTCTGCGGGTATCTATGCTTCGCAAACGCCAGGAGAATTTATTCCTGACCCCTTTTCAATTCATTTTGCATTACAAAATAATAGCCCGATTCTGGCCGTAGGAACTTTTGCCAGTTCTATGTTTCCAGCTGATCTGCAAATTCTTTCCAATCTTCTTGATTTTAAAATGTCCCCCGAAGAAGCCATTCTCACCCCAAGGTTTGGGACTTTTGTGCACAATTTCCATACAATGCCTATTTCAGTCGATACCACCAAAAATTTTCTCGATAAAAGAATTCCAGTATTTATGGTGAGCTATCTTAAATCCCGAGGAATTCAGGTAGAGCAAGAAGGATTTGTTGATACAGGAATGGGAGTCGTTGTCCAAATTCAAAACTCCCCACGGCAATTATATGGGATGACCCCTGAATTTTTAGATGGTGTCGCAAAAGGGTATTAAAGATTATCGTCTCTTTAAAAAGGTCGTTACAATAAAGACAAGCACCCCCATCACCACGACAGCTGGGCCGACAGGAAGATCATTGGACCAAGAAATTCCAAAACCTGTGATGAACATGACCAACCCAACACCTGTTGCAATAAAAATCATCTGCCGTGGTGAGCGGGCGATTTGACCTGCGCTGGCTGCGGGCAAGATAAGTAGGGCGGGCGCCAATAAAACACCCGCAACCTTTAATGTTAATGTGACAATCAGAGATAGCACCAGCACAAATTGAAAATGTAACGCCTTAATGTTGATAGTGAGTGTATGCGCTAAATCAGGACTAATGGTCCATAAAAGCAAAGCACGCCAACGATAATAGAGGAAAGAAAGCACCAAAATTCCGCTACCATAGATCCATACCAATTCAGCAGTAGACACGAACAAAATATCCCCAAACAAATAGCTGGAGGGATCGATGCGTGGTCCAGGAATCTTTGTAAAGACCAGCATACCTAGTGCCAAAGCACCATAAGAAACCAGACCGAGACTTGTATCACTCGCCATACGCTGCGATTCTGTCAGCCAAGAAATAAACAGCGCCATTACAATAGAAAACAGCAAAACCGTAAGAACTAGATCTACCTTTAAAATTAAGGCAAGAGCCACACCTAATAAGGCCGCATGGGCGAGAGTATCTCCCAAAAAAACCAAACGCCGCCATAAAATGAAACAACCCAATGGGCCAGCCATTAAGACAATACCTACGCCCGCTAAAAGCGCACGACTAATTACATCATAGGCAAACGGTTCAATCATGGTGATGGTCATGGTGGTGAACATAAGGGGCTAAACCTTCCAATCCCGGTGTTACTTGTGGGAAAAGTGATTGGTAATTGGCATCTTGTCGCACGGCATCAGGATTCCCCGAACAACATATGTGATGGTTAAGGCAAATTACATGATCACTTGCCGACATCACCAAGTGCAAATCATGAGAAACGAGAAGGACACTACAGCCGCGCCGTTCGCGCGCCGCTTTAATCAATCGATAAAGTTCGGCTTGACCTACAACGTCAACCCCTTGGGCTGGCTCATCTAACACCAGTAAATCTGGCTCAATAAGCAACGTGCTGGCCAAAAGAACTCGCTGTAATTCTCCCCCGGACAATTGTGACATAAAGCGATCTAGCAATGAAGCGACGCCAATTTCCTTCAAAACGGCTTGCAGTTTCTTTAAATCCGCGCGTGGCTCTGCCAGATGAAGGAAATCTTTCACAGAAAGTTGCAAAAGCGGGTTGAGGTCAATCCGTTGTGGCATATAACCAATGCGTAAACCTTCTTTTTTCCATAAAGTCCCACCACTCGAAGGGATCAATCCAAGAATGGCTTTGAGCAAAGTCGTCTTACCCGCACCGTTAGGACCAATAATTGTTAAGATTTGTTGCGGACGCACCTCGAAAGAAACGTTATCGAGAATATGATGATTGCGATACTTAATACTTAAGTTGTCTGCGCGTAAAAGCGGTGCCATCAACGCACCTTCTCTTCATGAGGATAGACCCCCCATAAGAACCGGCGCTTGATCCACCCTTTATACCCTTGAGCATCGATGCGACACCATTCTTGATGACACTCCAGAAGTCGCCCTAAGACACCTGGCTCAGCAATAGCAATGACGTTTGCTTTGACATCTGGTTTATGAAAAAGCTTGCGATTTTTTTGTAAAATCATCACATGGCGTTTGCCTGTGAGCAGGCTTTTGTGGACCCAGCCTATGGCACCTTCACTATCGCGAATCTGGCGCCACATATCAAACTCTGCAATAACTTCTACAGGAAGATTTTGTCTCGTATAGTGCCAGTCAATAGGATATTGGCCCCCGGGGCCGACATGTACGTTAACAGATTTTGAGCGTAAGCCAACAAAGCGTGGCACTGGCTGAGGATCTGCCCAAGACGCTTGAATAAAAAGTGAATAGATAATAGCTATCCAAAAATATCTCACGCCAAGCCCCAAAATTAGATTAGCACTAGGCATACGAGTATCGAGGAACGAAGCGTATACTTTCATACGTGAGCTCCGAGATTACGATGGACGGCGACGTGATAATCAATTTTCGGGCTTGGTTTATGCTGCATGAACACCCGTCGACCCAAACCCATCCGCTTGACGCTCTGTTGCTGAAAAATCTTCACACTCTTGCCAGGTAATTGTCGTTACCGGAGCAATCACCAATTGTGCAATGCGATGCCCCCGTTGAATTGTAAAAACTTCCTGGCCTAAGTTAATCAATAAAACTTTAAGTTCGCCACGATAATCAGAATCGATGGTACCAGGTGAGTTCAATACGGTGACACCGTTCTTTAATGCCAAACCGGAACGTGGTCGAATCTGCGCTTCATAGCCGGGTGGCAATGCGATAGCAAACCCGGTAGGGATTAAGGCACGTTCACCCGGCGCTAACTGGCAATCTATGCAAGAAGCCAAATCCATGCCCGCACTTCCTTGAGTTGCATAATAAGGCAGCGGCAAATCGCCTGCATGGTCGAGACGTTGAATTGCAATGGCTTTCATTAATTTATCTCCTATCGTCTTGCTATATGGAGGGAAGAAATTCCCCCTAAGAAATTACTCCATTGGACGTCTCTAAAGCCAGCATCTTTCATCAAAGTTGCGAGTGCTTGTTGATTAGGGAAACGCCGGATACTTTCTACCAAATATTGATACGCTTCCCGATCCCCAGCAATCCATTGCCCCAAGGATGGGATCACATTAAAAGAGTACGCATCATAAACCGTCTGCCACCAGGGCATTTGCACTTGGCTAAACTCCAGGCACACAAATTGACCATTGGGTCGCAAAACACGCGCGGCCTCTGCCAGGCTTTGTGCGATGTCTCCCACATTGCGCAAACCAAACGCAATTGTATAAATATCCACTGAGGCATCTGGGAAAGGCAGCGCTTCTGCTTTTCCACAGGCCCATTGTATTCCGTTGATAAGGCCCGCATTGATAGCGCGATCACGACCGACCTCAACCATCGCAGGCGTCAGGTCACACACAAGCACTTGTAAATCAAGATAGGGATAAGTTTTTTGAATGGACAGCGCCAGATCACCGGTACCACCAGCCACATCAATAATCTGCGCTTGAGGAAAAAGGCTTAACTTTTCGAGGAGTTGCGCTTTCCAATAGCGATGAACACCCAAGCTCATCACATCATTCATCACATCGTAGCGGCTGGCAACACTTTGGAAAACTTGACCCACGCGACGCACCTTTTCCGCCGCAGATATCGATTCAAAACCAAAAAAAGTGTCTTTTTCCATGATAATACCATAAAGCAGTTTTGCCTGAGATGCTAGTTGGCACACTTTAATTTAAACAAAAACGGTGACGTTCACGAACAATTATGATATCACTTTACAAATCCCGAATTAGACTCGGAATTTGTATAAGGGATGGAGTCAGTGAATGTTTCAGCGTGATCTACAACAAAAATTGCTTTATGCAGCAGAAAAATATCCTGTCATCATGCTAACGGGACCACGTCAATCAGGTAAGACAAGCCTTGCAAAGTTACTCTTTCCCAACTACACCTATATTTCCCTTGAAGATATGGATACACGGTTTTTTGTGCAGCAAGACCCCTGCGCTTTCTTAAAACAATACCAAAACAATGTAATTATTGACGAAGCGCAACA
>Ga0206844_10344_pt1 | contig 11809 bp, 9 predicted proteins | sample Alteio_BWOrgCont_22_FD_152907 | JGI IMG/M metagenome (GOLD analysis project Ga0206844, IMG submission 152907) | Enriched cells from forest soil in Barre Woods Harvard Forest LTER site, Petersham, Massachusetts, United States -... | ecosystem: Environmental > Terrestrial > Soil > Temperate forest >...
CTAAGCGTCCGCACAACTTCATCCACACATCCGGTTGATGTCGCGATTCTCAAGGACAGGTTTGGGAAAGCCTCGCTTCGTTACGCTCAACATGGCGCGACCTACGCATTCGGTCGTCGTCACGTAATTCGGGGAAAGCATTTTCAAGAACGGATAGAACGGTCTCATCAAAGCGTAAGCCGCGCCGTACCATCTGGTTTTTGTGCGAATTCCATGAAGGGGCTGAATGTACGCAGGACGAAACAGGAACACAGCCTTGAACGGCATCTGCAATAGCGCGTTTTCCGTTCTGCCCTTTACCCGCGCCCACATACTTCGCCCGCGCTCCGTGCTGTCGGTTCCTGCCCCAGACACGTAGATGAAGGTCATTGTCGGGTTGAGCTTGGCTAAGGTTTTAGCCACTGAGACCGTCAGATCGTATGTGACGCGCCGATACGTCTCTTCCTTCATCCCGACTGACGAGACGCCGAGGCAGAAGAAACATGCGTCGTAGCCTGAGAGCCTGTCCTCAATTCCCGAAAGATCAGAAACATCTTGGGGCACGATTTCGCGCAGTTTCTCGTGCTGCGGCAAGCTGGAGGCGCGGACAATCGCGAGGACACTTTTGACATCAGCATCGAGCAGACATTCGCGCAGGACTCCCTGACCAACCATGCCCGTCGCTCCGAAGAGAACCACCTTCACCTGACCGCCTCCCGTCGATAGTTCATCCCCTACGACTCCGCGTACCAATCCGAATGCGGCGACCAGCGGGCGCACGAGAGGCACCCTAATGATTCCCTCTCCGCCAAAAAGCTACACGAAAGCTACAAGAAAGCTACAGACAGGCGTATATTTATTTCGCCATCAACGATGGCAAAATCGCTAGGTACTCTTTGCAAGTCGTCTGAAATCAGTGATAAGTGGCTTTGGGTTCAATGCAAGAATCGAATCCCACTCTCTCCGCCATATTAGGTTCTGACAACGCCGTTTCCAGCTCACAGTCCGAACAAACCGTCGTCAAACCAAAGCCACTGCAGAAAAAACATACAAACCTTTGTCGATTTTGTGCCCATTCATTCGACGTTAAAGTAGAAGCTCAGAAAACTGAGCCACAAAGGAGGCAACTCAGATGCGAGTCATGGTAATCGGCAAGGCCACGAAAGAATCTGAAGCTGGCATCATGCCGAAGCAAAAGGGGCTGGAGGATATGGGCAAGTTCAACGAGGAACTGGTGAAGGCGGGGGTGCTGCTAGCCTTCGGCGGACTGCAGGCGAGTTCGAAGGGCAAGCGGGTTCGATTTTCCGGGGACAAGCGCACCGTGGTCGACGGCCCGTTCGCCGAGAGCAAGGAACTCATCGCCGGCTTCATGATATGGCAGGTCCGGTCAATGGAAGAGGCGGTTGAGTGGGTAAAGCGCAGTCCGAATCCGCATGAGGGGGAGTCGGAAGTCGAGATCCGGCAGGTATTCGAGGCGGAGGACTTTGGCGCCGAATTGACTCCTGAGATGAAGGAGCGGGGTCAACGCTTGCGTAGCCAGATTGACGCCAAGCAGCATTGATTCGTCAAAAATTTACGTTCGGTGTCGATTTCGACCTTTCTCGTTCGACTTATAGATACAGCGCGATCCGGTAGATGAAAATCAATCCGGACGACAAACTCAAACTGCAAAGTTCATAAGGAGATGAGACATGCGATACATGATGATCGTGAAACATGCGGAAAAACAGGGCACACCGCCGAAGGAGTTGATCGACGCAATCATGATACTGGCCGAAGAGGATGCGAAATCTGGAAAGATGCTGGGCAACGGCGGACTTGGATCCACCGATCAGGGTGCGCGAGTCAAGCTTTCCGGAGGCAAAATCACTGTGATCGATGGTCCGTTCACTGAGGCCAAGGAAATCATTGGCGGCTACGCTCAGCTGGAACTGGCGTCGAAGCAGGAAGCAATCGAAAGTGCGGTCAGCTTTATGGAGCTGCACAAAAAGTATTGGCCCGAATGGGAGGGCGAAACTGAGGTCCGCGCCATGTTGGACCCCGGAGACTGTGCCTGAAGCGCCACTGAGCTAACATCCGCGGCTAACCGCTGAAGTTAGGCGCCAAGGTTTGCGTCCACTTCCGCATCGCAGGCTGGCAGCCTTGGCCGGCTTGAGCAACCGGCACGCGGGTAGAGGCGCAGTTTCAAGGAAAGCGAGCCAAGCGCGCGATTATCGTGTCGCGAAGAACGCGACACATCGCGCGGTTCGCCCAGATCCATCACGGCGCAAAGAACGCTTGTTCAAGATGACAATCAACCTGCACCACTAGCGGCACGCGCTCCCGCTTGCGCATCGGGTGCAAAGATGATGTGATCGGTAGCAGTGACGACTACCGATCTCCATCGAAGGATCGACACAGTCTGGAGAATGGAATCTCCCAGGCTGATCGCCAGCCTGACGAGAATCGTCCGCGACATCGACTTCGCCGAAGACTTGGCGCAGGACGCTCTGGTGGCGGCGCTTGAGCAGTGGCCGGAATCGGGCATTCCACAAAACCCCGGCGCGTGGCTCATGGCTGCGGCGAAAAATCGCGCCATCGACCACTTCCGCCGAAACGCCCGCGTAAAGCAGAAACACGAAGTACTCGGCCGCGAGTTCGAAGAGAGAGAAATGGCTGTGCCGGATTTCGATTCCGCTCTCGACGACAACATTGGAGACGACCTTCTGCGCCTGGTGTTCACGGCATGCCATCCGGTGCTGCCCGCGGAAGGGCGCATTGCTCTTACCCTTCGATTGCTCGGCGGCCTGACCACTACGGAAATCGCAAGAGCATTTCTCGCTCCCGAGGCGACGATCGCGCAACGCATCGTGCGATCAAAACGCACGCTGACGGAAAAGCAGGTTCCCTACGAAGTTCCGCGCGGCGCGGAGCTGGCCGGAAGATTGTCGTCCGTGTTGGAAGTGATCTACCTCATATTCAATGAAGGCTACTCCGCCACTGCGGGAGACGACTGGATGCGCCCCGCTCTCTGTGAAGAAGCGCTCCGGCTGGGCAGGATTGTGGCCGAGTTGGCTCCCCGTGAGGCGGAAGTTCACGGACTTGTCGCGCTCATGGAAATTCAGGCGTCGCGTTCGAAAGCCCGCGTGGGTCCGAGAGGCGAGCCGGTTTTACTGCTCGATCAGAGTCGCGCGCAGTGGGATCAGCTTCTGATCCATCGCGGCCTAGCCGCTTTGCAACGCGCGCAGGGAATTCGCACAGCGCCCGGACCGTACGTGTTGCAGGCAGAAATCGCCGCCTGCCACGCGCGCGCCGGCACGCCTGAGGAAACCGATTGGCGGCGGATTGTCGATCTCTATGGAACTCTGGCGAAAGTTACGCCGTCTCCGGTTGTGGAGTTGAATCGCGCCGTGGCGGTCGCCATGGCTTTTGGGCCTGCGGCCGGACTGGAACTTGTCGACGCTCTAGTGACGGAGCGCTCGCTCCAGCACTATCATCTTTTGCCAAGCGTGCGCGGCGATCTTCTGCAGAAACTCAACCGCAATACGGAAGCTCAGGCTGAGTTCGAACGCGCGGCGTCTATGACGCGCAATTCACGCGAGGTTGAGCTATTGCTGGCGCGCGCTCGAGCCTGCGCCGCTAAAGCTCTCGCGTCGAATTGATGCGATCGAGGTGTCTCTCGGTTGAGAAGCACGATCGTCGTGCTTCCTGATCTTCCCCTCCTACCACACTCGTGGCTGGTCAGGATCGCGATTACTGTTTGGGTTTCTCACGATATAATCCACGCTCGGAATCACAGATCTGGCGGGTCATCTTCTACTTGCTCGGCGGGTGGAATCAATAATCGATCTCTTCGTCGGGCAATCCCACTTTAAAACAAGGGCATAACTTGTAGGTTGCCCCGTGACCTATGAAGAGGATATCTCGGTTATTGCAGAGGATTCGCGGTCTTGGGTGCTTGTGCGGAGCGATTGAACTCTGCAAGTGTTTCCGCGATTATTTCCGTGTGGCCGCCTTCGCCCGGCTGTTCGATGATGCTGATTACGTTCTGATTGCCCATCCATAGGGCGTGGTGCGCGTCGTACTTTACGCCATAAATGTTTACCACGGTTTCGCTGTAGCTTTTCGACGGTGCTCCGTAGGCTTCCCGCAATCCGGCGAAGAGCTCGCCAAAGGTCTTCGGACGAAATCCTTGAATGTTCGCGCCCGGGGCAACGTAGACCATATCTATCTTAACCAAATGGCCGCCGTCGAAGGTGAACGTATCTGCTCTCATGGTCTCCTCGTCACCGCGGCCATCGTATTCCAGACGCGTCCCGCTCGTTGCTTGTTGCTTGGCGAGCATCTCTTTCGCACAATAATCCTTTGCGTTGGGTTTAGACGCAGTGCCCGCGTTCTTGGACAGCCGGTTCACATTTTTCCAGTCTTTTCCCTGGCACGCTCGGAGTATATCGACAACAATTCCTTCGGAGAAGAACTGCCCGGCGGTCTCGTCGAGCAAGTGGCCACCGCCCCTCAATTCCCGCGGCTGCTCCTGGGGAGCTATCGAGGCGCATAACATCAAGCACCCGACCACAGACAGAATTGTCCGTTCCATTTGCTCTCCATCACTGCTTGCTAACACGGGTGCCGCTAATCTCGGAGGAGCCTGCAAACTACTGCCTGCGTCACCCGCTGGCGCACAAGCTCGAACATGCTGACTGCCTCCCGAGAGAATCAATGCCGACAATCCTAACATCGCCTCGCTGACTGACACTTCGGCGATGTCTGAGCGCAATGGCCTGATCTATAAAAGGGGATGTACTCGCGACAGATCCTTGAAGATGGTCAGATAGCTCCGCGATAGTTCGCGCTTCCGACGACCATTTCGTGTGCGTGCCGAGCACGTAGCTTGGCTATGCAGCCCGATGCGCGATGACTTCGCAGGGCAAGGTGAACTGAAAGATTGAACCCCGACCGGACTTGGGGGCGACCCACAAGCGGCCGCCATGCGATTCGATGATGGAACGGCTGATAGGCAATCCCATGCCGGTCCCTTGATCCTTGGTGGTGTAAAAGGCATTAAAGACTTTCTCACCCTCGTCTGGCTGCAACCCCACGCCTGTATCGCCGACCGAAACCAGCAATTGAGAAGCCTCGGCTTGCTGGGAGCTAATTGTAAGTTCACCTACAGTGCCCATATCCTCCATGGCTTCGATCCCATTGAGCATCAGGTTCATGAATACCTGTTGCAACTGGATACGGTCGGCCAAGACTTTGGGCAGACCCTCGGCGAGGTTGGCGCGGATCGAAATTGAGTATCGTGCGGCCTCGTTACGCAGCAGGACAACCATTTCTCCAATGAGCTCATTTATATCGACCAACTCCCGCTGCAGGCCACCCTTCTTGAACAGCAGGCTGATTCTGCTAATGATTTCGGCCGCGCGGGTCACGTCTGTTACCACTCTCGAGACAGCTTCGCGCGCCTCTGACACGTCGGGGTTGTCCCTTCCGAGCCAGCGCAAGCAGGTCCGGGCGTCGGTGACTGCCGCAGTGATCGGCTGCTTGATCTCGTGCGTCAGGGAAGCGGTGAGCTCGCCCATCGTCGTCACCCGATTCATGTGTGCGAGCTCCGTCTGGACCTGACGCAGTCGTTCGCGCTCTTCACCCGCCAGCTTGCGTTCAATGGCGATGCCGGCGAGGTGAGTGGCCATTTGCAGAGCGTGAGTCTCAGCGGACCTCGGACTGCACGGTTCGCGGTAATACATAGCAAATGAGCCCAGCGCTTTTCCCGAATGCGCAAGGATGGGAGTCGACCAGCAGGCACGAAACCCATAGGGCTCGGCTACTTCTCGGTACTCCTCCCAGAGCGGATCTTGAAGAATGTCGGTGACGACGATCGGTTCTCTGCGATACATGGCGGTGCCGCATGAGCCCGCCTTCGGTCCGATTACAAGGCCATTAATGGCCTCGGTGTAGGTCCGAGGAAGGCTGGGGGCGGCGCCGTGCCGCAAGTGCTGCCCGTCCTCATCAAGGAGCAGGATTGAGCAAAGCAACCCGGCAAATTGCGCTTCCACCACCAGCACCAACTTCGTGAGTGTTTCCTCCAGCGGAGCATCGCGGGCTATCATTTCCAGGATGCGGCTCTCTCCGTCGCGCAGCGCCTCTGCCCGCTTGCGCTCGGTGACGTCCATCACTGCCCCGACGAATTCAAAGTTTCCCGACTTATCATTGGTTGAAGGATGACCCAGAACTCGAACGTATTTCACCGAGCCGTCCGGCAACAGGAGCCGATGTTCAACATCAAAACCCTTCGGATCCCGCGCGGCTTGATCGATTGTTTCCTGGACAAACGCTCTGTCCTCGGGATGGGTTCGTTGCATTATGAGTTCCAAGGAAGGTTTGCAGGCCAGGTCGTATTCAAAAATTCGAAATGCTTCATCCGACCAAACGATATCCCCACTCGAAACGCTCCAGCCGAAACTGCCGGTGTGGCTCACTCTCTGCGCTTCCGCTAAATAGGCCTCACTCCGCAGCAGTGCCTCCTCGGCGCGCTTACGTTGGAGCACTTCCTTTGTCAGTTCGCTGTTGAGGGCGGTCAGTTGGATGGTCCGCATGGTGACCCGTTGCTCGAGTTCCTGGTTCAGGCGTTTAATTTCAGCCTTAGCTTGTTTGTGTCCCGCGGTTTCGATTACATCCCAGCCGCCATGCCGCTTGGTTACTGCAAACTGGTGGGTTCGCACCACGTCCAGGATTTCACCAGCTCCGCATGCGGCGAGTGGGTAGGTGCAGAGCACTGCCAGACGCTGATCGGCGACGGCTTGGTTGAGTGACTCTTCGTATTCGCAGAAGTCCTTCCAGTCTTTCTTTTCCAGCCATGCCATGTCTCCGGTAACCCTTACGCCGGCGTAACCTCTGGCCGATGCATGCGCGAGTTTCTCATTCCACCCGCCAATGACACGGTTCAGATCGAACGTGCCATCCTGCAGATACCAGTCGCGAGCGGCGACAATCTCTATGCTGCGGTCCGCCAAGTAGCGGTCGAAGTCAGATACCGCTCGTCGCAAGGCACGCTTTGCGTCTTCCACGGCAAGTGGCTCGGCCACTACCCACAGGCAAAACTCCTGGCTCTCCAATCCAGCTTTGCAATAGGCGACGGTCGTTTCGAGGAGATCGGCTTGCGTTTCGTAGAAAAGACAAAAGTGCGTACCCCACGGCATGTCGCCGACGACGTCGACTCCGGTCTTACGCATCTCCATGGTCATGGCCGCTTACTCCTTGACTGCGCGCTTGGGACCTCTGCATAAAACGGCTGCAATCGCGAACCAGAACTGCAAAGCCGTAGTGGAGAATGAGCAATAATTACATCGAGTGTGGACGGGTCCACTAGTGGCTTGGCGTCGCCTGACCGGCGTCGCAGATGCACTAGCCTCAGATGATAGCGCGGCGACGTTAGCTTGACAATTGTTCCGTCCTGAGATTTGACGACCGTGATTTCTGGTTGGAAAGGACGCGAAATTGTTGAGCCCCGGTTGTGAGTCGAGCTAAAGTTGTGTTTTCATGGATAGCAATCGATGGGAGACCGATCTCCATCCCGATCCAATGAACGTGCCCGAAACGACAAGTAGATTGCCCGCGCTCGCGCAGCCGGTAGATGCGCCGCTTACCCGCGCCGCGATCTTTTTGGCTGTGACGATCAACTCTGGCTCTGAGAATCGCGACACCGTGCGCTCGTTCTGCGGAGACCTCGCCGCACTGCTGCGCGCGGTGGAATTTCGCGACCTGGAAGCAGGACTTTCCTGCGTCATGGGATTTGGATCCGACGCGTGGGACCGCCTCTTCGTCGGGCCGCGGCCAGCAGAACTGCATCCGTTCCGGGAGATTCGCTCTGGTGCGCGCCACGCTGTGTCCACGCCGGGCGACTTGCTGTTCCACATCCGCGCCAAGCGCATGGATTTGTGCTTTGAATTGGCCACGCAGATTATGGCGCGTATCGGGAGCGCTGTTACCGCGGTGGATGAAGTGCAGGGCTTCCGTTACTTCGACGACCGCGATCTCCTGGGTTTCGTCGACGGGACGGAGAATCCGAGGGGCACGGCGGTGGTCGAGGCCGTCCTCATCGGCGACGAAGATGCCAACTTTGCCGGCGGCAGCTACGTGATTGTGCAGAAATATCTCCACGATCTGGATGCCTGGAATGCACTCTCCACTGAGGCACAGGAACGTGTGATCGGACGGACCAAGCTTTCCGACATCGAATTGGATGATTCTGTGAAACCAACTTCAGCGCACAACGCGCTCACTACAATTGTTGAGGACGGGAAAGAAATCAAGATCCTGCGCGACAACATGCCTTTCGGCCGACCGGGGTCTGGTGAATTTGGCACCTATTTCATCGGCTACAGCCGTTCGCCGCGCACGATCGAGCAGATGCTCGAGAACATGTTCATCGGCAAGCCACCTGGCAACTACGACCGAATACTTGATTTCAGCCGTGCCGTAACTGGAAATTTGTTCTTCGTGCCGTCGGCGACGTTTCTGGAGAACGTGGCCGAAGATCCGCCGGTAGACAACCAGCCGGTAAATGCGGAGCCCTCAGCGTCGCCCGCAGCCTCTCCATCCATTTCAACGGTGCGCGACGGTTCTCTCGGCATCGGTTCTCTCAAAGGAGACACACATGAATAATCTCCATCGCGAGCTCGCCCCCATTTCCGATTCCGCATGGGCCCAGATCGAAGAGGAAACTTCGCGCACGCTTAAGCGCTACCTTGCCGGACGGCGCGTCGTCGACGTGCACGGTCCAAGCGGCGCCGGCTTCTCCGCAGTTGGCACCGGCCACCTGCAGACCATCACCGCCCCGGGAAAAGGCATCATCGCGAGGCAGCGCGAAGTGAAGGCGCTGGTCGAGTTGCGTATTCCGTTCGAGCTGGATCGTCAGTCGATCGACGACGTCGATCGTGGCGCGAACGATTCGGACTGGCAGCCGGCGAAGGACGCCGCGCGGCAGATCGCCTTTGCCGAGGACGCTGCTATATTCGAGGGCTACGCCGCCGCTGGCATCGGGGGTATCCGTCAAGGAACCAGCAATCCGATCATGACGCTCCCCGCTGACGTGCGCCAGTATCCCGAAGCTATCGCCCAAGGCCTGAGCCGGTTGCGTCTGGTCGGCGTCAATGGCCCCTACTCCGTGCTGCTCGGGGCTGACGCCTACACCGCGCTCGCCGAGACCAGCGATCACGGATACCCGGTGTTGGAACACGTCAAGCGACTGGTCAACGATCAAATCATCTGGGCGCCCGCTATTGCCGGAGCTTTCGTGCTGACCACGCGTGGTGGGGATTTCGACCTGCACATCGGCCAGGACGTCTCCATCGGTTATCTCAGCCATACCGATGCCGCTGTCCGCTTGTATCTGCAGGAGACGTTCACGTTCCTCCTGCTGACCGGCGAGGCTGCCGTAGCGCTGCTTCCTCCCGCGAAGGCGAAGAAGGCTTGACGCGAGGGATCTACTAATACTGAAATGAACGCGGATTTCTCGGAAGGTCTAACCCGTTTTGCCTCCGGTGCGCAATAATCGCGCTGACGCTTCTTTCGTGCGTATCCTAACCTGCATCCGCCGCGGTAGGAGGAACCATAAATGTTGAAAAAGACACTGGTCCTGCTGGCGTCCATCCTGATATCTTCGTGCTCTTTCGCTCAGGGCAGTCCATCCGCTAAATCAAAAACTGTCGCTGAGAGCCTTGGGTATCCTGCGAATTCGCGGCTGCTGATCATCCATGCGGATGATTTCGGGATGATGCGTACGGTCGATCGTGCCATCATGGAAGCGTTAGAACAACACTGGGTTACCTCCGCAAGCATTCTCGTGCCCTGCCCGTGGTTTCCCGAGGTAGCTGTCTGGGCGAAGGCACATCCCGATGCCGATCTCGGAGTGCACTTGGCTCTGAACTCCGAGTGGACCACTTACCGCTGGGGGCCGGTGTCGCCGCAACCGCGAGGGTCCAGCCTTTTGTTTGAGGACGGCTATTTGCCTCCGACGACCGAGTACGTTGATGCACATGCCAAGGTGGAGGACGTTAAGGCAGAGACCCGCGCCCAGATCGACAAGGCGCAAGCGGCTGGCATTCACCTGAGCCACCTGGACACGCACATGGAGACGCTACTCAGCACGGCAGCCCTGCTCGATGTTTATCTGACTTTGGGACGGGATTACAAATTGCCGGTGCTTCTGGGACGCGATCAGGATCTCCGAGGCTTACAGGTCGCGCCGAGCGTAGCTCTCGTAGATCGCGTCGTTCAAATTAGTCCAGGAGTGCCCAAGTCCCAATGGATGGAGACATACAAAAATATGCTCGCTCCGCTGCCCGCAGGGACATATGAACTCATAGTTCACTTGGCCTACGACAATGATGAGATACGCGGAGCAACCTCTGATCTTCGCGACTGGGGCGCAGAGTGGCGGCAAAACGACCTCGACATGGTACGGAGTCAGGACTTCCGGCAGTTTCTCCGGGAACAAGGGTTCGTATTGATCTCCTGGAAGGATCTAGCGAAAGTGAGCCTAGGCGAGAAGTAGGGAGCTGCGATGGCAGTCGATTTAATCCGACCCCGGCGATGTGACCGACGAATCCAGTTGCCGTGATGATGGATTTGGTTCTTTGACTCTCAGGATGCGGTCGGCGGCCACGTCGTGCAGTTGCTGAACTATGCCGGAGGGCCATCGGATTTCGACCAAATCGGCGGAAGCATTTGGTCCTAGCCCAAAATGTACGGGGCCGGCGCTGGACGATGCGTAACCCGCAGCCGTGGACATGTGGTCATATTGCGTGCCGCTCTTGGTGACGACTTTAATGCGTGCTCCGATCCCGTCGCGGTTGCTTTTTGTTCCCTCGAGTTTTAGCTCCAACCAATGATTGCTGCCCGGACTTTGGTTTATCCAGATTTCGGCGGGAGCTTTGAGCGCCGTGACCACCACATCCATACGTCCATCTCCGTTCAGATCACCGATGGCCGATCCTCTGTGTCGTGCCAGTGGGTGCGCCGTCAGTCCGGCCTCAGACGTCAACGCGGCAAACTTCATGCCACCCAGGTTGCGAAAGACTGTGTTGGGCTGCTCAATAGCCGCTCGATTTGCGGACAGGAGTGACTGAACGTGTCCGCGCGAAACGAAAATGTCTTTCCATCCGTCGTTGTCAAAATCGGCGATCGTCGGAGAATACCCGGCCATCTTCAGGCTCTGCAAAGTCATGCCGCTTTGCTCGGTCACTTCAACAAAGCCTCCTTTTCCTGTATTACGGTAGATGGGAAATGTTTCGTTGTCTAAGGCGACGAGCACAAGGTCGGGGTAACCATCATTATCAAGATCGCGGAAATCGGCGCCCATGCCGGAGATGAACACCCCATCTTCACGTAGGGCAACATCAGCATCGAATCCAATTTCTTCAAATGCGTTGCCTTTGTTTCGAAAGAACCAATTAAACGATTTATCATTTGCAACAAAGAGGTCCATTTTGCCGTCCAGATCGAAATCCGCGGTCACGCCTGACATCCCTTTTCCCGGGTGTGCGCGCAGACCCCATTCCACCGAGGCGTCCCGGAATGTCCCGTCTCCGTTGTTAAGAAATAGCTGGTTCGGAGTTGGCTTGTACATCTTGGGATGACAATAGTCGGCGTGGCCGTCGATCGGACACGACGGTTCGTGTTCTATGTCCCACTTCATGTAATTGATGACGAGGAGATCCAGCAGGCCGTCATTATTCACATCCACCCAAACCGCGCCGACTGACCAGAGCGGTCCATATTCGGGATCGGGTTTATTGAGTCCGGCTTTGGCCGTAACATCGGTGAACGTGCCGTCCCCATTGTTGTGATA
>Ga0206844_10345_pt1 | contig 11807 bp, 9 predicted proteins | sample Alteio_BWOrgCont_22_FD_152907 | JGI IMG/M metagenome (GOLD analysis project Ga0206844, IMG submission 152907) | Enriched cells from forest soil in Barre Woods Harvard Forest LTER site, Petersham, Massachusetts, United States -... | ecosystem: Environmental > Terrestrial > Soil > Temperate forest >...
CGCGCGCGAGATACCTGGCAATCCCGCCGCCGGAAGTGTCAAGGCCTTATGACTGCAGTCCGCAACTCGGTTTCTCCAAATTGACTGAACTCAGCTTCGAATCTTGGCGATCGTCAGGGAGGTTTGATGACTGACTCTTTTTCGGCGGATGTTCCATCAACTCCTGCCAATTATCTGGTCTTACCCCTCCCACCGTCCGATCAGGAAAAGTACCAATACGTCGAAAGACATCTAACGGTGTTGCTTGTGAGCTCGGTCGTGAGCCTTTCGTGCCTGACCATCAGTCAGGTTCACCTTGTGATCATTCGCCCTTGGCTGTGGGTTCTCATCCCCTATCTTCTTTTTATTCTTATCTATTACCTGATTTCTCTGAGAGTGAACCTGCCGAGTCGAAACTTTGATTTGAGGACTCATCAGGCGACGGTGGCCGCCTGGACACCGATCTCCCATCCCTCGGTTGATATCTGGTTACCGATATGCGGTGAAGAGATCACCGTCCTCGCAAATACTTGGCTGCACGTGAGCAGACTAGTTACGGCGTATTTAGGAAACGTTTCTGTCTACGTTCTTGACGATGGGGACAGTCCCGAGGCGGCAGCGATGGCGGCTTCCTATGAATTCAATTATTTGGTTCGCCCAAATCGTGGATGGATGAAAAAAGCGGGCAACTTAAGACACGCCTATGAGAATTCGCACAACGAATTCGTAGTAATTTTCGATGCCGACTTCGCACCTAGGGCTGATTTCCTTGCCGAAACTTTGCCCTATATGGAGAAGAATCCTCGCCTCGGAATTGTTCAGACGCCGCAATTTTTCCGCCAGGATCCAAATCAGTCTTGGATGGAGCGTGGCGCCGGGGCCGTGCAGGAGCTGTTTTACCGAGTGGTGCAAGTGTCGAGGGATCGTCTTGATGGAGCTATCTGCGTAGGGTCGTGCGGACTCTACCGCCGGATAGCGCTCGACTCCACGGGTGGGACGACGCTCATCGAGCACTCTGAGGATGTGCACACTGGATTCGACCTCTACCGAGAAGGTTGGAACTTGCACTACATACCGGTCGCACTGGCGACCGGTATAAGCCCCCCGGGTCCTGACTCATTCTTGACGCAGCAATATCGATGGTGTTCCGGATCAATGAGTCTTCTCGCGTCTCGCAAATTTTGGACCGCTCGCCTCAAAATCTCGACACGGTTCTGCTACATCTCCGGATTCTTTTACTATATCCAAACTGCGATCGCTACATTTGCTGTACCGCTCATCCCAATTGTGTTACTAGCGGTAATTCCCGATGCAATTAAACTCCATAACTACCTTTGGATTGCGCCGAGTGCGATCTATACGTTGATCATTTTCCCACTTTGGAACACCGGACGTTACGGACCTGCCTCATTCATGACACGAAGTCTTTACGGATGGGCCCACGTTTTTGCGCTATTTGACATACTTCGAGGCCGTCGGCAAGGATGGCAAACTACAGGGGCTGCCGTTCGCCGCCCTACCCGGAGAATATGGGTCGCAATTTTCGTCTGGGGCGGCTTGAGCACAATCGCCTGGGTAGGTCTCGCAATATATCGAATGACAACGATGAGGCCAATCAACTTCATATTTCTCCTGGTAATCGGTGTTGTCTACGGTTGGACGATGACAGTCATGCCATTTCTTGCCAGAGCACAGGCGGGCCGCCGATAAGTCGACTGCTCCTCTCAAATGCTGAGTTCGCCCGTCAGCCGAATCTCCGTTGCCTGTCAATCGGCTCGCTGCAGGCACGGAGTCCAAGCGATGTCGGGCAAACGCGGGCGGTGGTACGTTGAGCGCAATACCACGAGGAGAGCAGCGAATGCGAGTCGGTCATCTTTCGACGAAGTCGTTCTGGGTTCGAACCAAGATTCTTGTTGCCGTCTTTCTTGTACTGAGCGCTATCGCCGCGCCGGTTTCTTCGGTTCTCGCAGCGACGAGCGCAAGTGCGAACTCTCTTCAAATGTCAGCCGACAGTTCCGCAACGGGTTGGTATCGGGACGAACCTCTTCTTTCCCCGGCGAAAGTCAAGAGTGGCGACTTTGGGGAACTCTTCGACACTCAACTTGATGGTCAGGTCTACGCGCAGCCTCTTGTTAGCCAGCCCACGGTGCTGACGGTGACAGAAAATGACAACGCCTACGGGATTAACTCGAAGAACGGCGAGATTGACTGGCAGGATAACTTCGGTCCGTCCGCCGATCCATTAAGTCAGATTGGCTGCGGTGACCTTGGAACGACATTAGGCATAACGGGAACCCCGGTAATTGATCCCACGACCGACATCGCGTACTTCGTCGCCGCAAGAGGAACGGGCGCCAGCGGTTCCACTCAATGGTTTATGGAAGCTGTGAATGCACAGACTGGAGCGAAAGCACCCGGATGGCCTTCCGGCGGAGTGCAGATACAAGGTTCAGCTGATAACGATTCCGCAACCGTTTTTAACGGCCAATACGAGTTACAGCGCCCGGGACTCGTACTCGTCGACGGGGTTGTCTATGCGGCGTTCGGCTCACTATGTGACGATGGCAACTGGGAGGGCTGGCTTGTCGGCGTTAGTGAATCAAGTGCGAGTATTACCACCATGTGGTCCACCGAAGAGTTCGTTCCCGACACCGGATTCGAGCAGCCGGGATCTGGCATCTGGCAGTCCGGCTCACCGCCCGTCGTAAATAGCCAAGGCGACATCTTCGTTTCGACGGGCAACGGTGATGATCCATCTGATCCTCTTCAAGGAAACGACGCCAACGCTGACACCTACGGAGAAGCGGTCATAGAACTAAGTACTTCGGACGGAGTACTCCGTCCGATCGATTTTTTCATCGCCGCGGACGCCAACGACTTGAACAAGCAGGATGGCGATCTTGGCTCCGGAGCACCCGTAGCTCTGCCCACGAGCATGGGCACGCAGAAGGAGCCCAATGTCATGCTCGTCGACGGCAAACAAGGAATTCTCTATATCTTAAACCAAAACGATCTTGGAGGTTACCAAGAAGGTCCAAACGATACTGATGCCGTCCCGTCCGAAGTAGGCCCGGATGGCCCAGTGTGGGGGAAACCGACTGTCTGGCCTGGAAACGGAGGATATGTTTACATTTCGACTGCCGGAACCGCAAGCTTTGACCCCAATGGAGGTTCCCTCAACGCATTCAAGCGGACTGTGGGCTCAAATGGCTTTGTGTCGTTCAAGTTAGCCGCTGCGACCGTCACTTCCGGCAACACTTTTGGTTACGGCTCGGGCTCTCCAATTGTCACCTCGGATGGCTCGAAGCCAGGGTCGGCTTTGGTCTGGATCATTCACGCCATTGGACCGAGCGGTCTGGATTCCGAACTGCAGGCCTACAACCCGATACCCACACCGAAGCATTCACTGGACGAGGTGTGGAACTCGGCAACTTTCACTTCGACCTTGTTCTCCCAACCGGACGTGGACGACGGCAGAATCTATGTCGGGACGAAGGACCAAACCTTATTGGGCTTCGGCGCGCTCGCATCGAAGACTCCCGCACTCACGGGCAGAGATGTGAACTTTCCGGCGACTACTGTCTCGCAGACGGTCACCGAGAACGCTACGTTCACCACGTTGGCGCACACCACAGTGTCCTCATTTACTGTGTCTGGTAATTACACCATAGGTGCGCCGAACACCACCCTTCCAGCGTCGTTATCGCCCGGCCAGACGATCAGCATACCCGTCACCTTTACTCCGACGTCACTCGGAACGAACCAGGGAACCCTTACCGCAAATATCATCGGAGCCGACTCTGAGTTGGCATTGACGGGACAGGGGGAAACGCCAACCGCGTCATTCACCATCTCGCCCAGCGAAGCGAACTTTCCTCCCCAACTAATTGGCGGTCAATCCTCGAAGCCCATACCGATCACATTCACGAATGTTTCCTCTAGCCCCATCAACATAACTGGATTCGATTTTCCGATTTCGCCATTTTCTGTATCCAATCCTCCAGTTGATCAGACGATTCAGCCGAATGGTGGCTCAATCACCTTCAAAATAGTGTTCACTCCGCCTAGTTCCTCCGGCGACTTCGTTCACCTCTTCGATAGCGTCGTAACCCTACAAACGAACGTGGGCAACTTCGGCGTGGCGATCGCTGGGTCGGCTGATGCACCGGCCAACATCAGCACGACGCCCGACGTACTCAACTTTGGCAAAGTTGCCATCGGTTCAAGCGCAACACTGCACTTCGATCTGGGTGACCAAGGAGGTCTTCCTCTGTTGCTCATTCGATCAACGCCACCGAGAACGAATGGATTTAGTGCAATGACAAACCCGTTCGCCCAATTGGCCAAAGCCGCACCACCGCACACCATCGCCGCGAACACCTCGGTTCAAGAGACCGTACGCTTCTCACCCACAACCATTGGGAGGGTCACTTCAACGTGGCTGCTTGAGGGTAACGACGGTAACGGAATACAAAAGGTCGTCCTTACGGGAATCGGGTATGGCCGCCACTAGACCCACCTCATGATCAAACAAAGTCAACCGGGTTCTCCAATGACTGATGGGCCCGCCAAAGAGAAATCTTTTCTCCATGATTGATTTGGCTACCGTAAGCGATCTCGATCTAGGAGCCAGTCCTCAGACGTCAACTCAAGCCGCCGATGAATGCTGCCCGGCTGTTTGAGAAGTTCACACCAATCAAGTTTTGGTCTGCACCACCACCCGTTGCCAAGGTGTTGCTATTGAAATAGCTTTCGTAGGCGACATTGTGACTTGGAACTTTCATCCAGTCGATCATGCTGTTGATGTAAAGAGGATCGTCGCCAAGCCCATGATCTGCAGGGCGAATTAACGCTCCCCATTCACAAAACGCTATTGGTTTGCCCTCCGATTGAGCGAAGTTTTGAGCTGCTGACAATTCAGGAAGATAGGTACTCGTCCAAGCATTTTGTGGAGTAGCGGGCGTGGACCAACTCATGTCGTAGAGGTCAAGCCCAATTATGTCGACGTAGGCACTTCCAGGGTATGCCGACATAACCGAGTACCCTGCCTCAGAAAATGCTCCAGCGTCGGGATTCCAAACAAATCTGAATGCTGCCCCCTGAACAGAACGCATCGCAGTCACAATCTGTCGAAAATATGCTGCGTACTGCTCTTCAGCGGTCAGGCTCTGGGCCTGCCACGCGTACCAGTTGCCGTCGAATTCCCAGCCCAGGCGAAGATACGCATTACCGTCTCCCGCGGCCACCAACGTGTTGGCGAGGGTGGTGAAGTAGCCGTTGTACGACCCCAATGCGCCCTGACCAAGGCTTCCCTGTGGCGCGCCGGAGGCATTTGTGGGAATGATGGGGACTCCTAGGGAAAGGACGTACCCCGAATCTTTCCAACCGTTAGTAAGCCAATTGATACTTCCATTTGCACCATCCATACCTGCCCAACCATTGTTCGCCGGAAGGTAGTCTGATGCAATCGTCACGTCCGTCGATGTAGCTGCTGCGAAGGATTTGACTCCGGCAGGATCAGCCGGACCCATATACGTGCCCTGCAGAAATGAGGAGCTCACAGTTTCGCTCTGGCCTGTTGACGTCGTACTCAATGTTGGAGTTGACAAACCGCCCGTAACGGCGCCCGTCGAGGTATCTGTCGCACTTGTGTCACTATTCGTGGTAAAGGCCGTCGCAATGACCTCTGATCGCAGTCCCCAGAGAACAAGTAGTGCAGGGGTCTGAGCAGTCAACCTTGGCGCATCACTTCGATGCGAAGCTGAACTATCGCCGGTTGCCGCATAGGCGCTCGACACGAATACCGACGTCAAACAACACGCCACCAAGAGGTTAATAGTCCAAATTCTCCGTCTGCGAAGAGCGCCCTTGTCCATAAAAACAAGACTTGTTGTTCTAAATAAAGATCTCGACGACGATGCAACAACAGAAACTCAACTTCTTTAGGAAGCAAGAAGAGATGAGATCTTGGCATTTTTCCGAACGAGACTGTGGCAACCGATATTGCCAAAGCGTTACCCTCGAATACAGCGATTTACTACAAACCGAATTGCAATAGAAGGGCTTCAATACCAGAGGATCTGCTGGGCAATGAGCACTGATGCCCCGCGGGTGACGTCTCGAGTCTGCGGCAATTCGCGTTCTAAAATTCCTGGTGCTTAAGACTGACCCACGGCACCTGCACCGCAGCGAGCGCGAGTTTGTCAACGCCAGATTCAGAAGTCTTGGACTCGTCTCGGCACCCGGTGCACCGGGAATATTCAACTTCTGGTGGACTTCCATAAAATCGCCATCATGAGCTTCAATTTCCGTAACGACAAGGCGGCGACGAGGCAGAGTACGGCCGATGAAATGGCGGCCACTCTCAGACCGGGAAACGTTGTGTTCTACACTTCAGACCCCGAAAATCTCAGCGAATTCTGGGCCGCACTCACCGGGTACGAGTCACGACCCCGCGTCGGAGAGTATGTAGGACTGCGCGATCCTTCAGGCCGAGGCCCGAACATAACGTTTCAACGCTGCGACATTGATGGCCTCGCCCCTGGGCGCTGCCATATCGACTTCTACGCCGACGATCCTGACGACGTCGCCGAGCGGGCTCTGCAACTCGGCGGCGATTTCGTGCGGCGGGTAGACGAACGTGGGATCCGCTGGGTCGTGCTGACCGATCCCGACGGAAATGAGTTTTGCGTTGTTGTTTCGGGTAGTCCGGATCGGTTCCCGTAACACGGTGCCTAACACCCTTCCCAAGTCATGTCACCTTGTCATAAGTATTATCTGACACATGTCTTAAGCCATTTTCGAGAAACCCTACTCTCGCTGGCGCAATGTACGGGAGTTTTCTGGGCGCTGACGTATTTTGTGGTCTGCCAACGATCGAGGACTGGTCCATGACAGACAGATCGAGCTGAGCGGAGACGGCAGCCCAAGCGTGGTACTGATCGTCGGGTGCTCCAGTTTAGAGAATCATTACCCGTACCGACTTCTCACGAGACCATTCGTCATATGCAACATCTCAAGATGCGTCGAGTTGAAGTGTCGCGCACATTATGCATATTGAGACTTCTATTTTCAGTGATTTAGCACAAAATGGGGGGTCGCGGTCTAACGCCTTCGTGAATCTCGGCGAAGTCCAGACGCTATTGTCGCTGACCACATGGGAACGACCGGCATGAAAACAGTCATAGAAGAAATACCCACTTGGACCTTGGCGCGACCGTAACGTCAAGGCATGAATAATCCCCTCACTAAACGAGAAATCGAGTCGCTCGCCGACCAGCTGCTGGCTCTTCTCGATCAAATCGACAGCGGAGATCTGCGAGCGACGCCGGGTATGCGTCACCGCATCGAAGGAGCTCTCATCGGGCTTGATATCGCGCTGGGTCGGTCTCTGGAAGAGACTTTGGACAGTTTTCGAGGACTTGATAAACGGGCCGAATAGCAAATCGACACAAATCACAATTCCTTCAAAACTCCGCTAGTAAACGGCGGTAATAATGCAATAGTGGCAAAGACGGCGCGAAAGTCCGAAAAGGCAACAGGCGTCGTTGGTTATTGCCGAGTCCTAACTCAAGAAAACTCAGTGCTAGCTCTCAGCCTGAAGGACCAAGAGAAAGCAATTCGCAAAGAATGTTCCAAACGAGGTTTCGATCTCGTCTCCCTTTATAGCGATGCGGGGCTACCGGAAACCCACGGTCGACCTGCGCTGTCGGCCGCCCTCGCCAGCCTTAATGATGGCAACGGTTCCGTCTTGATGGTAACCAAACTCGATCGGTTGACTCGCTCGATGCACGTAGCCGCGAGAGTTCTCGCATCGGCCGAGCGTGGCGGGTGGGGCATTATCGCACTGGATTCCCCAGTCGATACCACGAACACTGAGGGCAGCGCTTTAATTCAGGTACTCGCCATCTTCGACGAAATGGAACGGAAACTCATTGGCGAGAGAGAGGCCAGACCAGATCTTTCGGTCCGTCGTCCCCCGGCTCGCCTTGGTCGTCCTTCGACATTGCCGTTGGACATTGTTGAGAGAATTGTCGAAGAGCGTAAAGGTGGTGCGACGTGGGCCGCGATTGCCGACGAACTCAATGAAGAAGGCGTACCCACAGCCCAAGGTGGAAAGCAATGGTACCCCGCGACGGTGCGCCACGTGGCGAACGCCGCTGAGGCAAGGCAGTAGCCTTCACCGCTTCGAAGCGAGAAATACCCTTACTGGTCGGTCGACAGTCTTTACGGATAAAGGGAAACTCGTGAGCGGAAATGGTAACAGTCTCTGAACATTCACCATCTCGCGTTGGTATTCGTACATAGAACATCAAATCGAGGAGAACGCCATGAAGAAGTCAACGCAAGATCGCTCCGCACGAACTATGCCGAGATTGCTACAAGGTTTTGCCATCGCGAGCGGAGCGCTCCTGCTGGCGAGCGCGGCTGTTGCCACGGTGAGCGGCGCGTCAGCGTCACCGACCACCATCACCGTCTCACAAAACAAGACGTGGGGTCCGACCTTGACCCTGAAGAACGGGCACACGGTGTACCGATTGACCAAGGACTCGAAGAACATGAGCGTGTGCACCGGAAAGTGCGCCACGGTCTGGGTTCCAGTTGTTTTGGCCACTGGGCAAAAGTCTCCCGTCGGCAACGGCGTTTCACACCTTGGATCGTTCACCCGTGCGAACGGCACCCATCAGGTCACTTATGAGGGAATACCGCTTTACACCTTTGTCGGGGACAAGAAGGCTGATGTGATTACGGGCAACATCAAAGACACCTGGGGTCAGTGGTGGTCAATCAACCCGAGCAGCCCACTGACCGCACCGAAGAAGAAGGGCACCTCCACGACGACCACGACGTCCCCTGGCGGGGGCATCGCATACTAAGTTATGACGACTGTTGACACCAGCACGTCTCGAGGAAGGTTCGCCTTTCGCGAGTTGACAACGCCGCTCGGACCCCGAATCCGGCGGCTCGCCAACACGGCTCTCGCGAGAAATGCGGGAGCTACCAGGGCGTGGTACGGCGTGCTGGCCCTCGCGGCATTTTGCTCGTGGCTCGGCTACGTCGGCGTTCGGACGCTGATGAATGCGGGCGACCTGTCAAACGCGCTCTCGAGTGCTCGCGGGCGGACTGTCGGACCGATTCTCTTGGTCTTCATCGGCGTCATTCTTCTCGCGGAACAACTGTGGCCCGCAGTGCGCAGACCCCTCTTTTCGCGAGCTCAAGTGGTTGACGCCGCGTACCTCGCGATCTTCGCCATCGTCGTACTGCCGCTCCTCACGCTCGTGGAGACCGGGTTCGACGTGGAAACCACCGCGCACGCCCACTTTCTTGAACTTGGGCGACTGCCCCTCGGCCCCCAGGTCATCGTCTCTGGATTGATACTGATCGGCATCGACGCCATGAATTGGGCCGCCCACGTTGCAAACCACCGATCCCTGACGCTGTGGCGCCTACACGCTCTGCACCACTCCCAGGAAGACATAAGCGTTCTCACGACGTTCCGCACTCACCCGTTGATCCACGCCTCGTACTTGCCGTCGCTCTTGCCGGCGCTCGTCCTCGGAGCCAGCGGCTCGGTCCCCGCGATCGCGATCCTGGTGTACGGCTGTCTTATTACGTTGCCCCACGCGAATCTCCGCTGGCGATTCGGACCCCTGGGGCGAATCTTCGTGAGCCCCGCCTACCATCGCCTTCACCACGCAGCCGTTTTTATTGATGACCGGGGCACCGTGAACTTCGGTTTCGTGCTGGTCTGTTGGGATCAGTTGATCCATCGGGCCGTCTTCCCGACGGACGCAACGCCCATTGCGACAGGGATCTCGGGTCGACCGGTTCCTGTAGAACAATCGCGGTCCGCCGTCGCAGCCCCGCTTGTGGTGATGGCCCAGCTCGCTCAACCGTTCACCCGTCGTGCCAGTACTGACGGATCCTCGTGAGGGACCTCATGGCCCGTATGGATAAGGCGTCGGCGTGGTTTCGCGACACACGCGACGCACCCCTCACCCGCGACGTTGCGCTGCTTCTCGTCCGGGCCGGTCTCGCGTGGATATTCATTTATCACGGCGCCGGAACCCTCTTTGGAGCCTTTCACCAGGCAGGCATCCACGGTGAGACGGTCTACTTCCAGGCCAACCATCTCCACCCGGCAGAGTTCTTTACCTATGTTGACGGCCTAACGCAGTTCGTCGGCGGAATATTGATCGCCGTGGGCATCTTCGGACGAGTCGCCGGGATCGCGCTCGCCGGCGACATGATCGGCGCCATGGTGACCATCACCTTTGCGCACGGGTTGGCGGGCCCGAACGGACTTGGCTATCAGTTGAATCTCGCCCTCATTCTTCCGTCGCTCGTCCTCGGTTTTCTCGGGACCGGCCGATTCTCACTCGATGAACTAATTCGCCGTCTCACGAGGCGTGGATCGCGTTCGATCGTCCCGGGGCCACCTGATCCGAAACTCGCGCGGGGGGACTCGTCGGCGCGTTATTCGGTGTAGGTCGTATCGCACGGCCGACGATGATGTCGTTCGACGGGGTGACATACGACCAGAGGGCGAATCCCACGACCACAGCGACCAGTGCAACCGGTGTCCAGCCGGGAAGCCGTTTTAGGAGCCAGGCGGCGAGAAGGGCAATTAGTCCCACCGCGGGAACGTAAAAGCGAACAACGTGGATCGGGTTTCCTGGACCGATCGTTTGACCGACCGTCCAGGTATAGGCGCTGTAGAGAGCCCAGACGCTGAGCCATCCCGCACCAAGAACCAGCGCCACAAGGCCGTCACGTCGCACGTGCGCCGACCATCTGGAGTGCGAACGGTCGGTCGCAACGCGAACGATAATCCAGACCACGCTCGCCAGGGCGAGAATTACCATCGGCATACTCTCGATCAATCGGATCGGCATCCGTTCGAGGTTGGGCGCGATGGCGCTCGATCGAAAGGTAACTAAACCTGACCGGTAGCCCGAGATAAACACTCCCCCGTACAGGACATGGTTTATCCAGAGATCTCCGATTCCGAAGGCCGCCGCAATCGCGAACCAACCAAGCAGTGTGGCCCTCTTCACCCCACAGCCTCGAGCAAGCGCTATCACCGCTAGTAACGCCACGACCAGAACGACGACGTCGGTGTAGCGAATGAAAGTGGCCCCGTCGAGAGCGAGAAACGCGAGTGCTCCAAGGAGGAACCGCCTTCGAGGCGGGTCGTCATTCGCGAGCAGAACGCCGAGGAGAACACCAGCGGCGCCCGCAATCAGCGACGCATCCGTAAAAGTCGGCATCGTGGGTCTCCAGGCAAAAATGAGCGCCGCGCCCGAAAAACAAAAAAGCGCGACCGCGTAGTCGCCGCCCCAGCTTCCGAGCCACTTTCGCGCACCATAAAAGAGACCTGCGCACCCGATCGCTCCGTAGAACAAAGGTGCCTCGCGCAGTGCGTGGAGCCACTGGAAGATCACGGCGAAAAACGGGTATCCGGGATTCTTTTGGCTGATCCACTTCCCACTTTTCAGATGAACCCACTGTTCGATACCCGATGCCCCGTGCACGCCGAGTTGCGCTTTCAGAGCGAAATACTGCGCACTGTTGAGAAGCACGTGCCCTTGACTAAGGGCGATAATCGATGCGCGATAAGCGTAGTCATCGGGTTCCATCAACTGTGGAGTTCTCACGAGTACAGCGAGACACATGACCAAGAACGTCACCGCTGCAACAATTACCTCCGTTGCCAATGTGGCTCTGGAGCCGGCGAGTTCTTCACTCGTCTTCGAGCCGGCGGATCTGCTCAACGAAAAATCCCCTTTCGGCGGAACCAGCTCGAAGTTGCCACCCGTAAGGTAAAT
>Ga0206844_10346_pt1 | contig 11782 bp, 9 predicted proteins | sample Alteio_BWOrgCont_22_FD_152907 | JGI IMG/M metagenome (GOLD analysis project Ga0206844, IMG submission 152907) | Enriched cells from forest soil in Barre Woods Harvard Forest LTER site, Petersham, Massachusetts, United States -... | ecosystem: Environmental > Terrestrial > Soil > Temperate forest >...
GACATAATTATGCCATTGACCTGATAAAGCAAGTGGTAAAACTGAACAACGGTAAATACCTCGACGATGAACTCAAAGATGTTGCCCCTACCAATTTCTGTATAGGTGCGGCCGGGTATCCTGAAAAGCATTTTGAAGCGCCTAATTTTCAATCAGACCTCAAATACCTGAAAGCCAAGGTGGATGCCGGGGCCGAATATATTGTGACACAGATGTTTTTTGACAATGGCAAGTATTTCGAGTTTGTTGACAATTGCCGGGTCATTGGCATCAATGTCCCTATCATTCCTGGTATCAAGCCCATTACCACACGCAGTCAATTGTCCGTATTGCCAAGCGTGTTCCATATTGATATACCCACAGAACTTTCTGAAGCCATTGACAAGTGCAAGGATGACAAACTGATCAAGGATATCGGGGTAGAGTGGGGGATCAAACAAACCAGGGAACTTGTTACCCGTAAGGTGCCATCCATCCATTTCTATACCATGGGTAAATCTGAAACAACCAGGGCAATTGCAAAAGCGGTGTTTTAATTGAAACAAATTATTTAAAATGAGGCAATTTGGAGGAATCGTAATTCATAATTCGTAATTGATTGAAAGGCACTATCAGAATATCCACAGGTAGCTGGTACGAAATCTCGGGCGAGGACGGCAAGATATACCAGGCCCGTATGAAAGGGAAATTGCGCCTGGATGAACGGAAAAACACAAACCCAGTTGCTGTAGGCGACCATGTGGAATTTGATATTGACGTAGATGGCAATAGTACGGCCATTAAAAAGATCCTTCCCAGGGATAACTATATCATCCGCAAACCCAGCAACCTGTCTAAGCAGGAACATGTTATTGCCGCAAACCTTGACGAAGTGATGATATTGGCAACCCTTGCTTTTCCCAGAACTTCCCAAGGATTTATAGATAGGATATTGGTGACAGCAGAGGCCTATGAGATACCGGCAGCAATTGTCTTCAACAAAACAGACCTGTATGATGATGTCCTTAAAGCGCAGTACCAGGAAATGTGTGACATGTATGAAAATATCGGATATAAATGCCTTGGCATCAGTGTAAAAACTAACATAAACCTTGAAGCTGTGTTCTCAATGCTGCTTCATAAAATAACACTGATTACAGGCCATTCAGGTGTTGGTAAATCAAGTCTTTTGAACAAGCTGGTACCCGAACTTCACCTCAAAACAGGCGAAGTATCAAATTATTCCTTGAAAGGAAAACATACCACCACTTTTGCAGCCATGTTTGCCATTGAAGCGGACACTTATGTTATTGATACACCTGGCATTAAAGACTTTGGCCTCATAGATATGAAACCCGAAGAAATAAGCCATTATTTCCCGGAAATGCGGGCTTTATTGGGACAATGCCGTTTCAGTGAATGCCTACACATCAGCGAACCAGGTTGTGCTGTTTTAGAGGCTGTGAAAAAAGGCGGTATAGCCCCGTCCAGGTACAAAAGTTATTTGAGTATGTTAGGAGACGAGGAAACGCACAGGTGAAATGATCAATAACCAATGATCAATTGGCTAACGCAATGTAAATTACTGGTAATCAATTTATTGGTCATTGATCATTGATCATTCCCGCCTTACTTCTTCCCAGCCTTCTTTTCCTGCTTGGCAATCTTTTTTTCTTTGGTTGTTTTTGTTGGCTTCTTCTTTTCTTCTTTTTTCTTTTCGAGTCCTTTTGACATAGCTTTATAAATTTTGAGTTAATGAATCCAAAAGTAATTTTTTTCTGGGATAAAGCAAAAACTATTCCGGTTCGTTCACTTTTTGTAATTCTTAATTGTTTTCACGGGCCATATCCCTTTTTAAATCTTTTTCCTTTATGCTGTCGCGCTTATCATGTATTTTTTTGCCTTTTGCGAGGCCAATTTCAATTTTTGCATAACCGGTGCTGCTCAAAAATATTTTAAGGGGCATAATGGTCAACCCTTTTTCCTTCACCTTGGTAAGGAGTTTTCTAAGTTCTCTTTTTTGCAGGAGCAACCTTCTGGCACGCTTGGGTTCGTGGTTATAGTGGGTGCCAAGTTCATATTCCGAAATATGCAGGTTTCTTACAAAAAGCTCCGTCCCTGTAAAAGAGCAAAATGCATCACTCATATTGGCCTTGCCGTTGCGGATGGATTTGATTTCTGTGCCGGTCAGTTCCATCCCGGCGACAAACTTCTCCAGTATCTCGAATTCAAAATAGGCCTTCTTATTGCTGATGTTTAACTGTTGCACGATACTGTATCCTATTGTTTTATCTTGTTGAATAGCTCCTCAAGCCTTACTTTATTTAAAACCTTCTGTTTGTTTTCCCCTTCTGCAATCAGCCGGTTTCCACAAGCGGCCGTGTAGCTACAGGTTATTTCGTTCTTCTTTATTTTTTGCACACAGACCTCGAAAATGACTTCCTCTTCTACAAGCGCAGGCGACATATGGTTCACCGATACATAAGTCCCGATCCCTTCTTCATCCTCCTCTTTCATTTCAAGCACAAATAACCTACAGGCCCATTCGGCATCCCGTGCGATGGCAAAAGTAGCATAGACAGGATGAACCATCCCCGAATCAAACGATGCCGTATCGGTTAGGGCTACTTTCCTGGTAAAGTGTTTTGTATCGCCTTCCTTAAAAAGAAGTTTCATAATTGAAATTTGATGCAAGTTAGGGTTAAAAATGCCCTTAGCGTTTTATGCTGTCTTCATGAATATAAAAACCACCGCCAATACCATGCAGGCCATCGCAGCGATATAGTTCCATTTTATGGCATTGCCGAGGTAGTAAACCGAAAAGAAAGCAAATACCGTAAGGGTAATAACCTCCTGGATTATTTTTAATTGCGCGGTTGACAATGCATAGGAACCGATACGGTTGGCGGGTACCTGGAAACAATATTCAAAAAATGCGATCCCCCAGCTTACCAGGATCACCTTCCATAGTGGCGAATCCCTGAATTTCAAATGGCCATACCAGGCAAAAGTCATAAAAGTATTGGAAATGATCAATAGGACGATGGCTTTGACTATTCTCATGAGATAATGATTGATTTGTGTAATTCAAACGCAGAGGCAAATATATTGTTAAGGCAGATGAAATTTGAAATTCCATCCTCTGGCAAGGACAAAAATAATAATAAAAGAGGCATGTCTCAATTATCTTGTTTATTTTCAATATATTAACTATTTTGAAGCAACGAAATAAGCAATGGCTTAGCAATAAAAAGCAATACCCGAAGCAATTGGCTAGCAATAGACAATTGTCTGAACTGTGATTGATGTGATTTTTATGATACAACCTGATTTATGTTTGCGGCATTTTTTTGACTAACGCCTAACGCCTTTTTAATACATATATAGTTAGATGCCCGAATGGCTCCCTGTTTCTGAAACATATTTTTTAACTTATGTTTTTTCAATGAGAAATAAATGTAAATTTTTGAGATTTTGTTGCCGTTTTTTTAGATGATCGAAAAAAAAAGCAAATTCCCTAATTTTGCCACATGCCCATTTCCCTTCTGAAAACAGATTCTCTCCATCTCGATTACATAACCCTTGTGGCTGACCTTGACGCTGAATTACGTGTTATGGATGGCGAGGAACATGCATTTTATGCCCAATACAATAAATCTGATCAAATTAAGCATGTCATTCTCGCTTATGAAAATAATTCTCCCGTTGGCTGCGGCGCTTTGAAAAAACATGAAGGCCAGACAGTGGAAATCAAAAGGATGTTTGTGCGGAGTGAGAGAAGGGGTAAAGGCATTGCAACAACCATCCTCAAAGGGCTTGAAGATTGGGCACGGGACCTTGGATTTGACGAAACAATCCTTGAAACAGGCGTCAACCAGCCGGAGGCCATTAACCTATACAAAAAATGCAGCTATTCGGTAATTCCCAACTATGGTCAATATATTGGTAAAGAAGCAAGTACGTGTATGAGAAAGAAACTTTTGAAATAGTCAAAATGAATTCTAAATTGAAACAAGTTTTTACGATTATTCCTTTATTTGGGATTCTGATCTTCGTACTCTTGTACATTGTTGCAACCCTTTACTATCCCGGTGGTTCACAAACGGATATGCATAGTATTGATTTCAACTGGATAAATAACTACTGGTGCAATTTACTTAGTGAAAATTCAATGAACGGTCAACCAAACCCCGCCCTGCCAATTGCTGTAACCGCAACAATCGTACTTTGCTTATCACTTGCCATTTTCTGGTATAATTTCCCAAAGCGGGTGGGATTTGAGAAATTTGCCCGGCTTGCCATACAGTTTTCTGTAGCCATATCCATGTTATTGGGGATATTGGTTTTTACGGGTCTGCAAGATTCATTGATTACTGCGGCAATCCTGATCGGCACGATCCCTTTAATGGGGACATTTATAGCGCTTTTTAAATTAAAATGGAGGGGGTTGTTTTGGTTCGGGATTTTTAATATTGTACTTATTGTGGTCAACAACATCCTGTATTTCGGGCTGGATATAAAATTTTATCTGCCTATTGTTCAAAAGATTACTTTCCTTTTATTTTTGCTTTGGATTAGCCTGATAGACATAAGCCTAAATAAATGGGAATTGAAAAGGCAGGCAGTCGAAGCGTGTAGTAAGTCAGAATAAAAAAGTATCGTACATATGGCACTCTAAATCGGAGCGATCTTGGTTTTCTACCAATATGCCGTCCCTATGGGACTTAGAAATGACAATTATCCACAAGTACATTTCGTTCGAACTCTCTTCATCCAACCAAATTTCAAATTTCAATTTCCATTATCTTGCATCCCGTTTATGTCTCCCGATCCTCAATATCTTTTAAACCTTGTCAAAATGCAAATGCCCTATGGCAAATACAAGGGAAGACTGATCTGCGACCTGCCTGAATATTATTTGGTCTGGTATCATGGCAAGGGATTTCCGGAAGGCAAATTGGGAGGCCTCTTACAAACCATGTACGAGATAAAACTAAACGGTCTGGAATATCTTTTAACCCCATTAAAGACCGGCCAGAGAAAGTGAAACAATTAACTAAATAGCAATATTATATGAGTTTGAAGGCATTGATGACCCACTACGCTGAATTCAATTTATGGGCAAATAAAACGTATGTTTCCTGGCTTAAAACAAAACCAGAGGATTTGTTGACCCGGGAAGTCTCATCAAGCTATCCTTCCATTATGCTGACCACAATGCATATATGGGACACTGAAAGATTCTGGCTATCTGTTTTGAAGAATTTAATCCCCGGAAAGTTTAGCCAGGATTTTGAAGGAAGTCATCATGAAGCCTTTGATGGTTTTATAAACCAATCTGAAATCTTTTCTGAGTTTGTCAGGTCACAATCCGAAAATGACCTTCTGGAAAAATGCCGGCTGAATATGCCCTGGATGAAAGGGCAACTTCCCAGGTACGAATATATTCAGCATTGCCTGAACCACAGTACCTATCACAGGGGGCAAATCGTTACTATTGGCAGGAATATTGGTATCACTGACCCGCCGATGACGGATTATAACTATTATAACATGGCGGTGAAACGGAGGTAGTCAAATTACAAATTTCAAATTTCAAATCACGATTTCGGAACCCTTCACAAAAATTTAACCGATTTTAACATACTTATTCAAATAGGTTTTTATAATTTTACCTCGAAAACTTAGATGGTTGAGTGAGGCATATGACCCTGAATCGGCTTTTGCTCATAGTGATAACAGTAATCTGCATTGTTGATTTATTGTCGGCAGGGGAGGCTTATGGCCAATGCCCAGGCAGGGATTCTTTTGCTGTAAGCAGCCCTGTATGTGTGAATCAGAACCTTACTTTTACAAATTATTCAAACGGAGGCGCCAATACCTATGATTTCAAATGGGGGGATGGATCTTCGATAACGGGGGTGGGCAATACAAACCCTCAAACTCATAAATATACATCAGCCGGAACCTATACAGCCTGGATCATACGTCACTTTACGAGTCCGGTCTGTACCGATTCGTACTCTATTTCTGTTGTGGTTAATCCTGCTACACCACCGATAGCATCTTTTAGTTATTCTCCTACAGGGGTTTCCTGCAACGGTTCAACAATTACCTTCAAAGACCTATCAACAGGTGAACATTCCGCATCCTGGCTATGGGATTTTGGAGACGGTACGACTTCGACCCTCCAGAACCCGACCCATCAGTTTTATAGTTCGGGTTCGGGTGCTACTACGTTTAACATAACATTGACTGTAACCAATTATGGGGGTTGCAGTAATGATGATACTACAGAAACCATAACGATTAAACAAGCTGTAGAGCCACAAATTGACGATTCTATTAATGTATTTTCGCAATTCAGGACCTGTAGCTCTACTCTTACAAATGACAGTTTTGCGATAGGACTGCAAAATGCTGACCAGGGAGATCCTGCGGTGAGCAGCTATTCTATTAACTGGGGAGACGGATCAAGCGTATTCAATGCAGGCGCTTCTTTTTCAAGCAAAGCACACACATATACCGGCCTGGGCGAATATACCCTTCAATTTACGGCCAAAGATACCAATGGTTGTTCCTGGACCCTTGATACTACCGTCATAAATGAATCAAACCCCAGTGTCGGGGTTTCTGATAATGGAAGCACAGCTGGATGTGAGCCACAATCTTTCTATTTTAAACTGACGGCTAAAAACGTTTCGCCAACTACCAAGTTTGTTTGGAATTTTGGCGATGGCAGTGCCACAGTGACCTGGGATTATACAAAAGCCAACGATAGCATTTTGCATACTTATACAAAAACCTCATGCGGAAACAACCCTGCAGATGGTTCATGTTCCAACTGTTACGTGGTGTCTGTAAAGGCCATTAATGCCTGCGACAGTACGACGGGAACTGTTGACGATATTAAAATATATGCCAAGCCTAATCCAAATTTTACTTTTTCGCCATCTACCGCCTGCGCCAATACTACCACTGTAACCTTTACAAATAACACAACTTCCAATTGTATAAGCAGCACAAATTACAAGTGGCTATTTGGAGATGGCGCTTCCAGCATTTCAACCAACCCGACCCATAAATATTCAAAACAAGGCACTTATAACGTAACCCTGGTTGCAACCAATCTTTGTGGCTCCGATACAATTATTAAATCCATTCAAATAGATTCGGTACCTGTAACCAATTTTACTCTTTCTGCGGTTGCAGCCTGCGCCCCGGCCGTTATTAACTTTACAAGCACTTCAACGGGCCAGAACCTGACATATTCCTGGACAGTAAGCCCGGCAAGCGGTTGGAGTTTTACGAACTCAACAACTTCTACATCACAAAACCCGCAAATAACTTTTACGGCTGCGGCTACATATACAGTTACACTCACTGCCTCCAACGGTTGTGGAAATGTATCCAAGTCTCAGGTGATTGTTATTCCTACAGTTCCGGTTGTAACCTTAAGCAGCATTCCGGATCATTGCGGTTCTTATACTTTTACACCTTCGGCTACTTATAATAACGAAGGCAGTTCCATAACTGCTTATAACTGGACTTTCACGGGTGGTTCACCCTCAAGTTCAGGTTCACAAAATCCAGGGAGCATTACCTATGCCAGTGCCGGAAGCTATACAGTTACGGTTTCTGCCACAAACGCCTGCGGCACCTCTTCGGATAGCAAATCCTTTAAAGTTAATCCGCTTCCGAATGCACAAAATAGCGGAAACCAGTCAATTTGCAATGGGAAATCTGTTAATATCGGAGCATCTTCTGTTTCGGGAGATACTTATTCATGGAGTTCTGTGCCATCAGGTTTTAGTTCAACCAGTTCCAATCCGAATGTAAGTCCATCCAGTTCTACACTATATATTTTGACAGAAACCATCACCGCAACCGGATGCCAAAAAACAGATACGGCAATAGTTACGGTGAACCCGTTACCTTTGGCGAGCGCTGGCTCCAATACAGCAATATGTTCGGGGAAAAGTGCCGGTATCGGGGCAATTTCCATCCTGGGGGACACCTATTTATGGAGTCCATCAACTGGATTGAGTTCATCCACCGCATCAAATCCTACCGCCAGCCCGGCCTCTACAACTACTTATACTTTGGTAGAAGCCATAACCCTTACGGGATGTAATAATTCGAATACCGTTAAAGTAACCGTGAATCCGCTTCCTGCTGCAAATGCAGGCCCAAGCCAAACGATATGTTTCGGGCAAAGTGTCAACATTGGAACAATGGCTGTGGGAGGGAGTTCTTATATATGGTCAAGTTCTCCTTCAGGTTTTAGCTCTTCTCTTTCCAATCCTCTGGTAAGCCCTTCTTCTACAACTACCTACACGGTTACTGAAACCAACGCCAATGGATGTGTGAACTCGAACAGTGTTACTGTAACAGTAAATCCACTCCCTGCTGCGGCCGCTGGCAGCCCTGCGACCATCTGCGTAGGCCAATCTGTCTCAATTGGTGCCTCAACAGTCTCAGGGGATACTTATGTGTGGAGTCCGTCAAGCGGACTTAATTCTAATACGGTGTCCAATCCGTCGGCAAGTCCTGGTTCCACAACTACTTATACGATTACAGAAACCATTACTGCAACGGGTTGTTCTAATTCTAATACGGTAAAGGTGACAGTAAATCCGTTGCCTTCTGCAAAGACAGGCCTTAATCAAACAATATGCGTTAATGCTTCTACGAATATTGGTTCCAGTCCAGCTGTTTCAGGGGACACCTATGCATGGACGCCGGCGACTGGGTTGAGTTCAACCACTGTTTCTTCACCTACTGCTGCCCCGACTTCCACCACTACATACACGCTTGTTGAAACCATAACCGCAACCGGTTGTCAGAATACAAATTCTATTACCGTAACCGTAAATCCGCTTCCGACACCATCTTTATCAGGATCTGCCATGGTCTGTGCCGGAGATATAGACAGTTACGGCACAACCAACGTGGCAGGAGATAGTTACCAATGGACGGTACAGGGAGGAAGCATTGTTTCAGGTGCCGGAAGCAGCGCTATTACTGTAGCCTGGGGAACAGGAAGTTCAGGGCGCGTAAGTGTATTGGAAAAAGCAGGGGCCACAAGCTGCGAAGATTCTTCTTTTGAAACGATTACAATCAATCCATTGCCATCTGCTATTGCAGGGGCAAATACAGCAATATGTTCAGGACAAAGCACAACTATTGGATCTTCCACTGTTTCGGGGGACACTTATTCCTGGACACCGGGTACCGGGCTGAGTTCCTCAACAATATCAAATCCAACTGCGAATCCCACATCTACGACAATATATACACTGGTTGAAACCATAACAACAACCGGTTGTACCAAATCCAATTCTGTAAAAGTGACTGTGAATGCTTTACCTGCCGCTGCCACAGGGCCGAACCAGACAATCTGTTCAGGGCAAAGTGTTAGTATCGGAACCACGACAGTTTCCGGCAGTACATATTCCTGGAAGCCGGCTGCGGGATTGAGTGCGACCAATATTGCCAAACCAACCTCAAATCCTTCTTCTACAACCACATACACCCTTGTAGAAACAAACAGTAATGGCTGTATAGACTCAAATCAAGTAACTATAACCGTAAACCCCATTCCAAATGCCTCGCCGGGCAGCCCTCAGACTATTTGTGCGGGAAAGTCTGTAAATATAGGCGGGTCAACTGTTTCCGGGGATACCTATTTATGGAGCCCATCAAGTGGATTAAGTTCGTCCACAGTTTCCAATCCGACAACAACGCCCAATTCCACAACTACTTATACGGTTGTTGAAACAATTACAGCAACAGGCTGTACCAATTCCAATACAGTCAAAATAACGGTTAATCCACTGCCCGCCGCCAATGCAGGTTCTAATGTTGCTATCTGTACCAACGGTTCCACAGTAATTGGCGCTTTATCAGTTTCCGGGGATACTTATGCCTGGAGCCCTTCCTCCGGACTGAGTTCAACGACAACATCCAATCCTACTGCAAACCCGACATCAACAACCACTTATACACTTGTTGAAACGATTACGGCAACAGGTTGTCAGAATACAAATTCTATTACCGTTACAGTAAATCCACTTCCTACTCCCTCTGTGACGGGATCAGCCACTGTATGTGCGGGTGAAATGGACGCATATAACACAACCAACGATGCAGGGAACAGTTATACCTGGGTGGTGCAAGGAGGTGCCATTACAGCAGGAGCAGGCACAAATGCGGTTACTGTTTCCTGGGGTACGGGTAGTTCAGGCAGAGTAAGGGTGCTGGAAGTTGTAGGCACATCAAGCTGCCAGGATTCGTCTTTTAAAAATATTACAATTAACCCTTTGCCCGCAGCTAATGCGGGTTCTGATGCATCCATTTGTTTTGGTAAAAGCACTTCGATCGGATCTTCATCTGTTTCAGGTGATACCTATTCATGGACGCCTTCTACGGGTCTTAGTTCGACAACAACTTCCAATCCTGTGGCAAACCCTACATCTACTGCAACTTATACACTTATAGAAATGATAACAGCCACAGGCTGTTCGAAATCCAATGCTGTGAAGGTTACCGTAAATGCCTTACCGGCCGCGAATGCGGGTTCTGATGGAACAATCTGCTCAGGCCAAAGCTTTAGTATTGGTACAACCACAGTACCAGGAAGTTCTTATGCCTGGAAACCATCCACAGACCTGAGTTCATCAACTGTATCAAACCCAACGGCAAGTCCGGGTTCAACAACCACTTATACCCTGGTTGAAACCAATGCTAACGGATGCATTGACTCCAATACGGTATCAGTGGCTGTCAACCCTGTTCCTGCTGCCGTAGCCGGAACTGCTCAAACTATCTGTGCAGGCCAATCCGTAACCATTGGAACAACCACTGTATCCGGAAATACCTATGCCTGGAGTCCTTCAGCGGGCCTAAGTTCGACTACGGCATCCAATCCTACGGCAAGCCCTACTTCGACAACTATTTATACGGTTATAGAGACAATTACGGTTACGGGATGTACCAATTCCAACACAGTTAAATTGACAGTCAACCCGTTACCAGCCGCCAAAACAGGGTCCGATCAAACTATTTGCAAAGTCGGATCAGCGGTAATTGGGTCAACCACAGTTGCAGGGGATACTTATGTGTGGAGTCCTTCCACCGGATTAAGTTCTACCACCCTGTCTAACCCTACAGCAAGCCCAACATCAACGACCTCCTATACCCTTTTGGAAACCATAACTGCGACAGGTTGTAAGGATTCAAATACCGTTCAAATTAATGTAAACCCGCTGCCGACACCGTCAGTGGTAGGATCGCCAACTGTTTGTGCAGGAGATCCTGACATATACAGTACAACAAATAATTCCGGTAACAGCTATACCTGGACCGTGCAGGGCGGGACCATTGTTTCGGGTTCCGGAACGAGTAGCATTACAGTGGTTTGGGGAACAGGAAGTACCGGCAGTGTGCAAGTGATTGAAAAAGTAGGGACAACAAGTTGCGAGGATTCTTCATTAAAGAATGTTACCATTAATCCTTTACCTGTAGCAAATGCGGGTTCAAATGCGTCTATTTGTTTTGGTAAAAGCACTTCGATAGGGTCTGCATCTGTTTCAGGGGATACTTATTCATGGACGCCATCTACAGGTCTTAGTTCGACAACAACTTCCAATCCTGTCGCAAACCCGACATCTACTGCAACTTACACTCTCATAGAAACGGTAACTGCCACGGGTTGCTCAAAATCAAATATGGTAAAAGTAATGGTAAATGCCTTACCGGCAGCCAATGCAGGTCCCAATGCAACAATCTGTTCCGGCCAGAG
>Ga0206844_10299_pt4 | contig 11706 bp, 15 predicted proteins | sample Alteio_BWOrgCont_22_FD_152907 | JGI IMG/M metagenome (GOLD analysis project Ga0206844, IMG submission 152907) | Enriched cells from forest soil in Barre Woods Harvard Forest LTER site, Petersham, Massachusetts, United States -... | ecosystem: Environmental > Terrestrial > Soil > Temperate forest >...
CCTCAACCCAAAGGAGTGATCTATGAACAGAGAATCGAATGACTACGCAGGCCTTGGCGCTGATGATCCGCTGCTCGCTTTCAAACAACGGCAGAATGTCGAAGCCTGGGATGCGTTCCGCCAACTGGCGAAATTTAAGATCGGCGACAGAGCTTGGGTGAATGGAAACTTCGTGACGCTTACCCGAATCACGCCGGTAGGCGGCGGCCTGGTGCGCATCGAAGGTCATTACCCCGGTGGCGCTGTAGACGGACGGTTTCCACCGTCCGCCGTGTCCGCAGCGTAGCGTCGCGGCAGCTGGGTAAGGTCCGGCAGGCCATCCGTGCCTGCTGGTCGTGCGCGACGGAGGGCCTCCTCCCTGCCGTCGACCCTGGGGAGTCCTACATGGGAGCGCTCCCCAGGGTGGTCTTCAAATTCAAGTTTGTCCGCATCTGCCGGTTACTCCTTCTCCGGTACCGGGTTGGCAAGGCCCAAAGATGGCGGGCATCGAGAGCGGGGCGTTGGTGGCGCTCCGCTCTTTCTTGGAAACGAGGGATAAATGCCTCCAGTTTGTCGAGTTTGCATCCATCCGGAACATACTGAAATTGACCAACAGTTGGTTAGCGGAACGTCGTTGCGCAACATCGCGAAACAGTTTGGAACAAGCGCAACGGGTCTCCATCGTCACAGAAAGCACCTACCTTCGCGTCTAGTGAAGGCCGAAAGGGCCGCACAGGTAGCGGATGCCGGCACTCTTCTCGATCAGGTCAAGAACCTCCTCGGGAATGCCCAACGGCTCACGGAACAAGCGGAACAGGCGCAACAGCTCGATGTCGCGTTGCGGGGGATTCGGGAAGTGCGCGGCATCCTCGAGTTGCTCGGCAAGCTCTCTGGTGAGCTTCAGCAGAACGGGATGCGGATTGGAATTTCGGTAGGAAATCCGCAGGAGCGACTCTTAGCTCTGCTGGATGGGATCGTCAATGATGGCGACGAAGATTTAGAGCAATTCGTGAAAGGAGTATCCGATCAGCACCTTGAGGGAATGGCCAAAATTTTAAGGCTCGGCACGGGAGAGGAAACGGCACAATGACCCCGAAACAGAAGTTGTTTGTTGCGGAATATCAGATCGACCTCAACGCGGCGAAGGCTGCGGAACGGGCCGGCTACAGCAGGAAGACGGCACGGCAGCAAGGGCAGCGAATGTTGTCAAATGTTGACATTTCGAGCGCGATCGCCAAAGCGCATTCCAAACGAATCGAAAAACTCGAGATTACCGCCGACCGGGTCCTGAGAGAGCTCGCCCTGCTCGGCTTCTCGAACATGCTGGACTACCTCAGCATTCGCGGTGACGGAGCGGTCACGGTCGACCTTTCCGGCCTGACGCGTGAACAGGCTGCGGCAATTCAGGAAGTCACCATTGAGGAGTATGTGGAGCGCACTGGCGGAGCAAACAAGGGCTCCGATGATGACTTTGAGCGCGTCAAGCGCACCAAGTTCAAGCTCAGCGACAAGCGCGCTGCCCTGGTCGACCTCGGCCGCCATCTGAAGCTCTTCACTGACAAGGTAGAGGTAGAAGGCAAGCTCGACGTTGAGGTCCAGGATGTCCGCGAGAAGCTCCGCGCAAAGCTCACCAATCGACTCGCGCCCGTCGTCGCAATATCGATAAAGTGAGGCAAGAATTTGGCAGTTCATTGGCTGCCGTACACGTCGAATTGCCCGATTGTGCCCGACGAGAGATGAAAGATGCTGCGTCTAGCTCTCTCGGGAGCCCGAAGGAGGCGTAATCGCATGAACGAGATTGAGCCTGTCGAGGGAGCGGAGAGCGTCATGGACGTCGTTTGCGTGGCATGCAACCTGCCGAAAAAACCTTACCTCTTCACGCCGAGCGAGTTGAAACGGAAGCGCCCACATTGTCGTATGTGCCGGCGGCAACCGCGCGGAGCGTAAGCGTGCATTCCAGACCTGACAACGACCGCGCTGACGCTGACCATTACAGGCCTTGCTGCGGATTCGTCCCTTGCGCGCGGAACCAATCCCCGTTTGCAGCGGCGAATTGCAGCGGTGGTGGCGATGTTTGCTGGTGCAGCGTTAGGCTCGATAACCCTTAGGCACTCCATCTTCACGGCTCTCGCTGTTTCCGTCGGACTGTCGTCACTATGCAGCCTGGCGTTGTTGATATCGTCGCGGTTGCCCTGGGCACGCCCGAGGACGTGCCGTTGTTCGCGTTTATGTGCCCCATGCGCCTTCGGAACCCCGATAAGCTCAATGTAGGGCATCGGAGCGATACCGGCCATGCGGCGCAGCGTGGCGATTCGCTATGCGCTCTCGCGCTGGCGTGCCCTTACCCGTTATCTCGATGACGGATCGATCGAGATGGACAACTCCGCCGCCGAACGTGCTCTGCGCACTGTGGCCCTGGGTCGGAAGAACTATCTCTTCGCCGGTTCTGATGCTGGGGGAGAACGTGCCGCGGCGATCTATACCCTGCTGGGCTCAGCTAAGTTGAACGGCCTTGATCCGGAACTCTACCTGCGCCATGTGCTTGAACGCATCGCCGATCATCCCATCACTCGTATCGAGGAGCTGCTGCCGTGGAACTTCTCCACCGTGGTTCCTGAGCATCTCTCTTAAATCTCAAGTGTCCATCAAGCCAGACAAATGGACACTAAAGGTCTCGTTGAAATTGTTCCGGGGGGTGCCACACATGCAGTGACGCCAAGAGCTGCAGCATGCATGGACGTTTCGTGCTTCAATGGTAATTTTAATTGAAAGAGGAATGCCATCCATATGCGGACAAAAGGCGACTCGATTCGCGGGATCTTAGGTGCGCTTGCCAGTTTAATAGGGATTTCTCTGGCTCTGTCCCCGCGCCTACCGGGCCACGGAGCAGGTCCCCAGGTCGCTGTTGTTGTGCTGTTTGGTCTGGTCACGGCACTCTGCATCGTGGCCTCAAAGTCCAAAGCGGGCGTCGCATTAGGCATTCTTTTTATCTCGGGTTTCAGGTTTCTGATTGCCGGCTTCTTCTATCTAACTGGGGCATATCGCGGACATTGAGTGCCGTTATCGAAGTAATCATCCGCTGCGTCAAGACGGTCGTGGGACGACGCTTACGCTTCGTTGAAACGGAGGCTGTGGAATGCCGCGCGAATTCAGTCCACTCGCTCGAACCGTCGTTCCATAAACCTACCCGCAGACGCACCCGCAAGTCGCTCAAATTTGGTGTAGTCTAGCTCCCCGCTGTAACGTTCCAGAATCTGATGATTCTTGAATCTCGACGGAGCGGGGCCTGGGACAACCGGCTGCTTAGTCGACGAAGCTCTTGAGCAAAACGAAGACCAAGACAGCTACTGCACTGCCGCCGCTGAAGCGCATCATTCAATCCTGGGATACAGCCTTCAAAAGCGGCGCCCAGAATGATTACAGCGTCGGCACGACGTGGGGAGAGGCAGAGAACGGCTTCTACCTGCTGGATCGATGGAAGGGCCGTTGCGAGTTTCCGGAGCTCAAACGTCGGGTTGCGGCCTCCGCGGCGGAATGGAAGCCCAGCGCGATCCTGATCGAGGACAAAGCGAGCGGCCAATCGCTTATTCAGGAGTTGAAGCAGAGCACTCCATTCCCTGTTCTGGCCGTTAAGGTCGACACGGACAAGATCAGCCGCGCATCGGCGTCCAGTCCGCTGGTGGAAGCTGGGAAGGTTTTCCTGCCGAAGGATGCGCCGTGGCTCGCCGACTATCTGTACTCGCTATCGGTCTTTCCGGCCGGCGCGCACGATGATGACGTCGACAGCACGACTCAGGCCCTGAACTGGATGCGGGGCAGCAATCACACATACGGCCTGCTCGACTTCTACAAAGAGGTCGCCAGTAACCAAGGGACGCTGGCACAGCAGGTGCACGCCATGATGAGCCCGAAGGCCGCACCGGACGCCTCCCCGACCAGCGAGGAGGTGCCAGGATGCCCGCAGTGCGAGAGCACGTTCATTCAAACGGTGCCCAGCGGTAAGCGGTGCGGGCGATGCGGGTATGCATTCCCGTTCCCGCAGCCGCCGGTAGATCCGAGGCAGGTTCGGACCTGGTAGTAAGTCCGGACAGCGCTGGACGGATCGGGGTGTTTGGATCTAGTTTCTTGACTGGACAGGTGAAGGTCAGAGGAAAAGCACGCCCTCTGGGGATACTAAAGATTTATCCTGTCTACCGATATGACTTGTAGGCTGGCCGGAACATTAATGGGGCCGAACTGGCTTTCATAGCTATCTACTTGTTGTTGTAAAACTTGAAGAAGCAATCGTGCATGGATCGGCGTCATCACGATTCGGACTTTTTGTTCAATCCTCAGTTTTCCCGGGGTGATGTCCGTCATCTCACCAAAGACTAAGGAAAAGTCGAACGCATTTGTGGAGAACGCCACGTTGTTGCTGTAAGCAGAAAAGTAGCCTTCTGCTTTCACATTCTCAATCTTCTGCTGAATCTCCTGAAGAGAGGCCTGTTCGTTACTTTTCTTCATTTGCAAAACTCCGTTTGATAGGTTTCCGCGTACGAAATCGAAGGTATTCGTCCCAGCAAAGTTGATGGTGTGTGCCGACCAGCTAATAGCGCGGCTCGATAGTTGGCGATGTTTGTCACTGACGCAAGTCCCGTAGATGCGACGTGAGAGCAACCGGCATTTATCGCCACAGAAATAGGAGTCTGGGCCGACATGCTTTTGGTCTCCAAACGTTTCATGCCAACATCGTTATTGAACGTAGGGCGATCCAAATTGTCCCTGCTCAACGATTCAATTTCATGAATTAGACTGCTGAAGGTCTCGAACTTGACCGATAGGCGTACGTCCATGGCCTCCGCAAGTCTTCTCAGAGTCTTAAGTGTCCAATTTGAATAGTCGACATCTTCTAAACGTGACACCGCAGATTGCCTCATCCCAGCCGCTTCGGCGAGTTCACTCTGAGTCATTCCGCGAGATTCCCTCAACACCTTAATCTGCGTTGCAATCCAAGTGTTGAGAGATTCATTGGCGTAAATATTGCGGAATTCTGGATCCTTGAAGTCTTCACGGAGGCGACTACTTAACTCGTTCATGTTCTCGTCTTCTCTTCCCAGGATCGGCAAGGACCGCCGATCGATTGGCAATTGCTATTGCGTTGACGGTTGCGGGGACATCTTTGCCCTGCTTCTCAAATGCTCCTGCCAAGAGCGTAAACTCCCTATCGTTATCGACAGGCCCTCTGCATAGGCGAGGACGAAGCATCCTGTCGCCCTTTATCTTCATTTTATAAATGTGCTGATCGACGGGTCCTGCGAGCAGTGATGGAAGCAGGTCCATGCCCATCTGGGCCAACATATCCAACTTCTGAATGAGCTTAACTTTCTCGACCTTTTGTAATTTCTCGGTCCAGGCTCGAAATTCATTCTGTCCCTGTGCATTTACGTAATCATAAAGCTTCCACAGCGACTGTACATCACAATTTTGTGATATCGCCATTAAAGATTTGATCCGCTCAAGATTTTTTTCCTCCAAGAAGTGCAACATTCCAATTTGGTGAAAGATCAAGTGTGGTTGTGTTAACCCGGATTCGTCAACGAAACCTCCTGCAACCTTAGTGTTATGAAGGGATTATTGGTCACAATGCGCCCGCCAAAGCCGTCCAGCCCGCTTCAAAGTCGTGAATGTGACCCGTAGCCAGAATCTACTTCGGCCACCGCAGGCAGCATCCTCCTTCACATAAAGGAGAGGGAGCACTGCGCTCTTTGCTGAAACTCGCGGCGACCATGCCACAGAGGACCGATCTCGCCCTTGCAAACCTCAAAATAGCCGCACGACCTCCCGAAATTGCTGATAAGAAAACCGCGAACTCCGACGGTTTCCCTTTCTTCGCAGACGGAGAAGTCTTGCAAGATGATCTGTGCCGAGATGAGTCAGGGGCGAAGCTGGGACTTCATGGTCTCGATCACGGCGCGCCATTCGCTTTCCATATTCTCCAGGCTTCCAGGCTGAATTTCGGCGTCAAGTTCCATGAGACCGCACCTCGTTGCTGCCTCCACACGGTGAAAACCATCCTGAAGAAAGTAACTTTTGCCATCAAATCGGACCGTGATCGGTTGCAGAGGCTGACCGCTCGCAATTTCACTCATGATTTCCAGTACGCGTTCCTCAAACAGACATTCTGCGTTCTGGAAATCGAGTTTTAGGCGGTCGAGCTTGATGCGAGTGACCTGCATGACTAATTAGCTTCCTTTTTTGGGGGGCCGCCAGATTGCTCCAGCGGCCTCAGAGTGGTCGCGCCGCTTTCTCACACCAGTTTGTCAAGGGTCTCGCGCCAATTCACGAAGGGCCAGACGTGCGCGGCAAGTTGGATGACATATCGCCGATAAAGACCGTAGCGCCTGAGTAATTCGAGAGGAGCATAGCAGCCTTCGGTGAATAGCGCGTCCTTTTCGGCCGGCGCAAAGGCTTTCATCACATCGTCCAAAAGGGCTACGAGATTTTCTCGTTGTGGGTCGAAAGCTGGACGGTCGAAGACGTGGGCGATCTCTCCGGCTACGCTCCACCAGAAATTGAGGGCCGGCAAAAAATCATTGATGCAGCCGCGAAGATAAATCTCCTCCAAGCCACTGTCACCCAAAATTTCCCAGGGACCGGTCTTCGGAGTATGTACTGCGTAATCAGCTCGAGCTCATTCAGAGTCACGGCCAGATAAGAATCGGGCGCTTGTCGATTAGCATCGCGATATTGCAGAGCCGAGATGATACGTCCTCAGTGACGATATTGAAAATCCGGCGAATCGCATCAGCCTCTTCAAGCCTAGCCATTGCATAACCGTGCCGGCGAACAGAGTCTTCGATCTGCTTCTCGCTGGCATTCCAGTTGCTTGGTTTTTCGTCCACTATGTGTTGAAAATCGGGTGAAGTAGTTGTCGCCTTCCCATGGGAAGCGCCACGTTTGTTCGAGGAGATAGGATGCCCGTTGCCTTCGGCGGGGATTTCGCCGGGCTGCAGCTTCGGTAACCGAGCGCTTGTCTTTTTGGGTGATTGAACGGACGGAGTCCTGCTGGTAGCTTTGCGAGTAGCCATGGATTGCCCCTCCAGTGGGCGATTCGGGTTAGCGTCAGGCCGGTGCTGATAACACCTGTCTGACGCGCTTGAATATCTCTCAAAGGTCAATCGGGCGTCAAGAAGAAAGTGTCTTTCAGAACGTCTGCAGACCTTTAACGAGAGCTGGTCCGCACTGTAAGACAACGAATTCCCCATTTAGCGTCACTGTGGCTAGGGCAGCGGTAACGACCGTATGGGCATACTGCAAAGTCCAATTCTCGGTGGTGTTGCAGTAGAGGCCGGTGGGGAGCATAGCTCTGCTCCCGCTTGTTAAGAGAATTGATCGAAGGAAGCCTGCGGTAGCCATCTGCGCATGCAGCTTTTCATAGTTAGCCGCGGTGTCATCAGGCTTGTGGAGCTCAACTCGCGCGTAGAACATGTCGTTTCAAACCCCCGCGGAAGAATACCCTTGTGAGGCTTCGCTAGGTCTCAATTCCCTCTTGGTCAGCTTGCGATGCCGCCTCGCGAGAGCATTGGGAGCCAGCCAGGCCTCGTGCTCATCGCACCATGCGGTTTTCAGGCCAGGTAGAGTTGCGTGTGGATTGTTGAAATCGGCGGCGTCGATGATCTCCTCGACGCCGCCGATAGGGCTGCGTGTACACCCGCTGACTGAGCACTTCGCCATGCTCGACATTCTGGCATCGCGGAATCTCCTGCAACAAATTACTTTGGAGAGGTTTTTTCAGGTGATCTCGAAGGAATCCGAGGAGTTTATACGATCCACGAGTGCTGCCGATCGGCGGAGTCTGGATTCCGTGTTCCGATATGGTTAGTTCGCAGTCGCATCACCCAAAAACAGAAAAGGCTGAACGGTGGTTTCCGTCAGCCCCTTGGTGTTGCGTAATGGGCTAATTGTATCAATGAGAGTCCTGCAGGATCCCTCTAAGGGAAATTGCCCAAGTAGCTTCGGTAACGTTGCATCAATATCAGGCTGGTGGAAAACTGTCCTCAATCTGTTTCCTAGCCCGTTCCCCTCTCAGTCGAGCGATCGACTGTGTTACAAGTTATCTAACCCTCATGCAAACCATCATGCGTGCCGTCCCTGTGCATGCTCCCGCCCATGAGTGAGGGAAGCGAATGAACTTGTGGTCATCACGAGTGGAGATTCCATCGTTGAGCTCTCGGACAAGTCCTAGTAAGCGTTCCAGAAACGTCTCAGCTAGCGGGCGGCGCAAACCTCTGATCTTCCGTGCAACTGTTAATTACTTGGTAATCAGAATTACGAGTTCCAAAATTTGGTGGTTCAGGAACCGAACTTTGTAGGGGCCTAGTTGAAGGAACCGGCCCAGCCGGCGCCAACCGGGCACTCATCACTGGCCTATGCTTCCTCCGTTCATCCGGGCGGTGATAGGAAATGGAGAAACTTGGCCTCTGGTCGGCAAGGCTGGTGGTGCTCCGGATTACGGGAACGCAAATGGATGTCGATGTCCCCATGCGGTCATGGTTGCGTTCCACTCGACGGCACGACCATCGCCTCATCCCTCCGGCCAGCTGCCTCGATTTTTTTCTTCCCTAAGGACTGCGAACAGGTGATGTTCTGCGGCCGTTTGCGGAGTCCAGTCGAACCAGATACTCGTGCCCTGCGCTCCGTGTAGCCCAGGGTAGATCACTTTATCTGCGATGGGTTGGTGACCCAGAGGCTGGGTTGTGTGAGAGGCGACAGTAACCCCCTCAGGTAACGTCACCATAGTCAGTTGCGGCGATCTGAGACTGCAGATATCGTCGTCTCAATCACTCACCTAAGCCTACCTCTCTGAGCTTGAAGTCGGCTCTGCCAAGAACACAGCCCCCCTTGATGTCCAAATGGCGCACTTCGGTGCGCCCCCGCCTAAATGTGCTGACGTGCGGTGATGACAGGGCGTAGCATGTGAACGCATTCGAACGTTGAATCGAACTGTAAGCATGTACGGTGTCGATGATGAGAGGGAGCGCAGACGGAACGAATAGAGTTCCAGGCGTCATCGAATCTTTGTTCGTTCACCGCGATGCAATCGCCCGTCACCTGAGTGCCCCCATGTTGGCCGAACGCCAGGCCTATCTCTCTCAATTGCTCGAACTCGGAAGAAGACGTCAGTATGTTGCAGAGAATGCCTCTTTGCTTTGCCATGTCATTCGGTTCGTGAATACCACGGCATCCCCGAGCGTCAGCGATAAAGACATTGCCGAAGCTGCGATGCGGTGGATAACTCAAGCGGACTCCCACCGCTCATTGCGCCCAAAGGGTGCCGTCTGCGCCTTTACTGCTTTGGCTCGCAGCTGGTTTCGATTTCTAGGCGCCTGGACCCCTCATCCGCGCCCCCCTTGCCGCTTTGAGAGCTCCTTTGTGGAGTTTGTAGCCTCTCTGGGCACAGATCTCGGCTATCTTCCGTCTTCCGTTCAATCCTGCGCTTCCCCCACCAGGCGATTTTTGGTCTGGGCTTCCTCAAGAAAGCACAATCTCTCATCGATCACGCTCAATGACGTCGAAGACTTCCTGGCTGAACGAAGAGCGGCGGGATGGGGTCAGCGGACAGTAATCGATCAATGTCAGGCATTGCGAATCTTTTTCCGCTACGCCGAGCGCCGCGGCTGGAGTCAGAATGCTCTAAGCAAAACAATCAAGGCTCCGAGATTTAACGGGCATGGGAATGTAGTCAGCTGTCCTTCTTGGAAAGAAGTCCGCAGTCTCCTTGCTTCTCTTGATGACTCGAACCATTCCCATTGCAGGGCGAAGGCGATTCTGCTGCTCGCGTCAGTTTATGGATTAAGGCAATCGGAAATCATCCGGCTTACTCTGGAGGACTTTGACTGGTACAACGAAGTCATAACCGTTCGACGCTCCAAGCGCGGAAGGGTGCAACAATTTCCCCTTCAGTTTGAGGTCGGCGAAGCCATTATCCGATACCTGAGAATAGTCAGACCGCCATGCAAGTCCAGAAACGTGTTTGTCACTCTTCAGGCGCCCTATCGCCCTGTTGTAAACATCGGGTCTGCCATGAGAAAGATCTTGAATGCACGAAGAATATTTGATCGACCTTGCGGACTGCATGCTCTTCGCCACGCCTGCGCTACGGAACTATTGAGAAGAGGGACTTCACTGCGTGGGATTGCGGACTTCTTGGGCCATCGAAGCATTCATTCGGTGAGCGTTTACGCACGCTGCGACATTCTTGCTCTGCGAAAGGTAGCAAATTTCAGCCTCAAGGGTGTTCTTTGAGATTGGCCGAGGCGGTAACGCAGTACGTGGCAAGACGGCGCTCCCAAGGGTCACCCTTCGTCAGCAGCGAAACAATACTCAGATCACTCTGTACGCGGTGCGGAGACATCGATCTCGACGGCCTATCAAGAGAGCAGATTTCAAAGCTTGTTCACGCTCCTGAATGCGCTCCAACTACACGTCTCAGCAAATTCAGCGCCATCAAATGCTTCGTGGATTATTGGTCCGCTCGAGGCCAGATGCAAAGACTAGCTGTGGATAAGCCGGGGAGACCAAACGCGATCCCGGCTCCGTTTATTTACACGCGCACACAGGTGGGGGCACTTCTCGACGCTACAGGAAGGTGTCAAATGCACGCCAGTAGGATCGAGAGTAAGACTCTCCGCATGATTCTGTTGATGGTCTACGCAATGGGAGCGACTGTGGACGAGGTTCTTACCCTGAAGGGTGGGCATGTCGATCTTGAGAAGAGCCGCATTAGGCTGGGGATGAGGTCCTCCAAAGAAGGACGTACGCTTCCGATAGGGGCCGATTTCAAAAAGGCCCTGGCAGTATACCTCCGATCCACGCGAAGAGATCGGAGTGGGGACGATTTCGTCTTTCGCGGTGCAGACGGCCGAGCGATCAACAGGAACAACCTCTGGGAGCGGTTCAGGAGGTTGCACGCGATAGCCGGTGTCAACCAGAAGCCGGATGGCCGCAGGCCACGTTTACAGGACTTGCGCTATACCTTCGCAACTCACCGCCTTGCACAGGCAATCCGCCAAGATGCGAATGTGAATGAGCTAGTGCCGGCTCTTTCCACGTATATGGGATATTCCAGTCTCACCAAAGCAGAACAGTTTCTCGCCTACGCTCCTGAACGGTTCCGCCTAGATCTGGGGAAACTCAGCCCAGCGAAGAGTCGAAAACACTGGCGCGAGAACGTTGAACTCTTGCAGGACCTCGCAACCCTCTGAGCCGGAGGCGCACAACCACTGTGCATATCTTGGTCGTGCCGGTAGTTTTGAAACAGCGACGCGGGGCCGAACAATTTCTCACTGCACCCGTTCCCATGACCGGTAGGTACACTAAATCATCACGCCATCTCGATCAACGCATCTGAAGATGACCGCGGTGCACTCCCAGCAGTAGACTGGAACGGCTGGTTGTATCTGTGCGCACCCGAGAACAGATCGAAGAACGGATTCGTTCCCTTGACGAAGAGCTGAAAGCTGAGCGAAACGCGATGACTGAGCTGGGAGCGAAGGGAAACTTTAACGAAACCTCCTTGGAACTCCAGCAGCTGTGAAAAAGGCAGTCGAGCTGAGGGACAAGCTCATCAAAGAGCTTCAAGGTCTCTAGAGTCAGCCGATCGCCTCCCAAACAATTCCTTCCACAACTGATTCCACGGCCGCCGGGGATAATCTCTCCTGCATGCGTGCGCTTTTGAACTTCGGCGGC
>Ga0206844_10277_pt2 | contig 11697 bp, 10 predicted proteins | sample Alteio_BWOrgCont_22_FD_152907 | JGI IMG/M metagenome (GOLD analysis project Ga0206844, IMG submission 152907) | Enriched cells from forest soil in Barre Woods Harvard Forest LTER site, Petersham, Massachusetts, United States -... | ecosystem: Environmental > Terrestrial > Soil > Temperate forest >...
GTGACCTGCGGCGTGTGGGTGGGCTATGACAATCGCCAGACGCTGGGAGACAAGGAGACAGGCGCGCGTGCGGCGCTGCCCATCTGGATGGACTTCATGAAACAGGCAGTCGCGGACAAACCCGATGAGATGTTTCCGGGAGATATGGGGCGCGGCGCGCCGATTGCGACGCGTATTGCTTCGGCCGGACATAGCAATGCCAGCTCGGAATGAGCTGGCATCGCCTCGCGCGGCGTTCAGTCCGCGTTCACTTCGATTGATGATGGTGAGATCGGCAGCGGAGTCGACTCCCGGATAGAAACACCCTCCGTGAAGCGGCTCCGCAGTCAATCCGGCCGTTGAACGCAAATACTCAGAACTTATAGATCAGGTCCGCGCCGAAGAATAGTTGATTTCTGGATTTTCCGTCGTTGTACCCCGGCCGATCCCAGGAATGGTCAAAGCGGATTTCCGGACGGAACATGATCGTGTTGCCGATGTATTTGGTGGCGTAGAGAGTATTTTCTGTGTATTTCCCGGCAATGCCGGTACGCTGCCCCTTCTTGTCGTCGAGGAAGTCAGAGCGGAATCCAAACATAAGCTTCGAATTCACCTCGCGGTTGATGTAGTTGACGACTGCATATTCGGGAGCAGTGCAGCGAAGCTCACCGGAGGCGCAAAAGGCGCCGTTTGCACCCGTCTCCGGCGTGACAGGATTAGCTACGTTTCCAGCAACGTTCGGCACGTCGCGCTCGTACATGTACCAGGTCTCAGTCGCGGTATGCCACTTGCTGTTGAACTTGTGATACCAGGTGAAGTCATAGTCCTGCAGGTTATTGTAGGCATACTTACCGTTATTGATGCCGTTGGCGCAGCCGTAGAAGTTATTGTTATTACTTTTTGTGGAGTAGTTCAGGCAGGCGATGCCCGAGAGCCTGGCGTCCGTAGTCCATGGGGCAACATCATGACCGGCCGACATGCCGAGCTGAACCATCCACTGCTTGTTTAACTTGAGGGTGCCGTAGATGCCGGTGTCGGTGAAGGGATCGATCGTATAGAGGAGCGAGTGCGTCATGTTGTAGTTATTCGGCGCCAGCTGCGCTTCGATTCCGGGAACCGAGAGGAAGCGGCCGATGCGGATGTCGAGACCGTCCTTCACCGGGAAGTAAAGGTCGAAATATTCGAGGACCGGATCGAAACCGTACTGCCGGTTGTACTTCAGGAGCTGCTGGCTGAAGTAGCCCTTCGCCGTCGTGAAGCGATAGTCGATTCCGTAGAATCCGGTCAGATGATAGCCGTAGTCGAAGTGCTTATTTTGTACTGTATCGGGCAGGCGCTCGATGTATACGACGGCCTGATTCAACTCGATTTTGTTCGGAAAGACGTCATAGGACACCGGGAAGTTGCTGTGACCCGAGGTGCTGAAATTGAAGCTGGGCGCCACCCACCCATAAACCTTGGTGCGGCTGTTCTCAAGATTCAGCGCAGACATCAGCGGATAGGTATTGCCATCGGGAGCGCCGATATCTGGCGACCCGCCATAGCCCCAGTCGGAGAACGGAAATGGAGGGGAGTCGATGGGCGCGGGAAGACCGCGCTTGGTAATGGAAGGCCCAGCGGGATTTGTGCCAGCCCAATCCTGCGCGTAGAACTGCGCAAGCCTATGGAAGAAATCGCCGCTCAAGGTTGAACTGCTGGACGGACTTGGACCACTGGCCGAACGCTGCGCATCCTCGGGATTAGAAACTCCCACGCCGCCTGGCGGTTCCGTTGCCGAATCACTTTCCGGCGTATTCTCTGGTAGAGCAATCGAATGATTTCCTGCGACATTTACCTGTGCCGGCGAAATGTTGGCCGTTGATGGCGATGTCTCTTGCGCAATCAGAATGCAGGGCGCAAGTGCCATTATTCCAAAAAGATATAGGTTTCTCACAGTCCTCCTTGGGAAAGAGCCAATCCGCCGCGAAGCGTTGAGCGGAAAACTCTCTGGGAATTGCAATCCCAGGAGGATGCACGAAGACGTTTGGTACTCGTGTATTTCGCGTGCCTGACCCATGACTCCCCAACTTCGCGCGCCGCTTTTAGCTTCCCGCGGCGTACAGATTTGAGATTAGAGGTCGAAGCATAAGCATCCGGTAAGTGGGGCATAAGGGCTTCGTAAGCATCGCTCACCTCGCCCGGGACAAGACCACCTCCACGCCTGCGACGAAGCTTCGACCAGGCATGCGCACGCCGATGATTTCTTCGTAACCCGTATTCGATAGATTCGTCATTTGCAGGTAGGGGTGCAGGTGTCCGGCTTCACGAATGATGGATTCGTCGAGGACCGCGTAGGGATCTTTCTGGTAGCGCTGGACGACTCCGAGGCGTGACTGAAGGATAAGCTGCTGCTTGAGATTCCAGCTCCACTCGGCGCGGGCATTATTGACGGGGTAGTTGAAGACGTATTCCGACTGCAGGCCGTGGAGGGCTTTCTGCGCACCTTCGAGCGCGGTCCAGCTCAACTTGAACTGCTGGCTTTGGCTGGCGTGGAAATCAAGTGCGGCTTCGACTCCAGTGAAACTCAGCCCAGCGAGATTGGTCGCCTGCCACTGATCTGCGGGTGAAGCGCGAGTGTAGTCGATGGTGTCGTTCTGCTGAGAGTAAAAAGCCGTGAAGGTTGCGGCGAGGCGTGATGTTGTATACCAGTCGGCTCCGGCTTCGTAGTTCCATGCGGACTCCGGCTTGAGGTTGGGATTGCCGAGGGTAGTGGGGTCGGAGTAGTAGAGGTCGAGATAGGTGGGCAAGCGGAAACCGTAGCTGGCCGCGGCATGGAGCTTGACCGCGTGCGGCAGCCAGAGGGTTCCGGCGGCGGATGGACTGAAGACGGAGCGGCCTCCGCTGAAGATTTCTTCGCGCAGCCCGAGCGAGAGCGAGCCGCGCTGCGGCGCGCGCCACTCGGCGTCGGCGTACCCGGCTCCACGATTGCGGCCGTGTTGGCCGAGATTGGTGCTGTCGATCTGCTCGGTGGTCTCTTCGAGTCCGTAGAGGAACGTGGTGTTGGCGAATGGTGCGCGACGATCGCGAAGCGAGCCTTCGAAGCCGTCATCGATGTGCTGGTTCTTATAACCTTCGGGCTGGTCGTGTTCGAGAAGAAAGATGTCGGAGTGGCGGCGATAGCCGAAGTCCGCCTGCGTGTGCTCGTTGAAATCCTGCGTGAGTCCCGCGAACCAGCCCTTGGTGCGTTCCCACGAGTTGTAGTTGCCGTAGAACTGCGCGGCTCCGAAGGCGCGGTCGTCGCCGGCGAAGAGCAGATCCGTCGTTCCGAGGCGCGAGGCTGCGCGGGTCTCGGTGCTCGCATCTTCGGTGCGGTAGTCGCGATCGGCGATGAAGCCAGTGGAGAAATTGCGGCTTCCGGCGAGAACTTCGCTCCAGTGTCTGCGGACGAGCGCGCCGAGGAAGCCTTGCTCGTTTTCGCCGAAGCTGCCTGCGCCGCTGCGAAGGCGGAACGTGTCGGCTTCGGGCTTCCAGGTGACGAAGTCGGCGACTCCGCCGATGGCGTCTGAGCCGTAGAGGGTCGATCCAGCTCCGTGAAGCACATTGACGCTGCCGATGGTGGCGAGCGGGATGGGCAGGTCGAGGTTGAAGTGCGAGGTCTCGACGTTATCCATGCGCAGGCCATTGAGCAGAATCATGGTCTGCTCGAACGACGCCCCGCGCACGGAGATATCGGACATAACGCCGGCCGGTGCGCGCTGCTGGATATCGACTGAGGCGTCGGTGCGGAGGTAGTCTTCGATGTCCTGATAGGCGAGACGGTGCTGCTGCGCGTCCATGACGGTTACGGTGCGGGCGGATTCACCTTGTGTGATGGGCGCGGCGCTGCCCAGGACAATGACTGTCTCGCGAGGCGAGGTGAGGGGCTGGCTCTGCTGCGCTGACGCCGTGAGCGTTGTAAGGGCGAGGACGGCGGCGGAAAGGCTGCGGCGGGGGATGGTCGATCGGTTCATTTTGGCGTTCTCATCGTCGCAGCGCGCGGCGGTAGGAGCAAGGATGGTTTGATATGATCGGCAATAATTGAGCAATTCAACTATCTCAGGCGGGACGATGCGGATCGCGACTTTTCTGGACCAGAGTCCGATGTTTGCGGTGAACCGGGCGGCGCGGCGTTTCGACGCACTGGCGGCGCGGACACTGGAAACGGACGGGCTTACTTTCCTCGAAGGGCTGGTGCTCGCGGCGGTGTTTTTCGAGGCCCCGCGGGCGATCAAGCCCTCGCATCTTGCGGAGACGTTCGGGACGACGCGCGGCAATGTGAGCCACTGCGTGTCCTCGCTTGAAGCCAAGGGCCTGTTGTCGCGCAAGATCGATCCCGAAGACGCGCGGGCTTACCAGCTGCTGCTGCGGCCACCGGGAAAGCGGGCAGCGCTGCGGGTGATCAGCGTCTTCGAAAAGCTGCAAAGGGAGTTCGAGCGCGAGGTCGGCAAGCCGGCTTTGATGGAGACTCTGCGCGTGATCCGCCGGCTGGAGGGTTTGTTTCCGGGGTGATGCGGGTTTCTGGACATTCCCCACTCAAGCCAACTGCGCGCTTAAATCGGGAACCCTCGCTGCAGATGGAAACAGGTCCCACGTCTCCACCTCGAGACGTGGGGCACCCTGTTTTGGTAGCTTAGCTTGCGTTGGCAGTGCGGCGGCGGCGTCCGCTGATGAGGTAGATGGCGGCGCGGAGTTCGAGAAGCGGGTCTTCGGAGGGTTCAATGCCGTCGACGCGCGGGATGGGGTCGAAAATCACGCGCTTGTTTTCGGGTTCTTCGCTCGAGATGATGGCGGTGAGCGCGAGCGTGCCGAGTTCGACCAGTGGACGATCTTCGGGCCAGTGGATGGTTGCGTCGTCGGTCTTGTCTTCGGGAGCGGCGACCTGGACGAGGACCTTGAACTTCACCGGTCCCTGCGAGACGCGGTGGTCGAGCTCCTCAAAGAGATAATCGGCGGACTTTGCGGCCACCGCAGCCGCGTCGAGGTGATCGATACCGGCTTCAGGGACGATGCGGTAACGGCCGTAGCTGCTCTTTCCGTCCTTGTTGGTGAAGTGAAATGCGGTCACTCCGAAGTAGGCCTCACGGCCGAAACTGGAGGGCGCGGGTTTGGGCGTCTGCACGAAGGCGAGCGCAGCGGGATGCGAGCCGAGAAAGGCTTCGACGGGATTGGGCGAGGTCTTCGGCGCATTGGGGTCATTGGTCGCGGCAACGGCTCTCAGAAATTCCAGGAACTCCCGACCGGTGTGTGTGGGGAATCCGTCGGTGGAGTGGCTGACGATGTCGGTATGCACGTGTTCGCCAAGGTGAAAGCGGATGGCCATGCCGCGGGGATCGGCGTTGGGATCGTTGTCCGGGATCGCGGGAACTCCGGTGGAGTTCGAGAAGCGTACTGTGACCGGCGTAGAGGGCTGTGTGACATGAGGTGCGCGCGTGAGATCCGCGCCTTCAGGGGAAGGAGTGAATTTGCCGGTAAGCATGATGCCCTTGGCATGCGCGGGCCGGAAGCCGGGATGGTATCCGAAGAGGCCATCGAATTGTTGAAGCAGATCCTGGGCTAAGGCGATGATCTTCTCGTCATTGGGTAGAGGCATAGGCGATCTCCTGTTCATGTCGGCGTGCTATCGCCAACTTTGTGATGACAACGGATGAATGATTGTTGCAGGACTCCAGACCCACGAATCGTCGCTGCGCGCAGAATGGCTTCTCATCCGATTCCCGCAGCGCGGCCCGGTTGCAGGTTTATTTGAATCTTGCGCCTGCAACAACGGCATGTTAAAAATATGCCTACTAGCATGGCTATGCGTTCGCAAATGTCGTTCGCCGTTCGCGTCAGCAGGCTCTCCGCCTGTTGTTGTCGCTAGTTCCCTTCTTTCTTCGTCCCCTCATATTCAGCAGTTTTTCTTGACGGATTGTCCTGCCGTCGGAGATTTCAGTCATGACAATTCCTACTCCCAGCCGACGCATTTCTCTCGATACATGGGCTGTCTTCCTTGCCATCGCCGCGGCGCTGCTGGTGCGCACCGGCATTCTCAAGACGGTTCCGTGGTAAGGAGACGACCATGGCCAGCTCCGTTACACTTCCGCCTCCGCGAACACGCTCAGTTGCCGGCAGCTTCTTGGGATTGATTCCCGGCATCCTGCTGCTGGCTATCGTCGGCTATGCGGGCAAGGTCATTGAGCAGTCGATCGCGCGCTACGGCAAGGCGCACCATCACGTTCTGCCAAACATCGAATATGTGCTTTGGGCGATTCTGATCGGTCTGGCAATCTCGAATACACTCGGTGTGCCCAGGCTGTTTCGCGCCGGCGTGGCCACGTATGAATTCTGGCTCAAGGCGGGAATCGTCCTGCTGGGAGCGCGGTTTCTGCTGGGCGATGTGCTGCGCCTGGGCGGCGTGAGCCTGCTGCTGGTGTTCATCGAGCTGGCCCTGGCGCTCACCTTCATGATCTATCTGGGGCGCGGGTTCAAGCTCTCACCCAAGCTGACGACGTTGCTGGCGGTGGGATCGTCCGTGTGTGGCGTCTCGGCAATCATTGCTACGCAAGGGGCCATCGACGCCGATGAGGATGATACGTCGTATGCGATTGCAGCCATCCTGGCGCTGGGCGCGCTCTCGCTCTTCGTCTTTCCGCTGGTGGGGCATGCTCTGCACCTGAGCGATCATGCTTACGGACTGTGGGCCGGGCTGGCGGTCGACAATACCGCGGAAGCAACCGCCGCGGGTGCCCTTTACTCCGATGCGGCCGGGAAGATCGCGGTCCTGGCCAAGACCTGCCGCAATGCGATGATCGGTTTCGTCGTGCTGGGGTTCGCGATCTATTGGGCTTCAAAGGGACAGGCAGCAGCGGTCACCAGCAAGGGTGCGTTTTTGTGGCGCAAGTTTCCCAAGTTCGTGCTCGGATTTCTGCTGATTTCCCTGCTGGCTTCGATCGGATTCTTCACCAGGCCTCAGCTTGTTGCGGTCGGAAATCTTTCGCGATGGGCCTTCCTGCTTACCTTTGCCGGTGTTGGCCTGCGCACGAATCTCCGCGAGCTAGGCAAGCAGGGTGCGCGGCCATTCATCGTCGGCGCGGTGGGCGAGGTGGTCATTGCCCTGATCACGCTGGGGCTGGTGTTTGGCGCGGACCGCTGGTTCCACCTGTGATCGAGCTCTAGGGCTTGGAAGTCGACACGTTGAGCTGGCGCCAGTCCTCGACCTGCTTGGCATTTTCCCGATCCGCGGTCTGGCGAAGCTGCTGATATTTTTCTAACGCGGCGCGGGCGTCGGCACTCTTCCCCATTTTGCGATAGAGCTGTCCCAGCTCATACCAGGCCTGGCGCTGGACTTCGCCCGTGACCTGCGTAGCGCGCTGCAATGAGGTTACGGCTTGGTCGTTTTTCCCTTCAGCGGCGAGGCCGCGCCCGAGGTAGTAGTCGGCTACAGTCGGTGCGTCGTAGATTTTGACCACCTGTTCGAGCAGCGGCACGCCAGTCTGCTCCTGCGCGCGATCAACGCACACGCTGCCCAGGTTGTACATGGCGACAGGATTGCCGGGAGTGAGCGACAGCTGTTCCGCATAAGCCTTCTCCGCGAGATCAAGGGCTCCGGTCTTGCGATACTCCTCACCCAACTCTTCGTAGAGATCGGCCTGCTTCGGAGCGATCTTGATCGCGGCGAGATACTCCTGGATGGCGTGCTCCCGCTGGTCGGCTTCCGCGGCAATCTGCGCGTTGAGGCGGTGCACGCGCCACGATCCAGGATCGAGGTGATACATCTGCGCGTAGCTCTGCTTGGCGACCTGCATGTGCGCGCGGCCGCGGTAGTCGAGGACGTTTTCATCCTTCGGAGAAAGTTCGGCGGCACGGTCGAGGGGCCCGGTGGCCTGGTCGGGATGGCCGGAGCTGAGCTCGACGATGCCCAGCCACATCTGGGCCTCGGGTGAGTCGGGGTGAGCGGCGACCTCCTTCTGCAGATGCTCGATCGATTCGGTGCTACGGTTCATCTGATGATCAACGATGCCCAGAAACATATTGGCGCCGGGAGCGTTGGGATCGAGCTCGAGCGCCTTTTCGAGCGAAGCCGCGGCTTCTGGCAGCTTGCCCTGGCGGATCTGGGCGAGTCCCATGTCGAGGTAGCCGGGAGCGAAGCCGGGGTCGATGGTGACGGTCTGCTGGAAGAGCTTTTCCGCCTCGTCGGCGTGCCCGGCCTTCATGGCCGCCATTCCCTGCTGGAAGACGGATTGCAGTTGCTGCTGGTCCTGGGCTGGAAGGGGGGCGGTGAACAGGGCAAGACCGGCCAAAGCGGCAATCATGGAAGCGGTTGCAGGCATGGTATGCCTGTCACGCTAGAGGATTGCGGCTGCTGCCGTCAATCCTGACAGGCACGGCTTGTGCTATCGCCCGCTGTCCCCGGTCGAAAGCAAGCCAGCGGCGAATTTCCGCTTCCTTGACGATGGCGCGCTGCGATAGAGTGTTCTGGATACTTTATCGATTTAGTTAGGAGTTTTGCGTGTTTCTAGGATTGGATATCGGAACCGGCGGGACCCGGGCGGTGGTGGTAAGCGAGCGCGGTGATGTGGTGGCCTCGGCGTCGGAGGAGCACGCGCCTTTTCGCAGCGACTTCCCTGGTTGGGCAGAGCAGGACCCGGAAGACTGGTGGCGGGCGGCACAGAAGGCAATCCGCGCGGTCGTGGGCGAGCTGGGCGGAGGACGCATTCACTCCGTGGGGCTCACCGGCCAGATGCATGGCGCCGTCATGCTGGATGCGGACGGCAAGGTGCTGCGGCCGGCGCTGATCTGGTGCGACCAGCGAACAGATAAGGAGTGCGAGTGGCTGCACCGGGAGATCGGCCGCGAGCGGCTGATCGAGCTCACGGCAAATCCGGCGCTGCCCAACTTCACGCTGACCAAGCTGCTGTGGGTGAAGCAGCACCAGCCGGAGATCTTTGCGCGGATTGCGCACGTCCTCTGCCCGAAGGATTATGTCCGCTACCGGCTGACTGGCACGTATGCGATGGACGTGCAGGAAGCTTCGGGGACGCTGCTGCTGGATGTGGCGAACCGGCGCTGGTCGTCGGAGGTGGCGCGGATCACTGGGATTCCCGAGGCGTGGCTGCCGCAGCTCTTCGAATCGCCGGAGGTGTGCGCACATATTTCGGCGGAGGCGGCAGCAGTGACCGGGCTGAAAACTGGACTTCCTGTTGTTGCCGGCGCGGGCGACCAGGGCGCGGGAGCCGTGGGCATGGGCATCCTGGAGCCGGGGTCGGTATCGGCGACGATCGGGACCTCGGGAGTGGTTTTTGCAGCGACGGCAGCTCCGACACGTGACCCTCAGGGACGGCTGCACACCTTCTGTCACGCAGTTCCGGGACGGTGGCATGTGATGGGCGTGACCCAGGCAGCGGGGCTGTCGCTGCGCTGGCTGCGGGATACGATCGCGCCGGGGGAAAGCTACGATGCGCTGACAGCAGAGGCGGCGAAGGTTCCGGCGGGAAGCGATGGGCTGCTCTGGACCCCGTACCTGCTGGGGGAGCGGACTCCGCACCTGGACTCCCAGGCGCGGGCGGCCTTTGTGGGGTTGACCGCGGGGCATAGGCGGAGCCACCTGGTGCGCGCGGTGCTGGAGGGGGTCGCGTATTCTCTCAACGACACCTTCACACTGTTTGCCGAGCTGGGCATCCCGGTCAAGGGCGTGCGGCTGGGCGGGGGTGGGGCGCGCGGGCCACTATGGCGCGAGATCCAGGCCTCTGTATACGGGCATACAGTCGATGTTCTCGCCGCCGAAGAGGGAGGCGCGTTCGGCGCGGCCCTGCTGGCGGGTGTGGGCGCCGGGGCGTGGCCGGATCTCGATGCGGCCTGCGCGGAGGCGATTACCGTTGCGCAGCAGATCGAGCCTGACGAGGCCGCCCGGGAGCGGTATGCTGTTGGGTATCAGGGGTACCGAAGGGTTTATCCCGCACTGCGCGGAATTCACGGGTAAGGCGCAGGAAACAGAGGATAAAGAATCGCCTGAAACTCTTCCCTGTTGAAGGGAGGCTGGGTTTGCTTCTCGATATCGGCAGAGTGATTTCGCTGTTGTTGAGCATTCTCTCGCTCGACGCTCTCCTTACCAGCGCCTTCTTTGTTCCCGGATCACGATGGGAAGACCGGCTGGCCGATTCCCTGCTGCGGATTGTGCTGGCGTCCTGTGTATGTTTTGCCAGCGGCCTGCTCTTCGACAGTGGCCCCCAGCGGCCGTCGTCGGCCGACCACACTGTTCTCGATACTCTGCCCGTGCGGCTGTTTTTCTGGGCGCTGGCAGGGATGGCGCTGCTTTTCCTGTTGTCCTGGTATCTCGAGCAGTATTACGTTCCTATGCTTTGGAAGAATCAACCTCATTGATCTCCGCTTATTGATCTACGGGATGTGTTCGCTCCGGAAATCGGCCGCAAAGAAAATGACGGCTATGGCGGCGAAGTCCTGCTTCGCTTTCTTTTCGTTACGCCGGAGCGCATGGCTGCGCCGGCGGAAGAGGCCCCGAGCCCGCCTGTTCCATTGGTGTGCAGAATCGTGAATGGGGAGCGAGAAAAACGGCACAGGTTAGAACCAGCGCATTAAAATCTGAATACTTCCTAGGAAGTTTCACTTTTAAGAATTCCTGAACTGGATGGAGTACGATATTTCGGCGCTGGCGACTACGGTCCAGATGAATCATTCACGATGTTCCGGCCGGGCCGGGGCCAGCGATCACTGAAAAGGATGTTCATGGACGAAGGAGAGAAGCCTCTAGCTCGGCAATTGGTCCCGGTGGCTCTCCTGCTTGCGTCGCTGTCAGTCGTCGCCTCCCTGGTCAGCTGGGAAAGCTGGCGAGCCAGCGGCGTTACCATCATCTGGCCATCGAACGGCTTCATGATCGCCGTTTTGCTTTGTGTGCCAAAGCGGCAATGGACGCCCTACCTGGTAGTCGCCGCGCTGGTGGATTTTTGTCTGAACCTGGTACTGGGCAATCACCTCGGCAAAGCCACATATTTTGCCGGCTGCAACACGCTCGAGGTTTGGCTGGCATCGTGGCTGCTCTTCCCGAGGATTGCTCCGCGTCCGGACCTTACCGTTCGCGATCAGCTGCGGGCGCTGGTGCTGTACGGAATGCTTCTCGCCCCGGCAGTGACGGCTGCTCTGGCATCGTTCGCCTCCAGCAACGGACATCTCCTGTCGCGGTCCCAGCTGCTCGAATTTCAGACATGGTGTACCGCCGACTCTCTCGGGGTCGCGACCATGACCCCGCTCTATCTATCCTTCCGTTTCCGGAGGGGTTACACGAAGCGCTCATGGGGGGAAGTGTCGGCGATTTTCCTGCTGTTGATGGTGGTGACTTTCCTGGTTTTCTGGCAGACGCGGGTGCCGCTTCTATTCCTGATTTTGCCGTTTCTGCTGCTCCTGGGTCTGCGTCTGGGCCTGGCAGCCTCGGCGCTGGGGCTGTTGCTGGTAGCGATTGTCGGCGGGATGCTGACCACGCTGGGCAGGGGGCCGGTGATGCTGATCCCGAACACTTCCCTGTCGATGCGCGACCTGACCTTCCAGTTCTTTATTGCGGTGTCGATGCTGGTGCTTTACACCCTGGAGGTAGTGATTGCCGAGAGCAACCGCCTGCAATTGAACCTGCGGGCCAGCGAATCCCGTTTCCGGCTGCTGGCCGAGTCCTCGCGGGATGTGATCGTGATGACAGCACTGGAGGGAGAGCGG
>Ga0206844_10338_pt1 | contig 11670 bp, 16 predicted proteins | sample Alteio_BWOrgCont_22_FD_152907 | JGI IMG/M metagenome (GOLD analysis project Ga0206844, IMG submission 152907) | Enriched cells from forest soil in Barre Woods Harvard Forest LTER site, Petersham, Massachusetts, United States -... | ecosystem: Environmental > Terrestrial > Soil > Temperate forest >...
AATCACCTACATGACGCTAGGCGAGCTGCAAGAACTGAGCCGATGCCGCTACACCGTTTTCAATTTACCGCGTATGGGTGACCTATCCAACCCTTCCTACAGTGGGCTGGACCTTCCACAAATTCTGATGGCAGAAAACGTCAACGAGGAGCCAGACAACGACTCCTTCTATACCGACCCTTACCAACCAATTGAATAGAGGAACCTTAAATAATCATGAGCAACACTACTGTCTACCCCAACAACACCCCCTTCACCCCGCTTCCGATTCCCAACGGGAAAGCCCACGATCTGACCGGGAAGACCTTCCAAAAGCTAACCGCTCTCGGATTGTCGGGACGCGCCAAGAACGGCAATCTCATCTGGCGCTGCGTCTGCTCCTGTCCTGCTGGTAACCAGAAAGATGTGCGCGGAGCTGCCCTGAAGAATGGGTCGAACAAAAGCTGTGGATGCCTCGCACGACAGGCTGCTGCTGATCGTGTGACGCATGGATACAGCAGAACCAAGACATACAACTCGTGGACGGCCATGAAACAGCGCTGCCTTAACCACAACCACGACGCCTACGGACGTTACGGTGGAGCGATCCCACCCGTTACGATCGACCCGCCCTGGATGAAGTTCGGTAACTTCCTGGCGGACATGGGAGAACGACCTGAGGGTAAGACCTTGCACCGGATGGACAACGCCAACGTTTATTCAAAGAAGACGTGCATCTGGGCGGACCAGCAGACTCAGGCGCGGGAGCGGAAGAATTCACACATTATCTCTCTGGACGGTGAGCGTCTATGCGCTGCGGAAGGGGCACGCAAGCTGAGCATATCAGCCGGCCACTTATATAAAGCCCTCCGGGGCGGTCTGAGCATCGAGGAATATCTGCGGACCCGCGAACCCCAACCGATGTTCACAGCAAACGAACAACCGAACTACAACTCGCCCGAGACGAGACGCGAGATCGCCAGTTGCCTCCAAGTGATATATGAAATCGCGCCGATGCTGTTCAGCGTGGACGACGTTGCCAAGGCCATCGAGAAGTGTCAGCGGCAGACGTATCGGCTGATGAAGGATGAGTCGACCCCATCGGTGGAAGTCGCTAGGAGAATGTATTCGTTCTCGGCGAAAATTATGGCGGAGCATCGCTTCATACTGCACGTGGCGGCCTGAAGCATCCTTCGACATGGGCTTCGATCATGCCAACGGAGTTCCGGCTGCCTACTGAAGCCAGATTCGCGGTCAGAGCCTTTAAGAGGAGTCGGAACCGAGTAACCGAGAAGCCCTTGTCGGATAATTCATCGCGCTACTAACACCTAGAGGGGGTCCGAGCGGTATCCAAACACTTCCTCACTCGGATCAAGCATCGTACGAGCCACGCTCATAGCGCACATGTCACTGGCATTATGACTTCGTAATCGGCGCTGCGCTGCCCTCGCATGTGCCCCGGAAGTGCATACGTCGTCTAGAAGAATGATGTACCCGAGAGGGACGGGCGCTGTGCAGACCAAATTCTCAAAAAGCAATTCTTCATCCCGAACTCTTCGGGGCATCGGCGTCCTGAACCGCAGATGGTCCCAAATCTTCAATGCGGGTAATCGCTTCGACAGGGCTTGTGCGAGGGTCAAAGTTCGCGGGGGACAAGTCGATGAACGTGTGGACTGGCTGTCTGGAATGGGACATAAGAGATGATCCCCATTTGAAAATTTGGTCTCCGTAGTCACGCGGTCAACAAACCAGTCAACCGCGACCTGGCGATGCTCAGGATCGAGCCGCTGCGACACCTTTCCGATCCTGAAGTCCGCGTATCCTTTGAATGGTTCCCCTTTTATGGCGCGTACTATCTTTGCGACGTCGTAGTGCTCCTGTCGCCAAGGCTTTGTGATATCGGCCAAATATCGGCAGTAGCTGATATTGGCCAAACTCATAGAGGCGCGGAATCTAGCGCGTCGACGATATCCGTCAGATTCCGCAGAACTCGGCACTTCTCATAGGCTTCAAACCGGCGTGGCCACGTCAAGGTTGTATCGTCCATAACCGCTTGCGCAATAAACAACCATCTCCCGAGTCGCACACATTCTGCAGCTTGGTGAAGCGTGCCCGATGTATCACCGGCTTCGATAATGGCCGTTCCGTCACTGAGGGCAGCCATGAGTTTGTTGCGTTCGGGGAAATGGCTTTGGAATACGCGCTGGCCTGGATAAAATTGGGAGATCAGCAAATGCTCTCGATAAATCTCTTCCTGAAGTCTCTTATTCTGTGCGGGATAGGCCTTGTCGATGGGAGTGCCGATGACCGCGACGACACGACCACCCGCACGCATCGCACTCTGGAGTGCTTCAGTGTCTACTCCCTTTGCCAGCCCGGAGAATACGACTATGCCTTCTCTGGACAGTTCTTTCGCCAGCCGACGAGCGCGAGCCGCACCATCCTGGCTCAATTCGCGGGTTCCAACGACGGACACCGCACGTTTTTGAATGAGATCAATATCGCCTGCGCACCAAACTCGCAGGTCGAGGCCCTCTGACTCAAACCCTAGACGGGCCTGTTGGCCGAGTACAATTTGTCGCTTGCCGGCAAGAAGATCGCCTACCGTCATAATCCGAATGTGATCTGGGTCGGGAGGCGAGTAGGGCCGGTCATCTGATTTTGACCGCTCGCTCATTATTATGGGGTCGCCACGGTGCCCTGGAATGTGTGCACGAGTTGCCATGAGAACAGATTAGCACTTTGATTTTTGTTGAAAAATTGACTGGTTATGTGCATAACAACGCCAGTTCCTCGAACGAACCGGGCATAGGCCGACACGGATGCGGCCATTACGTGTAACTTCTGCGAGATTTCTTCTGGCCTTGTGCCTTGATCTCACGCAACATGCGATTCGGCAGGAGATTAGCACAACCCAGCGTCCGCTCTTATGATCTCTCCCACCTCCTCCAAGTGGGTTAGAGTTGAGTTCCAATTCGTTGCCAAGTGGCGCACCACTTCTCCCTCCTCGACATTCGAATCCGCTAACAGCATGTAAATTGAATGCGTAACAGGAGCTCCAAAGCCCGCTTCCGCGAAGAAAATACCCTCGGGAAAAATCGTGCGTGCGACGCGTTGCTTTCCTGCTAAGTCACTATTTTCCCAGAGGTTACGGGAGTTCGAAAATAGGTGCATGAGGTAGGACACTGCCGTGTTGGCATCAATCACCTTGCGCTGTGCCAGTAGAAGCTGAGACTCCAGCTCACCGATCGCGGCGTTGGCTTCTTCATAGAGTCCCGTGAAGTCTTCCTGCGTCAATACTCCGTCTCGCATTAGGTTGAGTGAGCGCTGCTTCTGGTCCCGACGGTTCTTCAACTCGGTCTTGATCTTCCTTGCTTCCGCGTCCGCTGTGTTCTGCTTGTCAGTCCACACACGGCGAAAGATCGCCTCGATTAGTCGCATTCGATCGGGTTCCGGTTGCAGTCGATCCAGCAGCTCTTCCCTTGCAGTTGCTTTAGAATGAGGCCTAAATGGCAAATGAACGTGTCACTGAGAATCTGGTACGCGAACAATTTCGCGCACTCGGATACCACAGGTCTGAAAACACGACCGTAGTCGAGGAACAGAAGAGTGAGATCGAATCCGTAAAGCGGCTTCTGAAAGCCGCCAGCAAGACCGGCAAGGGAGGAATTGGTTCTCCCGAATTCATCATCAGTGACAAATCGACCCCCGACTTTCTACTCATCGTGGAATGCAAAGCTAGCACCAAGCATCATGAGAGTGTTCAGCACGATGACCCGGCCTTCTTTGCCCTGGACGGGGCGCTGCATTATGCATCAAGCCTCGCGAAGGAATTCGACGTTATCGCTGTAGCGGTGAGCGGTCAAACCAAATCTCAGCTCAAGGTCTCCACCTTCCTTCATGCCAAGGGCGCTCCGGCTGCAAAGCCCTTGTCCACCAAAGATGGTGCCCCATTACTCGGATCATTTCGTGGTCAGATTACATCGAGCACGCAACATTCGATCCTACAATTCAGCGCCTTAGACACGAAGATCTGATGGCCTTCTCGCGCGAGCTGCATGATTTCATGAGGGATCACGCAAAGCTCACCGAGAGCGAGAAGCCCCTCTTGGTCAGTGGCACGCTCATTGCTCTGCAAAACGCGGCTTTCACCAAGTCATTCGACGCATACAAACCCGAAGATCTCCAGCGCCAATGGCTCAAGGTTATACACGAGGAAATCAATAAGGCGGAACTGCCACAAGCGAAGAAATACAACATGACACAACCGTACTCTGGGATTGCAGTCGCGCCTGCTCCACCCTCCCCGCACAAAAACAAAAGCCAAAACCTTCCCAATGAAGGGGGGGCCGCTCGAGACTTGTTCCTGGCTTTGACTCTGCTGCTGGAACCGGCCGCAATCGCTCAGATTTGACCTTGGTGAAGCCGATCAGGTCGCGGGCAGGGAAGAGCTACCCAAAATCGCTCCTAACGCCTTTATTCCATTCAATTTTGACTTCGGCCGGCGTACTCAGAACCACGCCTCAGTTCATGTTCCAGATGTCCTTGTCCCAGAGCCAGCGGCCGCCCTCATGCTTCCAATGCACGATGTACTTAGCCAATGCAGCTCCATTCTCCCCACGCTGCAACTCCGCCTGGCCAATCTCCACGGCCGTTTCCCCAGCCATTTCGACATCCAGCGTCGTCAACTTTGCCCCTGTAATCCCAAGCGCCGCAATCCCTGCCTTCCAGAACCCCTTGATCGCCTCTCGCCGCCCAGAGGGAGTGATGAAAAAGATCGAACTTTTGTATGAGATCGGAAAGACAACCGACCGGTTCCTCGCCCAGGTGGTCGCCTGGAATCGTGGGGAATTTCCAAAGCTCAGATGGGGAGAGCTCAAAGAGCGGGGAGTCAACTCCATCACAGTGGAGCCCGGCGATGTGGTGCGGTATGGAGAGCGGCGCTTTCGCAGTAAAGACAAACGCTCTTCCTACATCATCGCGCCCGACTTCGACGTCACGATCGAGCAGGCGGCAGAGTATTTCCGGGCCACTCCAGCAGATGCTGCCGCTCTCCTGAAACGCTGGAAGACGGATGCAAACACCCACTACTGCATCCTCGAGGAGACCTTATCAACAAGTCGGCCCGGCCAAAATCTACTACCTGCCCTGGGTGCACGTTTATGAACCTCGCAACAAGTCTCCCGAGGAAGCTTGCCAAGAGTGTCTTGCCGTGTGGGAGGCGGTGATTGTTCCAAATACAAGGGTTGGGCCTGGCCTCCGCTTTCGTTATCAGATCTGGCACGACTGGGGCAGCGGGGGGATGGAGCTCTCGGAGTACCGGCACGCTGACGAACCGATCAGGATTGGCCGAAGGTTTAGAGTCTCCGGTTTCGTCATGAAGAAAGAGACAGGGTCGCTTGGATTGAACAGGTCGGTTTTCCCCGAAGATTTCATGGAAGACCGCGACCAGGGCGTAGCGGAGAAGCGGGAACCACTGTGACCTCCGAGGACATTTGTTCAATGCCGGCGCTGGTCGGTTTTCCGACCTATTGACTCGTAGCCATTCGCTCAATTGGGATAGAGCGACGGTTTCCTAAACCGCTGCGTTTTTTTCCTAGGTCGATTTCATCGCTCAGTCCGCTTTCCAGTTGCTGACGTCGAAGCGATCAAGCACAGGGAGATCTTTGACCTGGAAATTTAGGATGGTGGGAGCTTGAGGTGTAAGCGTCTGGTCTGCCCATCTAGACAGGCGATGAGCGACAGCCCACGATAGGTGGCATGGATGGGGCGGGCGTTTCGGGGCGGAAGCGGCGGGTCTTTCGCCGAGTGGAAGAGAAGCTGAGGATAGTGAAGCTGACGCTGGAGCCGGGCGCGAGCGTGGCAGGTATAGCTCTGGCGAACGGTGTGAACGCCAACCAGGTGTTCCGATGGAAGCGGCAGTATGAGCGTGGCGAACTGAAGCCTCGCGGCGCGAAGCAGGCCACGGCTCTCGTGCCGGTGACGATCGCGGCGGAACTGGAAGCACTGAAGCTGGTGGAGTCTGCGATACCTGCAGCAGCGCTGCCGCTCGCGGGCAGTGTCACGATCGAGTTTCCCGGGAGAGCGTTGCTGAGCATTGAAGGCGCCGCCGATCCTGCTGTGATTCGCGCCGTACTGGAGAGCCTTGCCCGGTGATCGAACTGCGGGCAGGCACGAGGATTTGGCTGGCCGCAGGCACCACTGACATGCGGCGCGGCTTTCATGGACTGAGCGCCCAAGTGCAAACGGTTCTTGAGCAGGAGCCTTACTCTGGCCATGTCTTCGTCTTCCGCGGCAGGCGAGGTGATTTGATTAAGCTCCTTTGGTTCGATGGTGACGGCCTCTGTCTTTTTCAGAAGCGGCTGGAGCGCGGGCGCTTCATCTGGCCGCAGCCAACCAGCGGAACCGTGTCGCTGAGCCGCGCTCAGTTATCGATGTTGCTCGAAGGCATCGACTGGCGCAGACCGGATCGCACGTGGCAGCCGCCGATGGCGGTGTGAACCAGATTTAATACTCGGGCAGTTACATAACCGTGGCATACTGCCTGGGACGATGCGTGCGCCGCTCCCCGATCTTGATGCACTCGACATCGAAGCGCTGAAGGCGCTCATCCTCTCGCAACACGAAGAGAAGCAGCGGGAGCTCACAGAACTGGCCAAGCTGCGCCAGGAACATCAGGCCGAACTGGCCGCACGATCCGAGCAGATCGAACACCTGAGGCTGCTGGTGGAGAAGCTGCGCCGGATGCTTTTCGGGCGCAAGAGCGAGAAGCTCTCCATCCAGCTCGATCAGCTCGAACTGCAGCTTGAAGAGATGGAGGCCATTCACGTGGCACTAGCGTCGGTGCCGGTGGGCGACGCACAGGCTGACACCACCGGTACGAAGCCGGCTCGCAAGCCGCTGCCGGAGCATCTGCCGCGCCAGATTGTCACCCACGAACCGAAGGAGAGTTGCTGCCCGGAGTGCGGCGGTGATCTTCGCCACTTCGGCGATGACGTATCTGAACAACTGGACTATGTCCCGGAGAGCTTCCGTGTGATCCGGCATGTTAGACCGAAGTTCGCCTGTAGCAAGTGCGAGACAGTGGTCGAAGCCCCAGCGCCATCGCGACCGATCGCACGCGGCGTCGCTGCTCCTGGTTTGCTCGCGCATGTCCTGGTATCGAAGTATGCAGATCATTGCCCGCTGTATCGCCAGGCAGAGATTTACACCCGGCAGGGAGTCGATCTCGATCGCTCCACGCTGGCCGGGTGGGTAGGAGCCAGCAGCGAACTGCTCGCGCCGCTGGTCGATGCAGTGCGCCGTCACGTTCTCGGTGCCACGAAGCTCCACGCCGACGACACGCCTGTACCGGTGCTTGCGCCCGGCAACGGGAAGACGAAGACGGGCAGGCTCTGGACCTACGTGCGTGATGACCGTCCGGCAGGCGACAACACCGCGCCCGCTGTTTGGTTCGCCTACTCGCCGGATCGCAAGGGCGAACATCCCCGGGACCATCTGAAGGACTTCACGGGCACCCTGCAGGCTGACGCGTACTCCGGCTTCCATCATCTATACGACACAGGCCGGATTCGCGAGGCAGCCTGCTGGGCTCACGCCCGGCGCAAGTTTCACGACATCCACGCTGCCCATCCTTCGCCGACGACCACTGACGCCCTCGATCGTATCGGCGTCCTTTACGGGATCGAGGCAGAGGTTCGCGGGAAGCCGCCCGATGAGCGCAGAGCGATCCGGCAAGCCCGTGCGGCACCGCTGCTGGGTGAACTCCGAGCATGGATGGAGAAGACGCTGCGATCGCTGTCTCCGAAGTCGGAGACAGCGGAGGCCATTCGCTACGCGCTCTCGCGCTGGCGTGCCCTCACCCGCTACGTCGATGACGGCCATATCGAGATCGACAACTCTGCCGCCGAGCGGGCGCTCCGCGCTGTCGCTCTGGGCCGGAAGAACTATCTCTTCTGCGGATCAGACGGCGGCGGTGAGAGCGCTGCTGCTATCTACACGCTGCTCGGAACCGCGCGACTCAACGGCGTCGATCCCGAACGTTGGCTGCGTGAAGTGTTGAGCCAGATCGCCGATCATCCCCTCAACCGCTGGCATGCATGGCTGGCGTGGTTGCGTTTTTGCCAGGCTACAAGGAGGCACTCGCTCAATGCTCCGCTCAATAGAGACACGATTGTCCGCTTCTTTTATTTACCTCCAAACAGCTATTTTCACGCGCCGTTGAGCTTCCGGATGGTGGCGAGGAACGATCCGCGGCTTGGCACCGCCCCTTTTGCAAAGCCTTATGACCGAACGCCGTATATTTCGCTTCCGGAGATGCAGAATCTCATCTCGGCTTTGGCTCAGCTGAACTTATCGTGGCAGGAGTCGGAGAAAGTGGAAACGCCCAAGAAGATTCCGACCAGTGAGATGACCGATAAGCTGCAGATCACGGTATTTTCCTCCGGTGGAACGTACCGGGCATTCGTTGATCCTAGCCGACTCTGCGAGACGCTCGCGCCGCTAGATGCCGCACTCAAGGAACCGCGGGCAAGGTGGGAGTTCCAACTGTTCCGCGTGAATTACCACTGCACGGTTGCGGGGTTCAGTCGCGATGCCTACCCGGAACATGATGAACCGACACGATAATGGCGTCGGCCCGGCACATGGCGGAAACTCACCGCTCCGTCTCTGAGCCAGCGAGCCAGCATCCCGAAGGACCGAAGAACCCGCTGCTTCACCCGCACCGCAGAGCATCCGGTCAATCAACCGGGTCACGCCGTACGCTTACCTTGAGGTTGCTAGGGAGCCGAATAGATAAAGATGAAAGCAAGCTCCAATATGATATGAGGAGAATTGCAGTAAGTCGTTTTAAATGAATAATTTATAATAATTTATATAAATGCGAAAATATCCTCTCATCAAATCTAGAGAGGATATTTGACCGAACCTATGCTACTTCGCCGTTGCCTTCGAAGACTGACATCGTATTTCCCGTCATTCGGACATTTACCTACATTATTATGATGCTTTTTCTTGGTCTCGAAGTCAATAAAAATCTCGATACGGCACTTCCTAGACAGACCCCTTTTGCGACCTGCAATTAAGCGGTGTGGCCACCGCCTAAGGCCATTTATCCAACAAATTCCATCTCAGCTTAACCATGTGCCCTTGCGGAGGATTATCCATCATGAAGGATACCCGGTTTAGAGGTGGATCATCCTTCAATGCAAATTGAAAATTTTTATTGGGGACCATAACCCCATTTTGGATAAATTCCACAGAGCGAGTAAACTTTTTAAAATCATAACCTTGAGGAAAGATAATGTCATAGGCTAGTCTACGAATGGGACTGACCAAAGTCGTAGAAGTCGACTCTTCTGGGGCCTGGCTAGCTCCCATCTGTCGCTGCTCCCATTCCGCTAGGGACATCACAACTCCGCCTATTAATTGATACTTATATGAAATTTCCATAGCGGGGCCATTCTGCTCATCTAAAGGAGGAGCGAATAAAACTTCGCCATCGTACAACTGGTCGGTTTGGGCCTGCCATTTTAATTGGACGCCCTGCAATGGATGCGTCAGGCAGACGCTACTGATTTTTGCTAAAGGCGTAGATGTTGTAATTTTCACGGGCATTGAAGCTACTGTTCTATCGGAATCGAGATGGAATCCTCTCCGGGTGATTTCTACGTTTAACGTTCCATCTGCCTGAATATGGAGAACCTTACGGACAAATTCCGTCGAGTATCCCTGTCCGTACTTTCGTCCAAAGTGAATGGCCGGCCCTCGCCAATCGAGTTGGAACTCTCCCAATCCATTTGCTTTATATCGTTGTACCGCACCCTGGAGTCTTTGCGGATTCACTTCAATAATGTTGAATGTATTTCCGAATATGGTCTGCTGATCGGGATAAGGGGAAGTTGCGGTGCCTGCCCCTACTACCATCATAGTAGTTGTGTCGCTTCGGTCTCTCGTGAGCACATGAGGAACATGCTTATGCCCATGCAGCACGATGTTAAATCCATGTTCATCAAAAAATTTCAGCACATCGCCTTCGTCCAGCAGCTGCATGAATCTCTCCCCCCTTACGGACAATCCCGGGATCGATACGCAGTGGTGGTGAAGTATGGCTATCTTGATGAACTCGTCCAGAGATGAGTCCCGCAGATCGAGCTGATTTCTGTATCCTTGAAGCTTCTTTCTTGCCCAATTGATTTGAGAAGTTCCGACCTGCCCATCCGCTGTAGGCGGTAGGCTTTTCATCGTAGTGTCGAGACCAAGAAAAAGGACTTTCTTATCTTCGTCCACTCGAAAAAAGCGGTGCTTTCGAGACAGCAGCTCGTCTTCTTGAAAAAGAGCTTGGAGAAATTTGAAGTATTTCTTTAACCGACGAAAATCGTCCTTCTCTGCTCTAGGGAAAAAACCGACATCATGATTGCCCGGCACGACCAGCAACTTCTCGTTGATATCAATTCCAGCATTTGCAAGAAAGTTGCGCACCAATTTGCTCGCCTCTTCAAAACATGAGGTCTTAGGCTTGTTAACAAAATCTCCCGAAATGACCACGTAGTCGACTGATTCCTGCCGAAGCTTAGTTTGCAAGCCGATCAAAAGTTCCGGACGCACTGGGCGGTTCCATGCTCGCCGGGCAAGCAAAGCGCGAGCCACTACGTCTGGACCTAAATGTAAATCCGACAAGTGTGCAATTTTGATCACTGGGGTTTGCCTTGCCCTTTGTGTATCGTTGTATCCCGGCCTTGTTCCAATGTCGATTCCACCAACTTAGCACCTCGATCATGGTACATCTTACCGAATAATTCAGAATACTTCTGGTAGACCGGAAGCACCGCCTCGGCCTTTCCTGCCGCTCCCGCCAACTCACCGCGATATCGATCGAAAAGTTCGCGACTGTTATTCGTATCCGACCGGCGAATAGCACTGTGCAGAGCGGGTTTAAATGCAGTATTTAAACCCGCCGTTACAGCAACTAAAATAAGAAGCGCCTTTTTTATTAGCTCGTGTTTGTCGGGCACTAACCCGGCGGCAACAATAGCCGGTACAGAGATGGTGATGACAGCATAGAGTAACGCTGTTAGGCGGTGCCATCTCCTCCATCGATCCATGCGGCTGTAGTCTTTTTCCATTCGTTCTTGCAATCCAGTAGCAAGTTGCATTGCGTTGGAGATTTCGACTATGTCTTTCATTGTTTTCTTCCGTGTTATTTAGCAGTGGATTGCCTGGGATTTTGACGCGCCCAGCCTTCAACCAGCCCAGGAAGACATAGCGCCCATCCTCATTCGCAGGTCGATCGCGCCATAGACCAGGCCGAGCCGCCGCATCAAAGCCCGCAGCTTCTCGGCGACATCATCCGAGAGTATGTGGGCGACATACTTCACGTCGACGGGAAGTTTCTCGGAACGCCCATTGGGTAAAGTCAGGATAAAATGTGCGGCGCCCCGCCGCTTTAAAAGCGGTGACTTCGGTCGCCCCGTGCGGAAGTCAGCGCTTTTTCGCGCATGGTGTCCTCTTTCATGCGTAGCTATGCCGGATTCTTTGATTGAACGTTATTAGAGGCTACGCCATCGAAAAAGCTGGTAAAGGCATTAATCGGCGCATGCAATCCGTCAGCGCCTCCCGCGAGTAGCGCCGCCGTCAGGATCACGTCGAACACTGTGAAAGCACCCAGTTGCATCTTGCTGATCGTTCCCG
>Ga0206844_10340_pt1 | contig 11618 bp, 7 predicted proteins | sample Alteio_BWOrgCont_22_FD_152907 | JGI IMG/M metagenome (GOLD analysis project Ga0206844, IMG submission 152907) | Enriched cells from forest soil in Barre Woods Harvard Forest LTER site, Petersham, Massachusetts, United States -... | ecosystem: Environmental > Terrestrial > Soil > Temperate forest >...
GGTTGGTTGCTGTTTGGGCTGAACTTCCGCGGAGTGCTGCACGAAATTGGCCGGCTGCAAGGTTGCGGTTTGCTCTCGGGCAGCTGTGGAAGCCGGGATGTAGAGCGTGGATGGAGAATAGTTATAGCTGCTGGGGGTGGCCCATGGTGGCATGGGAACAGAAGCCCGGGCAGCCACCGGAATTTCAATGTCTTCCATCAGTCGCAGAGTCAGACGAGCTTCACCCTTGAAAGCTGGAAACGGTCCGCGGTTGGGAAGAGTGATGAGCTTGACTGGCCAGAAGATCGGAATCGCCCAAAGAGCAGCGTCTCTCTTGGGATGACCCTTGCTGTGAACTTTGCCCTCGGCATCCACTCTAAGGTGTGGGGCGGAAATCACTTTCGCCGTAAGCGGAAAGACCTGCGCACCTGGCAGGACGATGCGATCGAAATCGATCTCAATCCAGCCCTTGCCGACAAAGTGCCCGGGATTCTGATAATCCTGCAGGTGGCCACCCAGCTCCGCGCCACGAGGAAAAACCGAACGCCCGAAGGCGGTTACATGGCTCAAATAGCAAAGCACGGGATCGCCTACTTGTGCCGTCTTGGACGAGAAGTTGGGTTCATCTAAGGTGCATTGCAGAAGCGTTCCGGCGGGGATAATCTCATCGCTGGCGGCTGCGCGTGCGCCAAGGCTGGCCGAAACACACAAAAGAACGGTTAGAACGAAATAGCTTCGGGTCATACGAGCTTCTCCTCGGGAGTCTTCGTTAAGGAGCGCGCCCCATGCCGCTACGGCTCGAAAGCGGGGGAATCTTACCACGGAAAAGGTTGCGCTACCAAGGTAAATGCGAGGATAGGGAACTATCTTTAGGAATCATAGCCTCGATCGGCAAGACTTAGCGGTGATTAAGGTCGTAGATGACGGCGAACGCCGAGGCGCCAATGTCGAGCATGGGGGTAGCGCGCTCCAGTCGATGGTGGCCGGTTTTGTGAAAAAGGTAGCTGAGCCCTATGACTCCTACAGTTTCGCCAGCGAAATTGACCGCCAACCCCGCGGTGCTGCCGCTAAAAAAGCGGGTTACGGGGTTTAGTTCTTTTCCGCCGTTCTGCAGAATCGACCTGGTCAGAGCAAAATCAGTGGCGCTCAGAACAGCAACTGTCGTGAAAAGAGCCCGATTCTCCGTGTCCAAAAACCTATGCTCCGATGGCGCCTCGGGTAGGGGACTGGAGGCAATCGGCGAACGTTCTATCGCGCCAGTAGTACTGAGAGTGGAGCCAGTTGGGGCGGAGTTGTTTGCGTCAGAGTTAAGCGGACCATCATTAAGGTCCACTAGGGAAGTCCCTTGTGCGAAAGCCGGTACAGACAGGAGCACGAGAAAAATCAGGCCCTTGGTTCTCCGCCAAAGCACGGCAGAGAAGAACCTTATACGCGTCAATGGGGGAGCGCTCATCTTTCCAGTTCGGTTTGCCCGCCCAGCCGCAGCAATTCGGCAACCGATGGGACACCATATGGCCACTATCGTTTACTGTCCGAGAGTCAGCGATTTGCGCAGCTTCGTAAAGATAGCGGTAGAAACATTGTGCGCAAACTATTGCAGATCTGGAGAGTTTTGGAGAGTAGCCTTACGGCACGGTATCAGCCCAGAGGCCAGGAATTACTGCAAAACTTACTCTGAGGCGGCGCACAGCTCGGGATTTCGACTGCGTGCAGCAACTTGCAAGAATCACGGAATCGTGGCCTGCGCCTGGTTCGAGTAAACGCTCTCTTCGTTGTCCGAATTGACCGCCGTGGTCACGTAGTAGTATGTGTTGCCATCGGTCACCGAACTGTCGGTGTAGGAAGTGCTCGAATCTAAAGAGGAATTGATCTTGGCGTAGGGTCCGCCCGATTGATTGCCGCGGTAAATGTTGTATCCGACGACATTCTGAGAACTGCTGGCGGTCCAGGAAAGATCGACGCTATGATTCTGTGAGACGATGCCGGTGCCGTTGAGAGTTTCCACCGGGAGAGAAATCCCATTCTCATCAAGGAAGGTGAGCGCGGCGGATACCGTGCCGCTGGCTTGAGGGGTAAACGTAACCGTAAATCCTTGGCTTCCGCCGGCGGGAATGATCACCGGGAATGACAGTCCGCTGCAGGTAAATTCAGCGCTGCTGCTCGAGGCAGACGAAAGGATTATCTGATTCGCGCCAGCGCTGAGGATTCCTGATTGGCTGGCACTCAATCCCACCTGCACCGTGCCAAAGCTCATGGTTGCTGGGTTAATGATGGGCTGTCCGTCATCATCTGACCCCATGCCCGTCAACTCCATGCTCAGGGCTGGGTTAGAGACACTGGAAGCATCCGAAATAAAAGCAACACTGCCACTGATGGCGCCTCTGGATCGCGGGGCAAATACCCCACTGAATGTGTAACTCTCTCCCCGCGCAAGGGTCACGGGTAAGTCCAGCCCCGAAAGGTTGAAGTCGCGTCCCTGAGTGATGACTTGCATCAACCTGACGTTTGAATCGCCCCAGTTGGTCAAAGTAACAGTCTGGATCTGTCGCCGACCGACTGCGACTCGGCCGAAGCCAAGATTCAAGGGTGTAACGATGAGGCGTTCCTTTTTCGAGTTCGATAAGGCAGACTTGGTGGTGACAGGATCGCGCGCAAGCGCTGGACACGCCGATATGAAAACAATGGCGATCACGGCCCACGAAACCGGCAATCGAGACATAGCGTGCGGGAATCTCATATCGCGATTGTGGAAGGTTATCGACTAAAACAAATAATGGAAGGTCCCGGTAGTACATCCAGGCGAACCTGTGGGCGGACCTTCTGAACGTATCTCCTTTCTTGCAAAAAGTCATGCAAGATTAAACAAATACATTAAGTTCTGCAAGTGGGAGTCTTGCTAGGTGGGAATGTTTGGGAGGGCGGTTGCCTTCGGGGAGGGGCCAAGGTGCGCGTTTGTCCCACTCCCGGAGATGTCGAGTTTCCTAGGCGAACCAAGAACTATGGCGGAGGAATGACAGCCGTTGTCTGATTGGAGTAGGCGCTCTCTTCGTTACTCGAATTGACTGCGGTGGTTACGTAGTAATAAGTCTGCCCGTCGGCGACGGTGGTATCCGTGTAAAGCGTGCTGGCGTTCAGCACCGCGTTGATTTTCGAATAAGGCCCACCCGACTTGATACCACGATAAATGTTGTACCCAATGATGTTCGGCGATGAGCTCGCAGTCCAGGAGAGATTGACGGAGTGTTGCGGGGGAGGGGTGCCGTCGCCCGTAAAGGTCTCCACGGTCGGAGAGTTGGAAGCATTGCTCGCGAACGAGACACTTCCGGAGGCCGAGCCAGTCCCTGCAGGCGTAAACGTTATCGTAAACTGCACGTGCTGGCCTGCCGCAATCGTGACCGGAAACGAGATTCCGCTCAGAGCATAAGCTGATCCGTTAAGAATGTCAGAAGAAACTTTCACACTTTCGCCGCTGGCAGTGAGCGTCCCGGTTAGTTGAGAGTTGGTTCCCACGACCACGTTGCCGAAGTCCATACTGGTCGGCGAGACAGCCAACGTCCCCTGAGGCACAGGTGTTCCGGTACCGGTTAGTGGGATGGACAAGTTCGGGTTCGACGCATTGGAGACAATCGCAACATTTCCACTGTCATTCCCAGGGGAGGGCGGCGTAAACGTGACTGTGAAGGTGTAATGCTCTCCGGGAGTGAGCGTCAACGGCGGGTTCAACCCGCTCATCGTGAAGCCCGTTCCCCCGACCGAAGCCTGCGAGATATTAACGTTGACTCCTCCTGAGTTGGTTAGAGTTTCGGAGAGTTGCTGGTTATTGCCGACTTGAACGCTTCCAAAGCTAAGACTTGAGGGACTTGGCGCCAGCGAACCCGGCGCCAGGCCGCTTCCGGATAGCGGAACATTAAGACTGGCGTCCGACGCGTTACTGATGATCGCCAGATTTCCGTTGCTGTTGCCGGCAGAGGACGGAGTAAAAGTGACGCTGAAGCCTTGGCTCTGCCCGGCCGTCAGTGTGAACGGCAGGCTTAACCCGCTCACGCTGTACCCTGTCCCCGTGGGATTTACCTGAGTGACGGTGACATTGGATCCACCAGAGTTGGTCAGAGTTTCCGTGAGGGCCTGGTTACTGCCCACTTCAACGCTTCCAAAGTTAAGACTAGCGGAACTCGGCGTAAGAGCGCCTGCTGTCTGTCCGCCTCCCGAGAGTGGGATGTTCAATGCAGGAGTGGCGCCGGTGTTCGCGATGGCTAGGTTTCCACTGACCGTGCCAGCAGATTGAGGAGTAAAGGTGACGCTGAACGATTGCCCTTCGCCAGCTGGCAGGTTAAACGGCAAAGTCAAGCCGCTCACGGCAAACCCGGTGCCACTAGGAGTCACCTGCGTCACCGTGAGGGCGGATCCGCCGGTGTTATTCAGAGTTTCGGTGAGCGTCTGTTTGCTGCCCACGAGAATGCTTCCAAAGTTAAGGCTTGGAGAACTTGGAGTAATCGCGCCCACTGTCTGCGAGCCTCCCGAGAGGGCGACGTTAACCGTAGGTGTTGAGCCCGTGTTTGCGATGGCCAGATTTCCGGTGATCGTGCCCGCGGACGCTGGCGTAAAGACGACGGTAAAACCCTGGCTCTGACCAGACGCGAGAGTCAACGGCAAACTCACTCCGCTCACGCTAAAGCCAGCGCCGGTGGGGGTCACCTTAGTGACCGTCAGGCTCGATCCGCCAGAGTTGGTCATGGTTGCGGGCTTGCTTTGGTTGTTCCCGACTTCCACGATGCCGAAACTAACACTGGTCGGCGCGACCGTAAGCTCTCCCGGCTTAGGGTCGTTCGGAGGTGTAGTGGAGGACTTGTTCGAGCTACTTAAGCCTTGGCAGCCCAGCATCGTCGCAAAAGCGAGAAGCACAACAAGCGCATTCCACCGGGCAGGAAGCTGTCTCATCATAGAGGACCCTGTTGTCTCCCCCGAATCTACCCATCTGGGGCGAAGAGGTAGTCTGAACCCTGTACCGGCAATTGAGTAGGTCGCGGAAGGACGTGCCGGAACCAGCTGAGGGCCGGTTTGAAGACAGACTGAATTCGCCGCTGCGCACCGCAAACGGACAACTCGAATCAGGCCAAAACCATATATTCACCCCCTCGAATTTCCGCAAATGGACTGACCATCAGCACCGCAGGAATTGGCCTCTTGGGCAGCATCCTTCGTGCTCTTTTGAGCCCGACGTAACCACAATTAGCATCGGGTTCTGGCCGCCAAAGTAACCTCACACTATGAGCAAACTCAACAGCGTTGCCTGGTCCTCCTCCCCTCCGCAGGAGCGCAAGTACAGACGCTTTCAACTGCAATATCCGGTTCGCCTGAAGGTTCGCGATGTTGACTTGATGGTTGAGTTCGAAGCGGTCACCAAAAATATCAGCATCTGCGGCCTGCTGTTGGAAACCGCTTCCATGATTCCGCAGCATACTCCGGTAAGTTTCACTGTCACCGTGGATGGTCGCGAGCTTGGTCGTCCTATTCGGTTTGTAGGTGAGGGTAAAGTAGTGAGGGTCAACCCCAAGGCTGAACGCGAAGTGTTTGCGATCGCCGTGGAGTGTGCGCAACCGATCCAGCAGATCGATCACTATCTCGAAGCAACCGGAAGTTAACGCAATTTCTGATTGGCCCGGCGATTAGGAGCGATCGATCGGGAATCGCTTGGAACGAATGATCGATACCGTACCGGAATTCTAGCAACCGGCGGGTCGGGTTTCATTGCCTGCCATTCGATCTTGCTAACAGCTTACCTTGGACTTTCACCGGCTGACCCCGCGTTCTCCGCCGCAGGTACGACAATCGCCTGAATGTTCTGCCCAGCCATCATTTTCTGAAAATCAGCGAGCTCGGTTCTTTGGATCTCTGCCCAATGGGCGATCGAAATATCCGCCTGCTGCTTCAGCTTTTCGAAGACCCGATATTCGGACTCGGTCGGAGCAGAATCGGTTCCGACCCCGACCGCCATCGCCAGGCCGGCGAGTTTGCTGTCGACTTTCTGCGGGTAAGCCAGCGAATCTTCATTCGATTTAATTTTCATCTGCGCCAGATCGTCGCGCACCAACAACAGATTCTTGTCGAGCGCGTCTGCGGCCGCAATCGTGTTCTTCACGGTGGCGCTATCCGGGAGCCGTTTTCTCAGTCCGTTCATTTGCTCGCGCACGTCTTGAATCTGGTTCACCGTGTCGTAAACCCGGCTGAGCTGGTCGCGCACTTGAATGAGCAGATCAAACTGTTTTTGCAAATCGGCCTGCGACACCTGGACTCGCGGATCCATCGTGACTTCGAATCCAGCGCTCTGACTTTTTCCATCGACCGTCAGCCGGACCTGGTATTTCCCTGGAACCGCCAAAGGACCTCGGCCGCCGTCCTTATATTCCCAGAGATAGTAATCGGGCACGCGCGAGATCCCGGTGTAGCGCAGGTCCCAGACAAAGCGATTGAGCCCGGCGTCCGGCTCGACTTGTTTTTCCGGCTTCTTGTCCTCCGGAGTCAGAGGCTCGTCCAATTCTTCCGTCTTGCTGCTGGAGTATTTTCGAATCACACTGCCCGTGGCATCGAGAATCTCAATCGTGGTTTCACCCTTCGGTTTGTCCTTAATGAAGTAGTAAATCAAAGCCCCGGTCGGAGGATTGTCTCCAACCATCACAGGCTTGGGAGCATCCTCGTCTTCCGTTGGATTCTGGAATCGCATCGCGGTCGCAGGAATGTAAAGGTGGACGTCTCGCTTGGCAATTTCATCGCTGTATTGCCGCAGCGGAGAAATATCGTCAAGAATCCAGAATGCACGCCCATGCGTAGCCACCACCAGATCGTCGTTTTTTGCCATCAAGTCGTGCACCGGAGTCGTAGGTAGATTGAGTTGCAGAGCGCGCCAATCCGCGCCGTCGTTGAACGACACATACACGCCAGTTTCAGTGCCCGCATACAGCAAGCCGCGTTTCTTGGGATCCTCACGCACCGCGCGCGCAAACGTGTTGTCTGGAATTCCTTTGACGATCTTTACCCAAGTTTTTCCGTAATCGTTAGTCTTATAAATATAAGGACGCATATCGTCCGACTGATGCCGGTCCACGGCCACGTAAGCCGTTCCGGCATCGTGCGGCGAAGCATCAATCAAGCTGATGCGGCTCCAATCCGGGAGATCCTTGGGCGTGATGTTGCTCCAGTTCTTTCCGCCATCGCGCGTGATGTGGACGAGACCATCGTCCGTGCCTACCCAAATCAACCCTTTCACCAACGGTGATTCTGCTACCGCGAAGATAGTGTCGTAATATTCCGTGCCCGAATCGTCCTTATCGATCGGGCCACCCGACGCTTGCTGCTTACTTTTATCGTTGCGCGTGAGGTCGGGACTGATGGCTTCCCAATGCATCCCGTTATCCGTGGTTTTGAAGAGCCGTTCCCCGGCGTGGTACAGCGTATTGGGATCATGCGGCGAGATCAGAATCGGCGCCGTCCACTGGAAACGATGCTCCAGTGTCGCCGCCCCGCCGCCATCGCTGATCTCAGGCTGCACCGTGATGTTCTTGGTCTGCCCATTGCGCTTGTCGAAGCGAGTAATCACACCTTCATACTCGCCGGCATAAACAACATTAGGATCCGGCGGATATGGAGCAATGTAGCCTGCCTCTCCACCTCCAACCGCATACCAGTCCGCGCGATCGATTGAGCCGCTATCACTACGGCTGGTAATCGCCACTGAGCCCAGGTCCTGCTGAGAGCCATACAAATAGTAGGGAGTGCGCATGTCGATGGCCACGTGATAAAACTGCGCCGTCGGCTGGTTATCCTCGCGCGTCCAGTTCTTGCCGCCATCAAGACTCAGCGTAACCCCGCCATCGTTCGAGACAATCATGCGATTCGGATCTCTTGGATCAATCCACATGCCATGATTGTCCCCGTGCGGCACCTTCACCTTGTTGAAGGTGTGTCCGCCGTCACTCGATTTGTAGAAGTCCACATTCGCGATGTAAACCACATCCGCCGAGTGCGGGTCGGCAACGATATGCATGTAGTACCACGCCCGCTGCCAGAAGGCGCGGTCGTTGTTCAGCAGTTCCCAGGTTTCACCGCCATCGTCGGAGCGATACAGCCCGCCCTCGGGCGCTTCAATCAGCGCATATACGCGATCGGAATTTGCGGCCACGGCGATTCCAATTTTGCCGTAGGGCCCTTTGGGCAGGCCGTGTTCTTCAAGCCGTTTCCATGTGCTTCCGCTATCGTTCGAACGATAGAGTCCGCTGCCGGGACCGCCGCTCGTCAGTCCCCACGGGGTGCGCCGCGCCTCCCACAATGATGCGAAAAGAATGTGAGAGTTGTGCGGATCAAACGCAATATCGATGCCGCCCGTGTTCTCGTCTTTGTACAGAACTTTCTCCCAGGTTTTGCCTCCATCGATCGTGCGGAAGATGCCGCGTTCGGTATTCGGCCCGAAAGGGTGGCCCAGCGCGGCCACGAAAACAACATCCGCATTCTTGGGATCGACAATCACCCTCCCAATCGCGCGAGAATCATGCAGGCCAACGTTTTTCCAGGTCTTCCCGCCATCGACTGTCTTGTAAATTCCATCCCCGTGCGAGATATTGCCTCGAATGCACGCCTCGCCTGTGCCCACATACACGACGTTTGGATCCGAAGGCGCAACTGCCAGGCTTCCGATCGCGGATACTGCCTGTTTATCGAAGACGGAACTCCAAGTCATCGCGCCGTCGGTCGACTTCCATACCCCTCCGCCCGTCGAGCCGAAGTAATACGTGTTCGGATCGCCCGCAACGCCCGACGCCGTCAGCGACCGTCCGCCGCGAAACGGCCCGACCAGGCGGTATTTCATGCCCTTGAATTGCGGGTCTTCGTTGTCGTTGTCAGTATCTGTGGAAGAAGTTTTCTGCGTGTCGCTCTGAACTTCAGCCGACTTGTGCTCCTTCTCTCTGGTTTGCGCCAAGCTTGTACTCGCAACCCACGGCGACAGCACGCAAACCATCCACGCAGCTTGACCGACCGCCAGCTTGAAGAAATTCATCAAAGTTCATCACCCCAGGGAAACTGACAATTCGATATCCTAGTTTACCGCTATAACCTCAGAGAACGAACCGTTTACGGCTTTGGAATCTTCACCGTCTTCTTACCTTCGAGCATTGCCCGCGCCAACTTGAGCTCTTTGCGCTTAACGGCGTCCACTTTCGGGTAAGCCAGCTTCAAATCCTCGAGTGTCTCAACGATCGCGGCCGCGACCGCAGCATGAGTAAACCATTTGTTGTCCGCGGGGATCACGTACCAGGGGGCCTGCGGGCTCGAGGTATGGACAATCATGTCCTCGTAGGCCTTCATGTAATCGTCCCAGTATCCGCGCTCGCGCACATCGGCCTCGGAGAATTTCCAGTTCTTTTGCGGGCGATCAAGACGGTCCATAAAGCGCTTCTTCTGCTCCTTCTTCGACAGATTGAGGAAGAATTTGCGGACTACGATTCCATTGCGCGTCAGATATCGATCGAAGCAGTTAATGTCCTGAAAACGATCCTTCCAAATATCCTTGGTTAGCAGCGACGGAGGAATTCGAGAATTCTTCAACACCTCCGGATGCACCCGCACTACCAGCACTTCTTCATAATAAGAACGGTTGAAGATACCGATCTGTCCACGCTCCGGCAGCCGCCGCAGAGCACGCCACAGGTAGTCGTGATTCAACTCCTCCACCGACGGAGTCTTGAAGGAATACACCTGGCAGCCCTGCGGATTTACCCCCGACATTACGTGCTTGATAACGCCGTCCTTACCAGCCGCGTCCATGGCCTGAAAAACGAGCAGCACACCCCAACGGTCCTGGGCGTAGAGCTTGTCCTGCAAATCGGTCATCGCTGCGATGCCATCGGCCAGAAGTTGCTCGGCGTGTTTCTTGGAATCTATTTTCCCAGTGTCTTCCGGATCGAAATCCTTCAAACGAAACTTGCTTCCGTCCTCGATCCGATACGGTTTGACCAGCTTGCTCGCCCAACTCATGGGCAGCCTCCATCACCGCAAATGTGCGAAACAAGTCGCAGAAAGATGCAGTGTACATCAGGCTGGGGGCGATGTTAGGCGCTGGCTCCCAAATGAGCATCCAGCGATCGCGAAGAGGGCGGCCCCACGAAGAGGGGCGATGGTCGCACTTGAAACTCGCAGAGCGTAATTGGCGATGTTAGGCCAACGATCACCGGCCGCCCCCCGCAGCGCTGGAACGCAAGTACTTGCACATTGACAGGCCAACGGGGAAGGGGCAAGATTGTCCGCACGTTTCAAGTGCGCTGCTTCGGCGTGAAACCCATTCGCGGCTTGGACGAGGAGGGAATATGTTCAATCCTCGGGGACTCTCTCGGCCAATCGGTTTTTGTGCCTTTCTGTTCGTTGGGTGTTTGCTGCTCGGTGGTCTAGCCACCGCCTCGCCTTTCATTACTCTCTCCAAGAAATCTGGCCCGCCCACGAGCCAGATTCTTGTTTCAGGTCGCGGTTTCGAGCCGAATGTAGGGGTGGACATTTTCTTCGACACGAAAGAGAAGGCCCTCGTCGTCACCAACGGAAAGGGAGACTTCCGCGAAGCCGGAATCTACGCGCCCCGCAGTGCAAGCCCCGGCGAACATTGGATTACGGCTCTGGAGCGGAACAGCGACCGGGGCTCACAGGCTCCATTCCTCGTTCGCACCAATTGGAGCCAATTCCAGTTCTCCCCGGACCACGTGGGCTTGAACCCCTATGAGAACGTGCTCAATTCCCGCACAGTCAGCAGCCTCGGCCTGAAGTGGAGCTACACCACCGGCGGCTTTGTGACGTCTTCGCCCACAGTGTGGAACAACGTAGTCTATGTCGGCTCGAACGATAACAACATCTACGCAATCAATGCCAGTACTGGCTCCCTGCTGTGGAGCTATCCTACCCGCGACCCCGTGGAGGGCTCGCCTGCGGTGGCTAACGGGGTGGTCTATGCCGGCTCGAACGACGGCACCGTCTACGCTCTGAAGGCCAGCACCGGTGCATTGCTGTGGACCTACCCAACCGGCGCCGCGCTCACCTCGCCCGTAGCATATGGCGGCGTTGTCTACGTCGGGTCGGAGGATACAAAGGTTTACGCGCTCAACGCCAACACCGGCTCTATGCTGTGGAGCTACGCCACCGGTGGCTTTGTGGAATCTCCGCCCGCCGTAGCGGACGGAGTGGTTTATTTCGGCTCAGACGATAACAACCTTTATGCGCTCGACGCGAACACCGGCGCGCTGCTATGGCAGTTTGCCACCGGCAATTTCGTGTACTCTTCGCCTGCAGTGTTTAACGGAATTGTCTATGTAGGTTCGTTGGATGACAACGTTTATGCGCTGAACGCCGCAACCGGGGCGCGGCTTTGGCAGTACGCGACTGGCGATTTGGTCGTGTCTTCCGCGACGGTGGCCGATGGAGTAGTTTATGTCGGGTCAGACGACAATAACGTTTATGCGCTGAACGCCTACACTGGTTCTCTGGTGTGGAGCTACTCGTCGGGCGGCGCTGTGTCCTCATCGCCTGCAGCGGCCAATGGAGTGGTTTATGTCGGCTCGGAAGATAGCAACGTTTATGCGTTCAGCGCTAGCACTGGCTCTCTGCTG
>Ga0206844_10347_pt1 | contig 11611 bp, 10 predicted proteins | sample Alteio_BWOrgCont_22_FD_152907 | JGI IMG/M metagenome (GOLD analysis project Ga0206844, IMG submission 152907) | Enriched cells from forest soil in Barre Woods Harvard Forest LTER site, Petersham, Massachusetts, United States -... | ecosystem: Environmental > Terrestrial > Soil > Temperate forest >...
TCGCGCGACCAGATGCGTGCGGGAATGACTTTCGTGTCGTTGAGCACCAACAAATCGCCCGCTTGCAGGTAATACCCCAGATTGCGGAAATGGTCGTGACAGATCCCACCGGTCGCGCGATTGACGACCATCATCCGCGACGCCGCCCGGTCGGCGAGCGGTTCCTGCGCGATTAACTCGGACGGCAAATGATAATCAAAATCCGTGGTCTTCATGTCGGATAATTCCCTACCATCCAATTACTGTGATTGCGAGTCACCCCAGAACCTGCATTCCAAATTCAAGGCGTGTTCGAGACGCCAGAGATATTCGTGGCGCGGGATTTCGAAAGTGCCGAATTGCTGTAAATGCGGCGTGGTCCATTGCGTGTCCAGTAATACAAAACCTCGCGCGCGCAGCCGTTCCACCAGCGCCACGAGCGCTACTTTTGAAGCGTCGGTCACACGGTGAAACATGCTCTCCCCGAAAAAAGCGCCGCCCAGTGCCAAGCCGTACAAACCACCGACCAACTTACCATCCAATCGCGTCTCCACGCTGTGCGCGTGGCCGAGCCGGTGCAACTGGCAATAGCACTGGTTGATCCCCGGCGAAATCCACGTGCCTTCCTTGCGCTGGGCGCACTCGTGGATAACGCCCGTGAAGTCCGTGTTAAAAGTGATCGCGAACTTCTTCCGCTGCCACGCTCGCCTCAGCCCGTGCGAAATATGGAACCGTTCGTCGAGTGGAATAACCGCACGGGGGTCGGGTGAAAACCACCCAATGCGGCCACGTTTGTCGACGGCCATCGGGAAGATGCCGCGCCGATACGCTGTCAGGACAAGTTCGGGCTCCAGCATGAACTGATTGTAGCCACGCACTGCCACCCATCCAAGTTCACATCCGCTGGACTATTTCCCAGGCAGACATTACTCGTTGAAATGCAACTGGTTACAATTTGCCTGAACCTCTACCAAAAACTGGGTATATCGCGTCCGTCAAGATACTGAGCATATCAAATGCTGTATCCACCGCAGGACAAAGTTTCTATGAACATACTCATAGCCGAAGACGACAACGTGTCGCGGCGGATTCTGCACCGCAATCTGACCCGGCTCGGCCATACGGTTTCCGAGGCCGGCAATGGCGCCGAAGCGTGGTCGATCCTCCAAAAGGAAGCGGTCCGCATCGTGGTCAGTGACTGGATGATGCCGGAGATGAACGGGCTGCAGTTATGCCGCCGCCTCCGCGAACGCAACGACACCCATTACACGTACTTCATCCTCTTGACCGCGCGCGGGGGCGACGAGAACCACCGCGAAGCCATGGCCGCTGGGGTGGACGATTTCCTGACCAAGCCGCTCGACCGCGAAGAATTGGAAATTCGCTTGCGAGTGGCCGAGCGGATCATCGGGTTCACGACCCAGGTGCGGCAATTGAAGGAACTCCTGCCGATTTGCATGTACTGCAAAAAAATCCGTGATGACCAGAATTACTGGAAGGTCCTTGAGGAATATATCCACCACTACACCGGTTCGGACTTCAGTCACGGGATTTGTCCCGACTGTTACGACAAGGTCGCGGCACCGCAAATTGAGGCCCTCCGCCGCAACAAGGTGGATGCTCAATTGCAGGAGAGCCATCCATGAATTCCGCGACCCGCCAGGCAATACGGATTGCGGTCAGCCTGCTCTGGCTGGTCGTCGTCGGTGTGGGAACCGGGATGCTGTGGAAGTACAGCAATACCCCGAATCCGGATCCAACGCCTCCCGCTCATTGGCCGGCGACCTCCACGATCCCGCGCGCCAACGGCCAGGCGACCCTCGTCATGTTCGTTCATCCCCGTTGCTCGTGCACCAGCGCCAGTGTGGGCGAATTGGCAGAGTTGATGGCGCATTGCCAGGGGCTCGTCAACGCGCACGTGGTATTTTTTCGACCCAGCGGATCGCGCGAGGACTGGACCCATTCCGATCTCTGGAAGGCGGCGACCCTCATCCCTGGCGTGACCGTCCAGGCCGATGAAGATGGCCGCGAAGCCCAATTGTTTCACGCCGAAACTTCCGGCCACACCGCCCTGTACGACACGCAAGGACAACTCATCTTCGATGGTGGAATCACCGCTTCCCGCGGCCACGCGGGCGATAACGATGGGCGTGAGGCAATCACGGCCTTGCTGCACGGTAAGTCAACGGAACACGCCCAGACCCCGGTGTATGGCTGCCTCATTCTCAAGCCAGAACCGAAAACCGCGGAAGGAGCAAAATGATGGAACCAACTGCGACATCTCCCGAGCCTAGCGAAGCAACCCAAGTCCGCACCCGCGAACTCTTTGAACAGAGCCAGGACCACCTTCACAAACGGACCGACCACATGTTCGCTGCCCTGATGGCTTTCCAGTGGGTCGCCGGCATCATCGCCGCCCTCTGGATCTCCCCCCGAGCGTGGGTTGGACAGACGAGCTCCGTTCATGTGCATGTCTGGGCCGCCCTGTTCCTCGGCGGTGCCATTTCGGGTCTTCCCATTTTCTTCGCGCTCGCGCAGCCAGGAAAAGTCCTGACGCGCCACGTCATCGCCATTGGCCAGATGTTGACCTCCGCGTTGCTGATTCACCTGACCGGCGGGCGCATCGAGACGCACTTTCATATATTCGGTTCGCTGGCATTCCTCGCCTTTTACCGCGACTGGCGTGTCATGGTTTCCGCCACCATCGTCGTGGCCGCCGATCACTTTTTCCGCGGGATGTTCTGGCCGCAATCTGTTTTCGGCGTCCTCACCGCGAGCCACTGGCGCTGGGTCGAACACGCCGGCTGGGTGTTGTTCGAGGACACGTTCCTCCTCCTGGCGATCCGCCAGAACCTGGCGGAAATGTTCGGCGTGGCCGCGCGCCAGGCAGAACTGGAAGCCGTCAATGCCAACATCGAAAACACCGTGGCCGAGCGGACGCTCGAATTGACGAACGAGAACGCCGAACGCAAACGCGCCGAGGAGGAGTTACGCCGCAGCGAGGGACGCTTCCGCAGTTCGATGGAATACGCCGCCATCGGCATGGCCCTGGTCGCGCCGGATGGCCGCTGGCTCCGGGTGAATCGCGCGCTCTGCAAAATCGTGGGGTACTGCGAAGCGGAATTGCTCGCCACGAATTTCCAATCCATCACCCATCCCGAGGACCTGGAAGAAGACCTGGAGAACGTCCGAAAAATGCTGGCGGGCGAGATCGACACCTACGAGATGGAGAAACGGTACATCCACAAGGACAGCCATCCCGTGTGGATCCAGCTCAATGTATCCATGGTGCGCGATACCGATGGCCAGCCCGTGCATTTCATCTCGCAAATCCAGGACATCACCGAGCGCAAACGCCAGGCCGGCGAGCTTGCGGCCGCCCGCGATGTGGCGTTGGAATCGGCGCGGCTAAAGGCGGAATTTCTCGCCAACATGAGCCATGAGATCCGTACACCGATGAACGGCATCATCGGCATGACGGGGCTGTTGCTCGATTCGCCGCTCGACACCGAGCAACACGAATTCGTCGACACCATCCGCACTTGCGGTGACACCCTGCTCACACTTATCAACGACATCCTTGATCTGTCGAAGATCGAGGCCGGCAAGCTGTCGTTCGAGACGATCGACCTTGATCTGCGCCACGCCGTCGAGGGCGTCGTCGAATTGCTGGCTGAGCGCGCGCAAAGCAAGCGGCTCGAACTGGTCTCGCTGGTGCATCAGGACGTGTTGACATCGCTGCGCGGTGATCCGGGACGGCTGCGCCAGGTATTGATGAACCTCGTTTCCAACGCCATCAAGTTCACCGAGCATGGCGAGGTCGTCGTTCGGGCCGTCCGCCACACCGAGACGGACCAGGACGTGATCGTGCGCTTTACCGTACAGGACACGGGCATTGGCATTAGCGAGGAGGCCCGTGGACGTTTGTTCCAGGCGTTCAGCCAGGCGGACGGATCCACCACCCGCAAGTACGGCGGGACAGGGCTCGGGCTCGCTATCTCGAAACGCCTCGTCGAGATGATGGGTGGCGAGATCGGTGTGGACAGCACCCCCGGTGTCGGCTCGACCTTCTGGTTCACTGCGCGCTTGGAGAAACAAGCGAATGCGCCCGTTGCCGACACGGGATACGTCCACGATTTGCGCGCCGCTCGCGTTCTCGTCGTCGATGACAACGCCACCAACCGCCGCATCGTCCGGTTGCAGCTCAAATCCTGGGATGTCCCCAGCGACGAGGCCAGCAGCGCCGACGAGGCGCTCCTGGTAATGCGACGCGAACGGGACGCGGGCCATCCGTTCGACCTCGTGGTTCTCGATATGCAGATGCCGTCCATCGATGGCCTGCAACTGGCGCGCTCGATCAAAGCTGATCCCACGCTGGCGGCCACGCGGCTCATCATGATGACCTCACTCGGGAAGACCGAGCATGACGCGGAAATTACCGAGGCAGGCATCCTGCTTTGCCTCACCAAGCCCGTCAAACAATCGAAACTCTACGACGCACTGGTGACCACCATGTCCAACAGCAGCAACGACGTGCCCGACGCATTGACCGTGAGCGCATCATCCGCGCCGTCCTCCACGGCCCTGTCCACGTCACGCGGCAACGCGCGCATTCTCGTGGCCGAGGACAACCCGGTGAACCAGAAAGTGATTCTACGCCAACTCGCCAAAATGGGTTATACCGCGGACGCGGTGGCCAACGGTCTCGAGGTCTTGCACGCGCTCGCGACCATCCCGTACGACCTGGTCCTGATGGATTGCCAGATGCCCGAGATGGACGGCTACGCGACCACCATGGAATTGCGTCGTCGCCCGGATCCCCTCGGTCGCATGCCCATCATCGCCCTGACGGCCCATGCCATGGAAGGCGACCGTGAGAAATGTTTTGCCGCGGGCATGGACGACTATATCAGCAAGCCGGTCAACGTTGAGGAATTGCAGGTGAAACTGGCGCATTGGCTCTCGCGGAAACCATCTGTTGTATCGAACGCGACCGTCGCACCGGTCCCGACGGAGGATCCCGTCGATATGAAGCAATTACGCAATGTCGCCGACGGCGATGCCGAGTTCATGAACGAACTTGTCGAGCTTTACCTTAACGACACCAGCAATCGACTCACTGCCCTCCGTCAGGCCGTATCCAGCGGCGCGTTGACCGAGGTCGAACAGATCGCCCACACGTTGGCTGGCTCCAGTATTGCCTCGGGCATGCGCGCGGTCGCCCCACCGTTGCGCAAACTCGAACACATGGCCCGCGCCGGGCAACTCGTCGACGCTACCGCGCTCGTCGAAGAGGTCGCCACCCAATTGGCTCGTACCCGCGACTTCCTCGCGTCCGCCATGAGCGACGGCGAACGGGTCGCCGTGATGTTGGGCTAACTCCTTCCCTGCCCGATTCGACCGTGGCGGCGAAAGCTACTTGATTTCGCAAGGCCCGGACTTGCGCAATCAGTCGTCTTGCCGCACAATGCGCCCCCTGCTATACGTAACTTAGGAGATTTTCATGACGATGATACCCGTGACATTGGATAATCCACAAACCAAGCCGCTCGACCAGCTTTGCATCGACACCATCCGCACGCTCGCGATGGACAGCGTGCAAAAGGCCAACTCGGGCCATCCCGGCGCGCCGATGGGCCTCGCGCCCGTGGGCTATTGGCTCTGGGAAAAATTTCTGCGACACAACCCGGAAAACCCCCAGTGGCCGAACCGCGACCGGTTCGTCCTGTCGGGCGGACATGGCTCGATGCTGCTGTACAGCCTCCTGCATCTGACGGGATACGATTTGCCGATGAGCGAACTGGAACGCTTCCGCCAGTTGGGCAGCCGCACGCCGGGTCATCCGGAATACGGCCTGACCCCCGGCGTGGAAACCACCACCGGGCCGCTCGGGCAGGGATTCACGAATTCCGTCGGTATGGCCATCGCCGAACGCTGGCTCGCGGAACATTTCAACCATGATGGCCAGGAGATCATCAATTATCGCACCTACTCCATGGGCGGTGACGGCGATATGATGGAAGGTGTCGTCTCGGAAGCCGCGTCACTCGCGGCGCATCTCGGCTTACACAAGCTGTTGTGGATTTACGACAACAACAAGATCAGCATCGAGGGCAAGACCTCCCTGTCCTTCAGCGAGGACGTTGGGGCACGCTTCAAGGCCTACGGCTGGTTCGTGCAACATGTCGCCGACGCCAACGATCTCAAGGCGCTCAATCGCGCTTTCAAAAAGGCGCTCAAGCAGACCGACAAGCCATCCTTCATCGTCGTCAACAGCCATATCGGCTTCGGCGCGCCCCACAAGCAGGACACCAATGAGGCTCACGGCGAGCCGCTCGGCGAAGCCGAGGTTCGTGGCGCCAAGGAAAAGTATGGCTGGCCGGCTGATGCGAAGTTCCTTGTGCCGGAAGAAGTCGCCAAGCACATGCACAAACAGTTTCGCCGCGGTCGGAAGTTGGAAAAGGAATGGCAGTCGAAATTCGACGCGTTCGCGCAAGCCCAGCCCACACTTGCCACAGAATGGAAGTTGATGCAGAACCGCGACGTGCCCGCGGGCTGGGACAAGGACATCCCGGTTTTCCCGGCGGATCCCAAAGGCCTGGCCACGCGCATATCCAACAACCAGGTGCTCAATGCCGTCGCCAAGAATATCCCGTGGCTTCTCGGCGGCGCGGCGGACCTGGCGCCGTCCACCAAGACCTTGATCGCTGGAGCCGGTGATTTCGAGAAAGGCTCCTATAGCGGTCGCAATTTCCACTTTGGCGTGCGCGAACACGCGATGGCGGGCATCGTCAACGGCATGGTGCTGAGCAAACTACGTGCGTACGGCGCCGGCTTCTTGATTTTCTCCGACTACGCGCGCGGCTCGATTCGGCTCAGCGCCGTCATGGAAATCCCGATGGTGCACCTTTTCACGCACGATAGTATCGGCGTCGGCGAAGACGGCCCCACCCATGAACCCGTCGAGCAACTCATGTCCCTGCGCGCCATCCCGCACATGGTAGTCATCCGCCCCGGCGATGCCAATGAAGTGTCCGAAGCCTGGCGCGTGATGATGGAAGAAAAGAAGCACCCCATCCTCCTCGCCCTTACGCGACAAGCCGTCCCGACCCTCGACCGCACGAAATACGCCCCGGCCTCCGGACTGCGACAAGGTGGCTATATCCTCAGTGATTCCCAGGGAACGCCGGACATCATCTTCATCGGTACCGGCTCGGAGTTGCAATGGTGCGTCGAGGCCGGTGAGAAACTGAAGACCGAAGGTGTGAAGGTCCGCATCGTCAGCATGCCATCGACCAACATCTTTGATCGCCAGCCACAAGAATATCGCGACCGCGTCCTGCCGTCATCCGTGCGCAAACGCCTTTCCGTAGAAGCCGGCGTAACGCTCGGCTGGCAAAAGTACGTCGGCCTCGACGGCGCATCCGTCGGTCAGGACACCTTCGGCGCTTCCGCCCCGGTCAAGGACGTAATGAAGCACTTCGGGTTTACCGCCGAAAATGTTTACAACCACGCCAAGACTTTATTGGCCGCTCGGTCCTAGGGCACGGTTACGCCGTCAAAGACAACTTGTTTGGTGTGCGGTTTTGCGTCACGCGTTCCGTGGACGAGGATTTGCACATCGTGCGGTGCGTTAGCCAGCCCGGTGATGGCCACGGGGTACTGAAACTCGTTCGTCAGGCTGTAGAGATCAACGGTGTTTGTTTCCACACCGTCCACTACCACGGTCGCCATGCCGTCGGATCGGCCCCGCGCGGTGAGCCAGGTGAAACCTGTGCCGGAAAAGGAGAATAGTACCTGCGCGGTTTTCTGGTTTGCGACGCGGTATTCGCCTCCGAAGGCAGCAGCGTTCGATTTCTCTTTCCACTTCCCAACATACTGGATGCTCGGGTCGTCGTCGTTGCGGGCTGACGGCGAATTCGTGGAGGGAGGCGATTCCACAACCCCGGACGTTTGGCCGGAGTTGGGATCGACCATCAAGGAAGACACGTCCACCGCCTCGAAGGCCGAGCCGGGAATCTGCGAGAATTCATGCAGGTCATCGTTATTCCAACGTTCATCGGGGACGCCGGAGAAGTACCAGCTCGAGCCGTTATCGGCGAGCATCATCCCGTATTTCTTCAGTGCCGTGAGGATCACCTGCACGTCGGGCGAGAAGGACGAGATGTCGAAGGTCGATTTCAAACGGAACCGTTGTCCCATCGGCGGATACTTCGTAGCGGTAAGGCTTGAGGCTTCGTGCCGGGCCGGCCAGACGTAAGTGTTGCGTGTTTGCGGCGCGGTAAAGCGAATCGCGTGGCGGATCTCGCCTGCGGCCACCTCATCGTATCGCACCAGACTCGGCAAAATCGGCAGGCCGGCGGCATCCGCCGAGGTCCAACCAGCGGGTCGGAGCGCCTGTGAATTGAGATCGAAGACCGCGCCGGAACCGGCGTGCCAACTGCCGTTGGTCTGGGGCTGCGCGTCATATAACTCGTAGAGCAGGCAGTTGTCCTGATCGAGCACGAGGACATGCCGGTCTCCCGAACTTTGCGATCCACCTTCGATGGGCGCGTCACTCGGGATCGGATACGGCCCCGGATCGCTTTCGTCGCTGTAATCGAATGAGACGCTGACCAACGGTGGTGAATTCGAAACGACCACAAATGGAATCCCGATCGGACCACCATCCCAAAGCCCCGATCCGAAATCCGCGTGCGCGAAAGTGGCCACACCGATGGTATTCACGTACGCGGCTGAATTCGAATCCAGCGGAAGATTATCCACAGGGACGTTCCAGATATTATTGGTTGGAAACACCTGGCAGCCGTCAATGTTACCCTGCGCCAAGGCGATTTCCGACATCAGTACCGCAGACATGGCGATCACCGAACACAAAGTGATTTTCACAAGGCAGTTTGCAGCGTGAGTTGTGCCGGAGTGGATTCAAGGCCGAAACCGCGTAGAACGGATCGCAAGATCAAGAATTAAAACTCGTAACTCGCGTGGCTGCAAAAAGCAGGGTCGACCGGGCTGCTCGGCTTGCGAAAGTCAGTTCTGCGAACTGACAGGATTCCTTCACTACCCGCCGGCGATGGCTGCGATAATGGAAAAGGGCTCCTTGCCCGACACGACATCTTCGCTCAGCAACGTGTCGGGCGGTTCGTTGGACAAATCCTCCTCGCAAGCGTAGAAGCGGAGGAACGGTCGGCGCTTTTGCGTGCCATGGTCGCGGATGGTGCCGGCAAGGACAGGATAACGGACTTCGAGCGCATCGAGAACCGAGCGAACTGTCACCGGTCCTTCGACCTCGACCGTCACCTCGCGCTCGACATGCGCGAGATTGCGCAGGTGAAATGGTAGCTCTACCCGGATCATAGCAATGTCTGGACTTCGACCGACAGGACCGGCGGTAAATCACGAACGATGGGCTTCCAGTTATCACCGCTGTCTGCCGAGGCGTACACCTGCCCGCCGGTCGTCCCGAAATAGATGCCACACGTATCGAGCGAATCCACCGCCATCGCGTCACGCAAGATGTTGACGTAACAATCGCTCTGCGGCAGGCCTTTCGTGAGCGGTTCCCATTCGTCGCCGCCGGTGCGGCTTCGATAGACTCGCAGCTTGGCGTCAGGTGGATAGTGCTCGGCATCACTCTTGATCGGAACGACGTAAATCGTGTTCGGCTCGTGCGCGTGGACGTCAATCGGGAAGCCGAAATCGCTCGGCAGGTTCCCGCTGACCTCGTGCCATGACTCGCCGCCGTCGTCACTGCGGTTCACGTCCCAGTGCTTCTGCATGAACAGCACATTCGGGCGCGAGGGATGCATCGCGATACGGTGAACGCAATGACCCACCTCGGACGATTTGTCGGGCAGTTCGTAGGTCAAATTCAGGCCGCGCGTGGCGGGTTTCCATGACTTGCCGCCGTCTTCCGTGCGGAATACGCCCGCCGCGGAAATCGCGACAAAAATACGGTCGGGATTTTTCGGGTCGAGCAGGATCGTGTGCAGGCCCATCCCACCAGCGCCCGGCTGCCAGAGATTTCCCTTGGCGCTCCGCAGGGCCGATAATTCGTGCCAGGTTTTGCCGCCGTCAGTGGTACGAAAAAGAGCGGCGTCTTCCACCCCGGCGTACACGGTATTCGGATCCGTCAATGACGGTTCGAGATGCCAGACACGTTTGAACTCCCACGGATGCTGGGTGCCGTCGTACCACAGGTGCGTTCCCACCGCTCCCTCGTAAACAAATTTATTGCTCTCGCCCTTGGGCATGCCGTCGGGAGAAGCGGTCGGCCCCCCGCCCGGGGGATTCCACGTTTTGCCGCCATCATCGGACCGCTGGATGATCTGTCCAAACCAGCCGCTGCTCTGCGATGCGTATAACCGGTTTGGGTCAACCGACGAGCCTTTGACATGATAGATTTCCCAGCCGCCAAAGTGAGGGCCGCTGACCTCCCATTTTTCGCGCTTGCCATCCGCGGTCAGGATGAACGCGCCCTTTTTCGTGCCAACCAAAACTCGTACGTTGCTCATCGTTGCCTCCCGAGGTTATCTGACACAAACCATACCGAACTCCAATCATTTGGCAACGCTGCTTTTCCGGGTCCCCAATACCAATCGCTGCCACCACCAGACGATTTTGCCATCCTCCTCGGCGAGACGAAAGAGGTTCCGTGCCTCGGGTGGCGCGTGGTGGACCAATTCAAGGACTTTTTCCCGGTTCTCGGGTGTCGTGGCGGCCGTTTCAAAATACCAGTTCAAATCCGGCTGCTTGAAGGGTTGCAATTCGGAAAACACAACCCGCAAGCTAGCTCCTTCGCAGAGCCGTGCCCAGGTTCCCTGGCTCAACATCCGGTGGTGGCTCGGGTCGCGAAACTTCTCAACATCATGCAACCATGCTTCCGCCACCGGTTGACCATCTTCGATGGAGCCGTCAATCAAGAGAAACGCGCCACCCGGTTTGAGTACCCGGGCCACCTCGCGCACAAACGCCTCAGGATCACTGAAGTGATGCGCGGCGACTCGGCACGTAACAAGGTCAAATGCGTTGTCCGTATACGGGAACGACTCGGCAGGGTGTTGCCGTGTCTCAACCCGGAGCCCACGCTCGCGTGCGGTTGCGGCGGGGTGCCCGAGGACAGCGCGAGCTTTGCCTTTACTTCGGACAAGTGGTCATTGATGTACTTGCTACGGAACTCGATGATATGGGGATTCCAGTCGGGACTATCGGTCTTGATTTCGTTCAGAATGTCGAGTGCCCCGCCGTATTTCGTGTTGGCTTTCGTCCAGTCGCTCTCGTGAACAGCCGCATCCCCCTCTTGGATGAGAAAGTAAGCTTCGAGAAAGCGGTCGCCCGGGTCGGCCGCCGCCCAGGCGCGGGCCGCCCCACCAAAGCATAGCGCAACCAAAATGCACAACAGGAGGGTCTTCTTCATCGGGCGCGACTGTACCGAAAAGCTCTCAGATTTGCAATGGTCGGTTGCGAGACGGGTTGCATTCGACCTGCAATCATTGCAGATTGTGTGCCATGGGGGACCTGAACGATATCCAACGTGCGGCGCAGCAACAGTTTGATCGGCAAAGTAACCGCTACGGCCAGGGCCATATTTTGTCGGATGTGGCGGATGTCAAAGGCGCCATGGAGCGGTTGC
>Ga0206844_10348_pt1 | contig 11578 bp, 12 predicted proteins | sample Alteio_BWOrgCont_22_FD_152907 | JGI IMG/M metagenome (GOLD analysis project Ga0206844, IMG submission 152907) | Enriched cells from forest soil in Barre Woods Harvard Forest LTER site, Petersham, Massachusetts, United States -... | ecosystem: Environmental > Terrestrial > Soil > Temperate forest >...
GCTTTTAAATGTTCATGCCTGAAAGCGTTCCCGTCAACCAGCACCGTATGGATTCTTCGCGCGGATTGCGCGCTCAGAATGACGGGGTGTTGGGATGGGGTTCTTCCATCGGCTTTTGCACGAGCGTTAGATAGGCCACCGCGCCTAGAAATGTCACGCAGGAGCAGATAATCAGCGCAAAGTGGAACGAGTGCGTGCGGTCGAGGATCCATCCGGTAAGCACTGGCGCGACCGAAGCGAAGAGGAAACTGCAGAAATTCTGGATGGTGCCCACCGAACCGACCAGGTGTGCGGGCGCGGCGACTTGAACCAGTCCCCATGCCGATGTTCCGGCGAAATGAATGAAGAAGAGCGCCAGACCGATGACGGCCACTGCGCCTGCGCTCGTGGCCGCGCGGGTGACGAACAGAGTGCAAGCCGCGGAGCAGACCATTCCGAAAACAATGAGGGCTTTGCGGCTGCGGAGCGGGTCTGCGCCGCGCCGCACCAGTGCGTCGGCGATAACGCCGTTGACGAGCATGCCGACCGAACCCATCAGAAACGGGATGGCCGCAAACCAGCCTGTTTTGGTGAGGCTGAGATGGTGCGCGGACTCGAGGTAACCCGGCAGCCATGCCAGATAGAGCCATGCTGTGTAGTTGACACCGCTGAAGCCGAGCATCATGCCCCAGACCGTCCGATGACGAAACAGGCGGCGCCATGTAACGAACGAAATGGTTTGCTTGGCTGCGGACCGGCCGTGTTGCTCCTTGCTGTCGTTCTCCTTGCCGTTTTCCTTCCCGTTTTCCTTATAGACCGGATACCACGCGAACGCGATGACGACAAACATGCTGCGCCAGCCGTAGCGAAGCAGCATGAGCGTGAGGATGGGCGGCGCAAATGCCTGGCCGAGCGTAGTCGACGCGTTGAGGATGCCCATGGGCAGACCGCGCTCGCGCACCTCATACCAGTCGTGGATGACCTTCACGCCGCCGGGCAGAAAGGGCGCTTCGCCGGCGCCGAGCCCGATGCGCGTGAGCACCAGCGAGGCAAAACCGGAGACGAGCCCGGTCGCCATTTGCGCCACGGACCACAGCATCATGCCTGCGCTTAAAACAAGCCGCGCGCCGTAGCGGTCGAGCAGCCAGCCTGCGGGAATCTGCGCCAGACCGTAGGCGAGCGAAAAAATGGAGAGTAGTGCGCCGATCTGCGTGGCGGAAAAGTGCAGATCGGCGCGGAGGGTGGTGTTGGCGATCGACAATGCGCTGCGGTCGAGAAAATTGACGATGCCGCCGAAGACGAGCAGCGACAGAACGGTGGCGCGAAGTGCACGCCGGTGCGTTGGCTGCATCAGCGCGCGGTCCAGCCGCCGTCTATGAGCAGCGTATGGCCGGTGATGAGCGAGGCGGCGGGCGAGGCGAGAAAGACGACCGCGCCTGCGACCTCGATGGGCTCGCCGATACGGTGCAGCGCGGCGATGCGCTCGACGGTATCGGCGTGGAACGCCGGGTCGGAGAGCACGGGCTGGGTGCCGTCGGTGTGAATGAAGGTCGGCGCGACGGCGTTGACGTTGATGTTGTATTTACCCCACTCGACAGCGAGGCACTTGGTGAGGTGCGCGATGCCTGCCTTGGTCATGCAATAGACAGACTCGGTGGGCAGCGCGGCAAAGCCGGCCTGCGAGCCCATGTTGATGATGCGTCCGTATTTCTGCTCGATCATGACGCGGCCCGCGGCCTGGCTGGCGAAAAACGTTCCTTTCAGGTTGACGGCAACGGTGTAGTCGAAGTCTTTTTCCGTGTAGTTCTCGGCTAAATTGTCGGGAGCCACGCCGGCGTTGTTCACCAGAATGTCGAGTCGTCCGAAATGTTTTACTGTCTCGTCGATGGCGCTGTTGATTTGCGCGAGGTCCGTCATCTCCATCTGGAGCGGGAGCACGCGGCGTCCGCACGCGGTGATTTCGGCTGCAAGGCCAGAGTCGCGATTGAGGTCGCGCAGGCCGATGGCTACGTCTGCGCCGGCTTCGGCGAGGGCGAGCGCGATGGCGCGGCCCAGTCCGCGCGCGGCACCGGTGACGAGGGCGATTTGTCCGTTAATGCTGAAGGATGGGAGTGCCTGCATGAGGGTGAGGATAGCAGGAGTTATCCGTGGAGACAGCAGCGAGCCCGTAAGCTCAGCTACCTTCAGAGGAGCTGTTCTTAGTTCGGTTGTAACGCGATGGGGACAACGAAAGGCCAGCAGAGTGTCGTATCGCCCGTCCATACAGGGGTTGACTTTCCGTCCAGAGCAGGGCTGGCTGACAGGAAAATTGGCGTGATCACCGTACACGCCATACGGACCAGCACCGATCCCACACAGGCATGTACTCCGGTTCCGAGTCCCACGTGTCCACTGCTCCGTCTGCTCACGTCCAGACATTCGGGTCGATCGAACCTTGAGGAATCGTAATTTGCCGATGCAACTTTCAGAATGACGAGCTGCCCCTGTTTGATGGAAGTGTCGCCAAGGTTGAGGTCCGCACTCGCGTAGCGGAAAAGCGTCTGCACGATGCCGGCATAACGCAGCAGCTCCTCGGTTGCACTGGGCATAAGAGCCGGATTCTCGCTCAATCGTGCAGCCTGGTGGGGATTTTGAAGCAGCGCGAGCCATGCCTTGGCAAGAAAGCTAGGCACCGTTTGCGTTAATCCGGCAAACATGGGTTTGCTTGCTGAAAGTTTTCCGTTCTCCAGTAGAACATCCAGGTCAGCTTCCGCCTGCTTGGCACGCTGTGACGCCGACGGATCTGAGGAGTGCTCTTTCTTGAAGAATATTTGTTCGGCAATCTGTCTCAATTGACCGGCCTCAACCGGTCCAGCCTTGCTTAAAATCACCATCATCTCAGTCGACCACGGTTGAAGAATCTCCTTCACCACGTCGAACGACTGGCTGCGGTCCATCTTGCGAAGAAAAAAATGAAGAGTGCTCTCCATCTCTGCGCGCCACGTTGGGCTGCTCATGCGGGACATGTCTGCCTGCACCTCGGCATACAGCCGCGCATGGTTTGCCCCATCATCTGGACCAGTCGCCTTACCCTGCGGCGTCGTTTGCAGCAGAGATGGCTCTCGAAGGGCGGCGCAGACATCGGAATAACGGCTCAGTACCCATGCGTTGCGCGAAGTATTAAAGAGCGGCGCCTCAGCGGGCGCGGGTTCAAAGGGTTGTTCCATCGGCTGTATCTCGACTGCCTGTTCATGTGCGTTCTTGCCGCCCAAGTATAGGGGGCGAGCCCCTTTAAACTTGTCACTCGAATGTCACATTTTGTGATTTCGCTCCCCAAGTTGGATGGGCTTCTATATTGAGTCGCCTTTAGAAAAAGTGACCGCCAACCGTGACCCGGCCCGATTTCCCTCTCGGGCGCGCTTAATCGATCGTTAGGAACTACTCCTGTGAAACAATGACTACAGTAGGCTCCAGCAGCATCTAACAGGCTCACGGAAATGGAAGCGGTATGGGTAACGAGGACACAGGCGAAGCGGGTCGAGATTTAAAAGACTGCGGGCTGGAAGTCGTCGAACTCGACCGATACCCCGCCTTTGCGAAGAGGGAGCTTCATCCTCGCGATCACGCGATGCAGACGGAAGGCATCCGGCGGCTTGCGCACGCATTCCTGGAAAATCCAGACACAATTCTGCAGACGCTGGTGGAGACGGCCATCGATCTGTGCGGCGCGGAGAGCGCCGGCATTAGCCTCAAGGTTGTCGACAAGGACGGCGCAGTTTCCTACCAATGGGTGGCAACGGCGGGAAAATATGGACGCTTTCTGAATGCGATGCTGCCGCCCTTTCCCAGCGCCTGCGATGTCTGTATCCAGCGCGGCAGCCCGCAGCTTTTTCGCGTGACGGAGCACTTCTTCAACCTGATGCAGATCGAAGCCGATGTCGTGACCGATGGCCTTCTACTGCCGTGGCATGTGGACGACACTGACGGCACGGTCTGGATCATGGCGCATGGCCGGGACGAGGCCTTCGATTTGAATGACAGCCGCGTAATGCAGGCACTCGCCGACTTTGCCGCCATGGGTGTGCGGCAGCAGCGGCAGCGGAAGATTGTGATGGAGCAGGCGCGCACGGCAGCAGCAGCGAATATGGCGAATGAGCTGGCGCACAGCATCAACAATCCGCTGCAGAGCCTGACGAATATCGTCTACCTGGCCGCTGAGGGGCAGAGCACAGCTGAGACGAGAACGCTGGCGCGCGAGATGTCTATTGAACTCGAAAGGTTGTCAGCACTGGTGAAACAACTGCTGGCCATTCCTATCAGCGAGCAAAAGAGAACGAGCGTAAATTCACTCTCCAAGAAACAACGCGGCGCAGTTGGCAATACATCAAACCGTTGGTAGTTGATACAGGAGGTTTTGATGAACGGTCTTCGCAAAATTTTGATTTATCCCACGCTTGTTGCGGTCCTGCTTCCCGGAGGATTCGCATTTTCGCAGGACCACCATGACAATCATGCCTATGTGCGCCATGATGAGTGGAAGCATGGCTACAAGATGCACCAGGAAGACTGGAACCGTGGTGAAAAAGTTGACTATCGCCACTATCATCTTCAGGAACCGCCGCGCGGCTATGAATGGCGCGAGGTAGATGGCAATTATGTTCTGGCGGCTATCGCTACCGGAGTCATTGCTTCGACGATCATCGCCTCGCAAGCACACTAAACCCTGGCACTTATCCAACTAAGTTTGCGTTAACATGGAAACAAGCGGGCAGCTGGGCGGTCGCTGCTGAAATGCGCTTGCGCATTTCGGGAGAGGAAAGTCCGAACTCCGCAGGGCAGTGTGCCGGATAACGTCCGGGATCGAAGCGTCAAGGCTTCGAGACGGCTAGTGCCACAGAGAAGATACCGCCTACGCCGTTCCTGCCAGATTCCAGTGGCATACACAGGGATTTGGCAGGAACGGCGCAAGGTAAGGGTGAAAAGGTGCGGTAAGAGCGCACCGCCCCGGCGGCAACGCTCGGGGGCAGGGTAAACCCCACACGGAGCAAGACCAAATAGGGAGGGATGCGCAGCCAGACCCAGATAGCTGCGCGGCGTGCCTGCCCGGCGCGCCAACGTGGGTCCTCCATACGGACGGCTTTCGCCGTCGCGTGGAGCGGAAACCTTCGGGTAGGTCGCTTGAGCGCCGCAGCAATGCGTCGCCTAGAGGAATGACCGTCCTTGACAGAATTCGGCTTACAGGCTGCTTGCTGATGATGGCCCCGCTTCTCCGGCATGGAGAGCGGGGCCTTCCCTTTTGAGAAGTGAAAAACACTAATCCAGCATGCGAATCAGCTCCTGCTCGCCGTCGAGCAGATAGAACGCCACAAAAGTCATCGGCTCGGAATCCGACGCATTGCCGAAATTCGCAATCACGGCATCCGCCGGCTCATAGAAGGCCGACCCGGTAGGCAATGTCTGCGCCGTTTCGCCTTCGATCTGGTACACCGCCGTTCCTGCCACGATGTATCCCAAAACGGCGCAGGGATGAAGATGCCGTCCGCCCTGTTGTCCCGGTTCCAGACGGATCTCCCGCACATCGGCCGCGGTCACGTTTCTGCCGCCAAGAACTGCCTTCAAGAGCTGTTTTCGCTGAACAATCTGCTGGCTCATGCGCATCCGATGCATGACCGCTCCACCAGGATTCGCAAAGCAGCTATCCTGTTGGCATGAAGGTTGGCGTCTTTACCCCGTTACTCTCGCAGCTTCCGCTCGACGGCGTCCTCGCAAAGCTCAAGGCCCTCGGCATCAACACCGTAGAACTCGGCACCGGCAACTATCCCGGCGACGCGCACTGCAAGCTCTCCATGCTCGACGACGCTGCCGCCCTCCATACATTCAAGCGGACGCTCGCAGACCACGGCGCCAGCATCAGCGCGCTAAGCTGCCACGGCAACGCGCTCCATCCGGATAAGGATCGCGCTCGCCTGGCGCATGAAACGAGCCGGAAGACCATCCTGCTCGCAGAAAAACTCGGCGTGCCCGTGGTCGTCGATTTTTCCGGCTGCCCTGGCGATTCGCCCGACGCGAAACAACCGAACTGGGTCACCTGCCCCTGGCCTCCGGAGTACAGCGAGTTGCTCGAGTGGCAATGGAACGAAGTCGTCGCGCCCTATTGGCTCGAGCACGCAAAATTCGCTGCCGACCACGGTGTCAAGATCGCCATCGAAATGCACCCGGGCTTCGTCGTCTACAGTCCGGAGACGATGCTCAGGCTGCGCTCGATTGCCGGACCCTCCGTCGGCTGCAACTTCGACCCCAGCCATCTCTTCTGGCAGCAGATCGACCCCATCGCCGCCATCCGCATCCTCGGCGACGCCATCTTTCACGTCCACGCCAAGGACACGCAGATCTACTCCGCGAATCTTCCTTCAACCGGAGTGCTCGACACCAAGCCTTACACCGACGAGCGCCATCGTGGCTGGATCTTCCGCACCTGTGGCTACGGGCACAGCGAGTCCTGGTGGCGCGAATTCGTCTCCACCCTGCGCATCTTCGGCTATGACAACGTGCTTTCGATCGAGCATGAAGACAGCCTGCTCTCACCGGAAGAAGGACTGACCAAGGCGGCAAGCTTTCTCAACTCCATCGTGATCCGCGAACAGCCGGGCGCAGCCTGGTGGGTATAGATCAGCCTGGTGGGCTTAGAAATGTAGCAATTTCGCTTACAGATGCGGCAACGTTGCGGCGGTAAGTTGCTTCCCATGAGATGTGCTCCATTCGTTCCCCGGAGAGTCACCTCATGCGCGTTACAGCGCAGTCAGCAATTTGCTTGCTTCTTCTCAGTGCCGCTACCTTCATGTCACCCACAGCCTGCAAAAGCGGGCATAGCCAGGCCATAGCGCCGCCGGTCACTCCATCTGCACCCGCAACCAAACCCGTGCCGCCCACGCCCCTTGCTGTCAAGAAAGTAGAGTTGGGCAGCGATAACACCTGGAATCCGCAATGGGATGAGGTTGTCGAAACTGCCATTCCACCGGAAATGCTTTCGACGCAAGTACCGCGCGACGTGCGCCGTTTCTGTCCGCGCTTTTACCAGATGAGCGAAGTGGATAAGCGCGCCTACTGGGCGTATTTCTTTCAGGCGCTCGCGGGCGCTGAGGCCGGTCTCAATCCGCAGACAAATGTGCGCCACACCGAGCCGGAAATCGCCAAAGTCGACGATGTTTCCCATCAGCGAGTCCGTAGCGAAGGACTGCTTCAGCTCACCTATGAAGATCAGCAGCGATACAACTGCGACTTCGATTGGCAAGCCGATCGACACCTGCCAACGCACGATCCAGGTAAAACAATTCTCACCCCGGAGAACAACCTCAAGTGCGGCATCCGGATACTGGACAACCAGATCATCGAACAGCACAAGCCGATCTTTTCCCACACCTCCTACTGGTCAACGCTGCAGCCCGGCACAATCAGCTATCGGGTGTTCGTGAAGCAGATGAAGAATCCCCCAGCAGCCTGCGGTCTGCGCAGCCCGGCCACCACGCACTCGTCTTCCGGGAAAAGCGCGAGTGAGTAATGTCGTTTCATAAACGAATTCAGCCGAACAAGCCGTTCCAGGGAAACTTCGCTCGCGGATCTTGAGAACAGGCCGAATCCCGTGCATGATGAAACCACGCACTCTGTGCATTGTCATTTAGAATTGCCGGCACGAACATTCGCTCGCTACAGGAGGGTCCCACCGTGGATGTCTACCTGCACGTAAAGGTTCTGCTGAGCATGATTCTGGGGCTGGGCGTCGCACATCTGCTGCGCGGCGTCGCGCGCATGGTCCAGCATCCCAAACAATACAAGATTTACTGGGTGCATCTGGTCTGGGGCCTTTTTCTCTTTCTTTACCTCATCCACTTCTGGTGGTGGGAGTTCGCGCTGCAGAAGGTCTCGCAGTGGACCTTCCCGCTTTATTTCTTCATCGCCATCTATGCCACGCTGCTCTACCTGCTGTGCACCCTGTTCTTCCCCGACGCGATGGAAGACTACAACAGCTATCGCGAATATTTTTACTCGCGCCGGCAATGGATCTTCACCTTCATGACGCTCCTCTTCGTCGCCGACATTGTCGACACCTTCATCAAGGGCAGCGAATATCGCGCGCGTCTCGGTTTGACCTATGACATGCGCACAGCCGCATATATCCTGCTAAGCCTGCTGGCAATCAAGATCAAAAGCCCGCGCTTCCATGCTGCTTTCGCCGTCTTTGCCGTCGTCGTCGAGGCCCTGAACATTCTCAAGCTGTATCTGACGATTCACTGATTTCAGCTAAGATGGTCCGGCGCGGCGCAAATGCAAAAATGGAGGGACCTTGCCATGCGGCTAAAACAATCCCCAACGCGAAAACAATTTTCAGTCCGGGCAATCATCCTCACCGCTGCGATGCTATGCTGTAGCTTCATCTCCACGCCTACGCTGTACGCGCAGGCGGAACAGCCCTGCGGCGGCAGCACCGTCGACACCCAGAGCGCAAAAACAGCCAAAGCCGCACGCGCCTTTCTCGCCCAGCTTCAGGCCGCGGTCCAGGCCAACGACAAAGACAGGATCGCCGGCATGATCTCCTATCCGGTTAACTTTATTCACAATGGCAAGCGAGCGCGCATCCGCGATAAACAGACATTCCTTGCCCTCTACGACAGCATCTTCGACGAGCACGTCCGCCAGACGATCCTGAAACAGTCGGCTCGCTGCCTCTTCGGCAATGCAAATGGAGAGATGATCGGCGCCGGCGAAGTGTGGTTCAGCGAAATGGGCGACGGCTCGGTGAAAATCATCACCGTGAACCCTTCCGCGGGATCATAGCCACAGAACACGCTGCCATTCTGAGCGCGCAGTCCGCGCCATCCCATAGAACTAAGTTGTCATCCTGAGCGCAGCGAAGGATCTGCTTTTCTTGTGCGTCCTGGCACTTCCGCTATGACCTCACAGCCTCAAGCTGCTTCAGAAAGTCGCTCAGCTCATCCGGCAGCGGAGCCGCCAGCTCCAGCATCTTTCCCGTGCGCGGATGCGCAAACGCCAGCTCGGCCGCATGCAGAAAATTGCGCTCCAATGCCATCCGCTCCGCATCGGCAGTAGCGCGCTTACCCTTCGCCGGAACCACAATCTCCGTCGGCGCGCCGTAGAGCGTATCGCCCACAACCGCATGCCCGATCGACGCCATGTGCACGCGGATCTGGTGAGTCCGGCCCGTTTCGATGCGCACGCGCACCAGCGTGAACTTTCCAAATTTCGAGTCGATGCGCCGCTCTACTTCATAGTGCGAGATCGCCATACGTCCACCAGTTACGCGGCGCGTGGTCATGCGCGTGCGCCGAATCGCATCGCGGCTGATAGCCGCATTGATCGTCCCCGCGTCCAGCTTCAGCGCGCCATGCAACAGCGCCAGGTAAGTCTTGCGCATCTGCCGGCGGGAAAACATCTCGGCCAGCTTCAGGTGCGCGGCATCGTTGCGCGCAATAATGATCAACCCGCTCGTCTGCTTGTCCAAACGGTGGACGATGCCGGGCCGCAGTTCTCCACCCGTTGAAGAAAGCTGGCGATAGTGGTGCAGCAGCGCATTCACCAGCGTCCCGCGGTTGCGCGCGTCATCCGTCGCGCCTGAGCCGGCGTGCACCATCATCCCCGCCGGCTTGTTCACCACGGAAAGATCGTCGTCCTCATAAATAATTTCGAGCGGGATCGCCTCCGCTATCGCGCGTAGAGGCGGAGGCTCAGGCTCGCCCAGCACCTCCACCGTCTCACCGCCGCGCAGCTTCAGCGCAGCCTTGGCCGTCTTGCCGTCAATCAGCACCTTGCCTGTAGAAAGCAGTAGCTGCACACGCGACCGGCTCACACCGCCCAGCTGCGTCACCAGCCACGCGTCCAGGCGCTGGCCGGCGGCTTCGGGCAAAACGGCGTGATGGACGATCTCAGGCATGGTTCGGTCAGTGTGCTCCAGCCTGATTCTACAAGCTGTTTCAGCTACTTGCTCCAGCCCGGACCCTCCAGACCCGCAGGCCATGCAGGGAAGTTCGCCTCGATTGGTGGCAGCGGTGGGGAGCGTTCTTCGGCAGCCATCCACCGTGCATCAGCCAGTTACGCAGCAACAGCGGCCACGTGGCCAGCTCTGGAATCTCCCCACACAATCCGCAGCCGTGGTTCGCATAGTCGTAGATGTGAAGCTCGACTGGCACATGTGCGCGCTCAAGCGCCCGATAGAAATTGAGACTGTTTTCTATCGGCACCGTGGGATCGTTCGTCGTTGCAAACAGGAACGTGGGCGGCGTCTGCGCATTCACGCCGAGCTGGTTTGAGAGCTTCTGCTCCAGTGCAGGATCGGGCGGTTCGCCCAGCAGATTTTTCCTCGAGCCCGTATGCACGTCCGCTCCCTGCATGCTGATCACTGGGTAGGAAAGCACCATAAAGTCCGGCCGCGCGGAAACCTGGTCAATCGCATCCGTTTTAACCGGCAGCGGTGCGGCATCGTCGCCATGCACGCCCAACGTCGAGGCCAGATGTCCGCCCGCCGACGAGCCCCATACGCCAATGCGATTGGGATCGACGCCATACTCAGCCGCATGCGCCCGCACATAGCGCAAGGCGCGCATGCCGTCCTGTATCTCCACCGGATAGCGATATGGCGCAACGCGGTAATCGACGACAAACGCCGTCATGCCCTGCGCCTTCAGCCAGAGCGCGAATTGGAAGCCCTCGTAGCCCATCGCATCATGCGTATACCCACCTCCCGGAAACACGATCACGGCCGCGGTCGTCGATCGCGACTGCGGCACAAACGCATAGAGACGCGGCTTGTCTTCCTCCGCGCTGCCCAACGCGCCGGGTACACCGTCGGGCCAGAGAAAGATTGGCGGCAACAGTCCTTTAACGATCTCGGCTGACGACAGCGACGGCAATTGCGCATGGATTCCATTTGGATTTGCCATAAAAAATAAAAAGAGCAGAACGAAGCACCAGGAAAAAGAGATTTTCATCGGCAGCAGTATACGTGCATCCGCGAGCCGTTGCCTTCGCAGACAATAATGCCCTTCAACCGGCGGACAGGTGCGCCGCTCAACCGGAATATTTCCATCCTCGCGTGACTTTCCTGCGCCCTAAGCCGTTTTAATAAGCAGGTACACTGCTTCGCGCCTGTTACGGAGGGCGAATGCGCTCAGCTCCGTTGCGAATCTTCCGGATCGTCTGCTTTCTTGGCCTTTCGTCTCTGGCCTGCGCCGCTCAGCAGGCGACGAACAGCGAGCCCATCCCCACCATCCAGGCCACGACGCGCGAGGTCATTCTCGACGTCGTCGTCACCACAAAGGACAACCATCCAGTCAGCGGGTTGACGAAAGACGACTTCGTCATCGAAGAGGACGAAGCTCCGCAGACGATTGCGTCCTTCGATAGCGTTTCCGTGGCGTCCCATGCCATCTCGCAACAGGGACCGGAAACCATCCTGCTCATCGACCAGATGAACACCAAATTTCCCGACTTCGCCTACACGCGCTACTCCATGAAGAAGCTGCTCGCACGCAACGGTGGACATCTCGACCAGCCCACGACCCTCATGGCGCTCACTGACAATGGGCTCAAAGTCCTGGCCGGACCAACG
>Ga0206844_10156_pt2 | contig 11573 bp, 6 predicted proteins | sample Alteio_BWOrgCont_22_FD_152907 | JGI IMG/M metagenome (GOLD analysis project Ga0206844, IMG submission 152907) | Enriched cells from forest soil in Barre Woods Harvard Forest LTER site, Petersham, Massachusetts, United States -... | ecosystem: Environmental > Terrestrial > Soil > Temperate forest >...
GGAGCAGAGATGCGGAAATCCAGGGGATTCTTGCCGAACTCTCAGGCAATGGGAACGGCACGGGCAAGATCGGCGCCTACTCAAAAGCGAACGCCGCACAATTGCTGGCCCACACGTTTCACAAAGAAGAAATTCTCAAAAGGCGTTTGCCATACGAACGTCTCGATCAGCTGACGGTTGACCTGCTACTGGGCGTTAGATAGAAGCTGTCAGCCCGCTTCTGGCGACGATTTTATCTGTACCGATTCGCGCGCGTGAAAGAGGATCGTCCCTCGAAAGCAGCACATTTCGAATGGGACCTGACAAACGAATGACATTGCTAGCGACCGCTGTTCCGACTCATCTGGTGCGTCTTGCTCCTGTCGATGTGGTCATCGTCGTTTTTTATTTCGTTCTGGTTCTCTTCATCGGCTGGTACTTAAAGGGCCGGGCCAACACGGGCGAAGATTTCTTCATGGCCGGACGGGAGATGACGGCATGGGTTGCCGGTCTCAGCTTTTTGTCGGCCAATCTCGGCGCTCTCGAATTGATGGGCTGGGCCGGTTCTGCTTACCAATACGGCATTCTTGCGACGCACTGGTATTGGATCGGCGCCATTCCGGCCATGCTGTTCCTGGCGCTGGTCATGATGCCGTTCTACTACATTTCCAAAACCCACTCGGTGCCAGGATATTTGAAACTGCGTTTTGGCGAGCCCGCGCGCGCCTTGTCCGCGATTTCGTTCGCCTTCATGACCGTGCTCATGAGTGGCGTGAATATGTTCGCCATGGCCAAGGTGATGCAGATTGTGCTGGGATGGGACATTAATTTCAGCATCTGGGTTTCATCCTTGACCGTCGCTATTTATGTGACTCTGGGCGGCCTGCGCTCGGCCATCTTTAATGAGGTGCTGCAATTTTTTCTGATCTGGGCAGGTGCTCTGCTGATTCCGATCCTGGGATTGTACGAAGCCGGCGGCTGGACCAACCTCAAACTGCAGATTGCACAAAGAGCTTCAGTTCAGTACGTGCATTTGTGGGCAGGATTGGGAGCCTTCAGCAACAATCCCATGGGCATCAACTGGGCCGGTATTGTGTTCGGCCTTGCTGCAATTATTTCGATGGGCTATTGGACGACCGACTTTTTGGTCGTGCAGCGCATCCTGGCCGCGAAGGACATTCGCAGCGCGGAAATGGCTCCAATCATCGGCGCCGGGTTCAAGATGTTTGTTCCGGTGATCGTGATTCTGCCCGGGCTGCTGGGCTTGGCTGTGTTGCCCGAGAAGCTGGTTCCGGAGTCGGTGGCTGCGATCACCGGCGGGCACAGCTACAACGATGTCCTTCCGCTGATGCTGGCGCGTTATTGCGGTCCCGGACTGCTCGGCCTCGGTGTAACAGCTCTAATTGCGGGCTTCATGTCTGGCATGGCGGGAAACGTCAGCGCGTTCACGACGGTGTGGACCTACGACATCTACCGGCCGCTGATCAATAGCAAAGGCAGCGACCATCATTACGTGAACATGGGCCGTTGGACCACGGTGGTCGGCGTGTTGATCAGCGTGGGCACGGCGTATCTGGTGATGCAGTTTGCCAGCATTATGGATTACGTGCAGGCGCTGTTCAGCTTCTTTATCGCTCCGCTGTTTGGCACGGTTGTGCTGGGAATGCTATGGAAACGAGCGACCGGGCCGGCCGGATTCTGGGGATTGCTCTGCGGGACGTTGTCCTCGATCAGCATGTGGACGTGGGTCAAGGTCGATCCTTCCGCGCTGCGCTATGTGGCGCTCTCGCCCAACGCGAAAGCGCTTGCCCAGGATATGTATCAGGCCCTCTGGTCTTTTCTGGTGTGCGTAACCGTGACCGTGGTGGTGAGCCTGGCGACCAAACCAATTCCTGACAGTCAACTAAAGGGCCTGGTCTATGGGTTGACGGAGGTTCCTTCCGTAGGCGAGGTACCTCTTTATCAGAAGCCGCTTTTCTGGGCTGGAGTGGTGACAGTAGTTTTCATCGCATTGAACATTATTTTCTGGTAAGCGGAGAGCAGGGATGATCTCGATTTGGTTTTTTATTGGTATCTCGCTGGCGGTGAACGGCGCCCTGATCCTCGGCGAAGGGATTTACCAACTGATTCGCCCCCCTGCGAATCCGGGAGTGGTCCTTTTCAACCTGCACGCGAATGTATGGTGGGGAGCAATTCTGTTGGTGTTCGGCCTCGTCTATTGCGTCCGGTTCGCCCCGAGGCGCCGACATTGAAAGTGGCGGTTTATTGAGGCAGTGGAGGCGGCGGCACAGCTATCTTCGAGGCCAGGGAATCATCGGACTCATGGTGCAGTTCTTGAACTTTGGCATACTCCTGCTGGGATTCGGGAATCCTTCCCATTGCCTTGTAGGCGCGGGCTAGACGATAGTGCGCGTCGGGCTGGCTGGGATCCAACTCGACGGCGCGTTGCAGAGCGGCCACGGCATCCTTGTACTTTCCCTTCTCGCTAAGCACAGCGCCCATGTCGATGTAAGCAAGCTGAATGTCATTCGTCATTCCGACCGCCTTCCGAAGCAAAGAAAGAGCCTCGTCGGAATTATTTTCCTTCATTGCGATATCGCCCAAATAGGCGAGCGAGAGAGCTTGCTCGGGATCGACCGTGAGTTCTTTCTCGAACTCGCGCTTAGCCTCGTTGTATTGGTGAGACTTCCAGTAAAGGTAGCCAATTCCGAAATGCACATTCGGTTCACGAGGCGACACTTTGGCTGCGGCTTGGAATTCGTCGATGGCTTCCGGCGTTCTTTGCAGCCCGTCGAGCGCTTCCCCGCTCAGCATGTGGGTTGCAGCAGAATCTGGACTTTTTTGCAAAATCAACCGGAACTGGTCCAATGCACATGAGTAGTTCTTTGCGAAAAGACAGCTCTGCGCCAATACCTGATGGAGTTCGGCGTTGTCGGGATCGGACTTCGCCGCAGGCTCCAGATACTGGACTGCCTGGGTGAAGCGCTTTGCGCCGTAATAGCTCAGACCTAACAGAGTTGCAGCCTGAAGATTGTTAGGATCAACCGCTAAAACAGCGCGGAACCGAGCTACGGATTCTTGAAAGTGTCCCTGCTTGAACTCTGCGAGACCCAGATTGAGTTGCACTCCCGGTAGAGCGGGATTTAGGACGATCGCCTTTTCGTAGGCCGTTGCCGCTTCGTCATATTTTCGTTCTTTCGACAGAACCACGCCGAGGCTCGCGAACGCCGCAGCGTCGCTCGGATTCTGCTGAACGATAGCTCGCCAAACCTGCTCGGCCTCGGAAAGCTTTCCTTGTCGCTCAAGAGTGATGGCGGATTCGGGACTAGGAGCCTGCGCCTTGGCGCGGCTCGGCAGCAAACAGCTCATCAGCAAAAGTGCCACTGCGATCCATTCCGCCTTTGAGCTCCTCATAGACCCACAACACTGTATCAGCACTGCTGCCGAATCAATCGGGACCTCTCGTCGTAATTCTCTCGGGGAGCGAGAAGGCCGTCTCCAGCCTCCGGTGGATTGAGAGAACGTGTGGGGGTCTGTCAGGCCAACCGGGCTCCCCGATTCTTTGGCGGTGACGGCAAGCCGCGCACCGCTCCAAGCTTGTTTTGCTTCTGGCGATCACGCTCCGCGCGGGACGAGCACAGGCTCCAGACTCCCAACTGTCCTAACTGTATCGCCAAGCGCTCCCAGGAACGCCCCGCTCACGGCGTGCGCACCGTGAACGGGGCACAACAGATTTCTCAACTAGAAAATTAGTTTCATCCCGAGCTGGAATTCCCTCGGGTCGAACGCTGAAGTGACCGCGCCGAAGTTACTGGCTCCAAAATTGGTACTGATGCCTCCATTGTTGTAATCACCCTTGAACTGGGTGTGGTTCCAGGTGTTGAAGCTCTCTGCCCGGAACTCCAGGCGGCTGCCGCGTGATTCGCTAAGTATGAAATTCTTGTCCAGAGCCAGGTTCCAGTTGTCGCGGCCCGGACCACGCACCACATTGTGTCCTAGGTCGCCCCATGTACCCGGTGCCGGTGCCGAGAAATCCGAGGGATCGAACCATTCGTTGGCCGTCTTGGGATATTGGACCGGGCCGCTCATATTCGGCCGATTCGCAGTATTGGGAATAATGCTGGTGACATTGTCCCCATTCAAGCCGATGTTGAGCGGCGCTCCCGTCATCGCCATCACGATCCCCGAAAGCTGCCACCCGCCGAGTGCCGTCTTCAGCACGCGGCTGTCGCTTCCCTTGAACAGTGGAATATCGTAGACGAAGTTCGCGAACACGACGTCGGTGCGATCGTAGAGGGACGGCCCTGAATCGTACTTCCAGCCCACGTAAGGGTTGCTGACATTGTTGAGATCGCCACCACTTCCGTTGCTCGTTGCGGCATCGATGGCGCGTGACAGAGTGTAGCCGAATTGCACTTGCAGATCGCGCCGCACATTTCCGTGAACGTCTACCTGCATCGAATTGTAATGCGAGTTTGCCTCATCATAAGACAGCCGGACATTGCCGAACCCCGGGTAGGTGACCAACTGATTCATGCCCGAGCCGTTGCTGGCAACCAGCGCCGGCAAGTCAGCCGCCGGCGGAAGGTTGATCACTCGGTAATCGTTCAGGTATCGGCCCTGGTTTCCGACATAAGAGACCGCTAATACGGCTCTCGCTCCCAAAGCCTGCTGGACGCCAGCGCTGTACTGATAGGTTGTCGGAGGTTTGTAGTAAGTGCTAATGCCAGTGATGCCGACCGGGAGAACCGGCAGGTTCGCCGAGCTGATTGTATTTCCGGTGAGAATGTTCGTCCCCGGATTCGAGAGCAAGACGCCGTTGAGTGTCGGGCTGGCATCGAACGGAGTATTGGTCGCTCCGTTGTACATGTCGTTTCCTTGAATGCGGTCATACATCATTCCGAAGCCGCCGCGGACCACGGTCTTGCCCTGTCCCGTGAGGTCATAGGCAAACCCGATGCGTGGTCCAAACGCGGGCCAGTAGTTGTTCACCAGACCCTTCGGAATTCCGTTCTTGCCGCCGATGCCGATGCCATTTTCATAGAACTGCAACCCCGCCAGGATCGGGTTCGGACTCGTGCCCAATCCCGGACTCGGAGCAGTGCAACCTGGATCTGCCGCCCCGCTGCAAATATTGCCGTTGGAATCGAAGGTAGCTACGTTGGCCCGGTTATACAGGTTGGGATAGAAGTTGGACGATTGCTGGTTCGCTTCATAAGTATGCGGAGCTCCGTCCCAGCGCAGGCCCAGATTTAGGGTGAGACGACGGTTTACGCGCCAATTATCCTGAACGTAGCTCGCCCACGAAACGTTGTTCCAATGACCCGCCGACTGGACGGCGTCTTCTTCGTATTGTTGCGCGTAGCCGAGCAGAAAATCCGCAAAGTCATTCCCCGTGTAATTGCCGTTGAACGTAAAGAGCCCTTGTGTGCTGGCGAAGTAGGTTTGCACCTTCTTGTAAAGCGCCCAACTAAATCCGAATTTGAGTTGGTGCGCACCCTTCGTCCAGGAAAGATCGTCGCGAATCTGGTAATCGTTGGCGGAGTTCGTCCAGGGCGTCCAGTTCGATGTGTACCAGGTTCCCGTGCTGCCCGCCAGATGGATCGACGGAATTCGATCAAGGGCGTTCGGACCGGTAAACAAACGGTTGAAGGTGAAGTCCGACGGAGCTGTAAGTACACCCTGGGGAGTGATGTTGATGCGATTGCCGTTATAGTTAAAAGCAACTTCGTTGAGCAGGGTCGGGCTGATGGCATACGTGGTATGAACCACGGCGCTATAAGAAGGATTGTTAAAGACGTTGCCGACCGTGGGAACATTATCGTTGCTCCACTGCGTTTCCCCATAAGTCTGCGAAACCTGCTCCGAAACCCAGTGCCCGAATACGGAGAACTTATCGGTGAACTGGTGGTCGATGCGGGCAATTTCCTCCCGTACGTTAGTAGGCTGATTACCACCTCCGATGAACTGGGTGCCGCTCGTCGGAGCGGGGAAAATACCGGCTTTCAGCAGCGCTTGCGCATTGGGATCGAGCAAATTTGCGGGAATCGTGTTGTTCGGGAACGGCGCTCCCAGCGTAAGTCCATCGCCAAGAAGTCTCTGTTGTTGGGCGGGAGATAGTTGGGCGGCGGTGGGTACATTGATTGTCGTGGCGCCGAAATCTCCGCCATAAGTGCTAGCCAGAGGAACTGTTTGGTTAAACAAGCCGCCCTGCACAAAGCGGCGCCATTCCATGTTATAGAAGAAGAAAGTCGGGTGCTCCTTCCATAGTGGAACTTGTCCGCCGGCATTGAAGCCAAACACGTTGAAGCGCAGTTCGGCAACCTTGTTGGGCGCGGGATTGAAATAATTGCGGGCATCAAGCGCGTCATTGCGCACAAATTCCCAGGCGGATGCATGGAATTGTTTGCCACCCGACTTGATGACGTTCGTGATAGTAGCCGCCGAAGTGAGGCCGTACTCCGCGCTGTAGTTCGAATTCAGCGTACGGAACTCCTCGATGGCGTCAATCGAGGGCATGACACTGGCGCCCGTGCCGCCACGATCAAGGTTTTCCGACCCGTCGAGAAGCTGCAAATTGTGCCCCGCCCGCTGCCCGTTGATGCTGACATTGTTATCACCGCTCACCGGAGTTGGAATAATGAAGTCCGCCTGAATACTGGACGCACCTGGGGTCAATGCGTACAACGAATAGACGCTGCGCCCGTTAACGCCCAACTCAGATAGCTGCTTGCTGGTGATCACTGTGCTGACTTCGCCGGTATCAGCTTGCACCGTAACTGCGTTGGCTTCGACGGTGACTTGCTCCCGCACCGTGCCCACCTTCATTACGAAATCCACGCGCGTACGATCGTCCAGGTTCAGGACGAGTCCGTTCCTCTCGGACTGACCGAATCCCGCAGCTTTGGCGTTAACGTTGTAGTGGCCGATCGGCAAACCGGGCATGACATATTGCCCGTTATCATTCGTGGTTCCGCTACGGCTCTCGCCGGTTTCAATCCTGGTGACAGTGATCGTCACTTTGGGAACGGCGGCTCCCGATGAGTCGGTGATCGTCCCCACGATGGTCGCTTCTTGTCCGAAGCCGTAGAGAACGGCCGTCATGAGAAACGCAAAAAGAGCCGCGTAGTAACGTGTTCGACGTTGCACCAGGGCCCGGGTTGCAATCCCCAAAAGCTTCGAGGACATCATGTTGGTCGCTCCTTCGACAGGGTTGATTTTGGACCTTAAACCGCTGCCGTTAACGTTAACGTTGATCGGAAATGGAATTTAGCCCTGCTGTCCTCCGTTGTCAAGGAAAATTTGAATGCGACGTAGCGATTTGACAAATTCGGCAATTCGAATAGTGGTTCCGGAAAACCATAGTTCCCGGAGTTGGGGCCCCTGGATAAAACCAAAATTGCCTTTCTCGCACCGATTGGCGACAAACGGCAGAGGCGATTTTCGCTGGTTTTCTACAGTTACTCGTGCGACAGGACTTGACCGCGGAAGACCGAATCGTTCAGCGTCACGGGAGAGATGCGAATCTCCCGGAACAGCTGCAAATTCGACGACATCACGACCCCAGGACTGAGGTGAATGGTCGGAGGGCAGGCAACTCCGCTGGTCAAATGGTCGGCCATGAGGCGCACCGCAATTTGGCCCTGCCGATAAGGCTGCTGGTAAATCGAGGCGGAGATCGTTCCTTTCTTGAAGTAAGGAGCCATCTCCGCAAACAGATCCGTGGTAATCAGCTTCACCTTCCCTGCCAGTTGCCGAGCGCCCAGGGCTCGACAGACCGGAAGACAGTTGACCGTGTTCACGTATAGCCCCGCAAGCGCAGGCTCGCGGCCGAGCAGGTCGAAGGTTTTTTGGAAACTCTCGTCCTCGTCCTCATGCCCCTCGATAATGCTTACAATCTCTCCGCCCGGACAGTGTCTCGGGAACGCATCCGAGAAACCATCAGTCTTCTTGCGATGATCCAAGGCCGTCAACATACCCGCCACCACTGCAACCTTGGAGTTAGGCGCGACAAACTTGCCCATCAACTCACCGGCAAGATGCCCATTCAGCCAGGGCTCCACGCAGACGATACTGGAGCGGCGACTCTGCGGCGCGTCGGTGGAGACGCAAACGACGCGAACCCCCTTTTCCTCTGCCTCGTCGATCAGTGGCGACAGGCCTTTGGGATTTCCGGCGGCCACAACAATTCCATTGACACCTGCTTTCAGGAGTTCCTTCAACGCTTTGGTATCATCTTCGCCCAGAGCGCGGACCGGCCGATACTCGAACTGGACACCGAGTTGCTCCAGACGTCGGCCTTCATCGAGAACGCCGCTCCACATCTGATCATAGAAAAAATGGATTTCGCGGGGCAGGCACACACCAATCCGGGCACCAGCCTTGGAAGCGGACAAGGCGCGTGCCGCCAGGTTCGGGGTATAACCGATTTGCCGTGCGATTTGCAGAATTCGATGGCGGGTGGATTCATTAATCCCGTTGCGTCCGTGCAGCGCGCGGTCAACGGTACCAATGGAGACATTCGCCAGCTCAGCGATCCGATGAATTCCGCCTCTCTCTTTCTTCATCCCCTGCGCCCTCATTCCCTGCCGACTCCACAATTACCCGAATACATCTTACGCTCTGTCGTGCTCGCTGAGCATCAGCTCACCCGTGAAGCCGTTTTTCCGTGTACGTTGACGGTGCTATACTCAGGCGCTTTTTGAATTACACGCGAATCGGTGCTATGGAGCCAGAATTCCATGTTCGATAATCTGCGAGTATTTTTCGTTCACGCTGTAATTTTTCCGTTTGTCCTCGCTTGCGCTTCTTTGGCGCAGAACGGGGAACCTCCCGCAGTTCCACTCTATTTGGATCCCGTCCAACCGATCGCTGCGCGAGTTGACGACTTGATCTCGCGAATGACTCTGGAAGAAAAAGCATCGCAACTGGTGAACCAGGCGCGCGCAATTCCGAGATTACAAGTCTCGCAATACGACTGGTGGAGTGAGGCCTTGCACGGCGTCGCCAATGCCGGGACCGCGACCGTTTTCCCCGAGCCCATTGGACTGGCGGCAACCTTCGATCCTCCTTTGATCCACGAGATGGCGGTGGCCATTGGCACCGAAGCCCGCGCAAAACACAACCAAGCGGTCCGCGCCGGCCGCCGCGACATCATGGAGGGTTTGGACTTCTGGTCGCCGAACATCAACATCTTCCGCGATCCGCGCTGGGGACGTGGCCAGGAAACCTACGGCGAAGACCCCTTCCTTACTGGACGCATGGGCGTGGCTTTTGTGACCGGACTCCAGGGGGGTGATCCGAAATATTTTCGCGTGATTTCAACGCCAAAACATTTCGCCGTCCACAGCGGCCCGGAACCATCGCGGCATTCGATCAATGTCGAGGTCTCAAAGCACGATATGGAAGACACTTACTTGCCCGCCTTCCGCGCCGCCGTAATCGAAGGCCAAGCAGAGTCGGTGATGTGCGCGTACAACCGAGTCAATGGCGAACCAGCTTGCGCCAACAAGTTTCTGCTCGAGGATCAACTGCGACGAGCATGGATGTTTAACGGATATGTCGTTTCCGACTGCGACGCGATTGTTGACATCTTCAGCGGACATCACTTCACCAAGAGCCAGGCCGAAGCCGCCGCAGTTTCGATGAAGACCGGGATGGACAACGAATGCGGGGATTTTTTCACCGAAGCAACCGACAACTCCGATTATGTGAAATATCTCGATGCCGTAAAACAAGGGTTACTCAGAGAAACGGATATCGATGTTGCGCTGAAACGCTTATTTACTGCGCGCTTCCGGCTAGGATTGTTCGACCCTCCCGCGATGGTTCTCTATGCGCAGACGCCGGCGTCGGAAATCGATAGCGACGCGCACCGGGCGCTTGCACTGAAGACAGCACGGGAGTCGATCGTGCTCCTGAAGAACGACGGAATTCTTCCGTTAAAACCAGGCGTGAAAAAGATCGCGGTGGTTGGGCCGCTCGCAGAATCCGTCCGCGTGCTGCATGGAAATTACAGCGGCACAGCCTCGCGGGCGACCACAGCATTGGAGGGGATTCGCAATCAGTTTACCGGCGCGCAGATCACCTACTCACCGGGAATGAACTTTCTGAGGCAGCAGAGCGTTATCCCCACGTCGGTGCTTTCGGCCAGCGACGGACAGCCGGGCCTGAAGGGAGAATACTTCTCCGGCAACAAATTTGAAGGCGCGCCTGCGGTGGTTCGCATCGACAAAGCGGTTGATCTGCAACTTTTCCATCCTGATCCGACTGCACTTACGCCGCCTGCAGGCATGAAGGATTTTTCGGTGCGCTGGACTGGTTTTCTGACGCCCGATCAGTCGGGAGCGTACCAGGTTGGTCTCGCCGGCTCGATGAACCAGCTTTGGATCGATGGGCAGGTTGTTGTGGATGACCTGAAACTGCACGATCCCAACCCCATAACCAAAACGCTTCAACTCAAAAAGGGACATCGCTACGCCGTGAAACTGGAGTATGCTCGCGGAGGTTTTGGCACCAAGTTGGTGTGGCTCAAACTCATTGCTGATCCGATTGCAGAAGCTGTGGCTGCGGCGAATCAGGCGGATGTCGTCGTCGCAGTCGTCGGCATCACTTCCCAACTTGAAGGCGAAGAGATGCAGGTGGATTTGCCCGGGTTTAAAGGCGGAGACCGCACCAGCCTCGATCTTCCCAAGGAGGAAGAGGATCTCCTTGAAGCGATGAAGCGAACCAGCAAACCGCTTCTCGTGGTCCTCATGAATGGCAGCGCGCTCTCGGTGAATTGGGCAAACGAACACGCCGACGCTATTCTCGATGCCTGGTACTCGGGCGAGGAGGGTGGCACCGCGATCGCGCAGACGCTCGCGGGCGTGAACAATCCAGCGGGACGGCTGCCAGTAACATTTTACAAGAGTGTCGAGCAGTTGCCCGCATTTGAAAACTACGCGATGAAGAACCGCACGTACCGCTATTTTGACGGCCAGCCTCTTTATCCCTTCGGCTACGGACTCAGTTATTCACAGTTTGAGTACAGCAATTTGCAACTCTCGCCCACAGAACTGAACGCAGGGGATTCACTGAATGTGGGAGTGGACGTGAAGAATACAAGTCTCAGGGAAGGCGACGAAGTGGTGCAGCTTTACCTGAGTTTCCCGCAAGTGGAGGGTGCTCCACTTCGCGCCCTGCGCGGATTTACTCGCATCCATCTCGGGCCCCGCGAAACCCAGCATGTGAATTTATCGCTGAGCCCGCGCGACTTGAGTTTGGTAAATGCGGCGGGGGATCAGCTCGTGGTTGCCGGCACGTATCGGGTCAATGTGGGCGGGGGACAGCCGGGGACAACTGCGCCGGGCGTGAAGGCGCAGTTTTCCGTTCGCGGCGAGCAAAAACTGCCCGAGTGAACCGCTGCAGGACTTGAGATTGTCGAACCAAAAACCTAACGTTCAAGCCATGAGAGCCTGGGAGTTGACGTTCAGAATTGCCGTGCTGCTGTTGTCATCATCTTTGTATTTGCACGCCCAGAATCCCGGTCCGTCCGCCGACAGTCCCATTCAATTCGAGTACCAGCCGATTGCCTTTGAAGTCGACAGTTGCGA